>Ga0126381_100008386_pt1 | contig 11544 bp, 9 predicted proteins | sample PanSoiMetPlot_28_FD_96465 | JGI IMG/M metagenome (GOLD analysis project Ga0126381, IMG submission 96465) | Tropical forest soil microbial communities from Panama - MetaG Plot_28 | ecosystem: Environmental > Terrestrial > Soil > Tropical forest > Bulk soil | place: Panama | collected 2016-02-17 | reverse complement strand
GGATTGGGGCTTCGGTGATGGCCTGCATCGTGCCGGGAAGGACTAGCTTGCTTTGTCCGGCTCCACGAGTAACGCGGATTGTTTCGAAGCGAGGAAGGGCCGTTTCACGCGCTTGGGCTTCGGCGCGGACTGACGCGTCGCGCTTCATCAACGGCATATAGCCCAAGAAGAAAGCTCCGCCGAGCAATAAGAATAAACCCGGGAATAGAACGGTGATGGTGATGCCAGATGGCTTCCAGTGTTCTTGTTTTTGCTCTACTCTCATCGGCCTGCCACCAATTCCAATTCTGCCTCCAAAGCTTCGTTGCGCTCCTCTTCTTCTAGTCTGCGCTCCTGATCCACCGGCGGTTTGGTTCTCATGTAGGAATAGAAAATCGGCACGATGAATAGGGTGGTTGCTGTGGCGCCGAGCAAGCCACCGATGACGGCTCGGCCGAGCGGGGCGTTTTGTTCGCCCCCTTCGCCTAACCCCATGGCCATCGGAAGCATGCCGAGGATCATTGCGGATGCGGTCATCAACACGGGGCGAATTCGGGCAAAGCCGGCGGAGAGCATCGCGTTGCGGGCTAACGGCTTCACCGGGCGCTCGTCATTCGCGAACGTGACCATCAGAATGCTGTTTGCCGTGGCTACTCCCACGCACATGATGGAACCCATCAGAGATGGAACGCTTAAGCTGGTGCCCGTGACGAACAACATCCAGAGGATGCCGGCGATTGCTCCAGGAAGCGCTGTAAGAATGATGAATGGATCGAGCCAAGATTGAAAGTTAACAGCCATCAGCAGGTAGACGAGCACTACGGCGAACACCATGCCAAGGCCCAGTCGAAGGAAGGAGGTCTGCATCGTCTCGTATTCACCGCGCAAGGCTAGCGTCGTTCCGCGGGGCAGGCGCGCCTGCTCCTCATTCATGATCTTTTCGACTTCGCGGCCTACTGCTCCCAGGTCGCGGCGATCGACGTTTGAATAAACATCGAAGACTGGCGCAACGTTGTAGTGGTTGATGATGACAGGACCGTAGCTGCGCTCAACATCGACTAAGTTGGAAAGAAGCTGCGTATTGTTGGTCTGGGCTCCAGGATTGCCATATGCGAGCGAAGTTCCGCTCGGACCGGAGCTCACGGTTGATGGCGTAGAGGTGTTGGAGTTGAACGCGCTGTTTGCAGCGGTGATAGGCGTGCGAAGCAACTGATCGAGCGAATCGATGCGGTACTGCGACGTTTGCACGGCTACGTTGTAGCTCACCCCATTGGCCGGGTTCAGCCAGAAGTTCGGGGCGACCTGATTGGTGCCGCTGAGAGAGATCAACATGCTGCTGGATACGTCACGCTCGGTTAAGCCGAGTTGGCCTGCTTTCACTCGGTCCACGTTCACGTTGAATTGCGGTTGGCGAAAGACCTGATGCAGGTGGACGTCCGCGGCGCCGGGAATGCGCGTGATGCGGGCCCGCAGCTTCTCTGCCAATTTGTAGTTATTCGCGGCGTCACGGCCTACGACTTGTAGATCGATGGGCGCCGGCAATCCGAAGTTCAGAATCTGGTTGGTAATGTTTGCCGGTTCGAAGAAGAAGGTCATGTCAGGGAACTTCTCTTCGAGCCGCTTTCGTAGCATGGTTTGATACTGATCCGCGGGGCCATGCTTTTCGCGGTTCAAGGCGATGAGAATCTCGCCGTCCGTCGCGCCGATATTCGGCACGTCGCCTTGCGCAAGGCTTCCCCACGCGTTGGGGATACCGATGTTGTCGGTGATCGTTTCAAGCTCGTTTTCGGGGATCGCGCGACGAATTTCGTTTTCGACATCGGCGAAGCGGAATTCGGTTTGCTCGATGCGGGTCCCAGGGCGGGTGCGTGCGTGAATTCGAAGCTGCCCGGCGTCTACGTCGGGGAAGAAATCCTGGCCAACGAGCCAAACCAACCCGGCCGAGCCAAAGGCGACCACCAGGAAAAGCGTGAGCACTGGACCGCGATGATTCAGACACCATTCGAGCAGGCCCATGTAGCGGTAGCGAAGGCGCTCGAATAAAAAGTTCACACCGCGATGAATGGTCCAGAGAACTCCTTTACCGCTGTGGCCGCCTTCGCGATAAATGTGAGCTTCTTTCGCAAGAAGCTTATGCACCATGGTCGGAACAAGCGTTCGCGAAAGCAGGTACGACGCGAGCATCGCGAAGACTACGGCCATAGCTAGCGGCGTGAACAAGTACCGTGCGGTTCCCGTCAAGAGCAAGACAGGTACGAACACGATGCAGATCGATAGCGTGGAGACCAGAGTCGGAACCGCAATCTGCGACGCGCCGTCGAGGACGGAGCGCACCAGGCGCTTGCCCATCGCCATATTGCGGTGCGTGTTTTCGATTTCGACCGTTGCATCGTCGACCAGAATGCCGACGGCGAGCGCAAGGCCGCCCAACGTCATTACGTTGATGGTCTGGCCGAGCAGGCTAAGCACACAGATCGAAGTCAGAATCGACAGCGGGATTGAAATGCAGACGATGAAGGTGCTGCGCCAGCTCCCCAAGAACAGCAGGATCACGCTCCCAGTAAGGAATGCGGCGATTAGTGTCTCGCGCAACACGCCTTGAATTGCGGAACGCACGAACAGGGATTGATCACCGAACGCCGAAAGCTTCAGCTCCGAGGGGATGGTCTGCATGACCTTGGGCAGAGCGGCTTTCACTTGATCCACGATGGAAAGCGTAGAGGCTTTACCGTTACGAGTCACGGTCAGCAGCACACCGCGAGAACCGTTGGTGCGCACGATGTTCTGCTGCGGCGTGAAGCCGTCATGGACCGTAGCCACATCGCGCATATAAATGGTTGCGCCGTTGACAACCTTGATCGGGAGGTTGTTGAATTGCGCCACTACGGGAGGGCTGCTGTTCATGCGGACGGGATATTCGGTCTCGGCGAATTTCGCGGTGCCTGCGGGCAAGATGAGATTCTGAAGATTGAGCGCGTTCGAGATGTCGAGCGGTGAAAGCTGTTTCGCGTAGAGTTCCTGAAGATTCAGATCGACTACGATCTGACGATTCTTTCCACCGAACGGATAAGAAACGTTCGCCCCCTGCACAGTTGCGAGAGGAGTGCGGATGAAGTTGTTGCCAAGGTCAAAAATTTCCTGCTCCTTGAGGGTCTTGCTGCTCAGGCCGAGTTGGAGAATCGGGACGCTGGCAGCGTCGTACTTTAGCACCTGGGGAGGAAACGTACCGGGGGGCATGTTGCGCACTTGCACTTGGCACTGCGTGACGATCTGGGCAAGCGCGAGGTCAACTTGTACGTTCGGGTGGAAATAAACGCGAACGACAGAGATGGATTGGTACGACTGTGACTCAATGTGCTCTATGTCAACGATGTTGGAGGTGAGGGCACGCTCGAAATTGGTGGTGATGCGCGTCTCCATCTCCTCGGGCGAGAGACCGTTATATTGCCAAACGATGCTGACAATCGGGATATCAATATAAGGGAAGATGTCCACCGGCATGGTGGTGATCGCGACTCCACCGAGAATCGCGATGAGCACCGCCATCACGACGAACGTGTACGGGCGGCGCAAAGCTAGCCTGACAATCCACATAACCCAACCCTGAAATCCTCACGAAAACGCCACAACGAAGGGCCGCGGCGGCAGCGTCACATCCATGGCGCCAGCGTGCGCGAGGAAACGCTTACATCGTAGCATCTGTCACGACTCGCAAACTATTCCAGAAGACAGAGTTAGCTGACTAAAGGCGTCGATTTGGCGCGAAACCTCGGGCAGGTTTTGGGACTCCAACAGCCGGAGGAACGGCGGCATGTATCGGATTCTGACTACTTTCTCGGTTTCTGTAGTCTTTGCAGCGACCTGGCTCGCCCCAATATCCAGGGCGGGCGATCTGAACACACAGGACCGGAAGTTCCTGCAACAGGCGGCTACGGGTGGAACCATGGACCTACGGCTGGGGCAAATGGGGCTGGATTATGGCTCCTCGGCGCGTGTGAAGATGCTCGCTCAGATGCTCGTGGATGATCACACCAAAGCCAATGATGAACTGAACGATATCGCAAATCGAAAGGGAGTGACACTTGCAGCCGAAGATCGCGAAGTACCTAACGGATTACCTGGGCTGACTGGGGCTGCTTTTGACAAGGAATTCCTAAGGATGACATTGAAGGATCATCAGCGGGAAATCAAGGAATTCGAGAAGGAAGTTAGCTCGGGGTCGGATCCTGAGTTGAAGACTTGGGCAAACAAGATGCTTTCCATTTTGCATACACATTTCGAAGCAGCCAAGGCCCTGGCCCGCCGAGGCTGATTCCCACCGGGCCGATCCTCCACGTCGTTGAAGCTGTAGAAACAAACCTTCGCATAGCTGGCTCCAAACAGGCAGAAGGAGTTTGGCGATATACCGAGTTTTCTTACTGTCTTTTCTTTCATTGGCCGTCGCGTCAACTTGGGCGGCGGATCTGAGCTCGCAGGATCGCAAATTCATGCGGGGCGCCGCCAAAGGCGGAATGATGGAGGTCCGAATGGGGCACATGGGGCTGGAACATGTAAGCTCTGCTGGAGTTAAGAGCCTTTCTCAGCGTCTGGTCGATGATCATACGAAGGGTAACAACGAGTTAATGGGTCTCGCCAAGCGAAAGGGCGTGACACTTCCGGGCGAAGATAATGCGCTGCCAAAGGCGCTTTCGGGAAAAACCGGCGCCGCGTTCGACAAGGAGTTCGCGCAGATCGCACTAAAGGACCATACGGACGATTTCAAGGAATTCGAGAAAGAGGCGAGTTCTGAGTCGGATCCTGACGTGAAGGCGTGGGCGAGTAAGACGCTGCCGACGTTGCAAGCACATTTGAATGCGGCGAAAGCCTTAAACCACTAACGCCTTAGATGGCAAGAATGTTCCGCGATTGGATTGGGAGGTCACGGGTGTGACCTCCTATCACTTTTGTCAGGAGGAATATGAGATATCGAGTGACTTACATGGAGCGCACCGATGCGCGGGGCAATCCTAGTGAGAAGCCGACGGATTACTTGGAACTGGAGGTTCCAGATGGTGTGGTGCTCGATAAGACGTTCCTCGAGCGTGATGAGCCGCTCGCGGAACATAACGAGGAGCAGCTTGAGGAAGACGACAGTTTCTTGAGTGTCGGATCAGAGACTTGGGAATATGAGGTCGCCGACGGACGAGATCAGGATTTTATGGATGCGCTTAAGAATACCCGGATGGCCATCGAGTGCATCCCGATCGAGGACGACAATTAGGGCTTTATGAGCCAATCTACGGATTCTTGATCGCGATCGCGAGGCTCTGCGAATCCAGCGTGCCGTTGAGCGTGAGTACAACGGGAACTGTGTCGCTCGCGGCGATGTTCGGTACGACAACGTGAATTGATAGAGTCCCACGTAGCTGGGAGCTAACATCGCGTAAGTCACTTGGACCGGTACACCGGCGAACGTAATTTTGACTGCGCCCTGCAGAGCTTTAGTTTGCTGCACGATCAAACCGGCGGTATTGTCTGGCGTCACCGGTCGAATCCGATTCCATAGAGTGAGATTATCGCCAGGCTTGGCGGGTGCGGTGAACCACGCCGGGCACACTCACCCGGAGAACATAGTTCCTGTGTTCGAAAACAAAGCGACCACTTACTGAACCCCGCTGAGGATGAATTGCGGCGGAGCCAGCAGTCCAGGCTGTACTGCAATTCACGGCGATGGGATAGGCCATGGTGCTTTCCACCGGCCCGTTGTGACGATGATCTGCTGCTGTCCAGTTGGGACGTCCGAGGGAACCTGCACGTTTCCCTGTCCGGGATTATGAAATCGACGAAGGCGGGTTTGCCGGCAAGGCTTGTTGCGGCGACGTGGCGCGGCCACTTTTGGGCGCCACGTCCGCACGCATGAGTGTGCGCTCCACTTGAGGTGCTACAATGTAGCACAATGAAGCATACCTCCATTCGCGAGCTGCATATCCGCACGTCGGAACTTGTGCGGGAGGCTTCGGAGGGGAGCGTCATCGTAATCGAGCGCCGCGGTGAACCGGTGGCGGAGTTGCGTCCGATTCAAAAATCGAAAGGAATTTCGGCCGCCAAGAAGGCCCAAATCTTCGCCTCCATGCAGCCCATATGGAAGCGTCTGCCCAAAACCGGCGATAGCGGAAGAATTATAGAAGAAGACCGCAACCGCTAGGGTGTATTTCGACACGTCTTACCTCGCAAAGTTTTACCTTGCCGAACCCGAATCTCGCGCGGTGCGTGAAATCGTTCGCGAAGCGGATGTCATTTACACTTCCCGATGGGCCGTCCTGGAGTTCCATGCTGTTCTTCATCGGCACGTCCGCGAAAGCTCCATAACGGAGCGGGACCGCACTACGCTTGCGAAGCGCATCAACGATCACACGGAGACGCGATTGTGGACGGTTGTCCCACTCACCGAAACGATCCTAGAAAAAACCAGCGCAATTCTACTTTCCGCGCCTCGCGAACTGTTTCTTCGGACTGCCGATGCGCTCCACCTCGCTACCGCGTTACACATCGGCCAAAGAGAGGTCTGGACCAATGATCGCCACATGCTGGCTGCGGCGCCTCACTTCGATTTAACGGGACGATCTGTATAGGCGCGCGGACGTTATGTTTCCTCTCACCAAACTCGCACAATCTGGTGTAAGGTATTGGGTTGGGTTACGGATGGCCCCTCGAATTTTTATGAAGTCCGCGCAACGAATTCTTCTATTTTCTTTAACCTTTGCCCTCGCCTGGGCGCAACAATCTTTTGCTCCGAACGTTCTCGGAACAAGCGGAGGCGGCAGCAAAATCCTCTGGGGTTCCTATAACGGAAATCTGGTCCAGAGCAAGGATTTGGGAGTTACGTGGCTTCCGATTTACCTCACAGAGGCCGGACTTCCGCAGCCTCCGGTTCTGCAATTCGACATCGATAGCAGCGACCCCAATAACACCGTGTATATCGGTACGACACTCGCCATGGGCGGGGTTTGGAAGACCACGGATGGGGGCGCCACGTGGACCAAGGCGAATGCGGGGCTGCCGACCAGCGGCGGCTACATCGAGTACTTCAAGCAGATCCCGGCAAACCTACCTACAAATCCGCAGTTCTTCTACGTGAAGATCGGAAACACGCTTTATAAGTCCACCGATCGCGCTGCTACCTGGCGCCTTCAAGGGACCATCCCCGGCACAAGCCCGAACTTCGATGTGAATGAACTAACGTGGCCCCGCATGTATTGGGTGGATGAATCAACTTTAAGAGTGTGGACGTCCTCCGACGAGGGCCGCAATTGGCAAACCTTCGGCACAATTCCAGCAACCGCGCCTTCGAAAGTGCTGGGAATAGCTTCCCTTTTCACTAATGAAAGCGTGTTTTACTCAAGCGTCGACAATCAGTCCACGTACATCAGTCCGGACCATGGACAAACCAACACGGACGATTCCGCCGCCGGCATTGGGCTGTTTTCGAAGTTTCGAAGCTTCGCGACCGGACCTATCTACGCCTTCGGCGCTACAGGCGGCTCTTATCGCAGCTTTGACAACGGAACAAGTTGGAAGAACATCGGCGTCGTCGGGCTGGAGCGGTACGCGGTCACCGGCATCGATTCGAGCGATCACACGATCATCTACGCGGTGAAGACGGCTTCGGGCAAGACTCTGGTACGGTCGACAGACTCCGGCGACACATGGACGCCGATTCCCTCCACGATTACCCCGACGCTCGCAAAGCCGGCTGCTTCCTATAACATCGTTCTTCAGGAAGGCGCGCCTTACTCCGTTTCGTTCGTCGTGCAAGCGGCGGAGGACCCAACCTGGACTCTTCCCGCCACCCTCTCCACCACCGGCGAGTCTTGGCTCACGGTCGGCTCCCAAAGCGGGACCACTCCGATTACGACATCCTTCACGATCAACACGGCGGGGCTGTCGCCGGGAAATTACAGCTCGACTCTGAAAATTAGTTCCGCGCCGACGGCGAATAAATCGGTTTCGATTCCGATCAATTTAACAATCGTGCCCCTGGGCAGCATCGGTTCGGGATATGCAATCAGCACGGTAGTGGGCAACGGCAACGCGACCGACACGCAGACATCGGGACCTGCAACGGGCGTGGGTGTCGGAGCCACTCGGGCGGTGACGTTTGATAATCAGGGCAACCTTGTCATTTCCGCAGGCAGCCGCATCTGGAGCCTCACCAACGGCAATCTCAATGTGCTTGCCGGCAACGGCATCTCGGATTCCCTCGGCGATGGACTGCCGCCAACACAGGCCTCCGTGGCCGACCCCGAAGCGATTCAAGTCGATGCCGCCGGCAATATCTTCTTCACGGAGTACGCCCCCGCGGGGGATCAGTCCCGCTCGCGCGTTCGCCGTCTTTTTGGGGCGAATATCAGCACGTTGTTCCAGTTCTCACTGTTCAACGTAGTTACCGGCTCGCATAGCCTTGTGCTCGATCTCTCTAATAATTCGCTGGTGACGGGGCCGACGGGCCTCCTGAGCTTCAACGGGTCGAAGCTGCTGACCATTGTTCAATATCCGTTCGTCGACCCATACGGAATGGCGATTGGCGCGGATGGAAATTACTACATTAGCGACCGCGGTTCGAGCCAAATCTTTAAGATGACGCCAAAGGGCCAAGTTAGCGTGTTCGCTGGAACCGGCACGACGGGCTTTGGCGGCGATGGCGGATCGGCATTGACCGCAACATTCAATCGTCCCTCCGGCATCGTTTTCGATACCGCCGGCACTACGTTGAATGTCGCCGATACGGGGAATCAGCGCATCCGCCAGATCGCTCCGGACGGGACCATCCGAACCATCGCCGGCTCGGGTGTGACGGGTTTCGGAGGAGACAATCAAACCGGCGACTTCGCGTCGTTCAATAATCCCGTTGGGCTGGTAATCGACAACACAGGAAATATTTATGTCGCTGACAGCAACAACAATCGCGTTCGTAAGCTAACCTTGCGCGCCGTGCCGACACCGAAGCCAGGCGCGATTACGCGGCACCAGTCGAAGTCGAATCAGCTCTCACCGGGCTCGATCTTCAACCTCTACGGCGATTCGCTTTCGAGCGCGACGGCTACCAATTCAAACGTGCCGTGGCCGCGCTCGCTGTCGGGAGTTTCCATTTTGATCAACGGAGTCCTCGCGCCGCTCTATTACATCAGTCCGACGCAGATCAACGGACAAATTCCGTATGAAACGCAGACCGGCACGGCGACAGCGACCATTACCGTAAACGGGTCGAGCCCTGCGCAGATCACTTTTCCGGTGGTCCCGGCGAGTCCGAGCGTTCTCGTCTATGGGAATAATCAAGCTGTCGCCGTGAATCAGAATGGTCAAGTGAATGCGCCGGATGCACCCGCGACCGTAGGCGATTACGAGGTGCTGTATCTTTCGGGCATCGGCCAATCAAATCCGCCGGTGGCTACGGGCGCAGGAGCTCCTGGTGTGGAACCGTTGGCGCGAGTCAACTATCAGGCTTCGATCACGTTGAATAGCCAGCCATGCACCGTCGTGTTCATGGGCCTCGCGCCCGGATACCCCGCGCTCGCGCAAGCGAACTTCCAAGTGCCGAACTTGCCGCCGGGCGATTATCCGCTGGTGGTCACAGTTAACGGGCAGGCTTCGGATCCGGTAACGTTTTCGGTGAAGTCGAAGTAATCGATTCCACCTGTATTGTCTGCGTCTTCGCATCTAAGACGCCTGTGATCTTCACCTTTTGTCCGGCGAATTTCTCGGGCGTCTTTTGATCGCTCAACTTAAGCGTCGACTTGCCGTCCCAGAGAACAAACTCGGCGTCATGGAAGCGGATGCAGGCGATGGTGCATTCGGCGTCGTTCGGGCCCATTCGCATGGAGGAGTGGTCGCCCTTCGCGCATTCACTATCCGTAATCGTGCCGGTGAAGGTTTGCTTCGCCGGAGCGGAGCCGAGAATCGCGGCGCCAAATAGGACGCATGTCAGAGCTTTGCGCATGTGCCCATTTTAAGAAAATAGGGACAGTACACTCAATTCCCAAATTCGCCATCTGCGGTTTGACGGATTAGCAATTGAGGCGAAATTAGGAATTGAGTGTACTGTCCCTATTTTCTTGGTTATGCTGTGAAGTTGGAAAGGAAGTCCCGTGAAGATTATCCTCGCTACCGCGCTTTTCGCATCGGCCGCCTTCGGGCAGAACGTGCTGGACCCCAACGTCCGCGGCGTCATTACTAAAGATAAAGAGAAGGCCGCGGGCATTCCCACAGGCCCCGCGCCAAGGCTTAAGAACGGCAAGCCCGACATGAGCGGCGTGTGGGAACATCCCTTCGTGCCAGACTTTACTAAGAGCGCGAATGGCCAGCAAGGCACGCCGGAACTTCCGTTCTCAGCCGTGGGGCTCGCGAAGTGGAAGGCTTACGATCCCACGCAAGGCGACTACACAGGCAACTGTCTCCCCTTCGGCCTCGTGCGAAGCGTCAACTCACCGTATCCCATTCAGATTGTGCAGAACGACAACACGATCGCATTCCTCTTTGAGCAGAACACCTGGTTCCACTCCGTGCCAACCGATGGCCGTCCGCACCCCAAAGATCTCGATTCGAACTGGCACGGAAACTCTGTAGCCAAGTGGGATGGCGACACATTGGTGGTCGATACCATCGGCTTCAACGGACTGACGAGGCTCGATACGCTCGGCCATCCGTTGAGCGATAAGCTTCATGTGATGGAGCGCCTGAAGCGCGTCGATGCAGGTCACATCAACTACGAAATCATCATTGACGATCCGAAGTTTTACACCAAGCCGTTTTCGAACGTTCGCACATTCACCCTGCGCCCAGACTGGCAGTTAATGGAGTATTCCTGCGAAGAGAACAACAAGGACGTGACCGCGGGCCACATTAAAGTTTGGAACGGGACGACTCCGACTCAATGAAGTTCTTAGCTTTCGGTGTTGTTCTAACCGTTCATTTGTTCGGGCAAGCGCAGCCGCCCCTCAAACCTGAGACAGACGCTTCAAAGGCGATCATCGCAAAAACGCAGAAGGCGGCCGGCGCCCTGTGGGCCCCTGAAGTCCATTACTTCTGCGAGGCTCCACGCGCGAACGGCGCCAATGATCCCGTCATTGAGCCAACGAAGATTTTCGACAACGTTTACGCCATCGGACGCGATACGACCGTGGTCTACGCGATTACGACTTCGGATGGCATCGCGCTAATTGACGCCGGGTATCCCAACGACGCGGAGCCCGTTCTGATTAACGGATTGAAGGAATTGGGGCTGGACCCGGCGAACGTCAAGATGGTGCTGGTGACGCACGGCCACGCCGATCATTTCGGCGGTTCGACGTATTTGCAGCAGCATTACGGCACGAAGATTTACGTCTCCGCCGCAGACTGGAACTTCATGGAGAATCCGGCTGGCAAGAAAGGTCCGGCCAATCTTCCGAAGCACGATCAGGTGCTTACTGAAGGCCAAGCCGTCACGCTAGACGGCGAGAAGTTCTGGCCCGTTGCTGTTCCAGGCCATACGCCCGGCTCCATGGGCTTCATCTTCGAGGTTAAGGACAAAAGCAAGACCCACACCGC
>Ga0126381_100008385_pt1 | contig 11544 bp, 7 predicted proteins | sample PanSoiMetPlot_28_FD_96465 | JGI IMG/M metagenome (GOLD analysis project Ga0126381, IMG submission 96465) | Tropical forest soil microbial communities from Panama - MetaG Plot_28 | ecosystem: Environmental > Terrestrial > Soil > Tropical forest > Bulk soil | place: Panama | collected 2016-02-17 | reverse complement strand
TTGCCGAGATCCGATCGATCCGACGCAAAAGCGCCGTCAACGAATAACAACCGACGCGCCCCCCCGCCGCTAGCAAAAATCGCACCGGCACTCGTCGCCGACGCAACCGCCTCACGTGACGGCACACTTGCGAGCGGGGCCGCGTCCCGCATCAGGGTGCGCAGGTCGGTGTACTTCCACTGCTCGATGCGGCGATGGGGCAACCCGAGTGCCTCAAATTGCTGGAACGCCCGCAGCCGCCGCTCGGACAGCAACGGGCCGCCCGGCAACGTGTCCTTCGCGGCCGCAAAGCTCGCTGCGAGCTTGAGCTCCGCGGCCGTCTTGATGGGTTTGATCTCAGCGTTCATGATAAGCGCCCGGCTCACACCAACTCGGTCTGAAACTGTGCGTAGCCGCTGGCTTCAAGTTCGACTGCTAGCTCCTTTGACCCGGTCCTCACAATCCGACCTTTGGTCATGACATGGACCACATCCGGCACGATGTAATTGAGCAGCCGCTGATAATGCGTGATGACGATCATCGCCCGATCCTTCGAGCGGAGCCGATTGACACCGTCCGCCACGATCCGCAAGGCGTCGATGTCAAGTCCGGAATCAGTTTCGTCCAGCACGCAAATGCGCGGCTCGAGCAACGCCATCTGCAAGATCTCGTTGCGCTTCTTCTCTCCGCCCGAAAACCCGACATTGACGGCACGGCGTAGCATCTCCTGACTGATTTCGAGCTGGCCAGCGACTTCCCGCACCCGTTTCATGAACTCCGGCGTCGAGAGCTCGGCCTGCCCACGCTTCTTGCGTTGCGCATTGAGCGCCGTGCGCAAGAACGTGTAGGCGGTGACTCCAGGTATCTCCATCGGATACTGGAACGCAAGAAATAGGCCCTTGGCGGCCCGTTCATCGGGCTCCATGGCGAGAAGGTCTTCACCTTCGCAGGTCACACGCCCGTCGGTGACGGTATAGTCGTCGCGTCCCGCCAGCACATAGGCAAGCGTCGATTTGCCCGACCCGTTGGGTCCCATTATGGCATGAACCTCGCCGGCGTTAACGCGCAGATCGAGGCCATTGAGAATCTTCTTGCCTTCGATCTCAACCTGCAGATTCTCGATTTCCAAGAGCGGCATCCGCGAAACCCTTTCACTCATTTCTGGCGTTTGCTGGCGTCTCCGCACGCCCCCGCGGTGGTCGAACTGCGCGGCTGGATCGAACAAGGCGCGGCCGGCAGCTTGCGGGGCTTCGCCTGGCCATCGGTGGCCATCACGATTTAGCCGACACTTCCTTCCAGGCTGATGGAGATCAGCTTCTGCGCCTCAACAGCAAACTCCATCGGGAGTTGCTGCAATACGTCTTTGACGAAGCCGTTGACGATAAGGGCCACGGCCTCTTCCTCCGAGAGACCGCGCTGCATGCAATAGAACAACTGCGCGTCGGAGATTTTCGAGGTCGTTGCCTCATGTTCGAACACTGCCGAGGAATTCTTGGCCTCGATGTAGGGCACCGTGTGAGCGCCGCACTGGTCGCCGATCAGGAGCGAATCGCAATTGGTGAAGTTGCGTGCGCCGGTCGCCTTGCGATGAGCGCTAACAAGACCCCGATAGGTGTTGTTCGACCGACCGGCCGCAATGCCTTTGGAGATCACCCGGCTCGAGCTGTTCCGTCCGAGATGCAACATCTTGGTTCCGGAATCGACGTGCTCGCGGCAGTTCGAAATCGCGATCGAATAGAATTCACCGCGCGAATTGTCTCCGCGCAGAATACAGCTGGGATATTTCCAGGTGATGGCTGAGCCGGTCTCGACCTGCGTCCACGAGATCTTAGCGTTGCGGCCACGACAATCGCCACGCTTCGTGACAAAGTTATAGATCCCGCCCCGGCCTTGCGCGTCGCCCGGATACCAGTTCTGCACCGTCGAGTATTTGATTTCGGCGTCGTCGAGAGCCACCAGTTCGACAACGGCGGCGTGCAGCTGGTTCTCGTCGCGCATGGGCGCCGTGCACCCTTCGAGGTAGCTCACATAGGCGCCCCGATCGGCGATGATGAGGGTGCGTTCGAATTGGCCGGTATTGCGCTCGTTGATACGGAAATAAGTCGACAGTTCCATTGGGCAGCGCACACCCGGAGGCACGTACACAAACGACCCGTCCGAGAACACCGCGGAATTGAGGGTCGCAAAAAAGTTGTCCGTGATCGGGACCACGGATCCCAGGTATTGACGCACGAGATCCGGGTGCTCTTTGAGAGCCTGCGAGATCGGGAGGAAGATCACGCCGCCTTTCTTGAGTTCCTCCTTGAAGGTGGTGGCAACCGAGACCGAGTCGAACACGGCATCAACGGCGACCCGCGAGTAGCTCCCCTGAGCGCGCTCGACACCAGCAAGCATTTCCTGCTCGCGCAGCGGAATGCCGAGCTTTTCATAGGTCTTGAGGATCTCCGGGTCGATTTCCTCGAGCGACTTGGGCCCGGTTTTGCGTTTGGGCGCCGCATAATAGTAGAGGTCCTGGTAGTCGATCGCCGGATAGTCAACCCGTGCCCAGCGCGGTTCACGCATGGTGAGCCAGCGCCGGAACGCGTCAAGGCGCCACTCGAGCATCCAATCCGGCTCGCCCTTCTTGGCGGAGATGAAGCGGATGGTCTCTGGGCTCAGGCCCTTTGGGGCCTTGTCGGATTCGATATCTGTAACGAACCCGTACTTATACTGGTCGACGTTGATGCGGCGAACCTGCTCAACGGTCTCTTGCACAGCCGGCATTCTTCCCTCCACTGCGGCTTCAAGGGCCGCGGGGTCGGATCGGTCGGTTCTATGGTCGTCTCTTTTGCGGGCGCGACCTCATGAATTCAGGCGGCCAATCCGCCTACCCCCTTATTTAGACCTTTGCCCAGCTTTGTCCACGCATGGAGAAAGCAATCGACCTCAATTTCAGTGGTTTGCGGGCCAAGGCTCACCCGAATGGCCCCGCGCGCGAGCGCTGCGTCCACCCCCATGGCGGCCAGCACATGGGAGGGCTGAACTTTTCCTGACGAACAGGCTGCACCCGACGAAACCGCGATGCCCTCAAGATCAAGGGCGATCACAGCCGTTTCGGCCTTCACACCCGGTATCGCAAACAGGACGGTATTTGGCAACCGTTCCGCATCAGCCCCAAAGATAATGGTATCGGAGGAAATCGCCCGCAAGCCCGCCTCGAGCCGATCCCGCATGGCCCGCATGCAAACCGCCTCCTGAACGAGATGGTCCCTTACGGCCGCGGCCGCAGCCCCGAAGCCAGCAATCGCTGCCACGTTCTCGGTTCCGGCGCGCATTCCGCGCTCCTGACCACCGCCCCGGACAATTGGTCGCGGAATCACGCCTTCGCGGCGCACCAGGGCCCCAACCCCCTTGGGGCCTCCCAGCTTGTGGGCCGAGACTGTCAATAAATCAGCATCGAGATCGGCGATCGAGCATGCGATCCGACCGGCGGCCTGAACAGCGTCAACATGGAGCAGGCCACCCATGGCATGGACAACGCGCGCCGCAGTCTCAATGGGCTGAATAATCCCGCTCTCGTTGTTCGCGAGCATAATTGAAACCAAAGGGCGCTGCCCGGCGGTCACAACCGACAGGCGGCGTTCAAGCACCTCGAGGTCGACGACGCCGCGGGCGGATACATCCAGCTCTTCCACCCGCTCGGGCGGAAAGCTCCCCCCGCATCGGACCGATGGATGCTCGATAGCCGAGACGAGCAACCGGTCTCGAGGACGGTGGTCCGCCGCCACCTCGATCCAGGGAGAGAGAGCGGATATATTGGCTTCGGTGCCACCTGAGGTAAAAATCACGTGGCGCGGACTGGCCCCTAGGAGAGCCGCGACGTGCTGGCGCGCATCTTCGATGAGACCGCGGGCGAGACGGCCCTCGGCGTGAACCGAGGAAGGGTTCCCGACCAGATCCATGGCGGCCATGATGGCAGCTCGCGCCTCGGGGCGGAGCGGCGCAGTAGCGTTAAAATCAAGATAGGCCCTCGCGGCCATGAGCGTTTTACCTATTTATCAGCTTGCTTTTTGCCCCTGGGATCATGGTAAACACCGCCCCTGCCGTGCCCGCGTCGGCATGAGATCGGCGAGGCCGCCCAAAGAGCTGAAAAAAACCTTCTAAAACGCTACGTGCGCTTGCTGTGCAGGTCAAGAGCGCCGTCCAAATCGTGCTCTTGTGAGCCCGACCGACGCCGATCGAGGTTGAAGAATGCCCGAAGTGATTTTCACCGGCCCCGCCGGACGCATTGAGGGGCGATACCATCCGGCTCGCCAGAAGAATGCGCCGATCGCGATCGTGCTTCATCCGCACCCCCAATTCGGGGGGACGATGAATCATCAGATCGTGTATCAGCTGTACTACGCTTTTGCGCACCGCAATTTCGCGGTGCTGCGCTTCAACTTCCGCGGTGTGGGGCGCAGTCAAGGCTCGTTCGACCATGGCCAGGGCGAGTTATCGGACGCCGCCTCGGCGCTCGATTGGGCCCAATCACTCAATCCAGAGGCGCGCAGCTGTTGGATCGCTGGCTTTTCGTTCGGCGCCTGGATCGGCATGCAGTTGCTCATGCGGCGGCCAGAAATCGAGGGCTTCATTTCTGTGGCACCGCCGGCCAACCTCTATGACTTTTCCTTTCTGGCCCCATGCCCATCCTCCGGACTGATCGTGCATGGCGACAAGGACGCGGTAGTACCAGCCAAGGACGTCACCACGTTGGTTGAGAAGCTCAAGACCCAAAAGGGCATTGTCATTGACCAGCGGGTCATTCCGGGCGCAAACCATTTCTTCGACAGCAAGATCGACGTGCTGATGGAGTCGGTCAACCAGTACCTCGATAAGCGGCTCAGGGGTGACCGCGGCAACAGCGCCGCCTAAGCCGCCCCGTCACGTCCGATCTCCGGTCTAGGGTCGAGCCACGACGCTCGCCAGGCGTCGGCCGTGACGCACCGGTTGTTCCCGGAAAGGTGATGGGCACTCCCTGCAACATGCGCACGGCCCGATACGCGAAAGCCGACTTGCCTGTACGCGCGTGCATGAAATCGTCCAGGGGGGCGTTGCCGGACCGGTATCGACAGCGACGTTCTGATCGACATAGGTGACGTTGGCGACGCGGCCAATGTTGAGAACTGCAACCGGCGCGATCGGGTGTCGCGGCAAGCGCGTGATGGTATAATGCCACCAGTGGCGCCCTGCCCTCCGGCAGCCACGTCGGCAGCCCGGAAATCGCACGCCTCCGGGGATCCCGAGCCGGCGTGCCAACCCGGGGCCGTCGCCAATCTGGACCGTAAGCCCCCGAAGCGGGCCGATGCAGCACGGTCTGACCAGGGAACCCAATGATCGCGATTTGGGTGCGATTGATGCGCTGCGCCTGGAACATGCGTTCGATGGTCTCCGCGTGCGTCTCGGGGACCAGCTGTTCGGCTTTGGCAAGGACCCCCGGGCGCGCGCCCTTCGGTCGGCGAGCGTCTGTCGCAGCAGGATGCGTTCGGGTGCCGAATAGGGGCGATGAATGCTCGGGCCCGTGCGGCTGAGCGTGACGCCGTCGGTCTCCAGGAGCGCCGTATCCGCCCCTTCGAAGGAGGTGCCATTCACGAGGCCGATGGTTTTGACTGGGACCATGGATGTGCCCGTTGAATCCGGCTAAGGAGTTGGTACATCACCGCCCCGGCCTCAGTGCGGGAGACGAACCAATGGCGCACCGATGAGCGAGTACAAGTCCGATCTTCTCCACGTGTTAGCAACGCGCGGCTACATCCATCAGGTTTCCGAGCCCGCGGATCTCGACCGGGCGGCCGGTGCGCGGCTACTCGTGGGCTATATTGGCTATGACTGTACGGCGCCTTCCCTGCATATCGGGCACCTCTTGCCGATCATGATGCTGTATTGGATGCAGCAGACTGGCCACCGTCCGATCGCTCTCATGGGTGGGGGTACGACACGGGTCGGCGACCCCTCGGGCAAAGACGAAAGCCGCCGCATCCTCAGTTACGAGCAGATTGAACAAAACAAGCAATCGATCAAAGGCACGTTTGCCCGCTTTCTTCGCTTCGGACCAAGCGGGAGCGACGCGCTGATGGCCGATAATGCTGAATGGTTGACGGCGCTGAACTACATCGATTTCCTTCGCGACGTTGGCCGGCATTTCTCCGTGAACCGCATGCTCAGTTTCGACTCGGTCAAACTGCGGTTGGAACGGCAGCAGGAACTCTCGTTCCTTGAGTTCAACTATATGATCTTGCAAGCCTACGATTTCGTCGAACTCTATCGACGATATGGTTGCGTGCTGCAAATGGGCGGCTCCGACCAATGGGGCAACATCATCAACGGCGTCGACTTAGGACGGCGCATGCACAACGCCCAGCTATTCGCCCTGACGACACCGCTCATAACCACCAGTTCGGGCGCGAAAATGGGAAAGACCGCTGCGGGCGCCGTGTGGCTTAACGCCGACCTGGTCAGCCCGTACGAGTACTGGCAGTTTTGGCGGAACACGGAGGACGGCGATGTTGGACGGTTCCTGAAGCTCTTTACCGTGCTGCCGCTCGACGAGCTTCACCGCCTCGAGTCCTTACAGGGCCAGGAACTCAACGAGGCCAAGAAGCTGCTGGCCACCGAGGCGACGGCCCTATTGCACGGGCGTCCGGCCGCCGAGCAGGCGGCGGCTACCGCCCAAACGACCTTCGAGGAAGGTGGTCTTGCAACCACGCTGCCCACCGCAGAGGTTGCGCGGCTTGAACTGGAAACCGGACTTGGCGTGCTGACGGCAGCGGTCCTGGCCGGTCTGGTTCCCTCAACCAGTGAGGCGCGTCGACAAATCCGCAATGGCGGATTGAAAGTTAATGACGTGACGGTCCGTGACGAGAAAATGCGGTTGACAGCCGACGAACTCACCGCAGAGGGGGTCATCAAACTCTCGCTTGGCAAGAAGCGGCACGTGCTGATCCGACCCAGGGGATGAGACCGTTGGGTGATTGATCATGATGTGTGGCGATCCATCGCCTGTTGTGCGCTTGTTTGGTGCGAGAACTGTTGACGTCGCAGTCGCGCTCATACCGAAGGGCCCGGTCTATTTATTTAATAGGGTCGTTGTAGGGTCGTTGCCGGTCGTCGGTGAGGCTCGGACGTCAAATCGAAATCGTGAATAGCAAGCGTTAGGAAAACCGCAACAAGCTGCGACGATTTGCACGACGTTCCCAGGCAGAGAGGGGGGCCCCATATGCCTGCCGGAGATTGGAGCGCTCACGCAGACAAAAGGCGATCGTCGAAGCAGGAACCGCAACGCTGACGACAATTGCCGTTACTATATTTGCCTATATTTCCGACAACGATCGATGCGCCGACTATTCCCGTGTGGGTGTTTGCTGAGGGCCGAAGGCGCCGTCATTGCCGCGGAATTCGAACAGCTTGCGCAACGGGCCAAGCGCCAATGTCGACATTGGGTTGATGCGCAGCTCCGGGGCATGTGGGGGGCCCACCACTTCGTACGTGACCCCGAGCAGCCCCTCGTTTTCGCCGCCCAGAATTGGACCAACCAATGGCAGATGCACAAACATATTGTTGAGGCCATAGAGCGGCACGAAGGTGCCACGCATCCTGACCGTGTCGTGTGCATAGTCCAGGATGCCGTCAAGTGTGGCCCCCATGCTGGGACCCCAGACCACTCCGTCGCGGATCGCCAGTTTGCCGGGCGCACGGGTGAAGGTCATCCGCAGATGGCTGAAATTGACGTCCTGGCTCTCCGGTGAAAGGCGTCTTCCGGACTCGTAACTTGGAGGATTGCCGGCGGCGAATCGCGCGAGCGCCGGCTCGTCACGCACGGCGAAATGCCGCACGTTGATCTGGCCCTCTTGCGGTCCCTGATCCGCCGTCGGCGGGTCCATCGTCACCCACAGCTGGCCACCGGCGATCCGCGGATAAGTGTCGGTGAAGCGGCACAAGGCGCCAGCGTCGTTGGTTTCGATATTAATGAGGTTTCGCCCGCCGCGGCCGCGCAAATCCCCGAGCAAGGTGGCATCGCGCCCGAGCTTAGCGCTCAGCGAAAAGCTGCGAATCTGGCCCGCGCGCCGCGCGAGCTTGAGATCGACGCTGCGCAAGGCTTCGCCATTAAGGCCGGCGACCGCGCCGAGTTTGATATCGAGATCGAGGTCGGGAGCTGAGGTCTTTTGCTTTTCCGTCGGTGTTGCGTTGGACATCGCTCCCTTCACGAAGCCGCGGCCGTCGTAGACTTCGCCGCGCATCGTCACTTTGAGCACGCCGTCTGGTGCGCGCTCGGATTTGAGGGACGCCTTGTCGCCGTCGGCGAGATTGAAGGTGGGAAAGCTCGCGAGTGTGATCTCGCCATCATCATTGTTGAGCTCCACGGTGCCCTTCACCGAAGTGCCCTGGCCTTCGACCACGATGTCCTCGAACCGCGTTGCATGCTGCTTGTAGGTGGCAACAAAACTGGCCCGGGCCGATTTGGCCGCTGGCTTGTTCCACCCCGGCAAGAGTTCGGTGATCTTCGCCTGGGTCAGGTCGGCCTCGACCGTGACGCGGCTATCATGGTCGCCACTGCCAATCCGGCCCCCCACCTTGACCGGGATCGCCCCGCCTAGCGCTCCGTTGAGCTCCAGTCCCAGCCGGCTGCGGCTGCTGTCGTCAAGGGTGGCCTGGGCACGGATCTCGGCGTCGCCACCCCCGATGGGCATATGGTAGTCGATCGAGGCGGGGACGCCGCCGATACGCGTATCACCTCGCACCGCGATCCCTTGCGGTGTCGCGCTGATGTGGAGCGCTGCCGCTTCCACTTTAAAATTGCGAACCATATGGTCCGCTGAGAAATTGGTGAAATCCGCCTCGATCCCGTATGTCAGTCGGTCCTGGGTGATATTGTGCGAGATCGGTAGCCCCAGCGAAACGTTCGCCGCCACCGAGCCGCGGCTTGTTGCCGGATCAAGTTGCAGCCCGCTGGCGTCCCGCAACGGATCCATCCCGATGAGTTCGGCGGCCGCGTCGACGCCGCCGTCGAAGCGGAACCGCAACCGCGCCGGGGGGTCCTTTGGGAAGGTGTCAGGGACTTCGAACACAACGTTCGCGACCGAGAGCTTACGTCCCGAAGGAAAATCGGCCACGCCGTGGCCGATCGTAACCGTCACCTTGCGGCCTTTGGTGTGGAGCACGAGATCGGCGTCACGAATGACGGGCAGCGTCGGGATGGGATGCAGCTGCACGCCGCTCGAGAGGAGTTCAATTGAGACTCCATCATCGGGAACCGGGGGTCCGCCGGACCGCAAGGTCGCGAGTGGGGCGTTGGTGGCAATCTCGAGCCGCTCCACGGTGCCGCCGGGAATATGGTCGATGACCCATTTGCGAACCTTGGTCTGGACAAAGACGGGCCAGATCCGTTTGAGCGACGAGGCGCTCATGCGCCTTCCGGCGAGCCCCGCCACGAGCCGCACATCCGACGTGGAGTAATCGAGCGTCCCCGAAAAGCCTAAGTCCGCTGCGGCGCCACCAAGATCCCCGTGCGTGAGTTGGATCCGATGGCGCGCGGGATCGATCCAGCCCCCAAGCGACAGCCGATCGAGCACCAACGGGGCATCGCCGCTATGGTCGACCGACCCTAACACGATGGACCCATGATTGGCGCTAAACTGCCAGGGGCCGCCGCGCTCGAGGGGGGCCTCGATTGCGGCCAAAAGCGAGATCCGATTGGCGCCCGCGAGCACCTCGATCGGCATCGTGATTTGCCGTGTACTGGCGTCCCAACGCAAATTGACGTGGGCCTCGTCGATGACGATACGATCCTCTTCGTCCGTCGGATTGCCGATAAAGCCGGCGCCCAACACAATGCGCCCCTCGGCGATCTCCGGAACGCCGTCGGGCCCGATCTCGCCGCGCAAAATGGCAGAGATCGGCATATCGGCCTCGAAGGAGGCGTTGTCGACCCGCAACGCCAGCATGAGGTCCTTGGGTGAGAGATCACGCAAGACCGCTTCCAGCACCCGGCGGCCGTGACCGCGCGGTGTCACGGTGGCGGTCAAGGACGAGGGTCCATCCGTGCCCTTGGAGTTGATCGCGAACGCCACCCCGCCTTCCTTCGGGCGCGTCAGGCTCAGATTGATATCGCTAAAGGTCAAGTGTTTGCCGGTACGCAAATCATCGACCGTCAGGCTGCCGTTCTTAAGCCCGATCTCGGACAGCTCGTGGCCATCGAGCCCCAGGACGTCGAGGCCTTCCAGCCAACTCAGCAACGTGGTCAGGGGATTGGCTGTTTGAACGGCAGCCGCCGTCCCCGCGTCGACCGACCCGGGTGGCGCGTCGGAACTCGATGCTCCCGCACCCGACGCTCCTACCGATGGATCGATCCTCGGGGACGTATGGCCAAGCGCCGAGGCCGTCGCGATCGGCCGTTGTTCGGCCCCCGCAAAAATGGTGAGTTCCCCATCCCGCTCGACGCGGACCGCCATGGTCGCGCCGATCAAACTGAGGCGTTTGGCTTGCAAATGTCCGGCTAACAGGCCCGTCCCCGACAGCCCGACCTCGGCCTTTGGAGCGGTGGCCACGACCGTGCCGTCGGGATCGCGGACGACGATGTCACGCAATCGCAGTGCCGCGCGGCCTTCCTCGGTGCGCTCGAGCTGCGTGCCGCCGACCTCGATCTGGTGGCGGCCGCCAAGACGTTCTTGCAGCGCGGAGGTCAACCACGGCGTAACGATATCGACTGATAGCGGGCCGGTGCTCAGGCGCCACCACAGCAACCCCAACGGGATACCCACCAGGCACAGCCCCGCAAGCCCGGCAATGACGAGCTTGCGGCTGATCACAAGCTGCAACCTAAAGGAGGTTTCGCCGGCGCGCTCATTGACGTTGCGCTGGAGCGCCCAGGCTCGAGCCATCAGAGCCCGCGAATGCAGGTCGAAGGCCGCCAACATTCGGCGCGTCGCCGAAGGGCGAGGTTTGATGCGCTTACGCGTCATGCCTCGACGGGCGTCCCCTTGCTGGCCGCGCAACTCACCGCCCGCTCGGGCCGAACCTGCCTTACCGAGCAGAACCGACTATGCCGCGACTCCCTATCGATCCGCCAGGACCCGCCCCAATATATTCTGCTTCCGCTTTGTGCAGACTGACCCCGCGAAAGCGACGAAAGGAAGGCACATGACGACCACACTGGCGGCGCCCGCGATGGCACCGGATTTTACCATACCCCGCGACGGCGGGGGCCATATCACCCTCCGCGACTTTCGCGGCAAGAAGCTAGTCCTGTATTTTTACCCCAAGGCCGATACCCCCGGTTGCACCCAAGAATCCATCGAATTTAGCGCATTGCGAGCCTCCTTCGCGGAGGCCGGGACTGAGGTCATCGGGGTTTCGGCGGACCCGGTCAAAGCCCAGGATGCCTTCAAGGCCAAACATGGACTGACGGTCGCGCTCGGCTCCGATTCCACGCACGCAATGCTCAAGGCATATGGAGTCTGGGGTGAAAAATCGATGTACGGCAAAACCTTCATGGGAATCGTCCGGACCACATTCCTGATCGGAACGGACGGCCGGATCGTTCGCGTATGG
>Ga0126381_100008384_pt1 | contig 11544 bp, 8 predicted proteins | sample PanSoiMetPlot_28_FD_96465 | JGI IMG/M metagenome (GOLD analysis project Ga0126381, IMG submission 96465) | Tropical forest soil microbial communities from Panama - MetaG Plot_28 | ecosystem: Environmental > Terrestrial > Soil > Tropical forest > Bulk soil | place: Panama | collected 2016-02-17 | reverse complement strand
TCGGCACTCAGCAGCAGGACCACGATCACCTGCAGCGTTCCGTTCGGCAGAAAAGCATAGAACGGCGTCAGCGCAAGAATCGCCGCCGCGCGGGCGCCCGGCACTTCCGACTGCATCGCCCGGAACAGCAGCGGCAGAAACAGGACCCCGTCGGAGATGGTATTGTGGGGCGCGATCAGCGTCCCCCCTGCCAGCACCGCCGCCACCGCCAATTCCAGTTTGCCCGCCGCAATCAGGTACCAGCACAGCAGCGCCACCACCAGCGCGCCGGGAATCGCCCACCCGTAGTGATAGCGGAACAGTCCCGCCAGATTCACCATGTTCCATGGATACGGATTCAATCGAGGATCGCTCAGCGCCCGCCGGTAGAGGGTCGGCCAGCCCCATCCATACGCCGCGAACGAAATGGCCGCGAACACGGCGCCGGTTGCCAGAATCCCCAACCCCGCGCGCCACCAGCGCCGGTGGAGGATCAGCAGCGGCAGCAGCAGAAGCAGATGAAACTTGATGGCGCACAGCCCTAGTACCAGTCCTGCCGCGAACATTCGGCCTTTACCGAGCAGCAAGCCTGCGACTGTCGCCGCCGCCAGCACAAAAGCGACGTCCTGGCCTGTGTTGAAACTGGTGGCCACTGGCAGAAACCAGGCGCAGCCCGCCAGGTGAGCGCACCAATCGCCGGGCCACAGCCAGAGAAATACTCCCAGCGCGGAGAGGCACAGAATTCGCCAGGTCCAAAGCGCCGCATCAAACGGCAATTGTGCCAACGGCCACATCAGCACCGCGTAGAACGGCGGCTTGATAAAAATCAGGTTGTTGGTGTGACACCCCACCGCCCGGTCCTCGGCGGCGAAAACGGCTTCGGGCAAATATGTTTCCGTGTTTCCCGCGAGCGTGCCTCCCGCGTAAAAGGCCGAAAAATCGGTGGTGCAAACCCGGTCGTCGTACCTCAGCCGGGCAGTCCGCCAGCCCCAGAAGGCGATTCCGGCCGCGGCCATCGCGATCAAAAGCGAGCGTCGCGCCGCTAAAGGGAGAGCCACGCCTCATATTACCTTGCGGTACGCTGAAGGTGGAATCATGATTGCATTAGCCGCCGCTTTCTTCGCCGCTGCCTTGCCTGGCGCCACGGTGCTTCAGCCCGTGGTCAATATGTACTCCAAGCCGACCGACGACGCCGATGTGGTTTCGCAGGCCATCTACGGCGTTAATGTAGGCATCCTCGAACAGAAAGATGGCTGGGCGCGCATCCGCACGCCCGACGACTATACCGGCTGGACGCCGCTTGCCGCCATCCGCACCGGGGCGCCTTATGCCTCGCAGGGCCGTGTGGCGCAAGTCGTGAGTATGTTCGCCCATATTTACCGCGAACCGAGCGTCACCCGCCACGCGCCGCTCATCACCGTTCCGTTCGAAACGCACCTCGAAGTCGCAACCGATAAACCAGCGGCTCCCGCCGACACCCGCTGGCTCCAGGTTCGCCTGGTCGATGGCCGCTCGGGCTTCATCCAATCCGGCGATGTAGCTCTCGACCGCACTCCCATCTCCACCCCTGAAATGCTCGCGTTGAGCCGAAAGTTCCTGGGCGTGCCCTATACCTGGGGCGGCACTTCCAGCTACGGTTACGACTGCTCCGGCTTCATGCAGATGCTCGAGCGGCAGCACGGCGTTCTCATGCCGCGTGACGCCCAGCCTCAGGCCGAATGGAAGGGCGTGAAGCCCGTCTTGCGCCAGAATCTGGAACCCGGCGACCTGCTTTATTTCGGTAGCTCCGAAAAACACATCACCCACACCGGCATGTACCTGGGCGACGGCAAATTCATCAACGCAACCACATACATTACTCCGATGGTCCGCATCGACGACCTCGGCGATCCGCATTGGGTAAAGCTCCTGGTGGCTGCGCGGAGGGTAAAATGAACCGCAGAGATTTCGTGAAGCGCTCGGTAGCACCGGCGATCCTGGCTCCGGCGTTGTCCGCCGCCGGCCCTGCGGGCGCCCAGTCCGCCTCTTTTGCAGCGAAGGTCGTCCGCCTCAACCTTCGCCACACCTGGACCACCACCATGTCGTCCAGTGCATACCGCGAAACCTGCCACACCACCTACACTCGCGATGGCATCACCGGCCACGGCGAAGGCGCGCCCATCGTGCGCTACCACGAGGATCCCGAAGGCGCGCGCAAGGCCGCCGAATCCGTCCGCGACATGATGGTGTCCGCCAATCCATTGCAGTTCTCCAAGATCATGGCCGAGGTCTTCCAGCGCATCCAAGGCGAGTGGGCCGGCAAAGCCGCTGTCGATATCGCCCTGATGGATTGGGTCGGCCAGAAACTCGGCATCCCGCTCTACTCGTATTTCGGTCTTGACCCCAAGGACACGCCGCTCACCACCTTCTCCATCGGCATCGATACACCCGAAATCACACGGCAAAAGACGCGCGAGGCCGAAGCGTTTCCCATCCTGAAGGTTAAGGTCGGGCTCGAAACCGACGAGCCGACTATCGAGGCCGTCCGCAGCGTCACCAATAAGCCTCTGCGCGTCGACGCCAATGAGGGCTGGAAGGACAAGGAAGAGGCCCTCCGCAAAATCAACTGGCTCGCCACCAAAGGCGTGCAATTCATCGAGCAGCCCATGCCCGCCGAGATGATTGAAGAGACAGCCTGGGTGCACGAGCGTGCCCACATCCCGATCATTGCGGACGAAGCCTGCCAGCGCGCCAGCGACATTCCCAAGCTGAAAGGCGTCTTCGACGGCGTCAACGTCAAGCTCGACAAGAGCGGCGGGATGCTCGAAGCGTACCGCATGATCTCCATCGCTAAATCCCTCGGCATGAAGACCATGCTCGGCTGCATGGTGTCGAGCTCCTGTTCGGTCACCGCCGCTGCGCATCTTTCGCCCCTGGTCGATTACGCCGACCTCGACGGCAACCTTCTCATCGCCAACGATCCCTTCCGCGGCGTGCTCGTCGAGAAGGGCAAGCTGATTCTGCCGAACCGCCCCGGACTGGGGCTGATCAAAGCCTAGGGCAGGGTGCCGAGGGAGCCAAAGGGCTTGGGGAAGCGCGGACGCCAGGGTCAAGCTTGAGTCTCGCACGGCCGAACCGAAAGGTCTCACCTCCGACTGGCCAAAGCTTCTGACTGAATTGGTGACACTCGGTAGCTTGCGATTTCTCCGTCTCCTCGGCACGGCTTGCATCAGAAGCGCTTCTATATCCTGCCGAGGCGGGGTTCAGTATACACCGCTGCCCAAGGTTCATTTCCACTCCGGCCAGGCTGCCGGCGAGGCCCCGGAATTTCATCGACATTCCGGGCCTACGCACAGTTCTTTCAGTCGATCTCCATTACCTCGACGCCGGGCCCGTCCGCCGCACCGCCGACATACGCCGAGGGCGGCGCTTGCTGCGTCAGCTTTCCGGACACGTTGAGCCGATAAATGTCTCCCCGGCGACCCAAGTGGTAGGTGTTTCCGTCGATCTGGAAAGTCTTGGCGGATGTGACCGTAATTTCGAACGTCGTCGTAAAGTAGCCGGTCGAGGTGTCGATAACGACCTGATGCCTCAATGTGAAAGTCTGGATGGGAGTACCTTGCTTGAACGAGTTGGGATTCGTGAAGTCGGCGTTTCCTGAGCCGAAATAAATCGCTCCCGTCCCGGTTCTGTCCACAACCCGAATCGGCCCATTGTTGATCACCTGCTCTGTGGCCGTATCGTTAAAGAAGGTAAACAGCGCTGTCGCCTCAGAGACGACGGCGCCGGCTGACGTAGTAATCCGGTCCAGGCCTCGCACCCGGTTCAGATAGCCGTATTGTAGCGACTGCTGGGCTGAAGGATTCAGCACCTGACCGACAACCTCGTAACCGATCGGCGGACTCGATGTTCCTCCGGTCTCGGATCGAACGGCAGGCGGCAGCAGCAACAATGCCACACAGCTGATCGAAGCCGTGATTCGTCGTGAGAAAGTTTGGATTTCCATTGACGCTCTCCTTTCTTGGGCTTGCCGGCCGGGCCAGCTCTCAAACGAAACCACCGGCCGACTCGATTAGATTGGCGGCATTTCGATATGGCGGCAATGGAGGCGATCTGAAGATTGTGTGACGGCGTAAGCGACTGTATAATCGACCGGTTAAGGTCTGTCCAAGACTGTGTCCATCCGGGATTACGAGTTCGATCACTTCCGTTTGACCCCGGAGCTCTGCGAGTTGAGTCGCGCGGGCCGGCCGGTCCGGCTGGAGAAAATCCCGTTCGAGTTGCTCGTGCTGCTCGTCGAACACCGCCATGAGTTGGTGTCGCGCGATATGATCACAGCCGCGCTCTGGGGTAACGGCGGCTTCCAGGATCTGGACCAGAGCCTCAACACGGCCATCCGGAAGGTGCGCATGGCGTTGCGGGACAGCGCCGACGAGCCGCGTTATGTTCAGACGGTCGTCGGACGGGGATATCGGTTTCTCCCGGAGGTCAGCGTCAAAGATCGTTCGGTTTCGACCGAACAACCCGCGGCGGCGCCCCCGCCATCGCTAGTCGCCGTTCCGAAACCGAGTGTCTCGCGTGGTCGACGCCTTGGCCTGCTAGCCGGTTCTGTAGTGCTGCTGGCTGCGGCATGGCTCGCCTGGCGGACTCCTCGTGACCCCGCGCTCATCGCGGTTCTGCCATTCGATGACCTGAACGGAGATCCCGCACAGGCATATTTGAGCCGGGGACTTACCGAGGAAGTGATCACTCAGCTTGGACGGGTGGCGCCCGCGGGATTCGGGGTAATCGCCGGACCTTCCGTCTGGCGATACCGTAGCTCGCAACTCCCGCCGCAGAAAATCGCGTCCGAGTTGGGAGCAGGATATATCCTTACCGGCGCGGTAGAGCACGACGCATCCCATGTGCGAGTCTCGGCGCGGCTGATCCGCGCTCGTGGCGGACTACAGCTTTGGGCTGACACCTTCGACGGACCGAGCGATGCGGTTTTGCCGCTCCAGGCGGATGTCGCTGCTTCGGTCGCCCGTGCGATGCGTAGCCGGCTGGGCGCCGCACCCCCAGCCGTTCGTCAACAGCGAATCGATGCGGAGGCCGCAGACCTTTATTTTCGAGGCCGGTTCTACTGGGACCAGCGGACCGAGGTCAGCCTGAAGCAGGCGATCGAGTTTTTTGAGCGGTCGACCGCACGCGCTCCCGGATACGCGCCAGCCTATGCCGCGCTGGCCGACTGTTACGCCGCGATGGTCTATAGCTGCTACATGGCGCCTGCGGCGGGATTTGCGCGGGCACGAGCTGCACTGGAGCGGGCCAGCCAGCTTGATCCGCAAGCTCCCGAAGTCCTGGCATCGGAAGGCTATTTGAATATGTATTTCGATTGGGATCTGGACAAGGCCGCCCGGAACCTCGAGCAGGCGATTGCCGGCAATCCAAACTACGCGACCGCGTACGACTGGCTCGGAGTCCTATTCACCGCGTCGAAGAGATTCACCGCCGCGCACAGCGCCTTCGAGCGCGCGCGGCGCCTGGATCCGGCTTCTTTGCCGATCCGGACCGATTTGGCTTTCCACCTGCACTACAGCGGCAGGAATGAAGACGCCCGGCAGGAACTGCAAAACATCCTCGGGGTGGACCCGAATTTTCCGCTCGCACATTTTTGGATGGGCCGGGTTTTGAGCTCCGAGGCCAACTGTTCGGGTGCACTTTCGGAGCTCGATGCTGCATCGTCGTCGTCCCTGCGCGATTGGCAGCCCGTCATTGCCGCTCACGGGCACGTAGCGGGTGTATGTGGGCAGTCATCGCGAGCGCTTGAAGACCTGCGGCGGTTTGAGGATATCGGTCGAAACAGATTCGTGACCTCGTACGGGTATGCGCTGATATATGCAGGGCTGGGGGACAAAGAGCAGGCTTTCCATTGGTTACGAAAGGCGGTTGAGGAGCGGTCACACTGGCTGGTGTGGATCAGGGTGGATCCACGCTTCGATGGCCTGCGCGGCGACGCCCGCTTTAGCCAGCTTGTCGGGACTGTGTTTCCGCCGAATTGAGTCCGATCACATCGTGCCTTTGTGCCGCCATGGAACGCAGTCCGTTCAGCAGTCCAGGCCGACCCGGTTCTTGTCGTACTACGCGCAAACCGCAAATGGGACTTTTTGGCGTCAAGCTGACGGAAAACGCCCATCCCGCCATGTTGACCGTGCCCAGTGTTGGAGAACGTCACGAAGGAACGGTCGGGAACTTGTCATCAAGTGGACCTTGCCGATACGCGAACTAGGTTCCCGCACCCATTTCGACTACCAATGACCCACAGATTCCTCTGACGAGGCCACCTCCGTGGCTCCTTGGCCCTCTCTGCTCCTTTGCTCCATTACGTAGATTTTTTCTCCAAACGTAATTTACAGATCTCCTTGTCAGGTTTAACAACCGATTCCACGTTTTCTCCTTATCATCGAAAGTGACGGCGATAGGGGCCGTCACCCACACCGCTCGAATAACTAAATCAGGAGGCAAAGTAATGACAGAAGATAAGTGTGTCGATACTCCAAACTCGGAGATCGCTTCCCGCTGGAGCAAGGTCATCCGGCGGCGCTCATTCTTACACGGCATTGGCGGCGCCGCTGCCATTGCCGGAGTGTCCACTACCCGGCTCTTTGCGGACAGCGGCGGCTTGAGTAAGGGGGATGCGGCACTGCTGCAATTCGCGGCAGCCGCGGAATTCATTGAATCGGACCTTTGGCAGCAATACAACGAGCTGGGAGGCGCAGTCGATCACAGTGATAATCCCAACCCCGGCAACCCCGCATATGTGGCGGCATTGCAGAATCTCGACTCGGACATGCCGCAATACATTTCCGATAACACCGACGACGAGATCAGCCACCGTGATTTTTTGAACGCTTATCTGAAAGCACACGGTTCTGCGACGGTGGACTTTACGCAATTCGAAACTCTTGAAGGTTCGAACGCGAACGGATCGGCGAACAAGGGCCGACTTACTAACTTGAAAACACTTACTGTGGATACAAGTTGGTACTTCCGCTATCGCAGCACACAGAATCCCGACCTCGGCGCCACCTTTCCCCAACTGCTCAATATCCACAATCAGCCCGCCATCCCGTTGCAAAACAGTTACGCACAGTCCACCATCCAGGCGATCGCCAACGTGGCCTCGATTCACTTCGCATTCATCGAGCAGGGCGGATCGAGCCTCTACCCCATCCTGGCGCTCAAGGCGACCGACCCGGAGGTTCTTCGCATCCTCCTCAGCATCGGAGGCGTGGAGATCGACCACTTCTCGCTGTGGCACGACAAGATGGGCAACGCCATCAGCCAGCCGGTAGCTCCCCTATTCGATCCCGTAACTAACCTGACCTTCCCGGATTTCAATAACACGGCGAACCAGCATAATAACAACCTGTCGGCCGCGGACAAAGCCGCCGCCAGCCAGATGTTCCAGACGAACCTCATTCTTCCGGAGCCATGCCAGTTCCTCAGTCCGAGTCTGCCGGCCTGTTCGATCATCCGGCCGACACTGTCGGCCAACGGCGGGCCGGTCGCGGCCATCCGCGGCTTCGTTGCCGACAACCTCTTCGCCGGCCAGAACCCGCAGTTCATCGAAGCCCTCATGGATCTCGCTGCGGCCGCCGAAGCGGTGCATCGCGAAGGCAGCAACGACTAGGGTGCACGCCCGCTCCCTCCGCTCGTGGCTCCCTATGAACGTACATACCCGTGTCGGAGCGGCGACCGTGAGGGAAGCGTTAGTGTTTTAAATCCGGCCCGAACTTGTAGGTGCGCCCCGCCTGCGCCTGGAATTCCACTTCCTGGCCGGCGTAGCGCACCTTCACCGGCTTGGACTCGAGCGCCTTGATCGTAGCGTTCGTCAGCATCCCGCCCGACCACGCCAGCGCCACTTCCATGCCGCCGCGGGCTCTGAGACCGCTCACGCTTCCGCTCAGCCACGCCGAGGGCAGGGCAGGGAGGAGGTCGAGAAACGCCGCATCGCCGCTTTCCACCGGAGTCAGGCTGGTCTCAGTGCCGTACGGGTCCTGGCTCTGCAGCAGCATCTCCGTGATGCCCGCCGCCGCGCCGAAGTTGCCGTCGATCTGGAACGGTGGATGCGCGTCGAACAGGTTGGGGAACAGACCGGCATGCGCCGGCTTCTCCGATGCGGGCGTGATCAGGTTGCGCAGAATCTTATAGGCGTGATCGCCGTCGAGGAACCGAGCCCATAAGTTCAGCTTCCAGGCAAGCGACCAACCAGTAGCGGCATCGCCGCGGAAAATCAGTGACTGTCTGGCGGCCTTAAAAAGGTCCGGCGTGCCGTACGGCGTAATCTCCGACCCCGGATAGACGGCCCACAGATGAGAGACGTGCCGGTGCTGGTTGTTGGGATCGTCCTTGTCTTCCATCCACTCCTGCAACTGCCCGTACTGCCCGATCCGTCCCGGCGCGATCTGACGGCGCATCGACGTGAGCTTGTCGCGTAGGTCGGGGTCCACGCCCAGAATCCGGCTGGCGGCGATCACCTCGGCAAACAGCGTGCGCACGATCTCGCGATCCATCGCCGGCCCCATCACCAGCCCGCCCTGCTCCGGCGAATTGCTCGGTCCCGTAATCAGCAGCCCCGATCTAGGATCTTTCACCAGCGTGTCCGCGAAGAACAGCGCCGCGCCTTTCATCAGCGGATACGCGGTGTCGCGCAGGAACTGCTGGTCGCCGCCAAACAGGTAGTGCTCCCACAGGTGGGTCGACATCCACGCTCCGCCGGTCTGCCAGATGCCGTGGTTCGACGCATTGATCGGCGCCGCCCCGCGCCACAAATCGAAATTATGATGCACCACCCAACCGCCGGCGTTGTAGTGTTGCTTCGCCACCGTCGCGCCCGTCTGCGCCAGGTCCTTCAGCGCATCGAACAGCGGTAACTGGCACTCGGCCAGATTGTCCTCCTCGGCCGGCCAGTAGTTCATCTCGGTGTTGATGTTGTCCGTGTACTTCGAATCCCATGGCGGCTTGTTCGACTCGTTCCACAGCCCCTGCAAATTCGCTGGCTGCCCGCCCGGACGGCTCGACGAAATCAGCAGGTACCTTCCATACTGAAACAACAGCGCCACCAGCGCCGGATCGTTGCCCTTGGCGAAATCGGCCACGCGCTGATCTGTCGGATTCCCGGCCGCCTCGGTCGTACCGAGGTTGAGCGTGACGCGGCCGAACAGGCGCTGATAATCGGCGATATGCTCGCTGCGAAGCGCGGCGAAGCTTTTCGAGCGCACGGCGGCAAGCGCTGCTTCAACGCGCGCGTGTGGATCGGCCGATACGTCGCGGTAATTCTTGAAATCGGTCGCGCCGGCCAGGATCAGCGTCACGCCCCCGGCATCGCGCTCGGTAGCCAGGCGGGCCTCGTAGCGGATCGCGCCGCCCTCAATACGTCCGGCGAGCGAATCCCCATCCGCGCCCGTATGCGCATCGTGGAAATGGACCTTGAAGTCCGGCGCGGGCGAGAGCCGAACCACAATCACATTGGCCGGGTAGCTCGCGCATATTTCGCGGCGATAATGAGTTCCGCCCTGCGTGTACTCGACCGAGGCGATTCCGGTTTCCAGATCCAGCGACCGTTTGTAACCGGTGACTTCGCCCTCCGGAAAATCCAGCACCAGATCGCCGAAAGCCTGGTATGCCGTTTGCCGGATCGGCACGCTCATGAACTCGCGCATCGCCAGGTCCTCGGCTTCCTTCTGCTTGCCATCCCACAGAAGTTGCCGGATCTCCGCCAGATGCTTGTACGCCCCCGCGTGCGCGTAGTCGTGCGGCTCGCCCGTCCAAACCGTCTGTTCATTGAACTGAATCCGCTCGTGCGCCGCCCCGCCAAAAATCATGGCGCCCAGCCGCCCGTTGCCCACAGGCAACGCCTCAACCCACAACTTCGCAGGCTGCTTGTACCACAAAATTAACGGCTGGGAAAATGCGGAAAAAGCGAAAGAAGAAAAAAATAAAGCTGTGAGCCATGAGCTACGGGCTTGGAGACCTCTCGCGCCGCGCGAGTGCTCTCGCTCATCGCTCACAGCTCATAGCTCATGGCTGGTTAGCCTTTTACCGCGACCGGCGCCAGGTCGCGGCTCGCGATCACCCGGTCGATCATGCCGTATTGCACGGCTTGGTCGGGTTCCATGATGTAGTCGCGGTCCACGTCCTTTCCTACGCGCTCGATCGGCTGGCCCGTTGCCTCGGCCAGCATGGTATTCAGGATCTCACGCATCCGCAGGATCTCCCGGGCATAAATATCGATATCGGCCGCCTGTCCCGCCAGCCCCTGCATGCTCGGCTGGTGGATCATAATTCTTGAATTCGGCAGGCTGAATCGCTTGCCCTTGGTGCCCTTGGCCAGCAGCACAGCCGCCATCGAGGCCGCCTGGCCTACACAGATCGTCACAATGTCGGGCCGGATGAAGGCCATCGTATCCAGAATGGCCAGGCCGGCGGTTATCGAGCCGCCCGGGGAGTTGATGTAAATCGAAATGTCCTTCTCCGGGTCCTCGGCCTCCAGAAACAGCAGTTGGGCAATGATCAGATTGGCAACCTGGTCGTCAATCGGCGTGCCCAGGAAAATGATGTTCTCTTTCAACAGCCGGGAATAGATATCGTACGCGCGTTCCCCCCTGGAGGTCTGTTCGACCACCATGGGGACAAGCACTGATTGTCCCATCGTGCCTCCGCTTCGATTGTACCTTATGCCCTTTTGGCGACCGTGCGGCGGCTCTTCTTCGTCTTGGCGGCGGCTAGGTTCTTCTTCTTCATTTCCAGAGCCTTCGCCAGATCCGCGATGGTGTTCTTGCCCAGGTAGTCCATGATCCGCGAACGCAGGCTCACCCAGCTATCGTGCATCGAGCACGGCATGTCGTCGGAGCATTCCGAAAGGCCGCTGGCGCACTGCTGGTATGGCGCCAGCCCGTCCAGAGCTTCCACGATGTCCAGCAGACGCACGTCGGCCGGATCAATGCGCAAGGCAAAACCGCCGGTCGGTCCTTTGCTGGAGCGCAGCAGCCCCTTGCGTGCGAGCTGTTGCAGGATTTTTGCCAGGAAGTGAGCCGGAATGTCTTCCTGCTCAGCGATATTCTTCACCATGGCGTATTTGCCTTCGGGCACCTGCGCCAGGTGTACGAAAGCCCGGATCGCGTATTCTGCCGATCGAGAGTAAATCATCAATTCCCCCGGTGAATTCGGAGTAACGTTACTCCGTTATCTTAAAATGAACCGGGTTTCGGTGCAAGTGATCATTGCACGGCAAGGATTTACCTTCCGGAATTTCAGACTCCAGGAGCCGGAGATGTTCTACGGCGTTTGTCCGATTCAGCCCGATTTCTGCAGAATCTACTGCTCGACTTCGAAGTCGGTCGACTGCGTGGCTACCCGGTGCTTGTCGCTGCCGTCCTTATCGGCCACGATCACCTGCAGCACGTAGTCGCCGGGCGTCATATGTGTGCCCAGCTTCATCGCGCCCGCCGCAACCAGGTGCTTGGGATCCTGCTGGTTCACCGTCTGCAGCGGCATCGGCTTGCCCTCATAAACGGGCTGCCCGTCGCGGAAAAGCCTCGTGTG
>Ga0126381_100008383_pt1 | contig 11544 bp, 15 predicted proteins | sample PanSoiMetPlot_28_FD_96465 | JGI IMG/M metagenome (GOLD analysis project Ga0126381, IMG submission 96465) | Tropical forest soil microbial communities from Panama - MetaG Plot_28 | ecosystem: Environmental > Terrestrial > Soil > Tropical forest > Bulk soil | place: Panama | collected 2016-02-17 | reverse complement strand
TTCGCAACGTCGGCGTAGCCGTAACCCCTGGAGAAGACCGGCTTGCCGTCCTTCACCACGATGACCACCGCTCCGGCAATGTCATTCCCGGCCAGCTGCTGCGGTATCAGCCCGTCGAAGAACGCGCCGACGTCGTCGCTCGACAGTTCGTGAGCCGCGGCCGGGAAGTGCGGGATCAGCCCCACCAACATCGCGGCGACCATTGCGCTGAAACGCATGCAACCTCCCCAACGCGCCTCTCGCGCACCGTCAGTCACAAGCCTATCCGACCCGCGGCGCAGTCAGCGACTTTCTGTTGGACGGCCCGGGCGCGCTGTCGAACGGTCCGCGACGGGTCCCGACCGGTAGGGAGTCATACACTGGCCAGCAGGCGAAAGAGCCGCGCCTGCCGCCGAGAGATCTGCACCTCGGGACCACCCCGCAGCTGCACGTGCAGCTGACCGTTCACTCCGAGCTCGACGTTTTCAATGAACTCGAGGTTGATGATCTCCTGACGGTTGGCGCGAAAGAAGCGCCGCGGATCCAGGCGCGGCTCGAGGCTCGACAGCGGGCGGCCGAGGAGGGGGTGCGCCTTACCCCACGAGAGCCGCACGTAGTTGCCCTCGGCCGTGAACAGCATCACCTCGCGCAGCGGCACGAACCAGCACCGGTCGCCGTCGCGCAGGAACAGCCGCTCCAGGATCGTGGCGTTCGTCGGCGAGGAGATCGGAGAGCTTGCGGCGGCTGCCTGGGCGCGCGCCACGGCCGCGGCGAGACGCTCGGGCTCGATGGGCTTGAGCAGGTAGTCGAGCGCGTTGACCTCGAACGCGCGGACCGCGTGTTTATCGTACGCGGTCGTGAAGATGACGCGCGGCAGATGATCCAGGCGCGCCAGCAGGTCGAAGCCTGAGCCACCGGGCATCTGGATATCGAGGAACAGCAGCTCTGGCAGCAACTTCTCGACCAGCGGCGCCGCCTCGCGGACGTTCGAGGCCTCGCCCACGATGTCGATCCAGGCGAACTCCGCCAGCAGGCGCCGCAACTCGCGCCGCGCCAGGGGCTCGTCGTCGACGATCATCGCTCTCATGCCGTCTCGGGAATCCTGATCCGCGCGATGGCGATCTCGGCTTGTGACAGGTCGAGCTCCAGGTTTGCCCGCGCGCCAAACAACAGGCGCAGCCGCTCGGCGGCATTATCCAGCCCGACACCCTCGCCGCGGAACACACTACCGGTCTTCTCGGGACGGGTATTCTCGACATCGAGCTGCAGCGTGCCGCCGCGGAGCGTCGCGACGATACGCAGGTCGCCTCCTGCCGGCAGCTCCGCGATTCCGTGCTTGATCGCATTCTCGACCACCGTCTGCAGCAGCATGACTGGAACACGCACGTTCATCGCTTCGGGAGCGATGTTGCGCTCGATGCGCAGACGCTCGCCGAAACGCAGCGACTCGAGCGCCAGATAGTCCTCCACGATCTCGAGCTCGCGCGCGAGCGGCACGAGCTCTTCGCGTCCTGCGGTGAGCGTGTAGCGCAGCGTGCGCGCCAGCTGCGTGACGGCCTTCTGAGCGGCTGCGGGGTCATCCGCGATCAGCGCCCGCACGCTGTTCAGGGAGTTGAAGAGGAAGTGCGGGTTGAGCTGTGATTTCAGCAGGCGCAGCTCCGAGAGCTGCAGCGCGCGAGTCAGCTCCGACTGGCGCAGCGCCGCGGAACGCCGGTCCCGCAGCGACGTAATGCTGAGATACAACACGGTCCACACCACGAAGCAGGTGGTCCAGTTGAGCACGAGGATCAGCAAACGCGCCGGGCCAAGCATTCCCGGCCCAATGTGCAGGTGATCGATGTCCACCTGATCCGGGCCCCAGAGCGCGGCGATCGCCATGTAGTGCGTGAGCACGGCCATGGGCAGCGCCAGGAGCAGGGAGAGCGCCAGTATTCGCGGCACAAGCGCGCGCAGCGGCAGCCGTGCCCAGCCGCGTCGTCGCAGGACTCCGCGCAACACATGGCTCAGCGCCAGCCCTCCGCCGGCCCACACGGTGATTTCCAGCACACTTCTGAGCAGCGGCAGGCGCAGGATCTGGACCGCGGCGGCGGCCTCCGTAGCACCATACAATCCCCAGCCGATGAGCTGGCACAGCCAGTAATTCCGCGATGAGCGTTGCGGGACGTCCATGGGCGCTGCAATGTATCGCCCGCGGGGCCGCCGGACAAAAACCAGTGGCCAACGGTCCCGAATCCGCAGTGAGCGGTCGCAGGCGCCCTTCGGCGATGTGCTCGCGCTGATCAGTTGGCGGGCAGCTCGCGGATCCAGATGTCGCGGTAACGCACCGCACTGCCGTGATCCTGCAGCGACAGCGGCAGCTTCTCCGGTCCCGCAACGTACGGCGGACGCTGCTTGTTGGCGGTGGGACCGCTGAGCTCCACGTCGTCCTGGACCAGGACGCCGTTGTGAAGCACCGTCAGGCGCGCGGGCCTCGTCAGATGTCCGGCGGCGTCGAAGCGCGGGCCGTGGAACACAATGTCATAGGCCTGCCAGACGCCCGGTGGACGGGAGGCATTCACGAGCGGCGGGAACTGCCCGTAGACGGCGCCCGCCTGCCCGTCCGGGTAGGTCTGATTCTGATAGGAGTCCAGCACCTGGACCTCGTAGAGATCCTGGAGGAACACTCCGCTGTTGCCGCGGTCCTGGTCTTCACCGTGCGCAGGGGTTGGCTCGGCGAATTCCACGTGCAACTGACAGTCCCCGAACGCATCGCGCGTGTAGAGCTGACCGGTCCCGGGGAGGACCTCGAAGTAACCGTCGCCGACCTTCCATTTGGCGGCGCTGCCGTCCTTCTGTCTCCACTTGGAGAGATCCCGGCCGTCGAACAGCACGATCGCATCCGACGGTGGGCGGCCCGGCGTCTCGTGGGTGCTCTGCGTCCCCGGGTCGACCACCGCAGGCTGCGGGCGAGTGCGATCGTGCTGCGGGTAGCGCGTATCGAGGTGCGTTTGCGCGAGCACGGACATCGCAGGTGCCAGGAGCCACAGCCCGAGAAGTTCAGGGCGCCCGATAGTACCGAGCTCAGAAATCAACGACCGCACGGTCCAGCGGGAACTGCGCGTGCCGCACGCTCGGCGTGCGCAGAAGCCCATCGTTCCACGTGCCCTCCAGGTTGTCGCTGGCGAGTTTGGTCGCCGAGACTTCTCCGGCGTATTCGAACGTGTCGATAACATAGGGAATCCCGTTCGAGCCCAGGGTCGAGGTGCCATCCATCAGGTGGAAGTGCAGGTGCGGTGCCGACGTGTTGCCCGTATTTCCCAGCTTGGCCAGCACCTGGCCACGTTTGACATGCTCGCCGGGCGAGACAGCGACGGAATTGCGTCGCAGGTGCGCATAGAAGGCGAAGATACCGTTGCCGAGATCGAGCACGATGTAGTTGCCGTCGACATTGGCAAGCGTGATCGTCTTGGGATCGGGCAGGGAGCCGGGGGTCTGGTCATCGAGGCTCTGCTCGGTTTTGACAACACGGCCATCGGCCACGGCGAGCACGTCGGAGTCGTAGCTGACCCAGCTGTGGACGTCCGCGGGATTGCCGTTGACGAGCCGTCCAGCCTCGTCCAACCGCATCCAGTCGATGGCAAAGCGTTGCGCAAAATAAAGTCCACCGTTGACCGTCTGGCTCGTCGCCCGGTGCGCACCTGAGAGCTCGCAGCAGCCGTTGAAGACCACCCAGTCCTTGCCCTTGAGGGGCGGACCGAGCTTCGGCACGTTGTTGGTCAATGTGAGCGGGGCTGCGAGATACTCGAGAACGACTGGCGTCTGTGGTTTGGGAGCAGGAGTCCTGCCGCCGAGCAGCGTGAGGCGATGCATGAGTCGTTCCGGGATCGCGGCACCGGCTGACAGTGCGAGATGGATGAGGAAGACCCGCACGCCGTTGAGCTCGATCTGCGGGTTATCAACCGCCGTATTGGCAGTGCTGCGCAGCTGCGCGAGCAACTCGGCGCCCTGGTAGGTCGCGATCGGTCGGGAGGGATCCGCAGCCGGCACCACTTCGACCTTCTGCAGCGTGGCGGGCGTCGCGTTGGCGTTGATCATGATCAGTTCGTACACCACATGTTGACGCCCATCCGTCCCGGGAAACACCTGGGTGCTGCCGTTGAGCGCAGAAACCAGGACGGGCGTGAATTGGTCTTCCGCGGCACCGCAGAACACACTGAAGGAAAGGAGTACGAGCGCCACCACGCCGCGTCTGGCGAACATCGGACACCTCCCCTCTGATGCCAACAACTGAGGCCGGTTGCAGCGGCGGAGCTTACTCGCAAATCGCCCGGGCACCAGTTTGAACGCCGTCTCTTAAAGCCCAGGCCTATGCTTGGCCGATCTGCGTCGAAAAGCACACCGCTTCTGCTCCTTTCGGGGGACCAAACGGAGTCTGATTCAGTGACAGTATTGTCGGCCGATGCGTAATCTCCTCTGGGAACGGCGCACGAGTTTCACAGACATGAGTGAGCATGCAACCCAAGCGGACCGCCGCACGCCGGTGCGACGGGCCTTCCTGGATCAGGCGGGCTACTGCGATCGGCTCGGCTCGCCGTTCACGGCACTGCTATGCCGTTCGCTCGGGGACGGACTCGATGGTTCGGTCGAAATCGAGCGCGACATCCTGGAGTGGCCGGGCGACCCGGGTCCATTTGGGGACTCGGTGCCGCTTCGCGTCGCCGGTGCACTGCACTATCTGGTGAGAGCGGGCCGGGCAAGCGAGCTCGCCGCGTTGTATCCCCCGCAGGCCACGCCAAAACCCGCGGCCTTGCTCGGCGTCGCACGCGCGGTGCTTCTGGACCACCAGTCGTTCGTTCGCGAGTTCCTCCGCTCTCCACCGCAGACCAACGAGGTGGGTCGGTCGGCCGCGCTGATCGCGGGCTGGCTGGAAATCGCGGCGCGCACCAGATTCCCGCTCAGCCTGTTCGAGATCGGCTCGAGCGCGGGGCTCAATCTCATTGCGGACCGCTATTCGTACCGGTTCGGCGAACTGCAATGGACGCCCGGTCTCCAATCCAGCGACGTCCCCGATCGACAGCGCGCGGGTCCCACACTCGTCTGCGACTGGACGGGGCCGAGCCCGGCGGTTCAAGCCCCACTGCATGTGCGGTCCCGCCGCGGCTGCGATCGCCATGCCTTGAACATGGTCGATCCGGCACAGCGGGAACGATTGGTTGCTTATGTTTGGGCAGATCAAACAGAGCGACTCGAGAGGCTGAACGCCGCGATCGGCACCATGCTCTCAGACCCCGTCTTCGTCGAGACCGCCGATGCCGCCGACTGGCTACAGGCGGTTCTCCCGTCAGACAGCGAGCCCGGACTCACTCGCGTGGTCTTTCACTCCATTGTCTGGAGCTACCTGGACAGTCTCACGCAGCAGCGCATTGCGAGCCACCTCATGGAGACTGGTGCGGCATCCTCTGCGGAGAGACCGCTCGCCTGGCTGCGCCTCGAACTGGCCGGCAAGGACGAGCCGGCCGCCCTTCGTCTTACGCTCTGGCCAGGTGGAAAGGAGCAATTGCTGGCACGTGTTCACCCCCACGGCGCCTTCGTTCGTTGGGAGTGATCGGCGCGATCCCGGGTTCGCCTATCTCTTTGGTCAGGATCTCGGTCACATCCTGGCCGACCAACACGCCTGTGTTCCTTCACCAGACCTCGACGGCTGGCTTCCGCCCACCCCGAACTGGCCGCGGCCCGAAGACCTTCCGCACCTTCACCACATGGTGCACGACTCAGAATTGCTGAGGGGGATAGACCTGGCTCTCGAGCGACGGGCCGACCTTAAGTGGCCCGATGATCGTCGCGTGCTGATACACGGCGACCTGGATCGCGACCAGGTTCTGCTGCTCAATGCAGTCGCGGCGATCGGCTTTCTGGCATTCCGACACGGCCATTCACCCGATGAGAGTTGGTGCGGGCGCACCCTCGTCGAGGATCTCGCCTGGACCCGCGCAGCGCTCAGTCGTGCGGGTCTATAGGCATTACGGTTAACATCAACCATGGCAGTTTTGAGCCGCTCGGCGTCCGCCAGGGGCCTTGATAGGTGGGTATCACGCATGTGTCATTCCCCGGCACCCGCATCGGTCGCGAACACGCAGGGAATGCTATGTTGCACCTGGGTCTTCACACGGAGCTGCGCCCCGCCAACGCCGCGGATACCGACTGAGGCGCGACGACTGGAGTTGGCACCAGTCACAGCCGGGGAACGTCGATCCGCGCACTGCATCGACTGCGAATCGCAGCGGATGCTATGTTGAACATGCGTTTTCACAGGGAGCTGACGTCATGATGAGCCGACTGATGATCGGGCTGCTTGCAGCCTTGGGCGCGGCGGGGATGGTCCTCGCGTCGAACGATCCGCCGGCCAGCATCACATCGCCGTCGCCTCCTCCTGGCGCGAGCACAGGTCCCCACGGTGACCCCCTCGCGCGGCCGGCGCCCACGCCGGTCGGCCCCGCGCCCGGCTCTCCCGCTCCCACGGAACAGCTGACCCCCGCGGCTCAGGCCGACGCGCCGACGTCCAGCGCCAGCGCGTCAACCCACGAAGCAGACGCGCCAAGCAGCGCCGCGCCCGTCGCCAACCGCGCGGATGCCGATTCCGACGCGCTGCGCCTGGAGAAGCGCATGCACTCGCGCGGATACGCCACGCGCGTGCAGAACGGTGAAAAGCTGTTCTGCCGACGCGAGGAGGTGCTCGGCACGCGGCTCGGCGGCTCGCTGCATTGCATGACGGCGGGCGAGGCGCGGGCCAACGAAGCTCGGGAGGAGATGGACGAGGAACTCCTGCGGCAGCGAGTGATGCAGTCCTGCCTCAGGAGCGGAAACCAGGGCACAAAGGTGATTGTGAACTGCGGCAACTGAGGCCGTTGCGACTGGGCGTGTCGCACGGAGCGGACAGATGTCCTTGTCGTTCGGCCATGCGTACGCTTTACGCATGTCGCAGCGACTGGTGATTCCAAGCCGCGAGGAAGTCGACGGTGAGCTCTCGGTCGCGAGACCCTGGTGGCAATTTTCCGTGCGCTTCAACGTTGCCATCTCACAGAGCATTCCGGTCGCTCGGATGCACGAACGCGAAACCGAAGGCGTGATGATGAGGTGGGGTCTTGCGCTGAAGACCGAGCGGGGAACCATCGATTTCACCAGCTGCGGCACAATCCGCAGCGACGCGCTGAAAGCTGCGCGGGAGCCACAGAGAATGTGGGTCCACGGTCAGCGCGGCATCGTGCCGCTGGCGGGCTTCTGTCTGTGGCAACGCACGCCTGCCGGGCATGATCAGCCCTATTACGTACGCGTGGTGAACCGACCGGTCTTTGGCGTCGCAGTGCTCTGGGAGCGCGCGGAAGCGGATGAAGAGGTGATCGAAAGCTGTGCACTGATCACCGTCGCTGCCAATCCGCTGCTGGCAGAAATCGACTCTGCGACGGGGCAGATGCCTGCGTTACTGCAATCGGAAGAGTACGTCACGTGGCTCTCATCCGGTGCCGAGCAGGCGAACGGGCTGCTGCGGGCGTATCCCCAGACCCGGATGGTCTGTCACCCGGTCGCGCCCCATGTGAATCATCTGGAGTTCGACGAGCCCGGCTTGATCAGACCGACTAGCCGGTAGTTCTCCCGTCGGAAACTGGTGCCGCTCTGGCACGACCAGCGTGGCCGGCCTCATGCGCGTGCGTTCTCCACCAAAGTGGCAATCTGCACAAACTCGACGCTGGGACGCACGCCGTAGAGACCTGCCACGCGCTCCAAAAGCGTATCGGTAAAAAACGCTTTGGCCGCGTCCTCTGAGTCCCAAACGTAAAAGTTCGTGGCCTCACGTTTTCCGGGGTTTACCGTGAAGGCCTTGGAACGCAATCCAGGCATTCCCTCAAACCTCGCGCGTGCTGTCTCCGCGATCTTCCGCACGGCTTGCTCATCGAAATTCTCAGCGTAGCGAAACGTTACAAATACACCGATCATTGCCATATTCCTTCCAAGCGTAGGTACTGACGCGCCGGACGGCCTGTGACGCCCAACGATGAAGCTGACGGGTCGCTCAGAAGCGCGGATCAAGCACCGCGGGCGCAGCTGTTTTGCAACGCTGCGGCGGCACTAGCGACGCTTGCTGACCCCTCCAAAAACGGGCAGGCCGCACGTCACTGCTCCGTTCGTCGGTACGCAACATGTTTGAGGCCTGCCAATCGCTCCGGGTACGGCACCACTCGATGCTGCACATCGAGGTCCCAAGGTGCTGGAAAGTCTGCAATGAGTTCCGTGGCGGCGCCAGAACAACCTTCCTTGACCGCAGGATCAGGCGGTCCGTCCCACTCAAATCTGACGCGGACGAGCTGAGAATCAGGGTCCAGCTCAATCGACGCCTGGCGCAACTGCGAATGTGCAATTCCGAGTAATGCGCGCTGCAGAGACAGGAAAAGCTGAGAACGGTCCGGAATAGCGTCCACGTGCTGCCTCACTGTGAAGTCTCGCGGCGCCGATCGGACCACCATCACGGGCCCCTCCAACGTCCGTTAGAAGGCGCTGCGTAACTCGAGCGGTGCATACAGTGCTACGACGACTGGAACGAATAACAAGGCGCCGACAAAACACGCAAGCGCGAGCATGACCTTGAGCGGCCGCGAGGGGACTGGGGGACTCAGTGCCAACCCTTCAGACCAGGGCCTGCGCGCCAGATGATGACCGCCGCAGTGATTACCCACGACAGCGTGTGGAGCCACCACAATTGCGTCACGGCTGCCCCACTGAACAAGGGGAACACAGCGCCGACTGCGATCGAGTTCAGTGTGGCGTGCAGCAGCATGCAAGGCAGCACGCTGCCATTCGTGGAATTGAAGATCCATGTCAGCGCGAAGGCGCCCGCGAACACGCCGATGACGAATGCCGGCACCAGGCTCCAGGAGACGGCGGTGCCCATGAGTGGCAAGTGCCACAAAGCCCAGATCGCGCCGAGCAGCAGCGTCGCCGGAATCGCTGTCATGCGTTTTTGCAATTCGACGAGCGCGAATCCGCGCCATCCGGGTTCCTCGCCCAGCGCCACAAAGAGGAACTGAACCAGGAAGCCGCCGCCAAGGGCCGCCCAATCCGGCGCACGCGCGTCGGGCGAAAGATGCGCACCGAGTAGCAGGTTGAGCACGGCGGCGACGCCCACCACGCCCAACGGCAGCAACACCGCCACCAGGTACCAGCGCGGCGCGAACCCTACCCGGACGATTCGCGCCAGGAACGTCCTGGCCCCGCCCCTGCCGCCGCATACCCATGACATGATCAGTCCTGCCAGCAGCACCCCCAGCGGATTCATACCGCCTGAGGTGTGAACGCCAAACAGGCGCAAGTACCAGGTGTACCAGGAGAGCAGGAACGCCAGCGGAAAGAAGAACCACAATGGGTGGCTCTGGATCGTTGTTCTCAGTGTCATGAGGTGAATTCAGGGCTCCTCAGGATAAGGAATTGGCAGTGCGAGGAGATCAACATGCCCGGGATCAGGCCCATGCACGAAGACAAACGTGCGACCTTGCACGAAGGTCAGCACCTCGCGTGGCCCTGCGACAGGTGATCCCGTACAGCGCTCATCTGCTGCCGCGTAGACGGCAATGGCCGGCCGGCCCTTTGGAGCCTCGAAGGGGCTAAAATTTGCGGCAGTCACGATCTCCTCGCCTGGCATCAGATGTCTCAGGCACCCCTTCCCCGGAACGCCGAACCGAAACGTGGGACGCTGCTGCGGATCAGCGCTCTGCACGCCGCCCGCCCATCCAACCACAATGGCGATGCCAGGCTTGGGTGCGTATAGGGCAAATCGGCTGCTACTCCATTCTCGAACCACGGTGATCGACGCGCCTGGGCGTCAGGCGTGGCGGGCGCTAGAGCACGGTTACCTGCTCGCCTGTTACGGAGACCGGCGTGCCGGGCCCCACTTGTTGCTGCATGTCCAAATCGAACAAGCGGCTCTTTTCCGGTTTCTGTTGGGCAGGATAACTGACCGAAGGGCAGGGTGACGGTCGGAGTTGTGCCAGGGACCCCTTTTCCAAGGTACACGTCGACCGCGACCCCCTTGCCATCGGCTCCCCGATAGAGATTGACGATCCTGACGCTGCCGGCGTTTGTGTCCGCCCGGAGCGGGCTGGACAGCGCGGCGATCGTTACAAACGCAAGCACCAGCCCTCGAACCAAGCCCAGTAAGGCAACACGGAGCGGTTTCCGTCGAGCACGCGTCATGAGGGTGCGCGTGGCCAAATTCTTTGGAGTATCGCGACGTGGCATAGCCGAAACCTCCCGGTGTCGTCGTCCGCGCGCGACTATGATGCGATCTCATCGTAACCGCGCCCGAGAAACTGAATCAGACAAAATCCATGTCCAAACGGATCGGACATGACGGCGATACGACCCCATTCGTGAGTTCGTACCTCCCCCTCAAGGCGTGCACCCGCCTTCTGTGCGCGGACCAAAGCAGTTTCGAGGCTTGGAACTACGAAGTCCAGATGAACCGGTGTCCAGTGCCGACCATAATCGCGCTGCTGTGACGAGAAAAGCGACGCAGGTGTGCCACTGTGTTTATGCAGCAGGTAGATTGCGACAGATCCGCCGAGAAGCTCGACTGCTGAATGACCGAAGCGCCTTCCCACCGTCAACTCAAAGGCGGAACAATAAAAGTCGGTCGCCCGCTGAATGTCATCGACGTCGATGTTGGCGAGGATGCGAACCGTCACGGTTGGCGCACCGTCTGACTGTTTGGGCTCGGCCATCGTGGGGTTGGAACATGACGGTAGACCCGCTCGACGATGCTCCTTTCTCGCTCCTCGGCGATACCTTCCAGCGCTCTCGCCGCCTGGAGATATGACTCAGCGTGCTGTTCCGCCGCGCCAGCGACGCTCGCAGCATAGGCATGCACCGTGTGGACGAACGCGAGCTCCCAATCGGGTGTGCCTGGCCTGGCCAGGAAGTACGAGCGCATTTCGTCCGCATACGCCAAAGCGCTGGTCCCGAGACCTGCCATCGCGTGGGCTTGTGCGAGGAGCATAACGGCGCGCATGTGATTGAGCTCATTCCCAACTGCCTGCCAATGCCATGCTGCCGCATGAGCCGCGTTGAGCAATTCTCGGGGGTCCACTTCGCTTGCCCGCAGCTCCGCCAGTTGCCACGCGCGGTTGTTGGCAGTCGAAGCAAAGAAGCGATGCCAGCTCTCGGGTTCGACGTCTGCTGGGGACCTTGGCATCACGCAACACTCCCTTCTCGCGCCTGACGTTGAAGTTGAGGGGCTGCCGAGAGGCGCTCAGCAAGCGCGAATCGTACCCCGGCCTTCCTCGTTCTGAAATCGCTGCGCCTACTCGATCACGGACCCTGAGCTTGGCTCTATGGCGGAGTTCTCCGTGGACCTTCCGCAGCCCAAGGCCACGTACGTCCGATTAAAGCGGCACTTGATTCCTACAGTCAGCCCGTATATCAGCCTCTTGGTGAGTCCAATCCAACGGGTCTTCAGTCAAATGGGCAGACCGGTACCTGTGGTGGTTTACGTGGTGGCGATGGCAGCCGTGATAGTCAGTGTGGATTTCGTGTTCTTCA
>Ga0126381_100008381_pt1 | contig 11546 bp, 4 predicted proteins | sample PanSoiMetPlot_28_FD_96465 | JGI IMG/M metagenome (GOLD analysis project Ga0126381, IMG submission 96465) | Tropical forest soil microbial communities from Panama - MetaG Plot_28 | ecosystem: Environmental > Terrestrial > Soil > Tropical forest > Bulk soil | place: Panama | collected 2016-02-17 | reverse complement strand
TTCGATGCTCTTAGATCGGATGTGTCCCGGCGGGGGCTGGAATGCCGGCAATAGCGTGGTGTATGGGCGTCGCACTTGCGACTCACGTCGACGCGACGTCGATCGCGCTGGCCGGACTTCGTTTTCACTATCATCTGCCCGAAGTCAGGCAATCCCTCTCCTGAGGTTTGTTTTATTGATTTGTCATTTTAACGCCTATCCCGCACCAGGTCGGCAAGCAAACGCGCTGACACCGCGACGATCGGAGGCCCGGGTATCCTTCTGGTGGATGTTGGTCACTGCCCTGCTTTCTCCAGGGCTCGAATGGTATGAAAACCGCTAACGCAGGCTGTACGTAATTGTATTACGTTGTAGCGTAAGTGGCAATATGTTCAGGGCGGCGTCCGCCAGCCTTAGTCCTCGCCTCAGCTTGGCGCTGGTGGCATCTGCTCTGTTGTGCGCTGAGCAGCTACCCATCAAAACCTACACCACTGCAGATGGGCTGGCTCGAAACAGAGTTGACTGCATCGTCCAGGACGTTCGGGGCTTCCTGTGGTTTTGCGCTGTCGACTGGATTTCGCGTTTCGACGGCTACACTTTTGCCAACTACGGGATAAAACAGGGTCTCCCGAACCGTGCAGTGACTAGTCTGTGGATTAGCCGGCAGGGTATTTACTGGGTTGGAACCTTGGCGGGGTTGTTCCGCCTGGATCCCAAATCATCTCCACCGCAGAAGTTCGAAGCCGTCCGAGTGGGCGCCACCGGAAACTCACAGCGCATCTTGGCGTTGGCGGAAGACCATTCCGGTGCATTGTGGGTCGGCACCGAGGAGGGCCTGTACCGGCTCCATGCGGGCGGGTCGGGGTTTCAGCCTGTCGATATTGGCATACCGAAAACATTGGACGGCCGACGACCCGCAGAAGTTCTCTTGGAAGACCGACGGGGGGCACTATGGATCACAAGCGGCGAGAAACTCTACCGGCGTCAGCCCGATGGCTCTACGAGCTTGTATCGGGATTCCTGCTTTGACGGGGGCTTTTTGACGCTGTACGAAGATCGCGAGGGACGGCTATGGAGCGGTAATAATAGAGGCTCCTGCCGGTTGAACCCCGACGCTGGCCCGAACGATCCGATTGTAACTCGTCACTACACGACTGCGGATGGATTGGCGCTCGACCGCGTTGAGGCCATGGTCGAAACAGCTGACGGGCGTTTCTGGGCCGGAACAGCGCGTGGGCTAAGCCTGTACGTCCAGAGTGCTGACCGATTTGAGAGTTATTCGACCGCCCAGGGGCTAAGCGATGGGGGTATCAAGTCACTGGCTGAAGACCACGAGGGCAACCTCTGGGCGGGAACCGAGAATGGTGGTGTGATGAAGATCGCCGGTCGTGGCTTCACCTCCTACACCACGGCAGACGGGTTGGGAAACACGCGCATTGCCTCCATCTTCATGGATCTTGCTGGCGAGTTGTGCGCGGTGACCAGCCCGACGGGTGGGAAATGGTCGCTCGACTGCTTCAACGGCCAGCGTTTCACGTCGATCCGTCCCCATTACCCCGAGAAGATAAGCTACTTTGGCTGGGGTTGGAATCAGACCGCTTTTCAGGACCACAGCAGGGAATGGTGGATCCCGACCGGAGAAGGCCTGTGCCGCTTCGCGAAGGCGAACCGCGCCGCAGATTTAGCTGGACGAAGACCTAAGGCAGTCTACACGACGCAGGAGGGGCTGCCAGGAAACGACATCTTTCGTCTGTTTGAAGACTCGCACGGTAACATCTGGATTTCTGTAAACGCACCCAGCCCTCTGGCCCTATGGGATCGCGCTACTGGCAGGGTTCATGTGTTCGGAGAGACCGATGGTCTTCCCCGGATACAGGAGGGGGCCACCGCATTCGCCGAGGACCGCTTCGGCCAGATCTGGATCGGGTTTTGGGCCGGAGGCTTGGCACGTTTCCACGAGGGGCACTTCACGCTTTATTCCGAGGCAGACGGGCTGCCGGCAGGGTTGATCTCCGCGCTTCATCTCGATCATGCCGGAAGGCTGTGGATCGCCGCCAGTCGTGGCGGCTTGGGGCGAATCGATGACCTCCGTCATGACAAGCCACATTTCGTGAGGTACACGACGGCGGAAGGCTTATCGAGTAACGGTGTTTTATGTCTTACGGAGGACCAATGGGGCCGTATGTACGCCGGCACCGGACTGGGCGTAGACCGTTTAGAGCCGGCCACTGGCCACGTCAAACGCTACACCACCGCCGATGGCCTTACTCGCGGCGAGGTAGGCGCTGCACGGCGCGATCGCGATGGTGCGCTGTGGTTTGGCACCATGCTGGGCCTATCGCGACTTATCCCCGAACCCGACGGGCCCACCTCGCCGCCGCCGGTTTTCATCACCGGAATCCAGGTGCGCAGCATTCCCCAACCGCTGGCCGAGGTTGGCGAGACCCATGTCCGCCACCTCGTGCTCCGGCCGAACCAGAATCAGGTTCGGCTCGATTTTGTTGGTCTCGGCTTCGCGCCGGGTGAGCTGCTCCGCTACCAGTATCGGCTGGAGGGGGCCGACCGCGAGTGGAGTCTGCCCACCGACCAACGCACCGTTAACTATGCCAGCCTGAAGCCAGGAGCTTATCGGTTCGAAGTCCGTGCCCTAAACACCGAGGGAGCTGTCAGTCCGATGCCCGCCGCCGCCCCCTTCACGATCCAAGCCCCCGTCTGGCAAGGCTGGTGGTTCCTGTCCGCCTCCGGGGTTGCACTCAGCTTGCTGATTTACGCCATCTACCGTTACCGCGTGGAGCAGCTATTGGCAGTGGAGCGAGTACGGACCCGCATCGCCACCGATCTGCACGATGACATCGGTTCCAGCCTTTCACAGATCGCAATCTTGAGCGAGGTGGCCCAGCGCAAGATCGAGAACGGCGATACGCCAGGGGTCAGGCCGCTCTCTGAAATTGCTACGGTGTCGGGCGAATTGGTGGATTCGATGAGCGATATCGTATGGGCTATCAACCCCAAGCACGATCACCTCAGCAATTTGGAGCACCGGATGCGACGTTTCGCTACCGATGTGTTATCAGCGCGGAATATTGATCTTGAATTCCGGGAGACGGCAATGCAACCGGATCTGCGGTTGGGAGGCGAGATCCGCCGGCAAATATTTCTGATTTTTAAAGAAGCGATCAGTAACATTGCCCGGCACTCCGGCGCAAGTCTCGCCGTAGTCGAATTTGGTGTGATGCAGGAATGCCTGGTCCTACGAGTCACCGACAACGGTACGGGTTTTGATCCAGCCGCGGGCAGCGATGGAAACGGCCTGGCGAATATGCGGAAGCGTGCATCGGATTTGGGCGGTGCCGCGACATTCGAATCACAGTCAGACCGGGGAACGACTATCACTTTGCGGGTTCCGCTTACCTACCAGCACTGGTGGGGACAAAGGATTCGAGAGTAAGCTAAGCTTTCCATAGCCACTGAAAACCGAGGGGTCATACGCGGAGGTGACCTATGCTCGATCAGATCGCCCCCACCATCAAGGTGGTCCTTATCGAAGACCAGCGTCGCATTCGAGAGGGCTTGGTAGCCTTGATCGGAGGTACCGAAGGGTACTCCTGCACCGGCGCTTTTCGCTCGATGGAGGAGGCTTTGGGGCGGCCCTGGACCGAGATCCCAGACGTGGCTTTGGTGGATATTGGACTACCAGGCATGTCGGGTATCGGGGGCCTCGGACTGCTGCGCGATAAATACCCCACGACGGTTCTGGTGATGCTCACCGTTTATGAGGACGATGAGCGTATCTTCGAAGCCCTATGTGCCGGCGCCAGCGGCTACTTGCTCAAGAAAACGCCGCCGGCTAGACTGCTGGAATACTTGAAGGATGCTACGAGCGGCGGTGCCGCCATATCCCCCGAGGTGGCGCGTCGGGTAATCGACCTGTTCCGCTCGGTCCGTCCCCCGGAGAAAGCTGATTACAATCTAACTCCCCATGAAATGCGCTTGCTCCAACTGCTGATGGAAGGACACAACTACAAAACCGCCGCCGCGGCCATGGGCGTAAGTTTCAATACCATCGCCTTCCATATGAAGAATGTCTACCAGAAACTGCACGTACATTCCAAGTCTGAAGCTGTCGCCAAGGCCCTTCGCAATAAGCTGATCGGTTGATCTGTTCCTACCAGTGTTGGTGGGGATGAACGGCGCTCGTTCAGCTTATACTCCCTCTGAATCCAATGAAAGCCGGCGAACAAAGATGGCCCACGAGTCGTAGGGGACATGCCGAACGATCCATTAGCAGAGGAATATAACCAGTCGAATGTTGCAATCGATGGCCGAATTCGCTTCTAGCCCTGCTCATAACGACCTTCTGCGCGATTGCCCTGTATGCCCACTCGCCAGCATAGGACATGATTGAGGGGCTGGGGCTGGCTTAAATGAGGGAAACTGCGGGCGGCGAGCGCCGCTCGCGAAGCTGAGGCAACCGATGAATCGACAGTTGATCTTGTTGCTGGGGTTAGGGTTGGTCGAGTGCATCCCGATATGGGCTAGCACCGTTCCAATCGGCGATCTCTCGTTTGACCTCTTTACTCCGCCGGCAAACGGCTCCCCTGGCGTGGATGCGTTCAGCATCTCGAACTTCACAGGTGCATTTGACCTCCAGCCTGATTTTCCTGCGTCTACCGGGTTGACTCTGATGAACGCCACACTTACGGTGGATCCCAGCGGTGGTTCTCCAGAGGTCATCGCCTTGGATGACATTGGGCCTGGCCTCCTGCTGGATCCTGATGGCAACCCACCCCTGGTTTTGCAGTTCCCTGACACCATCGATTTCACGTCTGCCAGCTTCACGGCGACCTTGAGCCCGACCACTTTGGTGCTGTCGGACGGGAGCGTGTTTGTAGCGGGACCAGCAATTTCTGCGACCCTTTCGCCATCGTCGGGATCGTTGCTCGCGCCTGGCGATAGTGCCCTGATCACAGCCCAGTCGCCGGCGGCGGTCCCAGAACCGGAAACCTGGATGTTCTTCGGAACCGCGGTGCTACTAAGGACTTTGTGGCGAGCGCCTCGAAACAATCAGAAACTGCCGCCATTTTTGCGCGGCCTTCGGTAATTGTTATGAGATTTTGGTGGTACGTCCGTTCCGCGATTGCAAGAGTTTTGGTCGCCGTTCTGGTGTGGCTTCAACTGCCACCCCTGCACGCACAAACGACCGTCACGCTCAGCTCGCCAACGTCGCCGAGCGTCGGCCAGGCGGGCATAACCAATATCAACGTGACCGGCTCTGGTTTCCCGGTTGGCGCTATCCAGGCCGCAGATGTATCGGTCAGCCTGACACCCGTCAACCCGGGTCCGCCAGGCGGAAAGACCGCCGCCACCGCCGTGACGACAGTTGTCGGCAGCACGCGGAGAGTGAGCTTCACTATCCCCGCTTCCATCATCGTTTCATCGCCGACTCCATACAATGTGTCCATCGCAGGCAAAACCTCGGATGGAACGGCATTCTCCAGTGGAAACACGGCCGCTTTGACCGTGAACCCTCCTGCCAGCATTTCTTCGATTACGCCCAGCTCCGGGCAAGTTGGACAGACCCTTTCCGTAAACATCACTGGCCTTTACACGAACTTTGTGCAGGGTTCAACTCAGGCCAACTTCGGTCCGGGAGTCTCCGTTGGTGGCGGAGCGGCAGGTGCGTTTGGCCCTATCACGATCAGCAGTCCAACTGCCGCCACCGCCCAGCTCAGTATTGCTGCATCCGCAGCGCTGGGATCGCAGACCGTCACCGTGGCAACGGGCACTCAGCAGGAATCGCTACCCAACGGATTTACGATCTCGCCAGCAAGCGGCAATGCTCCTGTTATTACCGATTTCAGCCCCAAATCCGCACCCGTTGGCACACTCGTGAGCATCACAGGAAACAACTTCACCTCGGCCACCGCGCCGATGCCTCAAGTGTCTCTAAACAAGCAGGGCGGTGGAACCATCGCAAGTCCGGTAGCCACCTTTGATGCCACGCATATCTCAATCGTCATACCTGCCGGCGCCGCCACGGGACCCTTGACCGTGACGGTTGGGACGCAGAGCGCGACCTCGACTGCCGCTCTTACCATAACGCCCTCGTCCACTTTCTCGCTTTCCGTGGTACCCACAAGTGCCAACCTGATTCCAGGTCAATCCACAGCTTATTCGATCGGCCTAAGCACCGGCAGCGGATTTAGCCAGTTGGCTGCTTTGACCGTCACCGGCCTTCCAGCGGGTGCGACCGCTTCATTCAACCCGCCTCAAATTACAGCCGGACAGACATCGATTCTCACCGTCTCCGCGCCGGCCAACCAGCCCATTGGCAATGCGACGCTGACCGTTTCAGCTTCGGCCTCGGTCGGCGGCATCCCCGTGGCGCAGTCGGCAACGCCGATCCTGAATGTCGTGCCGGTGACAACCTCCCTTCTAGGCCGGACTGCGGTCAGCGACACGAGGGAAACACCCTTGGTCGGCGTCACCATAACGATGTTGGGAAAGGACGGCAATGGAGGCGTCACCGGTTGTACCGGCACGACGGTTTCTGATGCCGCCGGGAACTTTCTGCTGAACAACCTGTCCCCTATGTGTGTTGGTCCCCAGTTGGTCGGCTTTGATGGAACGACGGTCACTAGTCCACCTGGCAAATATTCCGGCGTGAATCTGGTCTTCACGCTCACCGCAGGGAAGGCCACGGTATCGCCGGTTCTGGTCCACTTCCCGCGCATCGATAATCAGGAGACCTTCCTGGTACAGCAGAATGCGGCGACAGACCAGAGCCATTCCTACACCACTATTCCCGGCCTTTCAGTCACAGTTTATGCGGGAACGACGTTTACTTTGCCAGACGGGACGCAGCCCAACCCATTCCCGTTGGTAGCCGTGCAGGTGCCCGTGGACCGGCTGCCCGACTCCAAGCCGAATGTCCCCACGATGATGAAGGAGTTCTTTGTTTCTTTCCAGCCTGTAAATTCCACGACAAATCAACCGGTTGCAGTCTATTACCCGAATGTGATCAACACGCCTCCCGGCACCAATATGGCGCTCATGACGCTCGACCCGACCCATGGCCAGATGGTGCCCTACGGGACCGGAACAGTGTCCCCAGACGGATCGCAAATCGTACCGGATGCGGATCCCGCTCATTCCGGGCACCTTTATGGCTTGGTCCATTTTGATTGGCATGGCCCGATGCCGCCACCGCCTCCGGAAACGAATCCTGGTCCGGACCCGGGCTGCCCTGGATGCTGCCTAGGCGACGGAGGCGACGGAGGCGGCGGTGCAGGCGGCGGTGCAGGCGGCGGTGCAGCCGGCGGCCCAAACGTTGGGGACCCCATTGACCTTTCATCGGGTCTCCAAATCGTTAAGGCGACAGACCTCTCTATCCGTAGCTCACTTGGGTCCATCGGATCGATATCGATTGACCGCATATACAGGACGCTTTCGACGAACCCAGGGCCGTTCGGCCTCGGAACGGGTCATAATTACAGTTATCAGCTCAACGTATCTAACTATCTTCAAGGTAGTATCACCCTGCTGATGCCGGACGGAAATGCATACCCGTTCGCTAGGCAGGCGAATGGGACGTACATAAATACGATAGTTCCCTCCCTCCGTGGCGCGGTGATGACCTCTTCCGGGACGCTGACTTACCTTAGATTTAAAGACGGCGTCACCTACCGGTTCGGAACGGCCGGTAGTCCTGTCGGCTACCTCGACTCCATAACCGATGCCAATGGTAACGAAATCGCCCTCAGTAGAAACCCTTCGAAGCCGGTACGGATCACACAAGTGATCGGCCCTGCCGCTAGGGCGCTGACGCTAAACTACGATGACCAGGATCGCATAACATCAGTTGTCGACCCAATCGGCCGAATGGTCACCTACACCTACAATTCTGAGGGTACACTCGAGACGGTCACTGATCCAGCAGGCAACGTCACCAGATACGCCTATGAAAGCCAAGCTCGCCTGACCCAGATCACTGACGCACGTGGGGTTGTAGTGGCCCGAAACTCCTATGATTCCAATGGCCGCGTCATCCAACAGACCGAGGCGGATGGCGGCATCATCAAATTCGCTTACAGTCTCCTGAATCCGTTGGTACCGACGAGTCCAGTTTTGGTCACGACCGTGACGGATGCGATGGGGAACGCCACGACCTATCACTTCGATCCCACCGGACTGCTCCTCAACGTGACCGACCCTATGGGGCAAATGCGGGTCTTCACTAGGGACGTGCAGCACAACAATCTCGTCGCATCGGTTAACGGCGGCGGCTCCTGCCCCACCTGCGGCGATACGACAATCGGGGACCTAAGCTTCACTTATGATGCGAATGGAAACGTCGCTACTCGCACCGATGCGCTTGGAAACACTACAACGTACACCTACGAGCCAGTCTTCAACAAATTCACATCGGTTACCGACCCTCTAGATAATGTCTCCAGGCGTACTTATGACTCTAACGGAAACCTGCTAACAGCGACTGACCCGAATGGGAACATGACCTCATATGCCTACAATGGTGCAGGCCAGCCTACTGAGATCACCGATGCACTCGGTCAAAAGACTACTTTTGCGTACTCCGCAGCGGCTGCAGGTGCCGACCTAATTTCAATTACGGACCCACTGGGGAACACGACTTCGTTCGGGTATGATTCCGTCTCTCGGCCCATCGAGAAAGTGGATGGCCTCAAGCAACGGAGCGTTGTTACCTGGGACGCACTTGATCGAATCGTGGCAAAGACAGATCCGAAAGGTAACATGATCCAGAGAACGTATGATGCCGTCGGAAACGTACTTTCTTATATCGACGAAACCGGTCACGCCACTGCGTTCACGTATGATACGAGAAATAGGCCTCTATCAAAGACTGACGTGCGAGGTAAGATAGACATCCGGGCATATGATTTCAATGGAAACCTAATTAGGTTTATAGATCGTCGCGGACAGGATACAACCTTCACTTATGATGCGGCGAACCAGATGATCAGCGACCGGTATCATGATGGGGTCAATATCAGTCGATCTTATGACATGAGTCACAGACTAATACGTTCAGCAGATTCGAGCGGTGGAGCTGCAGACTCAACTTATGACGGCGCTGGCCGCCTGACCAGCTCTGTAATGTCAACCGGCACCATGCGATATGTCTATGACGCCGCCGGCAGGGTTACCTCCCGCCAGGTAGTAGGCCATTCTGAGGTAATCTACTCGTATGATGCAGCGGGGAATTTGGTCAAAATGGCACTGCCGCAGGCATCCGCAAACTTTGCGTACGATCCTCGCAACCGCCCTATCACAATCTCGCGATCGAACGGTGTCTTATCTCGATACGCCTATGATGCAGCCGGCAACCTTCTGTCGATAATGCATTCCGGCGGCCAAGTTATCCAGATCGGATTGACCTATTCGTATGATGCTACAGGGAAGAGATCTCTCTACGCAACGAATGGCGTCGAACCATCGGTCGCCATTGGCGTTTTTGACACAGCGAATCGGCTATTACAGAGCGGAGGGATGTCTTATTCTTATGATGACAATGGAAATCTGACGTCTAGTTCTGATTCAAGCGGAACTACGAGTTATTCGTGGGATGCCAGAAACCGGCTGCACTCTATTTCATCTCCTGACGGCCAGACGACTACGTTTGGTTATGATTTCACCGGGAATCTCATTTTGCAAACGGCCTCTGGGCCACGACTGAACCAGAGGCAGGCTTTCATTGTAGATGATGTCACTAATGTCGCTTATATCGACAGAAGTAATGGTGATAATCTTTCGGTCCTTTCCGGACGGTCAATTGATCAGGATTTGGCGGTAGTTCATGCGAGTGGCCAAGTTGAGTACGGGTTAACGGATGCGCTGAACAGCGTTACGACTACCGTAGATGAGCGTGGGATGCAAGTCGCGTCGTTCTCGTACGAGCCGTTCGGAACAACGATGGCAACCGGCACATATCCATTCGAGTTTACTGGGAGGGTGCGGGTGATGGGCGACCTATATTACTTCCGGTCTCGTTATTGCGACACCCGCGTCGGTCGGTTCATCAGTGAAGACCCGATGTTCGGGTTTGCAGGGGGTAACACCTATTCTTATGCTGGGAACAGTCCATTCACCTATTCCGACCCAACCGGTTTGGATATCTGGTCGGATATCTTGTCCCATTTTCATACTTGCAGCAATGAGCCGCAACCGGGATCTGCCGGGTATGTGGCACCAGTTGATTGCTTATTAAAGTGCATCAGCAAAGGGACTGGTAGTGAGTCCGCCAAAGCGACATTTTACCTCTGTAACGTATTGGGACTTGCCCCGCTTTGTGCCGATTTCGCTGCTGTGTCATGTTCCTTATCGTGTTCTCTCTTGCCGCCAGCACCACTGCCGCGCACGGATCGTGCGCCGGTGTGTGCGCCGCGACAGGGCTGTAGGCAATAGATAGGACATCCCACGGAATGTCGTGGATGACGACACATGCGAGTTTCGGGAGGAACAGAGAAAATATTCGCATTGTTCCCAAAGGGGCGACATTGAACATCAGACGTGCAGCGGGGCTTAGGAAGTTCTGGGCAATAGCGGTGACGGTGTTCGCTCCACTCCTATCGGGCCAAGGCAACACCGTCGTTCGGGCTTACTACGACGATCTCGGGCAACTCAGTAAGGTCGTTGATCCAAATGGAAACGTGGCTACTTACAGCTACGATGCTACCGGCAATATCGTACAAGTCACTCAAGGCACAGTCACGCCTGGGAGCCTCACTATATTCAGCATTACCCCTCAGAGGGGACCTATAGGCTCAACGGTCATGATCCAGGGACAAGGATTCAGCACCGATCCCTTCGCCACTCATGTCACATTCAACGGCCAAGAGGCTCCTAACGTGAATTCTGTTACGGCGACTACCCTGTCAGTGCTTGTTCCGTCCGGAGCAACGACAGGACCCATCGCTGTGAGAGTCGGCGTGTCAACTGCTCAGGGATCCACGTTTACCGTCACTCCCACGCTCGTCTCGGTCACGGTCAATCCGCCAAATGCGGCGATTGCAGCTGGTGCTCAACAGCAATTCACAGCTACTACCAGGTTCAGCGACAACAGCACACAGGACATAACTGCGTCAGCAGCGTGGGCCTCCTCAGCGGCCGATGTCGCTTCCATCTTTAGCAGCGGGTCCAAGGCAGGACTGGCGACCGGCCGAGGTGCCGGCATGAGTATGATCACGGCATCATTCGGCGGCGTCCAGAGCGCCCCCGCTCCCCTGACAGTGACTCCGCCTACGGTGGTGTCGATCGCAGTGACTCCGGCCACCTTCGCGAGTCCACCGAATGCTGAGGTGCCCTACAAGGCGATGGGCACACTCAGTGACCAGAGTGTTAAGGACATCACGACTTCAGCGACGTGGAGTTCGTCGAACAGCACCGTGGGTACGGTTGGCAATTCGACAGGTACTCACGGTCTCGCGATCACGTTAGCGATTGGATCAACCGTGATCACGGCAGCTACGGGCTCCGTGAATGGCTCGGCGACGCTGACGGTAACTTCTGACGCCCCTCCCCCGCCAACA
>Ga0126381_100008380_pt1 | contig 11546 bp, 10 predicted proteins | sample PanSoiMetPlot_28_FD_96465 | JGI IMG/M metagenome (GOLD analysis project Ga0126381, IMG submission 96465) | Tropical forest soil microbial communities from Panama - MetaG Plot_28 | ecosystem: Environmental > Terrestrial > Soil > Tropical forest > Bulk soil | place: Panama | collected 2016-02-17 | reverse complement strand
TGACCGGGGACGACCGCGTCACTCCCGTTTGCTCGGCGAAGCCCCGACTTCACCAAGAACACGTTCGAATAGGCCCCTCGGCGACCAAGCCCTCAGGGGCACGACGGTCGTCCGGCTGTGACGATCACGCGCTGATCCGCTTCGACCCGTAGGCTGCAGCGGCGCCGGCGAGGGCAGCGCCAAGGCTTTGTCGACCGAAAAAAACCGGACAGGTATTGGTCCGCACCCGACCGCAACCGGACGCGCGCAAAACCCAGTGATTTCAGTTGGGGAAGCTGGCTATGTCAGGAGGTCCGAGATTAGGCACTTGCTTCCTAACCACTTGCCGATGCTTGGTCATGACGGTGAGCCGTTGATAGAACCTCATTATATCCCAGACGGGGAGGGCGCTAGCGTCAAATTGATGCTCTTCGGCAATTTGCTGATATGTCTTTTGCGGTTGGTTCCGGAGGAAAGCCAATGCAGTATCGCGGGATTTGGTCATTTCCTCCGTATTAAACTCTCGATGCAGTTCAAGGGTTTGATTCCATCGATTGGCCTGTAGCCCAGCTAACCACGCGGCGGCGGCCCCCATGAGGGAGCCTGCAAGTCCAACAAAAGCCGCAACGATGGCCGGAACCACTGCTACCCGCAGCGCGGGTGCCCGCAGCTACGTCAGCACAACACCTCGGCCTATCTGGTTTGGATGGCGATGTTCCCAGCTGGCGTGTGACACTTTCTACCTTCTTACTGCACGTTATCGCGCTAAAAAAGTGTCACGTCTCATTGATTTCTCAATCAAATGTCCGGCCTGTCACGCCGGCGCTGTAACCAACCCGCTGCGCAGCGCCCTCCCTTCTTCGGAACCCAAGAGTGAAAACCGCATCCGCCCTCGTCGACTCCAGGCGGCGTGGCCACAGTGGCAGGTCGATGAAATGAATGCCTGCCGGACCAACCGGGAACAATTGTGCCTGTTTTTGTGCCTGGACAAACCGTTCTTCGACGCCAGTTTCGCCAGGTCCGCCGCTCGCTGGGATCACATATAACATTCAGAAAGCGCATCTTTTTCAGCAAAAGAACAGACGCGAACTCGCCTGTTGATGTGGTTTACAAAATCGCTTCTCCCCCACTGGGCTTCAGGGTTTGAAGCCACCGCCATTTCGAAGTCGATAACGTCGACTATACTTTGGTGCCGTGTTTCAACTTGATGGCGGTTCTAGTGTCACGAAATCGCCTGGGCGGGGGAAGTGCCAAGATCCGTCCAAATAGCCCATTCGGCATGAGGACGACCGTTACAACGAATAATACTCCGAGCGCCAAAAGCCAAAAGTTGCCGAGCCGATCGGAAAGGGCGCCTTCGACGGATCGAACGAGAAGCGCGCCGAGAAACGCTGCCATCAACACGTTGCGTCCTCCTACGGCGACCCAGATCAAAACTTCGGTAGACAGACCGAATCCAATCAAAGAGGGAGCGACAAAGCCGAACTGGGTCACGAAAAGGCCGCCAGCGAGACCGGAAATGACTGCGGAGACGACAAAGGCCCATACCTTGAACCGGGATACGTCGTAGCCGAAGAACGCCGTTCGCTGATCATTGTCACGGATTGCGGCAAGCACGGTGCCAATGGGTGAGCGAACAACGCCGAGCAAACCGAGAAACACCAAAACCGCAACTGCTAGCATGAACAGGTAGTCTTCGACCGGAGTGAGATAGCCGTCCACGGCGGTACGCCACGGCGCCCCGAGCGGCGGAATGCCGAGCAGTCCGTTGAAACCGCCGATGAACGACCATTGCTGCGCCAACGTCTCAACAACAACTGCCGCACACAGTGTGACAATCGCAAAGTAGGCCCCCGACAGGCCCTTGCCAAGAAAAAGGATGCGGCCGAGCGCATAGGAGACGCACCCTGGCAATAGGAGCGCGAGCAAGAACCCGCACATGGTGCTGCTGCCGAGCAAGGGCAAATGCCCCAGCGCAACCAATCCCACGCTATAGCCGCCAATGCCAAAGAAAATCGCTTGGCCGAACGAGAGAAGTCCCGCTTGTCCCCAGATGAAGGCTAGGCCCATCGCGAAGATGCCATACGCCATATATTGCGCCAACTGAGCGAGATTCCAATCATCGAGGACCAACGACGAAATGCCGAGCAGGGTCCAGCTCCCGACGGTGACCATTGTGCGGGAACGCAATCTGTGCATCGCCTACGATCGGCGTCCGGTAATTCCCCGTGGGAAGAACCGGATCACGAGGATGGAGAGTGTGAACACCACGACCTGCGCAACGACCTGGGTCCAGACATCGGAGACCAGTACCGAGGTGCTTGAAATGACCGCAGTCCCGGTCAGTGCACCAAGCAGGGTCCCCGAGCCACCCACGAGAATCGATAGAAACGCTGGGATCAGGAAACCGACACCCATCTGCGGATCAACGCTCATGATCGGCGCCATGACCGCACCGGCGACCCCGGCAATTCCGGCGCCGATGGCGAATGTCGCTCGGTCGAGACGACGCGTGTTGATGCCGAGCGAAGCTGCCATGGCGCGGTTGGCAATCACTCCACGGACAGCCAAGCCGATGGGTGTGCGGTAGAACAGTAAAAACATTGCACTGCTTAGCGCGATCGCGACGCCCATGATGAAGAGACGATAGGCGGGATATGTCACACCGAGGATTTCCACTGGACCGGGGATCGGGCTGTCAACGCTTTGCGCGGTAGCGCCGAAGACGATGACGATGAGCTGCTTCAGGACCAGCGAAATACCCCAAGTTGCCAAGATCGAATCGATAAATCGCCGGTAGATGTGGCGAATGACGAGTTCTTCGACGATAAGGCCCACCGCGATTAGAACGATGGGTGCCAAGAGAAGGGCCCACCAATAGGACAAGCCAATCTTCTGGATCAGAACAACGCAATAGGCGCCGATCAGAAAGAACTCGCCATGCGCCATATTGATCACGTTCATTAGACCGAATATCACCACGAGCCCAAGTGTTACCAGCAACAAGGCCAGCATGAAACTCAGAGTATCGAGGCCAAGGGTGACAGCGAAGGTCACGAGGTGCTATACCGATAGATATTTCTGAACGAGACTTGAACCCGGGCGTAGGAGCTCGACCGGCGCTTCTTCGGCTATCCGCCCGTTTTCCATGAACAAGCATCGCGATGCCGTGGAGAGAACGAACTCTAGGTTCTGTTCCACGACGAGGATAGTCAGATTTCTTTGTCCAGCGATTTTGCGGATGGTACGGGCGATTTCTTGCACTATCGACGGCTGAATGCCTTCGGAAGGCTCGTCCAACAGCAGGAGTATCGGTTCGCCGACGAGCGCTCTTACAATCGCGAGTTGCTGCTGCTGTCCACCTGACAGAGTGCCTGCGAACTGCCGACGTCGCTCCGCGAGAACCGGGAAGAGGTCATATACCCAATCGGGTACTCTGTTCGGCAGTTGCTTCTTGCCGACTACGCCCATCAGTAGATTTTCCTCTGTCGTGAAGTCGCTGAAGATGTCGCGGCCTTGCGGAACGTACCCAACGCCGAAATTGGCGATCTGATGAGGTGCTAGTCCCAATATTTCCACGCCATTAAAAATGATTAATCCGGTCGCATCCAGGAGATGGCCGGCGATTGCCTTCATCAGCGTCGTTTTGCCCATGCCGTTCCGGCCCATCAGGGCCACCACTTCACCGCGCTCGATTCGAAGTGTTACGCCGTCGAGCACCCGGCTGCCACGCTGATAACCGGCCGCGAGGTCGCGCACGATCAGCACGTCTCGACCTCGCCGAGATAAGCGGTTCTGACCGCAGGATCTGCTTGCAGCCCTTCATACCTGCCCTCGCGGAATATCTGGCCACGCATCATCACGACCACGTGACAATCCAAACGCCGGACAAAATGCATATCATGTTCGATGGCGAGAATGGTTTTTCCTGTTTCGAAACAGATGTTTTTGATCAGATCAGCGGTACGCGCCGTCTCGGCAATGGTCATTCCGGCAGTCGGTTCGTCCAGAAGAAGGAGCTCCGCATCGCTAGCAAGAAGCATGGCGATCTCCAGCCATTGCTTCTCACCATGCGACAACTCGCAGGCCGCTATCGAGGCTTTGTCGTCGAGCTGCGCAAGGCGCAGCAGCTCGGTAAGTCGCCGGTCGCGGGCACCATAAGTCAATAGCCGCCGGAGGGGATGGATCGCCGAGCCTGATATCAGCGGCACCTCAAGATTTTCGGCTACCGACAGTGAGGGATAGATACCAGGGACTTGGAATTTTCTGGCAATTCCCTTGCGCGCAATGCGATGTGGGGCGAGGCCGGTGAGTTCCTCCCCCCGAAACCAAATCTTACCCTCGGTCGGCGAAAACGCCCCGCTTATGATGTTGAACAGTGTGGTTTTGCCACAACCATTCGGCCCGATGATACAGGTTGTGCTGCAAGCGGGAAGCGACAGGTCGACGCCATCCAAGGCGATCACGCCCCCGAAGGCCTTACGCACGCCACTGATTTGCAGCAATGGCGACAAGTCCACAGCTCCTCAGCTGAGTCTCGGCGCCTTAGGCTTTGCACTGATTTGGTCCCGAGACCCGACCGACGTCCTTCTTCAAGACGAGGCTTCCGTTGGCTGTTTCGGAAATCAGCACGTTGAGATCGACATGTCTGTCACTTTTCCGCAGATACACCTCGCCGTTACCGGATAGGAGACTCTGGTCGACCATTGTATCGTTGACCTTTTCCTTGTCGGCGCTCTGAGCACGCTTGATGCCGCCAAAGTAGAAGCGCATCAGGTTGTAGTGGGCGTCCGTCGTGTTTGAGACGATCGTGTTCGGGCCATAGCGGTCCCGGACTTTTTTGACGAACGCCCTCGCCTCCGGTTTGTCCAGCGAAGCGATGAAGTTGGAGACTGAGACAATACCGTCGGATTCCGCGTTGGTTAATCCGGCGAGATAGTTCTCGCTAAACCCGAAGAAGGCGATGCGCACTTTGGGCTTGAGGCCGGTTGCGGTAAATTGTTTGACGAGCGTTACGGCGTCGGCGCCGACCACCGTGATCACCAGCACGGTAGCTCCCGTCGATTCAATTTTGCGCAAGATGCTGGTGAAATCTTTGTTGCCGAAAGGTACATACTCTTCGCCGACGACTTTGCCGCCGGCGTGCTCGGCCACCCGTCGAATCGCCTGATTCATTTTTTGCGGCCAGATGTAGTTGCTTCCGACAAGGAAAAAGGCGTCGCCGTACTTTTCGCGCACGAACGGAATGAAGGGATCGACCCATTGTTCGGGAAGGGCACTGTAGCACGTGATGTAACGACTGCAGACGCCGCCTTCGTAATCCGTAGCATAGAGGAGCGGCATCTTGTATCGCTCTATTGTGGGCTTGATCGCATCCCGCTCGGCGCTGGTTACTGGGCCGATGATCGCATCGACCCGATCGCGTTGGATCAACTCCAGCGCTCGTTCCACGGCAGTCTTTGGGTCGGTTTTCGTGTCTGCCCTAAGATACTCAGTGGACCGCCCGAGGAATCCGCCCGCCTCGTTCGCCTCGTCGATCGCCAGACGAGCGCCCTGGAAGCCTTGCTCACCAAGGGCTTCAAGACCACCGGAGAAGGGTTGAAGGATGCCGATCTTGATAGGATCTGACGCGCGAACGATAGTTGGTCTGGCCATAGCGCAAGCCGCTGCCAATGCCGCACTGCCTTGCAATATTCGGCGGCGGTTCGGCGTGAGCGAATTTTTCTTAGCCATTTCGCCTCCTCCCATAGGCACGTACTTTTCGTCAGGCCGCGATCTTGTTCTCGATTGAGCCGCCACTCACCAACCCAGCAACTACGCTGAGCGAGTCCGTCACCACTCCGAAATGCGTGGCGATGTCGTAGAGTGATGATTCCTGTTCGCGGGGGCCGGTGCCCGCGACGCAATCCTCCGGGACCACTACTTGGTAGCCATGGAAAAATGCATCATGCACTGTGGAACGAACGCAGATATTGGTGACAACACCCATGATCACGACGGTATCGATCTCCATGTCCTTGAGGGTCAGGTCGAGGTCGGTGTTGAAAAATGCGGAATAGCGTCGCTTAGTCACGAAGATGTCCTCGTGACGCGAGCCGAGTTCATCGATTACGCGTGCTCCCCAACTCCCTTCAACGCAATGCGGCGCACGCTTCAGCAACTCTCGGTCACGACGCATTCCCGAGCGATGCGTGTCGACGATGAAGACCACGGACGCGCCCACGTCTCGGGCAGCTTCGATGACGGCGCGCTGCGGGCCGACCAGCCGTTCATATCCGGGAAGCACCATTGCGCCCCCCGGCTTGCAAAAGTCGTTAAGCATATCCACGACCAGCACTGCGGTTCGCTGCGGCTGCAGGGTGACGCTCGCCTCGACCTTGTTGCCGGAAAAGACATCGATAGACATTGCCAGCCTCTTCAACCGCCGCGCGCCGGACTCCAAGACTTGATCGAGGTTATCGATAAGTATTTCGTATGCGAATGAAAAGTCAACAACAGGGAGCAGCTGTGACTTGACACGAAGGGATGTACCAGCCTCATAATTCTGTCCACGAACAACGGAAAGTACGCCGTTGGGCGCCGTATTTTGCGTGCCGTCCTGGCTGTGGTTGAAGCGGGTCCGGTGGTACTTTGGGTCCAGCGGATGAGGGGCGGCCTGATCGGCTCAGTGCCTGCAACGACCGCACGGCCCTGCACCGTCTAAATGAAGGGGAGCCCAACATGAGCGCCTCGAACATCCGGAAGTTCCTGACCATCGTCGAGGAAACATGCAGCGAACTGGGGCGGCCGGTCTCGCCACCGACGCGCAAGGCAGCAGCGCTTGCCGTGGTGGAAAACCCTTGTGCCGGCAGAAACGTCGATGATCTTGCGCCGTTGATTGCGATTGGCGAAGAGCTGGGCAACATCCTCGGCCGAGCCGCCGTCGCAGCGCTTGGGGTGCCGCCATCAGCGGTGGAGAGTTACGGTAAAGCTGCGATTGTCGGCGAGGACGGCGAACTAGAGCATGCGGCGGCAATCCTTCATCCGAAGCTCGGAACGCCATTTCGGGCGGCTGTCGAAGAAGGCGCAGCCCTGATCCCGTCGGCGAAGAAGATGGGAGGTACTGGCACGGCGATTGATGTTCCGTTGGGCCATAAGAATGCGGCCTTCGTCCGTAGTCATTTCGACGCGATGGAAATCCGAGTCGCTGATGCACCGCGTCGCGGGGAGATCGTAGTAGCGTTGGTTGTAACGAACAGCGGTCGGCCACGGCCACGCGTCGGGGGACTGACCAAGGAACAGATCGAGGGCAAGGACGGACTGAGATAGTTTCCCCCGTCGGACAGGGGTCGCACCTGAGAAGGTTATGGTCACCCTCGTAAGGTTAGAGAAAGAACGATTGGCAATGCGCAACTCGTCGACATCCAAAACGACGGCGGCGGACGAAGCGGAGTGCGGACGCGCTGAAGCCTACTATCTTCACGATCAGATCGGCTTGATCTTACGGGTCGCCAGCCAAATTCGCCGGAACTAAATATCAGGAACGGATGGTGCCCAGCGGCAACATTGTCACACGAGGACTCAGTTTGCTGTCGTGGTGACGTTATGGAGCCGGGGAGACTTCTCGCATGGCGACCTGTGCGTGCTCACGGCAATGAACCGGGCGACGCTTGGAGGGCTTGTGGAGCGGCTTGTGCGGAGTCGGCTTGTGGTCCTTCGTATTGGCGCAGCTGATGCACTCATCCGCTTGACGAGAAAAGGTAGCGCGCTTGTGCGCCGTCTCCGCGTTGATCAGCGATGAGATCCTTGCAAACTTGCACGAAGCAGAAGGTGCTTTTCTGATAGGCTTATTGAGTAAGATGTTGGCGAAACGCGAGGACCATGGGGTGCCTCCGGTTTGACCGCCGTTCAGCCGGTTCATCGGGCGGACTCGCCACTGAAGTAGGGTCGAAACAAGTCGAGATAACACCTGAGACTATCGGGAGTCCGAAAATGGCCGTCGGGAGCGTGGAAGATCCCAAGGGGAAGCTGGTCGTCCGCAACATCGGTCTCGTGCTGAGCGGTGATCTGAAGCAACCTGTTCTCGACGCCGATACGATCGTTGCGATCGATGGTGTCATCGCGGCAATTGGGAGGCAGAAGGATTGCGATATTGAGGCTGCTGATCGGATTGTAGATGCCAAGCATGCCGCCGTCACCCCGGGACTAATCGATAGCCATGTTCATCCGGCATTTGGCGATTGGACCCCCCGGCAGAACCAGCTTGGCTGGATCGACAGCTATTTGCATGGCGGGGTCACTACGATGGTGTCGGCAGGCGAAGTGCATGTGCCAGGGCGTCCCAAAGATGTGGTCGGTCTCAAAGCGATGGCGATTGCCGCTCAGCGCGCGTTCTCCGCGTTTCGGCCGGGAGGCGTGAAGGTGTTGGCGGGAGCGCCGGTCGTCGAGCGGGAGATGACCGAGGAAGATTTTCGCGACCTCGCAAATGCGGGCGTGACGTTGTTAGGGGAGGTTGGTCTCGGCGGTGTCAAAGCTGGTGACGAGGCGAAAAAGATGGTGGCGTGGGCGCGCCGGTACGGCATTCAGAGCACCATCCATACCGGTGGCCCTTCTATCCCGGGGTCGGGGTTGATCGATGCCGATGTGGTCCTCGAGGCAGATGCGGACGTGATCGGTCATATCAATGGCGGCCATACCGCCCTGCCGCTCGATCAAATTCGCTGCCTTTGCGAACGCTGCCAACGTGCGGTCGAGATTGTGCATAATGGCAATGAACTGGCGGCGTTGCATGCACTTCGCACGACCATAGAGCTGGGGCAGGCGGAGCGCATCATCCTGGGCACCGACTCACCGGCCGGGAGCGGCGCACAGCCGCTTGGCATCCTAAGGATGATCGCCTTCCTCTCCAGCCTCGGCAACATTCCTGCAGAGCAGGTATTTTGTTACGCCACGGGCAACACGGCCCGGATTCGGAATCTAACGTGCGGCCTCATCGAGGTGGGACGCGCGTCGGATCTGGTGGTGATGGACCGAGCGCAGCACTCCGCTGGTCGCGACTTGCTCGATAGCGTCCGCAAAGGTGATTTGCCAGGGATAGGCATGGTTATCATCGATGGGCTGATCCGCATCGGTAGATCTAGAAACACGCCGCCCGCCACTACGCTGCCCGAGATCCTGAAATCCTGACCAGCGGGCACCTCTGAGATATGAATAGCCGCATCTCGCGTCCGCGGCGCAGAATTTCAGGATCAGCGTGAGTGCGGGATTACCGTCTCGAGGTCAGGTTGGATCGAATGTCCGACGACGGCTCGAACTAACCGGGGGGCGGGTATCACACAGACTATTCGCGAGCCCTCCGCCTCGCTGCTAGCGTGCCGCGTCAGGAACTCTCGCCATGTCCCGGTTGGGCCCCGGCTGCGACACCCGCGCATATATTTGGCCACGGTCCTGGCGGAAACTTGAAACCCTAACCGCACCAATTCGGCCTGAATGCGCTTTTGACCCCAAAGGCGATTGGCAGCCATGCGTGCGATCAGAGCTTGACGCTCTACCGGGATTGGTGGGCGGCCACCTCTTTCTTTATGAGAGGATCGCCACCTCCAGTACGCCCTCCAACCCGCTCGCTGCCAGCCCAGAACTGTTTCCGGTTTCGCAATCAGCAACGAATGCCGCCAATCGCTGAACCATCGGCTTGCCAGGATCCAAAAGCGCCGATCGGCGTCGCATTGGCTGCGATCCCCTATCGTACCGGCTTGCCGATGCTTGATGTCAAGGCCCCCTGCCAGCTCGCCGCCAACGGACGTTGCCGCAAAACGCGTTGCCCAAAACTAGGCCTGAGCCGGAAGGATTATTTGGTTGATGGTGCGCGCCCTCTAAAAGAGGCGCTAGCGCATGAAGCATGTCCATGCGGGTCTGCATCGCGTTCCTCACCTTTGGTGTCCCCGTATTCTTCCAAAAGGTCGGCGAGTTTGGTCCAGTGCTCCGACATTTTCAGGAGGATCGCGGCGCGTCTCACTGAGACGGCGCACCCTTGGGCGCGCGCCGCGCAATCGGCGGCGCATGTACGACACTGGTGCGCGCTAATCACAGCGTGTCCCCGCAGCTCTACTTAGCCCGCAGCTCGAATGCTGCGTCATTCCACGTACTGGCGGGACGCGCGTGCCGCCGCCTCCGGCGTCGCAGAGAATGAGCTTGCTACTCAGTTTGACAGCGAACGCGGTGATCGGATTCGGTACGAATTCAGTGGTCAGGCCGGCGTTAGCCCAGCCTTGTTTTGTCTCGGCGACAGTCGCATTGCCGACGTACTGCGCATCATGCACTTTCTCCCAAATGCCGTGATACGAGGTGGTGATTTCGGCATCTCCGACCTTGTATCGATCCGGAGTCTTCGCCCTTCGCACCGGCGCCATTGGCTTGAGCTGGCTTGGCATGCGCGCGGCCGGCGCCTGCTGGCTTTCTTCCGGCGCGACCAGAGCACGCTTCTGGCCACAGCAAGCGAAGCCGCGCGGCCACCGACGACGACGAAATAACGTCTCGTCGTAACGTTGTAGGCATTTCGATCCCTGAAATTCCCCGCCAAGGAATCACCTCAACCGGCACGGGTCCGGATAGATGTCATGCCAAATATCTGAGACTCAGCCCCTGTTCGAGCGCGGTTACGACTGCTACTTTTGCTCGCTCTTCTATGAGAAGGTCCTAAGCGATTGTGGCCATTTTGTGTCTGAATAGCCATTTCGCGCCACGCATGCCACAAATGCGGCAATCGCATAGCACCAATGCGCGAACATCCGAACTCGACATCACGGTGATTTTCATGATTATTCGCCGTCGGCCACGGGACTCGGCATGGCGCTGGCATGCAGGGAACCGCCTATCTTTCCGATGGCGATGTGGCGTTGACGCGGGTGATTGGCTCAGGGCAGCGGAACGACGATCCGTAGGCGGCACTTCCTCTCGACTGGACTTACAATCCGGCAGAGCTGAGACGTGTCGGCATCCCCAATTTCCAGGCTCAGGCTGACCCGTCGAAGGCGCGGGAGTGGTGTCGCAGGGCGACTGACTTAGGCTCCCCCCTGCCGGCTTTACGGTTGGAGCAGCTTCCCTAGGGCTGCCGTCGTCGCGAAGCGTCTAACGCCGTCGGAAGGCACACCCGCACCAGCAGCTCTGGCCCTTCATGCGGAGATCTCCGAATGCAGGAAACCGGTTTCACCAAGGCACGTTCAAACGGCGCCCTCGCCGATGCCGTGGAAATCAGAGGCGGTTCCATCGCGAGGGTGTTTGCCCGCGCTGAGCTGCCGCTCAGCCTGATTGATCAGCCGGAGCTGCTGGTCCCGCTGCGCGACCAGGTCCATCTGCTGGAATATGCCTCGCGGGAGATCGGCGACGACGCGCTCTCGGCGCGGCTGGCGTCGGAGGCCGGCGTGCCCGGCCTGGGCGTGTATGGAGACCGTCTGTTATCGGCGCCCCGCCTCGAAGCCGCCATTGCACGGGCCAGCCTGCTGATCAGCGGACTTTTGCAGTCCTCGACGAGTCTTCGCCTTGATATCGATGGGCCGCGGGCGCGGTGGACCTACGACATTTCCCTTTCG
>Ga0126381_100008379_pt1 | contig 11547 bp, 7 predicted proteins | sample PanSoiMetPlot_28_FD_96465 | JGI IMG/M metagenome (GOLD analysis project Ga0126381, IMG submission 96465) | Tropical forest soil microbial communities from Panama - MetaG Plot_28 | ecosystem: Environmental > Terrestrial > Soil > Tropical forest > Bulk soil | place: Panama | collected 2016-02-17 | reverse complement strand
CCCAATGTGAGAATTCGTCGCAATCCAAATCCACAGCGTCGAAGCCCCGTGCGGCAAGTTGATGGATCACGCTAGACTTGCCGGTTCCGGACATTCCGGTTATGAGTACACGCTTCACCCAGAGCTCCGGGAACAGTTTCTCATAGTGAGAATACGGGCATTGCGCCAACCGGAGAGCCCAGGCCCGACCTTGTCGCGCAGAGTTTACCGATCCCCGCAGCGGCCTGGGCAAATCGGACGACGCCTACTCTGCAGCCGCAAGCGCCACTCTCCGTGGCCTGGCAGCGCGCGGAGGGCGCTTCGAATGATGACGGACATCGTGGTTACCGGGTCGGAACTCTCGGAAGTTTGAACTACTCGAGGCTTGTCAGAGCTGCCGGAATCTGCATCGGGACGAGGAAATTACTAGCGAGAAGGTAGTCATAAAGATGACTGAGCGGGGGTGCAGGACGAAGCGTGCGGGCAGAGACCCATCCATTCGCATCGGTCCATTGCCAGCCTGCCGCGGAGATGTTTTGAAGCGCTTGATGGAGGTCCCTTGCGCTCATCGGAAAAGCATAAATGCGGACATTCTGCGCCAAGAGGCGAGACAAAGCTTCAAGGAATCTGCCAGGGAGCCTATTGTAGCGATACTCCCACACGCGAACGAGAAGAGATATGCCCACGACGAAGCGGACATGTTCCTTGGTATAGCGGTTAACGAGAACTGTCATGCTGTAGAGCTCTCGGTCACGAAACAACAATACGTTACCGCCGCGCTTCTGAAGGGCATCAATACGATCCAGCAAATCAGACAGTGTCGGAGGCAAATCAGCTTCCGTGAGCGGCATTGCAGACATGCAGAAGAAGCCGACAGGCGCGGGATCGTTTTCATCTAACTCTCCGCGGAGCTGCTGCACCCCCGCCTCCAGCATTTGTTCATGGACTGCTGCATGAGTATGGTCTACGTGATCGAAGGATCCGGGCGCGAGCACGACAGCTTTTTTGTGGAGAACATCGATAGGCGGCGCAGGCGATCCAATGGATGGAAAATAGACAGCCTCGGCAAGACCCGCGCGCACTAGATGTGCCAGAATCGTGCGCTGGTCCCACCCTTCGAAGGCGCTACCGCGCACTTCCGCGTAGTCAATTTCAATGCGCTTTTCGACATCCTGAGCGATATTCTCGAGGAAAGTTTCTTTCGTCTGCAATTGATAGAACACAGCGTAAATCAGGTTTACGCCCAAGATGCCAATGGCCTCTTGCTCGAGGACGCTCGAAGCATCCCGCATGTTGATGTGGAGAACTATCTCGTTCGGTTTTCCGCCAGGTTGCAATTGGAATCGCAGCCCCACCCAGCCGTGAGGCTCATTTGTTCCAGCGTAGTTGCGAGCGGAGATGGTATCAACAAAGGAAAAGAAGCGAGTGTTCGATCCACGGTTTTTATTGAGTTGCTTAAGGAGTTGGGTCCACTCACTATCCAGCATAGCCTCGAGGCGTTCTCTGGAAACGTAACGTGCACCGAAACCGTACAAATCGTCGCTGACTTCCTTGTCATACGCAGAGATCGATTTGGCAACTGTCCCGGAGGCTCCTCCTACGACCAGGAACCATCGCACGACTTCCTGGCCAGCACCAATTTCGGCAAAGGAGCCGTAGCTGGTCGGATCAAGGTTGATGTCGAGCGCTTTCTGATGAATGTTGAGCTTTTCCATGGATGCCATAGAGCGACTCTGTCGCTGAGCCTTAGAAAGGTTCATCGATGGCTACTAATGATTCGAAGCGCGCACGTTCGACGGCGGCGGGCTGATGCGCAACCAACTACATCAAACCGTTCCTTCGCAAGCTATCGCAACTGTGTTCCCATACGCGGATCAAGCACGCGAATGGGACGTCTTGCCCAGGTTCGTGGCGGAGGATCGCACTCGGCACTTGCGCTTGTCGCTCACTCGCGTCCCAACCCTCGAATATCTGATCGTAATGAGCGAGATCGTCGTGACACTGTGATGAAGCCGCCACTCGTGCCATTCTAAGGCCCAATCCACCGTTCCCGGTGGCCTCACGAGTGATAAATCCCAATCTCAAGGTACGACTTGCCCCGGCACGTAAACGGTTTGTAACTTGTGATATGAGCTGTTCACGCTCGTCATGGAACTCATCCAATGAATAGGCGTAAAGTGCGGCCTGTGATGCGTGGAATATTTAACAATTTCCCGGTGACTGAGTGTCGGTACCGAGGCGTGCCATGAAAAACTTCAATCGCGTTGTGCTGCTGGTTGCGCTGCTGTTCAGTTCCGTTCTATTCGCGAAGACTCCTGTCGCTAAGATCACGATTACGGCGAAGGGCAGAGCGTCGGTCGAAATTACTGATCCGAAAACCGTCTCCTTCTTCAATGTGTGGAGCGGGCCCGGGACCTCCACCAATGGAGAGCCCTCAACAGAGAAGCAGTCCTTCATTATCGATTGGGAACATCGATGTGCAGCACCTCCCGCGAATTTGCAGCGATATCGGGTCCTTTTCTACGCGAAGAACGGGCTCCTGATCTACGCCGTTGATTACGTGGTGGATGGTTCTTCGCAACGTGGCTACGTTTATCTGCCGGGGAAATCGGATGATGCGTACCGTGTAAACACACGGGCCATTTTGCGTGGCGTAGAAGGCAATTGGTTTCGCGCTTCGACTGCGTGGGACAAGGTCGCAATACCCCAATTGTGAACGCCGCGCAGTAATTGACATCAATGACCCGCACAGCAGCAGGTATTAAGCGGTTACACCCATTTTGCTGATGTGCTTCGACTGCTACGCTTTTAGAGTGAACCGCGTCGGAAAAGCTTTGGCCGTCGGTGTCGTTGCCTCAATTGCAGTCGCGTTTGGATCTCAGGTGCCACTCGCCAGTGCACAATCCGGAGGCGGCGATGTGAAAGCAACGTCATCCGTTTCGACTCCACAAGATGTTCAGCCCTGGGCAGCAGGTCAACTGAGCGGCCTGAAGACGGTGGTCGTAGAACCGTCAGCCAAGTCGAGTTCCGAGGTTGCAATACCGCCATTTACCTCTGTTTCTGTTAAGGTGGCGCTCAATGCTGGCGCTGCGGCTTCGGCTGATCGTTCAACAAATCTTCCTGAATGGCTTCAGAAGGCAGGTGCACTGAACAGCATACAGTCGGATGGGATACAACCATGGCACATCGTCATCAGGTTCGACCAGTTCGACGAAGATGGCGACAACATAAATAGCGGTACCTTCGAGGAACTTTGGGCTGGCCCCAAGAGGTATAAGCTCTCCTATAAGAGCGACAAGCTCAATCAAACGGATTACGCGAATGACAAAGGCCTGTTCCGTGTTGGGGATCAGAGATGGCCCAATCGCGCAGAGATGCAGGTTCGCAATGAAGTGGTTGATCCATTCTCATATGCCAGAACGCTGACCAACTTTGCAGCCGTTGACACCCACCGGGTCGTGAGCGGCGCCGAATTCGATTGCGTTCTTCTGGAAGGGCCGGTGAAAGTCAGTGAACCATCGCGATATTGCTTCGAGCCGGGCGGTTCCATTCTCCGGTATTCACTGGGTTGGGGGTGGGATCAGACCACTTACAACGACATCGCACCTTTTCATGGGCGGAACCTGGCCCACAGCGTAAATGTGTATAACGGCGGGAAGCCTTATCTCAGAATGTCCGTGGAGACGGTTGAACCGCTCACTACCGCAGACGACGCGCAGTTCAACGCTCCGCCTGATGCGACTTCTTTGAGCGGGAAACCGGTCTCGGGAGTGATGGTGAGGCCGATAAAGCTCGTTCCTCCTGAGTTCCCATCGTCGTTTAGGGGGCAGAGCTTCACAATCCAAGTGGAGATCCTTATCGGCAAAGACGGTCACGTCAAGAGTGCGCACGCAGTTTCAGGCCCGCCCGAGGCTCAAAAATACTGCGAGAACGCGATCAAGAAATGGGTTTATCAGCCATATAACTTGGCTGGTGAACCCGTCGAAGTCGAAGAAAGAGCTGGCTGCGACCATCACTGACGCTAATCGTCCGGTGCTGGCAATCCGTACCGTAATTGTTGTGGAATCCGCATATCACACGCCTGGCCGAGGGTTTGACCGGTTTGTAACTCGTGATGAGAGCTGTTTTTACTCGTTGAGCACATGAGACGGCGAAGCAAAATACAACTAGGCAACGTAATAACCGCAGAAGACAGACAAATGCGTTTGTCGTGGAGGGGAGGACTTTGCATCTTCTTTGGAACGATCCTTCTGGCACTCCTGTTTTTAGCTACCGGGAGATTTGAACTCGCGCGCCCAATGATGGTATCGGTTGCGATGGTTGGCCTCGCCATCACAATGAGATGGAAGCTGAGGAAGCATGTGTGGTTTTGGATCACGATGACTTTCCTCGCGGTTCTACATGTGCCCTTGATTCTGTTTATTCCCTGGAGCACTAAATGGATTCCCGCCGTCATGATTGCGCCCTTTGGCTTGGCGGACTTGTACGCAATGCTCTGGGTTCTCGCATTTGTCGGCAGATTGATGCAAGTGCAGAAAGCCTCACAGCTAACGCCGTTATCGAGGTCTGACGCGACCAATTGACAATAAATCCGCTTCGCGTGGGTTGCACGTTGTCGATCAACGTTGCGAAGCAGGCGAATAACCAGCACCCCATAGCCCGCAGGCTAAACCGCGGGTCCACCTATGCGTCTTGAACCGAATTCCTGTCAGGCGCAGAATTGACCGATGAAGTTGCTCGTTGGGCAGCTTGTGGCGGCGCTGCTGATCGCGGTGAACCCGGTAGAAGAAACACATTCGACCTGCCCGGCTGATTGGCCCGTCGACGAACTGATCGCCGTGCTGAACAAGCGGCCGCTGCATGTCAAGAATCCGCTGCCGGATACCGCCTGCATCAATTTGTGGCTGATCGTGCCGGTTGGCACCTGCCACGAGGTGAAAAAGAGCACCCCGCCAGAGAATCCGAATCCTGAGCCAGCGCCGGAGCCATCCACAATCGCGTCAAGCTCCAACGATGCGGGACCGGCTTCGGCCTCCTCGAAAGATCAACGACGAGACAATGAAGCAACCTCGGCGATGAGCGCCGAAGAAAAATGCAATGAAACGATGGAGGCAGCGCTCGCGGCGGGGCACAACGTCGATGTAGGCGACCAGAACTTCGCGAAGAGGAACTACAACGGCGCGCTGACCCGCTATCGGGACGCGGCCGAGCAGAAGCCGCACGACGCGGCGATTCACGTTCGCTTGGGACGCACGCTCGAACGCATGGACCGGCCGGACCTCGCGGCCGAGCAATACAATGAAGCGGTGAAGCTCGGCGGCCCAGAGAAATATGTCGCTGAAGCCAAGTCCGCGATGGCAAGACTAGAGAAGAAGTGAATAGCAGCGTCAATCGTTGCTGGCGGTCCGGCGGTGTAAGTTACGGGAAGTCCTGTTTACAACAGTGATGCTGAAATAAGTTGCCGGAATCGGTGTGAAGTAGTTCTCCCGCAATGGTTAAGTCAGATGACAATCCTTTTCTCACGGGCATTCTTATGGCGGGTTTTGTGTTTATTATTCTCTGGTTCCCATTCGCGGCCGGAGTGGCAATCCTCTCGCCATAGCGGCTGACCTCAACATTTTCAGCATGCGAAAGTTAGCGGCCAGCAGCCGGTCGTGAGTTTGCGATGAAAGCTGTCCGCGCCAATCAAGATGCCGCAACTGATTCGCTAATCCCGAGCCTCAGTGTTGGTCCTTCAGCAGCGCCGGCCAATTCAGAACCAACGTGAATGGAGGGAATCGCTCGTGCGGGTCCTCAGAAAGCACCACGAATTTCTTCCCGTCAGTGGAGACGTCGTACACCGGTCCCAGGCTGCCCTGGGCAGGGCTCACCTGAAATAACGGCTGGGCCTGGCTGACTTCAAGGCTCTGGTTCTGCTCTGCAATTTTTGCCGACATCAGTTGATTTCCCGGAGCTAAATAAAAAAGCTCTTTGCCATCGCGCGACCAACGCGGCATGTTTCCGCCACCAGACGAGACTTGCCATCTGCCGCTGCCGTGCGGGAATGGCACAAGATATATTTCCTGCTGACCCGATTCATCGGAAATGTAGGCCAGCCATTTCGCGTCGGGTGAAAGTGCAGGTCGGATAGCAACAAACTGCCCATTCTGCACCACCGGAAAAGGCTTGCGCTCACCGAACAGCGGCATTGCCCAGATTTCGCCGCTGGCAGGACCGTAAGCACTCTGAACACGCGCGCCGGTGCTGCGCTGGAACGCAACATAGCGGCCATCAGCCGACCAGGAAGGGAAAAACTCCGCCGCATCATCGATGAACAGCGGGGTTGAGTCCCCTGTTCCATCAGCCGCCTTCGTATAGATATGGAATCGCCCGTCTTGGTTCGACAGAAAACTCACGTTTTTGCCATCAGGCATCCAGGACACATCTGCATTGATGCCTGAAGAAAAAGTAAGCCGGGTTTTGATGCCGCGCGCCAGGTCCTGCACCCAAATATCGACCTTGCCCGCCGCCCGATCGTTCATCGAGAACGCCAGCTTAGTGCCATCGGGCGAGAGACTCGGTGAACCCGATGCGCCGAGGCCCTCCGGTCCGGGCATCTGCTTGCCGCTGCGGTCGTAGAACAAAATTCGCGTCGAGAGGTGACTCGAGACTTCGTACACTAGCGTCCCAGTTTCCGATACGCTGAAGATGCCTCGGTTAATAACGTTATTTACGAAAACATTCTGTGCCAGCGGTGTCACTGCCCCCGAGAGCTGCATGCTGCTCGTATCGAATTTCTGAGCCATCAGCGTGCCGTCTTGCACAAACAACAGATAACCCGGCAGGGCGTACAAAGCGGGCGAGGTTCCATGAATGAGCAGCTTGGGTTCCCCGCCACTGAGCGATCCAACGTAGGTGCCGGAATTCTCACCCGGCCGATGGACCAGGAAATGCGTGCCATCGGGCAGGAATTGTAGCGAACCGACCGGATACGTTAGTTTCGCCACGCTCTGGGGTTCGCCCCCAGACGCAGGTATGCGTAATATTTCTCGTCCAGGCGAGCCGGCAGGCCCTACGGAAACAAGTATGCTTCCGTCACGATTCCATGCCGCTCGCGTCAAGTTAAGAGCCGAAAGCTCGAACGGCGGGCCGCCTGCGGCGTCAATGCGATACAGCTTGCCCTTGGTGGAATATGCAAGGAAACGTCCATCGGGCGACCAGAAGGGGTGCTGCGCGCCATCAGTTCCGTCTAGCGCACGTGGATTGAGGGAGTCAAGCGACCGCACGTATACCAACTCGCGGCCGTCACTTGTCGATGCGACAAATGCGAGCTGCTTGCCATCAGGCGAGAGCGCCGGCATTCCAGGCGCGGTGCCCCACAGCGCGAAATTTGCGTCTTTCGGAGGCGGAATCTGTGCAATCACCGCCTGCGCGGGTTGGGGTGCGCGGGTGAAGAATGCGGTACCGAGTAGAAGCGCAGTGATCACGGCCAACGCGGCGGCAGCCCATGCGACGAGTTCACGAGTGCTGCGACGCGTTACCCCGGCCGGCGCACCCCCCGGTGGTCCCGCATTGCGAATCCACTCAAGTTGCAGTGTCACGTCATGAGCAGACTGAAAGCGCTCTTCCGGGTCCTTGACCAAGCAAAGTCGCACCACCTCATCGAGCGCGGCTGGCGTGGTGGGCTGAAGCGAGCTGACGGGAGACGGCTCGACCGCCAGGATTGCCCCGGCGACGCTTGCCTGAGTTTTGCCATTGAAGGCCTGCTTGCCTGTAGCCATCTCATACAGCACGAGGCCGAGCGCAAAAATATCGGAGCGAGCGTCGGCTTCACCGCCCGTAATCTGCTCCGGCGACATGTATTGCACAGTTCCTAGCACTGCGTCGGCAGTCGAAAGCGGCGAGACCGGATTACTCTGCGTCATCGCCGCACCGAACACTGAGTTCGAAGAAGGGGCTACAGCACTCATGGCTGCAATGGGCTTCGCTAGGCCAAAATCGAGCAGCTTGGCTCCCGATTTCGTGAGCATGATGTTGCCTGGTTTCAAATCCCGATGAATGATGCCGGCGCGGTGCGCTTTCTGAAGCGCATCGCTAATTTCAGCACCGATCCTCAGCAGCTCATCAAGCGGCAGCGCGCCTCGTTTCACCCTGTCGGCGAGTGACTCGCCCTCCAGGTACTCCATCACCAGGAAGTCGGTTCCGCCCTGTTGGCCGACGTCGTAAAGCGTGCAGATATTCGGATGATTCAGCGAAGAAATGGCCCGCGCTTCACGCTCGAAGCGCTGCTTCAGCTCCGCTGATAGCGGAAGCTGCGAGTTCAGGACCTTGAGGGCGACGGTGCGATCCAGGCGCGTGTCGCGAGCACGATAAACTTCGCCCATTCCGCCCGCACCAAGCGGCGAAACGATTTCATAAGGGCCGAATCTGGAGCCGGTGGTCAGCGGCATACCGCAGTTGAGCGGCATTATAGCTTGCCTGTTTGAATTAGACGGAGCCTTTAAGAGCACAAGGAGCCATCGCCATTGCCGGACGAGTACCCCTTAGATAGTATCTGCTGACAATGTTTCGCGGCAGGATCAATTAGCTATTGGATAGGCCTCTTATTCACAAGTGTGCAACGTCCTAGGCGTTCGCGCCTGATCAGTAATTCGGAGTCGAAGATAGATCTCCTGTTGATGAACCGGATCGGGCAATGAAATCATTTCGGTCCTTCTAACGTACCTGCATCCCACACGATCTTGCCGCGAAAAACCGTCAGCAGGCACTTCATGTCTTTGAGATCATCAGAGGGAACTGTGTAGGGATCCCGATCCCAAACTGCGATGTCGGCGTCCTTTCCTTTCTCAATCGAGCCAATGCGATCGTCGAGGAACAATTGGTGTGCAGCCCAACTAGTGTAGGAGCGCAGCGCCGTGTGGACATCCACCGATTCAGCGGTGCCGAAAGGATGCTTGCCGTAAGTGCCCTTCAGCGGTTCGCGCACCACAGAGGACCAGATGCCGTAGCGCGGCGCAAACGGCGTTACTGGATAATCCGATCCGCCACTCCACCGAATGCCCTTGGCCAAGTAAGTGTGGAACGGCTCCAAACGCAACGAGCGCTCAGGTCCGAAATTGGCGGCGTACGTATCACCGATCCACCACATGAAACCGCCCTGGGCCTCGGGATAGCCGGCATCGTACTTTTTCTCCAGCATGGCCATGGTATCCATTGCGTGGTCGCTGGGGATGTTGCTGTGGATAATCGCATGGCGCAGGCCGTAAGTTGGCTTGTCCTTCAGAACTTCGGCGTAGGTATCCACAACCCAGTCGATTGCGCGATCGCCGATCGCATGAGTTCCGATGTGTAGCCCCGCATCATGGAACAGCTTGACGACTTGCCGATAGTTCTCCGGGTCCTGGACCGGGTAGCCGAAATTCCCGACATCCTTCTCGGTAGAATTCTTGTTCCACTCCTGCGAAACCCAGCCGGTACGCGCGCCACCCGAGCCATCGATAAAAAGCTTGATCCCGCCCAAAATCAGAGTGTCATCTCCGAATCCGGCGGGTGGCTTGGGCAATTGCTGAACGCGCGCGAGGACCTCTTTCGCACGGTCTAACTTGGAGGGGCCTACCCAAAGCGCGAAGACGTGCACGGTCATCTTGTTTTCCGCGAGCAGCTCCTGATATAGGTCCCAATCCGGTTCGCCTATCGCAGGGTCCTTAACCGCAGTCAGGCCTTCCTTGTTCGCGTCGGCCATAATCTTCATGTGCCCGGTGCGTTGCTGGTCGTGAGTGAACGGTGGGATCAAATTTTCAACCAACCGTTGTGCAGCACGCTCCTTGAGAATGCCGGTGGGGCGGCCCTGCGCGTCGTGATCAATCGTGCCACCGGGCGGATCTTTTGTCTCGGCGGCAATGTGGGCGAGGCGCAGCGCGTAGGAGTTCGCCGCGCCGTAGTGTCCCGTGGATTGCCTTAGCCACACTGGGTTGTCAGGCGCGACCAGATCGAGGTCGGCAGCGGTGATGCGGCGCTGCTCTTTCAACTTGCCTTCGTCCCAGCCCTCGCCGCGCACCCATTCGCCAGGCTTGAGCGTGGCAACCTTGTCTTTGACCATCTGCTGGATTTCCGCGATCGAGGCCACATTGCTGAGATCGAGCGCGTAAAGTTGGGCAGTTTCCGAAAAGTGGTTGTGAGTATCAATCAGACCAGGCGTCACAGCACGGCCGCGCAGATCAATTACACGTGTGTTGGGCGCAGCCTTACGCGCAGCTTCGTTAGAGCCGACGGCAACGATTTTGCCATCTTTGACCGCGACCGCTTGCGCGATGGAGTCGCGTGGGTCCATGGTGATGATCTTGCCGTTGACGAGCACCAGGTCCTGCGCCAATGCGGTCGAACACAACGCGACAACGACGCCAACAACTCGGACTCTCACAACTGCGCGCATGCCTTTAGCCAGCCACTGCGCGCCGTGCAATGGATATCCTCGTTGCCAACTCCAGCGCATGCTGCCCTCCCTCTGCATTTGAAAGCAGCTATCGTATCAAGACGGTCAACCTATAATGCGGCTCTTCAAGTTGTGAGCACTTTCCACTCGGGCATTGGCCGTCCGTTCAGCAGGGATCACGCGAAAAACGGCATGACTAGTGCATAAGGCTACCGCATATCTAGAAACCCGATTCTCCGCAGTCCGTAAATGAAATAACCCCTCAGTCCATCACAGTGACTTACTCGACAAGTGTTGTGAAATCGGCTTCGCGCAGGTTACGGCTGACGCGGCCGGCGGGCAGTGTAAAGTACGCTAAGAGCTGTTCACGCTCGTTGCCACCATAGAAGCCAATCGCGAAGCCCAACGATCTATTAACTTGCTCTTCGGATCATTCGATGAATTGCCCTGGATGCCGATCAAGAGTGAACGTGAAGGATGTGAACCAGCACCGTTGTCCCAAGTGCAGTTCTCGAATTTATTTCTCTCCTCGATGGAGGTGGCTGCGCGGAATTGCAAGTGGGCTCATCGCGATTCTTGCAACATGCTGGTGGTATCCACTGAACGGCACACTTTCCGCATTTCTCCTCTGGATCAGTGTGATCTTTTCGGTTTACATGTTTGTTCTAATAGCGTCAGTCTATCTGTGGCCGCCGCAGGTTGAGCTCTCGCCAGCCGATGGCCCAATCCGACTGGATTTGTAAGAGCTTTTCTAATCGATTGCGCGAGATTGCCCACTTATGACCTGCGGCTGGATGCCGCCTAGGTTGACCACGGGAGCATAATCTTCTGACGTGAACGACACTCACAGCAAACCCAGCCGCAGCTACAGCAGCAGAGGCGTCCTGCTTGTGTTCTCACTTTGCGCATTGGGCGATTTCGTATGGTCGCTCTTAAGGGGACGTTCCGTGTTTGAAAGTGTAATTAGCGTGGTTCTAGGGCTGTTTGGAACGGGTTGGTATCTGCTGATCGTGCGAGGATCCTCCAAACAGTTGCTCGAAATCTCCCGCAGTCAGCCAGAATCCCCTCATGCCCGACCACCAAGCCGCCAATAAGATTGGCATCCGGAACTTAAAGCTACGGTCGCTTCGAGCGTGATTGTCGTGAAATCGCCATAT
>Ga0126381_100008378_pt1 | contig 11548 bp, 9 predicted proteins | sample PanSoiMetPlot_28_FD_96465 | JGI IMG/M metagenome (GOLD analysis project Ga0126381, IMG submission 96465) | Tropical forest soil microbial communities from Panama - MetaG Plot_28 | ecosystem: Environmental > Terrestrial > Soil > Tropical forest > Bulk soil | place: Panama | collected 2016-02-17 | reverse complement strand
GGCCAGGTGTGGCTCATGAAAATGTCCATCACTTCCGCGCCCACGCCTTTCACGGTCTTGCCGTGCTTCACGTTAATGTCGCGCAGGATGTATTCGGCCAGCAGCGGAATGTCGTCCTTGTGCTCGCGCAGCGGTGGCAAATGTATGTGGAAGACATTCAGGCGAAAATAAAGATCTTGCCGCAAGCTGGCGCTGGAAACGGCTTGCTCCGGGTCTTTATTCGTCGCAGCGACCACGCGAACGTCAACAGGCGTTTCCACTTTGCTGCCCAAGCGCCGCACTTTGCGGTCTTCCAATACGCGCAACAGTTTTGCCTGCGTCGGCGCCGGCATCTCGCCGATTTCATCGAGCAGCAGCGTACCGCCATCGGCCAGTTCGAAACAGCCGATGCGCCGTTCCGCCGCTCCGGTGAATGCGCCGCGTTCGTGCCCGAAAATTTCGCTCTCCATCAGAGATTCTGGAATCGCGGAACAGTTGATGGCCACGAACGGTCCGCCCGCCCGCGGCGAAAGTTTGTGGATGGTGCGCGCGACAATTTCCTTGCCCGACCCCGTTTCTCCGGTAATCAACACCGACGCCGAACTGGGCGCCGCCATCTCGATGATCCGCATCACGTCCTGCATGGGCTTCGAACCGCCCACTAGGTCGCCCAGCCGGCCGGCTTCGCGCAACTGCCTTTGCAGCACCACCAACTGCCGCGTGTCGCGGGCCTTGCTCAACGCTCGATCCAGAAGAGCGCGCAGCACCGGCCCCTTCAGCGGCTTCTCGATGTACCAGAAAGCACCGGCCTCGATCGCCGCCACCGCTCGTTCTTCGCTGCCTTTTCCGGTAATGATGATGGCTGGTACGTCAGTTAGCTCCGAACCCAGCTGCGCCAGCAAATCTAATCCATTCATTCCCGGCAGTTCCACGTCTGCGATCAGCGTATCAGGCTGGTAACTGCCGAATTTCGCCAGCGCATCTTCCGCGTTGGCGACGCTCAGAACCTCATATCCCCAACGTTGCAAAAGCTGTTCGTAACCTCTGCGCGCGTTTTCCTCGTCTTCCACAATCAGCACACGGTCTTTGCGTTCCGCAAATTCCGCCGCGCGCACCCCAGCCTTTTTCTCGTCCACCATTCGCTGAACCTCGCTCATAGCGCCGCCCATATCTTCTCAGAATTTGCTGCAGGCTGGACCACCCCCAATCTATCAATCATTCGGTATCGCTGCAAAGAAGGCAGTGGCGGGAAAGGTGCCCGGAGTGAGGCTAGCGGAAAGCCGGATATCGATAGCGCAATTTCAGTTACGGGGCCTTGCGTATTCCGCGCACCGCGAACGAGCCGTCAGATCATTCCTCGATCCTCCGCCGCAGGCTCAGCCGCGGATGGAGAGGGAGGACGAGAACTTTTCTTTGCGTCCGGCAGCTGCATCTGTCCAGGGTGCCCTTTGCGAGGCTTGACACTGGCTCCGGAGCCGCAAACTACTATTCCCTCAATAGGTACAGTGCGCGCTCGAGTTCCAGCTCCAGCTTTGAACCCTTCACTAATTGCAGCTCGTGTCCTCGTCCCGCTTCCATCAAGTACGCCGCCAGAGCGCCTTCCGCCGCACCTTCAGCGGCTTCCTTGGCGTTCTTGTGCTTGATTCCGTGCAGCGCGCCCATTCCGGCTCCTTCGGCGGCTGCCTGCCCCGCCGCTTGCTGGGTGCTGGTTTTGCCCTCGATCAGCCCTTCTTTTTCCGGGCTGGAGCGCACGCTGTGGTCGCCCGGTACGCCAACCACGCCTGCCACGATCGGCAGCCGTCCGAATCTGGTTCGAATCTCGTCAAACACCAGCCAGATTTTCGCTCGCCCGGTAACTCCTGCCGGCTCCACCCGGCTCACGTGACCGCGAATTTCCACATGCGAAGGCAAATAGATCCCACTGCCCGCAGCCAGCGGTTCCAGCGTCCTGACGCTGAATCGCCGGCCTTCTTTGGTGTCTCCGGTTGCCAAGTCATCTTCCAGTCGCACCAGGACGCGAGTTCCCGGGACCACCGCATAGGCTTCCACCGGCAGTCCGTTACGACGTGATCCGTCAGCAGGGTGCGTCATTTCCGCCGTCGCCGGGGCGCGCGCGGGCTCTTGTTGATCGGCCTCGGTCCGGGCTGGCCCGCCCTCGTCGCGTGATGCCGGTGCTTGTTGTGCCCTCGCACCGCAACTGGCCGCCAGACCAAATGCCATTGCACAAACCGCGGCGGCTCCCATGCAAATTTGCCGGATCTTCATCGGTCCCCCTTGCCAGTGCTGGGAATTATGAATTGCATTCCGTGGGCCCGCACCTTTTCGACCGCTCCGGCGCTAATTCAATGAAAAATCATGCGTTTGCAAACGATTCGCCTGGCACCGAGGCCACCAGTATCCGGTAGTGTCGTCTGATTCCACCATCCAGCCGCCAGATCCAGGTGACACGTGCGGTTTTCGCAGAAGTTTACCCATTGCCTCGCGCTCCTGTTATCATGTGCGCACCGTACTCTGGCTCATTGAGGCCGCATCCGGAATGGCAGACTCCCAGTCGCTGCTCGGACAGAACATCTCGCACTATCGCATCCTGGAAAAACTGGGTGGCGGGGGAATGGGTGTCGTGTATAAGGCCGAAGACACCCGCCTGCGGCGCTTCGTCGCGCTGAAATTCCTTCCTGAGGGTGTCGCGAGAGACCCTCAAGCGCTTGCTCGGTTCCAACGCGAAGCCCAGGCCGCCTCCGCCCTGAATCATCCCAACATCTGCACTATCTACGATATCGGCGAAAACGACACTCGCGCCTTCATCGCCATGGAGTTTCTCGACGGCACGACTCTGAAGCACCTCATTTGCGCGCGTCCGATGGAGCTGGAGAAAATTCTGGAGATTGCAACTGAGGTGGCCGACGCTCTGGATGCGGCGCACGCCGAAGGCATCATTCATCGTGACATCAAGCCCGCGAATATTTTCATCACCAAGCGTGGCCGCGCCAAAATTCTCGATTTCGGGTTGGCTAAATTATCTTTGCCGGGCAGTAGCGTTGAAGCCACAAATGCTGGCGATACGCTGGCTGAAGAACACCTCACCAGCCCCGGCACTTCGCTCGGCACCATTTCGTACATGTCGCCCGAGCAAGTTCTCGGCAAGGAACTGGATGCGCGCACCGACCTGTTTTCTTTTGGCATCGTCTGCTATGAAATGGCCACCGGCGTTCTGCCGTTTCCCGGCGACACCTCCGGCGCGATCTTCGATGCTGTGCTGCATAAATCGCCGGTTCCGCTGGCGCGGTTAAACAGCCAGATTCCCACCGAGCTTGGGCGGATCATCAGCAAAGCCCTGGAAAAGGATGCTCGTCTGCGTTACCAGCACGCCGCGGAGATGCGTGCCGATTTCCAGCGGTTTAAGCGTGATACCGATACGAGCCGTTCCGTAGCGGTCGCCTCATCAGACATAGGTCATGTTTCGCCAGTTTCCGGACCAGTCTCTTCTGGCGGGTCGTCGGTCGGAATTGCCGCGGCGTCTGACTCACAGATCGTCGTTGGGCTCCTGGCGCGAAATAAGAAGGCGTTTCTCATAGCGGCAGGCGTTGTGGTTGCTGCCATGCTCGCCTTGGGGCTTGCTGCCTATCGGTGGTTCGCTCCCCACGCTTCGTCCTCGATTGATTCTCTGGCTGTGCTTCCGTTCGCCAATGTCACCAGGGATCCCGATACCGAATACCTGACTGACGGTTTGACCGAAAGTTTGATCTCCAGCCTTTCCCAGTTGCCGAACCTGGCGGTGCGGCCCCGCAGCGCCGTTTTCCGCTATAAATCGAAAGATGTAGATCCGCAAACTGCCGCCAATGATCTAAAGGTGGCTGCAATCGTCACCGGCCGCATCACCCAGCACAACGACGCGCTCCTGGTCAGCGTGGAATTGACCGATGTGCGCACCAATCGCAATATTTGGAGCGAGCAGTACGACCGCAAACTCTCTGATGTCATCGCCGTTCAGCGGGAGGTCGCCGGAGAAATTTCCAGCCGTCTTCGCGAACGACTCTCGGGCGAAGAGAAAGCCAAGCTCAGCGAAAACGGTACGGCGGAGGCTGATGCGTACCAGCTCTTTTTGAAGGGTCAATTTTATTTTGCCAAGCGCACTCCAGACGGGCTGGCAAAGGCGCGCGATTACTTCACGCAAGCGGCCACTCGAGACCCGCAGTACGCGCAAGCATACGTGGGCATAGCAAATTACTGGGCAGTGGTCAGCGAATACGTGGCCATTCCGAGAAGCGAGTGCCTTCCTAAATTGAAAGAAGCCGCGGAAAAGGCTCTCAGTCTGAACGAAAAGCTTCCCGAAGTGCACGAAGCCCTCTCGCAGTATTACATTGGGGAGTGGAAATGGGCGGATTGGGAACGCGAACATCGCCGTGCACTCCAGCTCGATCCCAATTTTGCCAACGCCCACCACTGGTTCGGCCTCGAACTCACGTGGGTAGGGCGCTCTGAAGAGGGCCTCATGCACTTAAGGCGTGCGGTCGAACTCGATCCTCTGAACCTGAAATTCAACAACAACCTCGGTCAAGGATTCTTGAACGCCCGTCACGACGATCAGGGGCTCGAACAACTGAAAAAAACAGTGGGGATGGATGCTAACTTCGCCGGCACCTACGCGGACCTTGCCAGCTTATACCGCTATCAGGGTCACTACGATCTCTGGATTGAAGCCCTAAAAAAAAACGCGATGTTGAACGAGAATCAGGAGGATTTGGCTGCCGCCACGGAGATGGAACGGGTTTACAAGCAGTCTGGATATAAAGCAACCGTGAACCGCATCATCGAAATTTACAAGGCGCGCACCAAGAACTCTTATGTGGATCCCGGTTATATTGCCGAGGAATACGCGTTTCTCGGAGACCGAGAACACGCGTTTGAGTGGCTGGAGAAGGCCTTTCAGGCGAGGTCGGATGAACTGGTGAGTATTCGTGTCCGCCGATGCTTCGACTTTCTCCGTTCCGACCCTCGCTACAAAGATCTGGAGCGCCGTATTGGTTACACCTGGTAATCAGTGACTTTGTGCCTGGCGCTATCTTTCAGTAGCATTTGGATGCGTCTTAGGACCTTCTCGTACATCGCGGGTGTGAGTTTTCCGGTTTGGGTGTTTTGCTGGCTCGGATGGTAGACGCCCACCAGAACGGGCCGTCCGGGAGGCAGCTTTGCGATCTCGCCATGCGCAAAAACGTAGGGCGTACGCGACGGGATTGCGTTCTCGTCCTTCAAAATTCCCAGATACGTATCCCAGGCAATCTTTCCCAACGCCAGCACCACCTTTGGTTGTACGGTTTCCAATTCGCGCTCCAGATAGCGGCGACAGTTTTTCAATTCGCTCGGCAGTGGCTTGTTGCCTGGCGGAGCGCAGCGCGCTGCCGCTGAAATAAAGACGTTCTTCAGCTCCAGGCCGTCTTCTCGATCGGAGCAGCTTGGCTGATTCGCGAACCCAGCCTTGTGCAGGGCCGCGTACAAAAACTCGCCGGAACGATCGCCGGTAAACATCCGTCCGGTTCGATTAGAACCGTGCGCTCCCGGCGCCAATCCCAGCAAAAATAATTCCGCGTGGGGGTCGCCAAACCCCGGCACCGGTTTTCCCCAGTACTCCAGGTCGCGATACGCGCGCCGTTTCTCTCGGGCCACTTTTTCGCGGTATTCCACGAGCCGCGCGCACTTATGACACCCGGTAATCTCTTCATTTAACACCCGTAGTGCGACGTCTGCGATCAAGATTTGGCCTTCAGCATGTCGCGCAATACCACCGCCTGATTGTGCTCTTCGTCTTTTGCTCCGAAAAGCAGGGTCACTGTGCCGTGCTGCTTTTCCGCTCGGCGCAGCCTCTGGAGCAAACCCTGTTTTTTCGCGAGCTCGGCCCGATACCGCCTTTGAAACTCGGGCCACCGTTCCACCTGGTGGCCGAACCATTTTCGCAACGCGTCGCTCGGCCCGATCTCCTTCATCCATTCATCCAGCTTGGCCGCATCCTTCTTCACCCCGCGCGGCCACAAGCGGTCCACCAGCACACGCCATCCTGTTACTTTTCCCGGTGCCTGATAGATACGCTCGATACGGATCACAACTCACCTCGGTCTCAGTTGCGGCCCAGCAAACGATTGGTTTCGCTCCAGGTGATATTTTTCTCGAAAAGCGGTGTGTGGTCGCCATAATCGCGCAGAGCCACGGCGACTTCGCGCAATCTTGTGAGGGCCGAACGGTGTGGCCCGGACCCCGCGCTCGCTCGCGCCACGCCAAGCCTTTCCAGTTCGCGCACCGTCGCTCCGCCCGGCTGTAAAAGAATATTCAACGGAGCGTCCACGGCCTTCGCCAGTTTTCCGATCGTTTCACGGTCGCGAATCCCCGGCGCGAACACGCAATCGGCTCCCGCTTTGCGATAGGCGCGCAACCGCTCCACCGTGCGATCGAACCGCGTCTGTTCCGGCCCAATCGGCAAGAGATAAATGTCCGTGCGCGCATTGATTACCAGCGGTACTCCGGCCGAATTTGCGGCCTCCCGCAAAGCTGCAATTTTTTCCACTTGCAAGTCTAAATTCACGAACGTGGCCTCATCGTCACCGGTAATGTCTTCAAAATTCAATCCCACCACTCCTGTAGCGATGGTCGCTCGCGCGAACTCTGCAATTTGCCGCGGCGTATCGGCATAGCCTGCCTCCAGATCGGCCGTCACGGGGACTTTCACCGCGCGCGCGATACGCGCCACGGCTTCCAGCATCTCATCGCGATGCACTCGCTGGCCGTCGGGATAGCCGAGCGCCGCGGCCACTCCCGCGCTGGTTGTGGCCACCGAAGGGAAGCCCGCATCCTCCACGATCAGCGCGCTGATGGCGTCCCAGGCATTCGGTAAAATCAAAATGCGAGGGCCATAGTGCAGCTTTCTCAGTTGTTCTGCTTTTGCAGCCTGCTCGGTAATATTCATGACAAAATCCCTAGGCTCGATCAACAAAACAACTCCAGACAAAAGGTTACGCCCGCGGAAGCCCGCTCAGAAAGCGCCAATTTGGAGACCACTTAGCCTTGCGCAAGTGAAGGGCGACGGCTGGCGCCGGTCTTCGGGTGGCCCGCCTCTCGATTTTAAGGGTGCGCTTCCTTCTGCCTTTTTTTTGCCCGGTATCCCAGGTCACCTTCTTGCTGGTGAGGGGCTAGCTTTGACTTCTTCCGATCACCTGCGCTCAGCGCAAAACCGCCAGCGTCTCCTGATGAATCTTTCCGTTCGTGCTCAACAGACTCTTCTCGTAAATCGTCACATGCCCGTTCAACGAAGTCGATTTTCCCCCGGCCTCGCTTACAATCAAAATCAAGGGCGCCAAATCCCACGGCTTGGAGGTCCAATCCAGCGCCGCTTCGATCGCGCCTTCCGCCACCAGCATGTGCTGCCAGAATCCGCCAAACGACCGGCTGTTTCGCGCGGCGTCCAGATACTTGCGGATGCGCGCCTGGTCCGACGAATCCTTGCTCGGTCCGGTTCCCGTCGAAAACACCATCGAATCTTGCAATTTCTCGACGCCGGACACCTGTAACTTTCTTCCGTCACGATACGCGCCTTCACCCTTGTATGCGTGCCATCGTGAATGTAGCGCCGGCGCACTGACTATCGCCGCTACAATTTCTCCACCGTGCTCGATTCCCATCAGCGTTCCGAAGGTTGGAATGCCCCGCGAAAACTCTTCCGTGCCGTCAATCGGATCAATAATCATCCGCGGTCGCGACAACGGCCCCGGAGCCGCATCCGTTCCTCCGCCCATCTCCTCGCCCAAGACGTCCAGTTGCAGTCCGCTCGCCCTCACATGGGCACGCGCCATTTCTTCCACGGCGCGGTCCGCCTGCGTCACCGCTGTGCCGTCTTTTTTCCGCTCCACGCGCAACTCCACCGCGCGAAAATATTTCAGCGCAATTTCATCCGCTTGGTTCGCAATTTCCTCCAGTAATTTCCCGTATTGCGCACGATGCCCCATTGTTTGGTGAGCCGCGTCCTTTCTTACTGATTCCTGATCTCCGACCGCTGATCGCTTGTTCTGCTGTTTGACTCCCGCAGGCGCACCTCCTAGCATACTATTTCGCCTCCAATGATGACTCCAACTCCCACTGGAACCGTGCTCGACCGCATTCTCGAAGCGCGCGTCCGTGAAGTCGAGCACCGCAAGAAAGTCTTGCCGGAAACTGCGCTCAAGTACGGTGTCAAGGCCGCCACCCCGCTGCGTGATTTTTCCGCAGCGTTGCTGAAGCCCGGAATCAACATTATTGCTGAGCTAAAACCGGCTTCGCCCTCGCGCGGCTTCATTCGCGATCCCTTCGATCCCGTTGAACTTGCTACTTCGCTCGAAGCTGCTGGGGCCTCCGCGCTCTCGGTGCTCACCGAAGGCCAATTTTTCCGCGGCTCTCTTAAGAATCTGCGCGACGCACGCAAGAGCGTTCAGCTTCCCGTCCTGCGTAAGGACTTTATCTTCGATCCATGGCAAGTATGGGAATCGCGCGCTAACGACGCCGACAGTTTTTTGCTGATGGCTGCCGCTCTTCGTGACGATCAACTCGCCATGTTGATCGCCCTCGGCAGGGAACTCGGCATGGAACCGGTGGTCGAGGTTCATACCGCAGAAGAACTCTCGATTGCAGTAGCCGCCAGCGCGAAAATCATCGGCGTCAACAATCGCAATCTGAAAACGCTCGATGTGCGCATCGAGACTTCCTACGAATTGATCGAGCAGATTCCCGACGAATGCATCGCCGTGAGCGAATCCGGCATCCGTACCTCGGAAGAAATCGCCAGGCTCCACTCCGCCGGCTTCGATGCCTTCCTCGTCGGCACCAGCCTGATGCTAGCCGCGGACCCCGCCGCCGCTCTCCTGGCCCTATTAGGTTGGTCATAGTGGATTTACATGTTCGAACGATACGTACCCTCCGGTCGCCCCAGCTACGGAATCCCCGGCTTTGCAGAGCTCGGCCTTGGCGACAGCTGGGTTCTGGGAACTCAGAGAGACGCCTTAGGAATCGTTTTCGGTGTCGATTTCGCTTTATGCCCCCATCATCCACTCTTCGCGCCGGCGCTTCCCAATGAGGCGAATTCGTTCCGCCGCGGGCATATCCGATTCCAAGGTGCTTCCTCGGCAACCTGGCCGCGCAGGGCATCAACGGTAAATTACCATTCCATTGGCGACGCCGATTTCGGAAATATCGGCTCCTTCTGTCTTTGCGGGAATTGCTTACCTCTCGAGGGAGGCTGGGGAGAACGGGAAGTCGTCTCGCCGCCCCCAGCGGTGGACTATTTCGAAAAAGAGGACGCGCCCAGTTGAAAAACGTTCAAGTAAAAATCTGCGGCATTACTCGCGCGCAGGATGCCCATCTCGCTGAAAAACTGGGAGCGTGGGCCCTGGGCTTTAATTTTTACGAGAAATCACCGCGCGCCATCTCTCCCGCCGCAGCATGGAAAATCCGCAAGTCCCTGGCGCCGACGACCGAAGCATTCGGCGTTTTCGTCAACTGGAATCCGGCCCCCATCCTGTTGCTCGTCCACGCCCTCCAACTCGACGCGGTCCAGCTTCACGGCGACGAAACACCGGCTCAAGTCTCTCGCTGCCAAGACAACCTGCCAGTGATTAAAGCCTTGCCTGTCGGCCCGCGGTTTTCCATCGCGGAGCTTCGTCGGTTTCGCCGCGCGTCGATGTTCCTGCTTGACCGCGCCCAGCGCGGCCAGTTCGGCGGCACCGGCAAATCCTTCGATTGGTCCATCGCGGCGCGGGCCTCAAAATCTCATCGCATCATTCTCGCTGGCGGCCTCACTCCGGAAAATGTGGCCGAAGCCATTTTCACCGTGCGCCCGTATGCCGTAGACGTGGCCAGCGGCGTCGAATCCCGCCCCGGCATCAAAGACGCCGGCAAGCTCCGCGAATTCTTCGCCGAAGTTTCCCGCGCCAACCGCACTCTTATTTCGTAGAACTCAAGTGACCGCTACAGAGTAATGGCGGTTGAGTTGAGGGCGTCTTGTTTTGGGGGCTCGCCGCCACAAGCGAATTTTTTTCTCTCGCCTTTTCCTGCTTCAGAGGCTTTCCTTCTTTTGGAAAGCACGAGCACATGGCTGACCGCCGTTTCGACAAGTTTATCGCGACAACCATATAGATGGCCGTAGGTTGAGCCGGTCACCAAGACCCCGTGCGCTGTCAAATTTCACGATCCCGGAGCCTTTTGGCATGTGTTGGTGTGTCTGGACTATCCGGCTTCAAGGTCCGGACGTTTGCGGTCTATAGCAAGCTCGGCAGAAACACTGCAAACCATTTCCTGTCTGAGGAGATACACCCGATCGAGCTAACTTACGGCGGGGGCGAAGGGCGGTGCGCTGCCGAATCTGCTTGTGAGAGAATGGTAGTTTCATGGCCTCCCAACTCACCATCCCTCCCGCCGTCCCTGGACGTTTCGGCCCCTATGGCGGCCGCTACGTCCCCGAGACCCTGATGGTCCCGCTGCTCGAACTCGAGCGCGCCTACGAACAAAGCAAATACGACCCCGCCTTCCAAAAAAGTTTCGCCGAGCTCCTCAAGAATTTCGCTGGCCGCCCCACTCCCCTGCAATTTGCTGAACGCCTGACGAAGCACCTCAGCGGCCCGAGGATTTATCTCAAGCGCGAAGACCTCCTGCACACCGGCGCCCACAAAATCAACAATGCCATCGGCCAGGGCCTGCTCGCCGTGCAAATGAGAAAGCCGCGGGTCGTCGCGGAAACCGGTGCAGGCCAGCATGGCGTCGCCACTGCCACCGTCGCCGCGCATCTCGGCCTCCAGTGCACCGTGTACATGGGCACCGAAGATATGTCGCGCCAGGCTCTCAACGTTTCCCGTATGAAGATGCTCGGCGCCGAAGTCATGGGCGTCAATTCCGGCAGCTGCACGCTCAAGGACGCCATCAACGAAGCCATGCGCGACTGGGTCACCAACGTCCGCACCACGCACTATCTGCTCGTCTCCGTCCTCGGTGCTCATCCCTATCCCACGATGGTGCGCGATTTTCATTCCTGCATCGGCCGCGAAGCCCGCGCGCAAATCCTGGCCGCCGAAAATCGTCTACCCACGCATCTGTTTGCTTGCGTCGGCGGAGGCTCCAACGCCATCGGCCTCTTCCACGAATTTCTCAAGGACGACTCCGTCAAAATGGTGGGCATCGAAGCCGGCGGCCGGGGCAACGGACTCGGTGAACACGCCGCCCGCCTTGCCGCCGCGCAAGGCTTCACCGGAGCGCGTCCCGGCGTCCTGCAGGGCACCTACACCTACGTCCTGCAAACCGAAGACGGCCAAATCTCAACCACGCACTCCATCTCCGCCGGACTCGATTATCCGGCCATCGGTCCCGAACATGCTTGGCTAGCCGACCAGCGGCGCGCCGAATACGCCGCCGTCTCCGACGCCGCAGCCCTCGACGCCGCGCGCATCCTGGCCCGCAGCGAGGGCATCATCCCCGCCCTCGAATCCGCCCACGCCATTGCCGGCCTCCTCGAACGCATCTCCTCCACACGGCCCGCCGGCAGTTCTGTCATCCCGAGTTCCGC
>Ga0126381_100008377_pt1 | contig 11549 bp, 11 predicted proteins | sample PanSoiMetPlot_28_FD_96465 | JGI IMG/M metagenome (GOLD analysis project Ga0126381, IMG submission 96465) | Tropical forest soil microbial communities from Panama - MetaG Plot_28 | ecosystem: Environmental > Terrestrial > Soil > Tropical forest > Bulk soil | place: Panama | collected 2016-02-17 | reverse complement strand
GTGCGAATTTCCATGGGACGCCTCCTACATCACCTCTACACCCTCCAGGGGCTTGAGGCGGCGGACCATCCCAGTAGTTACGCTCAACGCCCGTTGCACCCAGCTGGAATTTGTTCGTCCGGGGGAGATTCGGAACAATGCCCAGCAATCACGAAGCACGGCTTTGTTTTCAAGCCATAAGATTCGTCAAACTTTCGGCTTGCCGAACCGCATCGTATCTCTTGTCAGCGTCTCCACTCCTTCCCTAATTGGCTCTCGCTAAGGATCCTTTCGTGCGCAACAACTCTGGAAACCACCGATGAATTCAAAATCGCGCATTGTCGCCGGAAACTATCGTGTGATTTTGCAGGTGATCGCCATCATGGTTGTTGCAACTCCCCGAACGATGGGAGAATCCTCGGGAGAAGTTCATGTTGAAGCTGCTCTAGAACGCCCGCAGTTGTTTTTTGCCTGCTGCAATGGAGAAATAGCTGCAACCCAAGCCTTATTCGCCGATGGAAATGTGATCGCAAGCTTGAAAAGATTGAACGCAGGAGTGGCCATTGCGACAGATGATCTCAGCCCTGCCCGCGCTCAAATCGTGCAGCGCTTGAATGGAGCGGGTATTCCGGTGGTTGCATGGTTTGTCGTGCCGGGCGAGCAGGGATACTACATTAACTCTGGAAATGCTCCTGAGGCTGCTGCACACTTCACCGCATTCGAGCAATGGACTGAGCATTATCGGTTGCGCTGGAACGCGGTCGGTCTCGATATCGAGCCCGATATTCGGCTCTTTGAAGATCTCCAGCGCCATCGGATTAGACTGACAACTCAGCTTCTAGTCCGCTATTTCGAGTTTGCGAAGGTGCGTGAGGCACGAGAGGCATATAGTCACCTGATTCGGCGCATTCAGTCGCAAGGATACATCGTTCAGACCTATCAGCTACCGCTCATCGTGTCCGAGCGGAAGGCCCATTTGACGCTCCTTGAGCGGCTACTGGGAATCGTGGATGTGCGCGGCAATGAAGAAGTCGTCATGATATATACGAGTTTCAACAAGGCCCTTGGCCCCGCGATAATCTGGACGCTTGGTCCCAGTGCTCAGACCATCGCAATCGGCACTACGGTCGGCGGCGACAATGCGCTGAACTGGGACGAATTCTCACGCGACCTCTTGGTTGCCGCTCATTTCTCAAACAATGTCGGAATATTCAACCTCGAAGGCTCCGTCGAACACAATTATCTTTCTCGCCTAGAAACGATGAACTGGCACCAATCGGTTGCGATCACGTCTCAATCCATTGCGAGGGCGCGCCGCTTGCGCCTAGTTGCTGCCATTGTCCTCTGGCTTATCGAACTGGCACCGCTCCTCTTCCTCGCCATGGTTCTCGCACTCGCCTGGGCGGCTCTCAAGTTCCGCAAACGTCAGAAGACGAGAAGATACACTTTAGAGTCGATTCAAGAACACACAGAAAGCTAAGGCCGTGGAAATGGTTGTGGGCGGTTAGCCGGCAAATGGAAGTTACGGCGAAGAATTGTCAAGGTTCCGGTTTGTCGACAGTCAGATTCAATCCTCAAGTGCAATCGAGGCGGAGCGGTTCTCACATTAACTGTAAGTTATTGGTGCGAAAGGAGGGACTCGAACCCTCATGGGTTACCCCGCCAGATCCTAAGTCTGGTGCGTCTGCCAATTCCGCCACTTTCGCAGGACCATGATCTTCGGCAGGCCGATTGGTCACTAAAGCCAATCTAACACCACCACGAATCCGGCATCATCCTCCGCCCTGCACGATCTCGCCTTGCGGGCCCTCAATCTGACGCATGGCGGTCTAAGCACCTCAGATCCAGCCACTTGCCGCCGTCGCTAGCTTTGGTGCGAGAAAGACCCTAAAACGGGAGCCGACCTGGCCGAGAGCTGACGGGCTAAAAGCTGAAAAACTGACAACTGACGACATCGCAGGGTATCCTGCCCACAAATGAGGCACATCGACTTCAACTCGAGCGGGCAGACCACTGATGTTGGTATCACCCACCTCGGGTGCCCAGAACCTGCCCTGAGTGCGGTCGAAGGGTCTCCTCTTTTGGAACCCTGGGAACCGATGGACCTCTACCGCCGTCAATGGCTACGCCCTTCATGGATCTCAATCTCGGCCCTTCTGCTCTCCGCCGCCGTGTTGTCAGCCACCCCTCAGAAGCCGCCTCCGATCCGCGGCGAAGGCTGTGTCGAATCGGGCGTTGAAGCACGCTGTCTCATGGTGAAAGACATCAAGAACGGCATGCAATACAACCTGTTCGTGAAAGGCATTCAGCCCGCGATCGGCTCGGGCATCGAGTTCTCAGGTGTGCCGCACCGCGGCATGTCTACATGCGTGCAGGGCACCGCTGTCGACGTCGTCTCCTGGGTTCGCAAAGATCTGAAGTGCACTGACGGAACCGCCCCGAAGCCCAAAGACCAGCGCTGAGGAATTCAACTACGACCGAGGAAATCAATCCATGCCGTAACAGCGCATGCAGTTGTGACCGAGAATATCGTCCTCTTGCTCCGGCCGTGTTTGCCTCACGTAGTCCTGCACAATCTTCATCGTGTTCGCATACGTTGCCGAGAGCGTGCAGACCGGCCAGTCTGACCCGATCATTAACCGCCCTGGCCCAAACGCCTCAAACACAACGTCCAGGTATGGCCGGAAATCCGCGGCGCAACCCTGCTTCCAGCGCGCCTCGGTCACCATGCCCGACACTTTGCACCAGACATTGTCAAAACTCGCCAACTCCCGGATATCGCGTCTCCAAGGCTCGATCAGGCCCTCGGCAATCAGCGGCTTCGCAATGTGATCCAGCACAAATCGCTGCTCGGGAAATTCCCGCACCAGCTTCACCGCGACTGGCAGATGCCGCGGATACAACAGCAGGTCGTAGGTCAATCCATAATCCGCAAGCCTCGAAATCCCGCGCCGGAAATCCGCCCGCAGCATGAATGTGTCGTCGGGCTCACCTTGTACGATGTGCCGCACTCCCACGAGCTTCGCATGTACCGCAAACTGCTCGAGCTGCGCCGCCGACTCGGTCGAGCACAGATCCATCCAGCCAACAACGCCTTTGATGAATGCGTTCTGTTCTGCCAGCTCGAGCAGCCAGCGCGTCTCTTCGAGCGTGTGCGTCGCCTGCACCGCAATCGATCCTTCAAAGCCGTTCTCGGCGAGAAGGGGCTTCAAATCGAGTGGATGGAAGTCCCGTTTCAACTCCGGCATCGCATCGCTGATCCAGCCGTACTCTGCCGCGCTGTAATTCCAGAAGTGCTGATGTGCGTCGATCCTCATCGTTCGCTTCCGTCCAATTCGTGTCCAGTAGCCATCCTAACTTCTAAATCCCGCGGTTATAGTGCAGATATGTACCCGCAACTGCGCTGGATTGTTCTTGCCGCTTCCGCTTGCCTTCTTCCGGTTCTTTCCCTGGGCCAAACCTCCAAACCAGTCATCACCCTCGACGAATACCTCGGCACCACCTCGATCGAAAGCACCAGCCTCGCGCCGGACGCGTCCGCTGCCGTCATCGCAACCGAAACGCCGGATTGGAAAGCCGGCATTTATCGCCACGATCTGTGGCTCTGGACAAAGATCGAGGGCCTCAAGCCGCTTACGCACTCCGCAACCGACGAGAAGCCCGCATGGAGCCCTGACGGCAGGTGGATCGCATTCCTCTCCGACCGTACGCCTGCAGGCTCTGCCGACAGCGACTCTGAGACCGAGTCCACAAGATCTACCCGCATCTGGCTCATCCCGGCATCGGGCGGCGAAGCTCTTCCGCTCTACAGCGAGAAGCTCGATGTGCACGCTTTTGCATGGTCACCAGACAGCTCTGCGATCTTCTTCTCTGCAAGGGCGCCTCTGACCCACGATCAGGAAGACGCTCAGAAGGATGAGTGGAAAGACGTGGTTCGCTGGCGCGAGCAATATCGCGGAGATGTCCTTCTCAAGTTTGCGGTCGCGCCCGCACTCGTCCGAGCTGTCGCAGTACCCCTCGCCAAAGAAACACCGAACACCGCTGCCACTGACGCCGAGCCTTCGTCGAAGCTCCCAGCCGGCGCGGCAACAATCGCCAGAAGCGAGCTCGCCATTGGCGAGATCGAACCCTCGCCAGACGGCAAACAGGTCGCCTTTCTCACCGAACCAATCCACAAGCGCATCGAGAATCCTGCCGACTACGAGATCTACCTCGTGCCCTCGGGTGGCGGAAATATTCGGCAGATCACTCACAACGAGGCCGTCGAATCCAACCTTCGCTGGTCCCCTAATGGTCGGTGGTTGCACTTCGCGGTCAACGCAGCCGCTGGCTCGCTCGACGGCAAATACCGCGACGTTCAAGGCCGTCTCTATCGCCTGGAACTGGCCTCAGGCAAACTCGAGCGCCTGGGCTCTTCCTTCGATGGATCGCTTGAACAGTACACGCTTCTCGCGGACGGGCGCGAACTTGCATTGGGACTGAAAGGCACTGAGTCGCAGGTTTATCTCATCGAGGACGAAAAGGCAACCAGGCTGCCCGGCCTGGCCGGCAGCTATGCTGGTCTGGATCCTGCGCGCTCCTCCAACGCGATCGCGATCCGTCACTCCACGATCAACGATCCACCGCAGGTCTATCTCGTTGCTGATCCACTGCATCCGGACAAGCTCACCGCGCTCACCGGCTTCAATCCCGTGTTCGCCGAGCGCGCGCAACCGGAGTGGCAGCCGTACACTTGGAAATCGGACGATGGCCAGACGGTCGAAGGCGTACTCATCTTTCCGCCGGGCAAAAAAGGCACGAAACACCTTCGTATGTTCACCTTCATTCACGGTGGTCCCGCAGATGCGGACGGCAACCGCTTCGGCGCCGACTGGTACGACTGGGCCACCCTCGCAGCCGACAAAGGCTGGCTGGTCTTCCGCCCCAACTACCGCGGCTCCTCCGGATATGGCGACGAGTTCATGCTCGGCATAGAGCCTCATCTGGTCTCCAAGCCCGGGCGCGACATCATCGCGGGTGTCGACGCGCTGGTGAAGGAGGGCTACGCCGACCCCGACCATCTTGCCATCGGCGGCTACAGCTACGGCGGATACATGACCAACTGGCTCATCACCCAGACCACGCGGTTTAAATCCGCGGTCACCGGAGCGGGCGCCGTGGAACATGCCGCCAACTGGGGCAACGACGACGAAACCTGGGACGACGCGTGGTACCTCGGTGGCCGCCCCTGGGAAAACCCCGCCCTCTACCAGGACGAAGCGGCGCTCTTCCATTTCGATAAGGTGAGGACTCCGACGCATCTCGTGCAGGGCGGAGCCGACATTCGCGTCAGCTATCTTGAGGGCGAAACCATGGAACGGGCCCTCCAGTCGCTGGGCATTCCCCACACCTTCCTGGTTTTTCCCGGCGAGGGCCATGGCCTCGACAAGAATCCCTGGCACGGCTACATCAAGCTGCGCGAGGAATTGAAATGGCTCGAAAAGTACGACAAGCAATAGAATTACTAGTAAGGGCAGACTGCCGTTGAGTCTGCCCTTACCGACCGCGTCACGAGCTTATCTCGCGATTATTACGAAGCTCGGGACCTTGCGTCGGCATCTTATTGCGAAGAAACCAATGAATCCCGCTGTCGACCAAGCCCGCACCCAGTCCTTCGAGCAGACCCTTCTGAGTGCGCGGCGAACCATGATGATGAGCGAGGTATTGAAGCTCGCGCTCGACAGCTTCCGTGCCAGCAAGCTTCGATTTGCGCTGACGGCGCTCGGCATGGTCATCGGTACGGCATCGGTGATTCTGGTGGTGACCATCGGCCTCACTGGCAGGCAGTTCATCCTTAACGAAATTCAGAAGATCGGCACCAACGAGGTCGAGGTTGAGTACTCCGGCGCTGGGGCGATCGGAACCGAAAAAGTTCAATATAACGACTTCCTGACCCGCGACGACGAAAGCGCCGTGGTGGCCGGAGTGCCCAGCGTGATTGCCTCATCTCCGGTTCTGGAGTCGCACGACCGCATCAGCTTCGGCGGCGGTGTGGTCAAGGACACGCTGTACCTCGGCGTCAGTCCGCAGTACAAGGACGTCCGCAACTTGATCGTTCTCTCCGGTCGTTTCTTTGACGATGAGGACGACCGTGGCCACATGAAGGTCGCAGTTGTTACCGTGCCGTTCGCGCGCGATATGTTTGGCAGCGAGGATGCAGCTCTCTATAAAGAATTCTCCATTCACGGAATTCCGTTCACCATTATCGGTACCTTCAAAGAGAGTGTTGATACCTTCGGCGAAACCGAGATTGCCGACGAAACGGTTCTCATTCCCTTTTCCGTCGCGCGGTACTTCACCGGAACCGAAAATGTAAAGCAGCTGTACTTCACGATCCGCAGCATGGGCGAGGTGCAAGAGGCTACACGCGAGATCCAGCGCATTATCAAATCGCGCCACAAGCCCAGCTCCGTTTACACAACATTTGACCTTCGCGAGCTGCTCTCGATGGCCAACCGCATCGCGCTCGCACTTACCGCTGTCCTGGTGTTGGTCGCAGCCGTCACTCTTGCGGTCGGCGGCGTCGGCATTATGAACATCATGCTTGCCAACGTCCGCTCGCGGATTCGCGAAATCGGCATCCGCAAAGCGCTCGGCGCAACCTATCGCGAAATCAAGCTGCAGTTCCTCGCCGAAGCGGTGATCATCTCCTTGACCGGCGGACTTGTCGGATGCCTTGTTGGCCTTGCCGTCCCGCTCTCGATCCGCATCTTTTCAGACTATTCTTTGCCGATCTCGTTATGGTCCGTGGTAATTGCACTGGCTGCCGCAACTGCGGTGGGCGTGATATTCGGTACGGTTCCCGCAACGCGCGCTGCGCAGATGGATCCTGTTGAGGCGCTCAAGTATGAGTGATGAGAAAACGCAGCTACCCGAATCCGGCTCGAATGACGAAGAACCCTCAAGCGGATTCAGCCTAACCCTGGCCTACAGTCTTCTGGCAGCTGCAATCATTGCGGCAATCTGCATTGCGCTCTTCATCGTGTTGCCCTTCTATCATCGTCGCTGAATGCATCTCCAAATCCGGCACAACATGAGGTGTGGGTAATGACGCAAGTTGAGAAAGCCGTCATTTTTCAGACACTGCATCGAGGCCCGCAGGTCTTCGTCATCGGCAATCCATGGGATGCAGGCTCAGCGCGCATCCTTACCAGCCTTGGATACCAGGCACTAACGACGACCAGTGCGGGGTTTGCCTTCACACTCGGCCGCAAGGATCGCACCGTGTCGCGTGCCGAGGCGCTTGCCAATGCCAGATCCGTCGTCGAAGCCACCAACCTTCCCGTCGCTGCCGATCTGGAGAATGGGTACGGCCACAGGCCCGAGGATGCAGCGGAGACAATCCGTCTTGCCGCTGAAGCTGGCCTTGTTGGCGGATCAATCGAGGATGCTACCGGTGACGAATCCAATCCGATCTACGACTTCAACCACGCCGTCGAAAGGATTGCCGCAGCCTCTCAGGTTGCGCGGGGACTATCCTTCCCGTTCATGCTGGTCGCCCGCGCCGAAAACTATCTCCACGGCCGGCCCGATCTCGATGACACGATTCGCCGGCTGCAGGCTTTCGAGAAAGCCGGCGCGGAGGTGCTCTATGCGCCCGGCCTCACCCGGCCCGAAGACATACGAACCGTCTGCGCCTCGGTCACGAAGCCGGTCAATGTGCTGATGGGCCTCAAGGGAGCGCCGCAACTGAGCGTCTTGAAGCTTGGCGAACTGGGCGTGCGCCGAATCAGTGTAGGATCTGGCTTCAGCCGTGCTGCGCTCACAGCTTTTTATCATGCTGCGCGCGAAATCATCGAAGACGGCACCTTCACCTTCGCTGACGAGACACTCTACATGTCTGACCTTACGGCGATGTTCTCCAAGTAAGTATCGTCCGCCATTCGGAAGTTTGTGGCCTCTCGGCCTTAAACTTCTGCGCTGCCGGTTCTGGTGAGGTGAGCAATGCGTCTGTTCACCGCCGCAACCTACGTCACCGCGATCTCGATAAATCCTTCTGCCATTGGAGGCACAGGTCGATCAACAACCGGTTGTAGTTCGGCAGCTGCAGCTCCTCAGCTGAGAATCTGTACGAGAACTGCTTCGCGTTCTCTTCATCGACAATGACTTGAACGATCACGGTCTCACAGGTATTGACCCCAGAACCTCCCGCTTCGTGCCAGACGAGAACCCTCAGTGGCTCTAGCTGAACCATCGCTTGGCCGGGAATTACGGTCCAGGCATGTCTTGGAATTGATGAGACAAGCGAGCTAATTCTCGCTCTATCCCCTGCTTCACATGCTGCAATCAGTTCTGGTGCAGTTGTTGACATCTCCATCTCGGAAAGCCTTTCGCGCCCCTGATTAACGACGGCTGTTGCTCGCACAGTTCTGGCCGTCACGCAATACTGTACACGTGGCTGACCTATGTGCGGAACTTTGGCGAATCTTCGCCTCGATGTCGACGGCTATCGGACAGCGAAGCAGTGTGGCGAGCACTTTGCCCCTCGTGGCGGAAGGATTCTCGCGCGTAGCGGGTGACTTTGAGGCACAATGTCAAATCAATATTCGGCATACCAACTGACGCCCGGAGAGCTGCATGCCCGAAACCACGACAGGCACGAGTCGGAAACTGCTTGGCATCGTGCTCATCATTCTGGGCGGGGTAGCCTATGTTCCGGAATCAACACTGGAATACCGTCCACGATCGGGTAGTTGCGCGCGCAGCCGGCGCACGTCACTGTCGTTTCTGAGAAGAGCAGCCGAGCGAAGCAAACCGGACAAACCAGATCGTCGGTCCAGGATTGGATCGCGTCCGCTTTCTTGTTGCCCGAATCGTCCGGCATCGATCAGTTAACGGTGGCGTCTGGCGTGTCAGATTCGCCTTGACCCGGCCGCCGAGGGGGGCGCCGCAGGAATTCCTGCTCGATGCGCTCGTTGGTGCCGGCATGGGCGAACTCGTAGGCCACGCGGATGCCGTTGAAGATAGCGCGATCATTGGACGACCCATGGCCAATGATACAGACGCCGCGAACGCCGAGGAGCTGGGCGCCGCCGTACTCGCGGTAGTCCAGGCGGCGGCGGAAATCGTTGAAGGCCTGGCGGGAGAGCAGCGCGCCAACCTTGGCAGTCACAGTGCGAGTGAGCGACTCGCGCAACACGTCGCGGACGAAGCGACCCACGCCTTCGCTGGTCTTGAGCGCCACGTTGCCGACAAAGCCGTCGCATACGATCACGTCGGCTTGTCCCGAGAAAATGTCGCGGCCTTCCACGTTTCCGATGAATTTAATGGGCAGAGCCTTCAGCAGTGGGAAGGCTTCGCGGGTGAGGTCATTTCCCTTGGTCTCTTCTTCGCCGATGGAAAGAAGACCCACGCGGGGGTGGGCAATCTTCAGAACACTGCGGGCATACATCTCGCCCATGACGGCGAATTGCTCGAGGTTGTGAGCCTTGCAATCGACATTGGCGCCGACGTCGAGAAGCACACAGGGGTTGCCCGTCGAACTGGGCATAGGCGTGGCCAGTGCGGGACGATCGACTCCGGGCAGCGCACCAAGGACCATTTTGGCTGTGGCCATGGCCGCGCCGGTGTTGCCGGCCGTGACGAACCCCTTGGCCTTGCCGTCGCGCACAAGCTTGAGACCGACGCGCATCGAGCTGTCGCGCTTGCTGCGAACAGCGTGCGCAGCCTTCTCGTCCATGCCAATGCGTTCAGAGGCGTGGTGGACGACGATGGGCAACTCCTCGTTTTCGAGGTGTTCGTCGAGCAAGTCACGAAGCTCTGAGGATGGTCCCACCAGGTGGACACGAACGGGAAGCTCGCGGGCTGCCAGGATTGCACCCTTAATTTCGGGCTCTGGGGCTTTGTCGGAACCTACGGCGTCAAGAACAATATCGACGAGCATGCAGCGTCACCGTGGAAGCAAAGACATCTGAAACCAACATTCGTCTGACCGCGCTTCTGCCTAAACGCAGACGGGGCCGTGAAACGACCCTGAATGCGCGGTTCAGCTCATTTGCATGATGGCATATGTGGGCTGGCCTTGCGGCAAAAGCTGCGTTTATTTCGCGGCTTCCTTGGTCTCAGTCACAACGCGGCCCTTGTACTCTCCGCACTTGGGGCAGGCGCGGTGGGGAAGCTTCTTCTCGTGGCAGTTCGGACACTCCGAGAGGCTCGTAGAGGTCAGAAAGTCGTGAGCACGGCGATTGGAAGTGCGGCGCGAAGAGTGGCGCCTTTTCGGATTCGGCATAATGCAGTTCCTTTCGTATTCCAGCCCGGTCTCATCCGCGAGGGCGAGACCCCCGGCAAGGGTGGAACACTTAAAATCAGTGTTTTGAGGACTTCATCCTGCTGCGAAGCCCGGAAAGTGCCTCCCAGCGGGGGTCCGTCTGACCCTCTTCGCAGGAGCATTCCTGACCGTTGCGGTTCTGGCCGCAGCGCGGGCAAAGTCCTTTGCAGTCAGGCTTGCACAGCGTCCTGACCGGCAGGGACAAAAGCACCTGCTCGCGCAGCACATCCTCAAGCAATAGACTGTCTCCTTGATAATAACCGATTTCCGTCTCCGGCGCTGTTATGGAGCGCTCCGAGGCGCCTGCATCGGCCCCAATAGGCCGGAAGATCAGGTCGAAGTCGGTCTCGAGCGGAACATCGACGGGCTCAACGCACCGCGCGCAGGGCACTCGGAAATTGCCTGCAACATGCCCCCGGAGCCGGATGTCGGCAATGATTTCGCGGGGGCCACGATGCTCGTGAATGACCTCGGCACGGCCTGAGGTTTCGAGGTTCCCTTCCTGTTGAGCCTCATCGCCAAACCCCACGCGACCCGGCGGTATTGCCAAATCGAACTCGATCGGTTCTTTCTCGAGCTCGCTTACTTTGAATTCCATATAGCTCAGCCTACGGCGCTGGGGGGTGGGCGTCAATCCGCCCCAGCGACAACGACCCGTCGCTGGGGACATCGTGCAATGTGTGCAGGGTGGTCCCAATGCAATCCTGATCAAACTCTGATGGCCAGGATATTAATCTGGCCTCAACCGAAAGCGGAGAAGGGGCATGCAGATTCGCGACGCTGTTCAGTCGGACTTTGAGGCAATCACGGCGATCTACAACGAGGTGCTGACGACATCTACTGCGATCTACAACGATCAGCCGGCCAGCATTGAGGATCGGGTCGCTTGGTGGCAGGCACGGTTGAAACAGCAGTACCCGGTTCTGTCGGCGGTCGAAGATGAGACGGTGTGCGGTTTCGGAAGCTTCGGCGATTTCCGTCCGTGGCCGGGGTATCGCTATACGGTCGAGGGTACGGTACATGTAGCATCCGGTATCCGCGGGAAAGGCATCGGGTCGCTGCTATTGAATGAACTAATCGCGCGGGCGCGCGCTGCGGGAAAGCACTCGATGATGGCTGGGGTGGATTCGGAGAATACGGCTTCTCTGCGGTTTCTCGAGCACTCTGGCTTCGAGCACGTGGGCTATCTTCCAGAAGTTGGCTACAAATTTGATCGCTTTCTCAATTTGGTGCTGCTGCAATGCTGGCTCACTCCGCGAGTGAG
>Ga0126381_100008375_pt1 | contig 11551 bp, 6 predicted proteins | sample PanSoiMetPlot_28_FD_96465 | JGI IMG/M metagenome (GOLD analysis project Ga0126381, IMG submission 96465) | Tropical forest soil microbial communities from Panama - MetaG Plot_28 | ecosystem: Environmental > Terrestrial > Soil > Tropical forest > Bulk soil | place: Panama | collected 2016-02-17 | reverse complement strand
TGCTTCGCGCGCGCCCTTGCCTTCATCCATTTGTTCCCGAGCGAAGGAAACCATGAGGATGCTGTTGGCGGTGGCCACGCCCATGCACATGATGGCGCCGGTAAGAGAGGGAACGTTCAGCGTGGTGTGGGTGAGCAACAGCATCCAGCAAATGCCGGCCAAAGCGCCGGGCAACGCGGTAATGATGATGAAAGGGTCCAGCCATGACTGAAAATTCACGACGATGAGGAGATACGCGAGGACGATCGCGCCTAGCAGCCCGAAGCCCAGGCCGGCGAACGAATTCTTCATCGTTTGCACCTGGCCGCGAATCAAGATGTGGCTACCGGGGGGCAACCCCTTCTTCTCAATGGCCGCGACGCGCTGCTCCACCTGGTCGGCGACGCTGCCGAGATCGCGGCCATCCACGGCCGCATAGACGTTAATCATGGGCACGCTGGTGTAGTGAGAAACCTCCGCGGGTCGCGTGGTCGTGTGCGTCTGGACGAGATTTCCAAGAATTTGCGGCGCCGCACCTGGAGTGCTTCCGCTGATGGGAGTATTTTGCAAAGCCTGGTAAGAATCCACGCGGTACTGCGGCTCCTGCACGGCGACCGAGTATTCCACGCCGTTTTTCGGGTCCAACCAGAATGCCGGAGACGTCTGGAAACTGGAACTCAGGGAAACGAGGACGTTTTGCGCGACGTCGCGCGACTGCATCCCCAAAGCCTGGGCGCGCGCGCGGTCTACTTCCATGAACAGCGTGGGATCGTCGAACGCTTGGTGGACGTGCACGTCCACGGCTCCGGGAATGTGGCGCATCTGGGCAGCAAGTTTTTCGCCGACGAGATAGTTGTCGCGCTGGTTGTTGCCCGTAATCTCCACGTCAATCGGCGAGGGCGTGCCGAAATTCAGAATCTGGGTGACGATGTCGGCCGGCTGGAAGAAAAACTGCACGCCAGGAAACTCCTGAGGAAGCTTCTCGCGCAGGTCGTTGATGTAGCTGGCGGTCGACTTGCCGCGTTCTTCTTTCAATTGCACCAGGATTTCCGCGTCCGATGTGCCGATGACGCCCGCATTGCTGTAGGAGAGGTTGATGCCGCTGTATGGCACGCCGATATTGTCGAGAAGCGTGGTGATCTCCTCCTTCGGAATGGTCTCGCGAATCGTGCTGTTCACCTGATCCGCAAGGCGCGCAGTTTCTTCGATGCGCAGGCCGGTGCGGGCGCGCAAATGCAGGCGAATCTGCCCGGCGTCCACTTTGGGGAAGAAATCGCGGCCGAGAACGAAAACAAGAAAAACGGACAGGATGCAGAATCCCAAAAAGCTAACGCTGAAAAGACGGGGAAAGTGCAGCGCCGTGTGGAGTGCGCTCCGGTAGGATTCGCGGAAGTGCTCGAATTTCCGCTCGAACCCCTGCTGATAGCGGCGGAAGAAGCCCATTCTCTCGCCGACGTGCTCTTCGGCGCGGTATTCATCTTCCGAGCTCAGCAGATACATCGCCAGGGTCGGAACGATGGTTCGCGACCACATATACGAAGCCAGCATCGCGAAACTTACGGCTTCCGCCAGCGGCACGAACAAATACCTTGCCACGCCGGAAAGAAAAAACATGGGAATGAAGACGATGCAGATGCAGAGCGTAGAAACGAAGGCGGGAACGGCAATCTGTTGCGCGCCGTCGAGAATGGCCTGCACGGTGTCCTTGCCCATGGCCAGGTTGCGATTGATGTTCTCGATTTCCACGGTGGCGTCGTCAACCAGAATGCCGACGGCCAGCGCGAGACCGCCCAGAGTCATGATGTTGATGGTCTGGCCCAGGACGCTGAGGCAGAGAACGCTCACAAGAATCGACAATGGAATGGAAACGGCGATGATCAGCGTGCTCTTCCAGTTGCCGAGGAAAAGCAGAATCATGATGGCCGTCAGGCACGCTGCGATGAGCGCCTCGCGCAGCACGCCTTGAATGGACGCGCGGACATAAAGCGACTGGTCGAAGAACAGGTTGACCTTCAAATCTTTGGGGAACGAGCCTTTGTTGTACTCGAGCATGCGCTTCACGCCGTCGACGATTTCAAGCGTCGACGCGCCCCCAGTCTTGTAAATGCTCATCAGCACGCCACGCTGGCCGTTGGCGAGAACGATGTTGGTTTGAGGCGAGAAGCCGTCGCGAACGTGAGCGACATCCTTCATGTAAATGGTCGCGCCGTTGATGGTTCTCACCGGCAGGTCGTTGAGCTCCTGAACGGTTTGCGGGCTGCCGTTCATCTCGACGTTGTATTCAAGCGGGCCGAGCTTGGCGGTCCCCGTGGGAAGAATCAGGTTTTGCGCATTCACCGCGCCGACGATGTCCACCGCGGAAAGGCCTTTGGACTGCAATGACGCGGCGTCAATGTCCACGCTGATGACGCGTTGTTTCCCGCCGTAAGGAAAAGGCGTGGCCGCGCCCGGGATGGTGGCGAGTTGCGTGCGGATAAAGTAGTTGCCGAAGTCGAAGAGCTGCTGCTCGCTCATGGTGTCGCTGGTGAGCCCGATTTGAATCACGGGCACCGTCGAAGCGGAATAGATGATCACCAGGGGCGGCGTTGTTCCCGGAGGCAGGAATCGCAAGAAAGTCTGCGAGATGGCGGCCGTTTGCGCCAGAGCCGTCTGAATATTGGCGTGCGGCTGAAAGAAAACCTTGATGACGGCGATGCCGTTCAGCGATTGCGACTCAATATGCTCGACGTCGTTCACCAGCGTGGTCAGCCCGCGCTCGACGTTCGAGGTGATGCGTTGTTCCATCTCCTGTGGTTGCAGGCCGGTATAGGTCCACACCAGGCTGATGACCGGGATGTTGATTTCCGGGAAAATATCGGTCGGAGTGCGCTGCAACGCCACCGGCGTCAGCAGAACGATGACGAGCGCCATCACGACAAACGTGTATGGCCTGCGCAGCGCTAATCGGACAATCCACATAGATCTCGGTCTCTAGCTCTAGCCCTGGTTGCCGTCCGACACCCGTTTTCTTAGGGTCCTTCTCGGCAGTGATTGACATTAGATTCGCCGGGGCAATTGTTCGGGTACGTTTCCTTTGTTAATACCGCTTATAAGGAAAACGCATCCTCTGCCCCCCAAGGGTTATCCCAATTCCACGCCATACCGGGTCGAGATACCAGAGCGAACTACGCGCCAACTCCTGCAGGCTCAGAGGACTAAAGGCGCGCAGGTTGGCGACATCGTTCCTTCGATGCGGACATTCTGACACAGGGCACACGGAAAGCCCCGTCCAATTTGGAACGAGCTCTAGACCGAGCTTCTTCTGTGCCGGGCAGCGATCCGCAAGGTGGCCGTTGAAGTAGGCCCCCGGCGGCACGGTATCTTTTCCTGGGACGCTACTTGTGGGTCATGGTGAAGACGCCGTCCCAGGTTGCAGGGGGCTCTTCGAACAGATACTCCTGGCAGCGTTTCCAGTAGACGCGTGAGGGGCCGTCATCGGGCCATTGGTTGAGAATTGCCTGAAACGCATCCTGTGAGGCTTGCCATTGGCGCTGGCAGTAGAGCCCGCGCGCTTTCCGGAAAAGCTCAAGACGTTTGCGGGCCTCTTCTGGAGTGCCGTAGACGGAATCTTCGCCCGTGCGCCCGATGAGTTCGCAAATGGTAACCGGCTGAAGCTTGCCTTTGACTCGAATCAGATCCAGTTCGCGGAACACGAAACCGCTGTCCTTGGCTCCCGCGTAAGTGGATTCATTTACGATGATGTGCGTGCCGTAATCCTTGTTGAGTCCTTCCAGGCGCGAAGAGAGATTGACGGTGTCGCCAAGTGCCGTGTAGCCGTAGCGCAGCGCGGAGCCCATATTGCCTACGCTGGCCATGCCGGTGTTTAGGCCAATGCCAATGTCGAGATGCGGTTTGCCCTGGGCCTCCCACTTTTTTTGCAACTCGCGAACGCGCTCCATCATCTTCAGCGCAGTCTTGCAAGCTTTGGCGGCGTGGCCTGGCTCTTCGAAGGGCGCGCCCCAAAAAGCCATAACGGCATCACCGATGTATTTATCGAGCGTTCCGTTGTTGTCGAAAACCAGCCTGGTCATGTCCGAGAGATATTGGTTTAGAAAAAGGGCCAGTTCCTGAGCGTCCAGTTTTTCGGAAATCGTTGTGAAGCCGCGGATGTCGCTGAACATCACGCTGATTTCGGTTTTTTTGGGTTCGACGAGTTGTGGGTTGACAAGCAGCCGGCGAATCACTTCGGGACTTAGGTATTGGCCAAATGCCGAGCGCACGCGACGCTTCTCTTTTTCCTCGAACAGCGAACGGTAAAGAGAAACCAGTAAGACGTTGGTGGACAAGGTCAGCGCGGGCACCAGCAGGTTCAGCCACCACCCGCCGAGGAATGCCCAATAGTTGGTGGCGATCATAGGCGCAAGAAGCGCCACTCCGAACCACATCCACCGCGGCGGAACCAAAGCCATCCAGATTCCCAGAGGTATCCCGAAGAGAAAAATCAGCAGAACATCGAGCAACGCCTGCCTCCCGCCTCTCTTCAGAAAGCGGTTGTTCAGAATGTTGTCGATCACATTGGCGTGGATTTCCACTCCGGGATAGTCCGTGCCGCCATAGGGAGTGCCACGGAGGTCGCCGATGCCGGTCGCAGTGGCTCCCACCAAAACGATTTTTCCGCGAAAAGTGCCTGCCGCGAATCGCTTCTGCAAGACGTCCACGATCGAGTAATGCGTGAAGGTACTTGCAGGTCCCTGATAATTGATCATCATTTGCCCGCGCCCATCCGGATGCAGGGTTAGTGATTGGCCGAAACGAATCCCGATGATGCCCTGCGGGCCATAGATTGCGTTCATATCTTGTGCGGGTGGGCCGAAGAACGCCCGGGCGGCCATCAGATCGAGCGAGGGGTAAATGTCCCACTCGTCTGGATTCTTGCTGCGGCCGTAGGGAAGCAACAGGGTGGCGCGGCGCACGATTCCATCATCATCCGGCGGAGCATTGAAAAAACCCGTCCAGGAAAAATCTCCATGGAGCGCGGAGGTGAATTGATCGAGGTTCGCTTCGGCGCCCTGGGGAATCAGGCCCCCCAGGGAGAAGGCCTCCAGCATTTGCAGTTTTTCCTTTTTCTGGGCTTCGCGATGTAGAGGGTTGGCGGGAGGGTAAGCAAAGAAAGCGATTTGACTGGCATAGGCATCGAGAGTCGATGGTTCGATGCCGCGCAGGTCAGCATCAGTGAACAAAAAATAGTTACCGAGGATCACCGGGCCAAATCGCTGAATCGCCGCGGCAAACTGTTTGTCGGCATCATAGGAGGCCGCGAGGCGCTGCAGTTCCGCCGCCAGTTTTTCGTCGATAGGCTCGCCGCGACTCTTGCGCGCTTCCAGTTCGGTCCAAAGCGCGCGAATCGGTGCTGCAGATTGGTCTGGCTTGCTGAAAGTAATGTCGAACGCAACGACCTTGGCCTCTTCCCCGTGCAGCACGTCAAGCATTTTGACAAAGTACGAACGCGAGAACGGCCAGCGGCCGAGGACCTCCTGCGCCTTCTGATCAATGTCGATGACCACAATTCGTGGGTCGGGGCGGGAAAGCCGCGGCGGACGATAGCGGAAGCGCGTGTCCAAGGTGGCGAGTTCCAGCCGCTGCACGAACTCAAAAATCGGCGTAGGACGCTCTCCGACAAAGGTGAAAACATAGAGAACGAGCGCGGAGAGAGTGATGCAAAGACTTAAGAGGAACGAGACGCGGTGCCGCCACCACGACTGCAGGAGTTCGTAGAGGCCAAAGAAGCCACGCCTTTGCCAAAAACTTTCTGAAGGATCCGCCATCGGGTTCGAACGCCTGAATGCCTCAGGCGGGCTACTCGCGGAAAATGAAATTCAGCTTCACGCCCGAGACTTCGATCAAGTCGCCATCGTTCAGCCGCGTCGGACCGGAGATAGGCCTGCCATTGACCGTAGGCACTTTGTCGCCGGGGCCCAGGTAGTAGCCATCGTCGCGCTGATTGATTTGCACGGCCATTTGCGGTTTGAACCAGCCCTTCAGCTTCACGGTTGCCATCGCCGATTTTCCAACGACCGTCAGCTTGTTGGTGAGGATATATTCCTTCTGGTCGGTATTCCCTCCGAGCACCATGAGCGTAGCCACTTTCACACGCGTGGAGGCGAATTGCATGGACTCACCCATCGCCGCAGCCTGCTGAAGCATCTGGCGGCGCTCTTTGGTGTCGAGCACCATCGTTTCGTTAATGCGCGGTGCAGCCGCTTTTTTACCGGCCGTCCAGGGCACCGGCGCGTCGCCGCTGGCGTCCACTTTGATGGTGTGCTTGCCGATGTGGACTTTATCACCGTCGTGCAACGTGGCGCGCTCGACGCGCAGGTCGTTGACAAACGTGCCGTTGAGGCTATTCAAGTCCTCAATGACCATGCGGCCGCCCTCGAAAAAGATCTTCGCGTGGTAACTGGAGACCGCCAGGTTGTCCACGGACAAATCATTGTCCGGGGCCCGCCCGATGGTCACCGGGCGGCTTCCCACCGGCACCTCTCTCACGAGTTTGTTATCGAACATCAGGCTGAGCTTCGCCATCACTTTCCTCCAGCATTGCCATTATTGCCTAGGTTCTTAAACGCTTTGCGTCGAAACCATGAAAACCATCCGTTGGAATCCTTAACCATCCGTGCGATCACCACCGTGATGTTGTCCGGGCCGCCTCGCTCATTGGCGATGGACACCAGTTCCTCGGCTCCGCGCACAGGGTTCGTTTCTGCTTGCAGCACGCCGGCAATTTCCGGCTCCGTAACCACACGCGTCAATCCATCGGAGCACAGCAACAAGACGTCCCGCGGAAACAAAACATGCTCTTCGGCGTCTACCTCAATCTCTGGCAGAGCGCCCAGCGCACGCAGCAATACGCTTTGCATGTCGCTCTGTTCGGCTTCAGCAGCGGTGATCACACCTTGGCGCACCTGTTCCGCCACCAGGGAGTGGTCGCGGGTCAACTGCAGCAGCGAACCGGCACGCAACAGATACGCGCGGCTGTCGCCCACGTGCGCGATGCTCATTTTCGACCGGTCAATCCACGCCGCCGTCAGCGTCGCGCCCATGCCACGCTGTTCGGGATGCTCTTCCGCAGATTTGCAAATGGTCTTGTTGGCCAAATGCAGCGCCGTCGAAAGCCGTTTTGTCTTCGCGCTCCAACCCGGTTCGACTTTTCCCAAAACTTTAGCCGCGGGATTGGCTTCCTCGTCCAAGCAATGTTTCACCACAGTTTCCACAGCCAGCGCGCTGGCAATTTCGCCGTGCGCTTCGCCTCCCATTCCATCGGCGAGCACAAACAGGTTCAGCGGCGCGACAATACGAAAGCAATCTTCGTTGTTCGTGCGCACGCGACCAACGTCGGTCACGCCGCCGCTCGAAATTTGCACGCTTGCTCCATATTTGCCTGGCCGACCGAGCTGTGCCGTTTTTGAACTCACACCCCTGCGCACACTCCGGCTTTGAGCCTGTTCCAACGCTAACACACGCCAAGCCCCGCGACAGGCTTTGAACCCTACTGATTACTCGCTTTTAAGCCACACCGGAGCGCTGCAAATTGCCTTGTTTTGTGTAAGTTAGGGGCTTCCCCACGGCGCGGACAGTTCCCATAAATTCGGGAGCTAGCTTCGCTGACAGTTATAACTCATTCGTGTCCTAGGCGCAGGTTGGAAGGCCCGAACGGGATCCGTTCTTAGTATTCTTTCTGAGGGTCGTTGTCCATGTTTACATTTCTTCTCGGGCCCTTCCTTGCGGCGCTGCCCAAGCGCTGGCGCCAATCGCTGCCATGGCACAAGTTCATTGAATGGCGAATCGCCTCGATATTGAGTGGATTCGCCGAGTTTTTGTTCGGCGTTGTCGCCATCCTCTATTGGTATTCCTACTCGATGACCACCTGGGTTTCCCGCGGATTGGATGCTGCCCTTGCCGGCAAGATGGGGCCGAACGTGAACGATCAGCAGATCGGCTTCATGGCCATCTTCATCTTCGCGACGCATCCGCTCACCTGGCTGATTTTTTACCTCGCCGTTGAAGGCAGCATCCGGATCGTCGGCGCAGCGTTCACGGAGAACCATCTTGGGACCCTTCCGCTCTTTGTGGCGGACAAGATTTTTCTCAAGTTGACCGGCCGGAGCGCGCCGGGCATCGCTCAGACGGCGGGCTATACCGAATCGAATGTGTTCTCCTACATGGGTGCAATCCAAGAAAAAGTTCGCATTTCGACCAAAGCCGTCATTCCCGATGAACTGTGCGTCACTCGAGAAGGCGCGGACGAATTCCTTCAGATTCGCGCTTGCCGGAGCAAGCCGGACTGGACGCCGCCGCGCACGGTGCGCTATCAGGATTCCTTTTATCGGCTGGAGGCGTGCACTAAGGGCACGGGGGCGCGGCCTTTCCATTATCGTTTGCGGCGCTTGTCCGCAGGCGTGATGAGCCGGACCGTCTTGGTGTACGCGCCGGAACAAGAGCCGGTCGTCTTCGGAGAAATGAATTAGACCAAGCTGCTTGCTTGACCGGACCTCAGCCCGCTTCGTCGCAAGAAAAGCGATTTACGAAGCATTACTTCTTCCACTCGCACACGCCTTTTCTCGCGATGAAGTTTTCCACTACAATCCGTTGCATGGCTGCCCGCCGCCAATCGTTCCTTGCCGCCTGCATAATCACCGGCGCCTTTGGCTTACCGCTAGCTGCACAGCAAAACACTCCAGCCAACTCTCCACCAGCTCCTGCTCCAGACGCTCCCGCCCCTTCGGCTGCGCGCATCCTGCTGCTTCCGCGGCGGATCGTTTCCGGGGAACGTGCCACCCTCGCCGTGCTCGGCGTTAATGGACGGCTGACGCCGGGAGCCAAAATCACTTTCTCCAATGGCGACCACCTCAAAACCGACGCCACGGGCAGGGCTCTTTTTGTGGCGCCGCTCTTCCCCGGCGTTATTTATGGCTCGATTGAAGGCCGTCCGGGGCGCGTTTCAACGATGATTCTGACGCCTGCCGAGGCTTCCTCGCCCACCATGGAGATTTCGTCGGCTCCGCGCGTCGTCTCGTTGACGGATCGCTTTGAGCTTCTTGGCAAAGGATTCTGCGGCGACGCCGACGCCAACCATATCAAGATTGCTGACCGCGACGCGCCGGTGCTGGCGTCTTCCCCCCTTTCGCTGACGATTCTTCCACCCATGGAGCTGCCTCCGGGGCCAGCCCAGGTTCAGGTCTCGTGCGCAAACCGCGACGCTTCGGAGTTCACCGTGTTGTTCGTCGAGCTCGCTTTGCAAGCGGATGCCTCGCCCCTGAAGCGCGGCGAGCATCGCACGCTAACGGTGCGAGTGAGTGGCACCACCGAGAAGATTTCATTGGAAGCGCGTAATCTCGCGCCGGATGTCGCGGAGCTGGTGGGAGGCAATCCCGTGCGGCGCTTAAGCGGCGGCGAGGAAGAAAACACCGCAAAGTTCGAGATCATCGGCCGCAAAAACGGTGCGTTCCTCATCTCCGTCCGCTTGGTGCCTAGCTGGGGAAAGCCTCGCTCGGAGTAGCAGGAGCCACTCCTGGCGGTGTTCTTTTGGATGTAGGGCCGAACCGTCTTCTAGCGTGCCGTTTGTGGCTGGCAATCACTCTGTTTGACTATGCGGAATTTTTGGAGCTGGCCGTGGCGGCATTTGCCGCTGGCGCTTCGGTCGAGAGGCTGAGTCGGCTCTGTCCGTTTTCCAGCAGCGGCTCTGCGGGAGCCGGTGCCAGCATCCCGTGGAGCCCGTCCTGGGTCTTTTCGAGCAGCTTGTCGGCTTCCCCATAGCTTTGGGAGGCGTTTTTCAGGTGCGTCCCGAGCACGTCGAATTTGTCTGAAAATTTTTCGAGCTGCTTCTCCAACCCCGAGAGACTGCCCAAAAGGCGTCGGACGTTGTCTTCCGTTTGCATCCCGCGGAGGCCCATCGCGATCACGCATAGGTGCGCGTAAAGCGTGTTCGGCGAAACGGCGATGACCTGCCGTTCGCGGCAATAGGCGTCTAAGGGCAAGCCTTTCCCATCCGCGCTCATGAGCAGTTCGTAGTAGACCGTTTCGGAGGGCACAAACATAAGCGCGAGATCGAGCGTGCCCTCTTCGGGAACAATGTACTTCTTCGAGATGGCGTCGGCGTGTCCTTTAACAGCGGTGACAAATGCGCGGCGCGCATCATCGCCTTCGGCGACGATGCGCCGGTAGGCATCCAGCGGGAACTTGGAGTCAATGGCCATCAGTTTTTTGTCGCGCAGAAAAATCACTGCGTCCGCAGCTTCTCCGCTCGAAAAGCGGTATTGCGCCGCGTAGAGGCCGGGAGGCAAGGAATCTTCCAGCAGGCGTTCGAGCGTTACTTCGCCGAGCGAGCCGCGCGACTTTGCGCCTCCCAGGATGCCTTCAATGGTCTGCGCCGCTTGCGACAATTGTGTGCTGGCTTGCTGCACGCCGCCGAGCTGCCGCTGAATCTCGTTAATTTGCTCGCGCGCGTTCTTGAGTTCGCCGGCCATCCGCGCTTGCGCGTCGGAGGTCAACTGCCCGGTAATTTGTGCGGAGTTCTTGATGGCTTCCTGGAGGGTGGGCGTAAAACTATCGAGCCGCTGCGCCACGCTTTTGGCGATCGTTTCCAGTTGGCCGGTGCTTTTCGCTTGCGAGTTTGCGATGGTCTGGAGGTCGCGGCGCAACTCATTCATCTGCGATTCCATGGTCTCGTTTTTCTGGCGCCCCTGCAAGCTTTGCAAAACCAGCCACAAAACGGCCAGGGCCACGACCATTACGGCGGCGATAAGCATCCCGTTCATTGGTTCTCCGATTCAATTGCGGGAAACGGTCCTCCTACTTTAGCAGAGGTCGAAAGTCAGGCGGTTGGAGAGTTGTGAGCTTGAACGTGGAGCAAACAGTTGCAGGTCCCGCTTTCTGAAGCGGCCGTCGACAAAGCGCGACTTTTTGACTTCACGTTGAAAAAGAAGGCCCGGCCATCGAGGACCTCCTTCCCTTTTGGCTTTTTAACTTCCGACTTTGAGCGGCTTGCCTACCAGCTCAGCTTAAGCGCGAACTGGAACTGCCGCGCATCGTAGGCGGCGGTGGGCTGGCCCGCGAAGCAAGTTGTGCCCGCGGTCGGGTCGCACAGTTGGTTGACGGCGGCAATGTTGGTGCGATTGAAAAGGTTGAACGCATCGGCGATGAGGTCCAGTTTCAGACGCTCACCCAAGGGGATGGCCCTCGAAAGCCGCATGTCCCACTGGAAGAAATTGGGCATGACGAAGCGGTTGCGGCCAAGATTGCCGTCGCAGCCCGCAGGCGGCGGGGCGAAGCCCAGTCCTCCAAAAGCTTGGCCGCTGTTACCCAGGCAGGTATTGGCCGGCACAAATACGACGCCAGGGATAAAGGACGAAGTCGTGCCTGCCGTACCGCTCGCTGCCACGGAAGGACGCGCCTGTGAGGCGCCCAGGTCCAATCGCGTGTCCTCCCCGGTGATGACGTTGTACGGCCGTCCGGAAGAGAACTCCACGATCGGAGAAAGCGCGAAGTCGCCGACGAAATGTTTCAAAGCCCCGTCGCCGGACTTTGCGCTGGGTGA
>Ga0126381_100008374_pt1 | contig 11551 bp, 11 predicted proteins | sample PanSoiMetPlot_28_FD_96465 | JGI IMG/M metagenome (GOLD analysis project Ga0126381, IMG submission 96465) | Tropical forest soil microbial communities from Panama - MetaG Plot_28 | ecosystem: Environmental > Terrestrial > Soil > Tropical forest > Bulk soil | place: Panama | collected 2016-02-17 | reverse complement strand
CCTCCGTTCGCACCAACTCTGCCGGCGTCAAGCAGTCCCTCTCCCTGTCGCGATTCATCGGTTTCTGATGGTAACACCTAAGGGATCAGAGAACAGGGGTCAGAGTTCAGTTCATAGTTCCTAGTTCGTAGTTCATAGTTCTCAACGCTCCCCGTGCTCGTTTCTGGCCCGAACTTCGAACTGTGTACTGCGAACTTCGAACTCGACCGTTGTTCCATGACCCCTCGCCCCCCGATCCCTCCGTCCTCGTACAATAGACTCAAGAGGTCGTCCCCGTTGAAGCGCAACACCATTGTCATCGGAATCACGCTGCTCATCCTGGCCACATTTGCGTGGGCCGGGTGGGCCAACTGGGAGTACCGCAAACAGGCCGCCGAACGCGCACTTGCCGCGGCCTCCCACGCCGAGCTTGTGCCGGCGACCGCGGGCGATGTGTCGGCGGAAGCTTCGCGGCTCACCGGCAATCCCGCACCCGACTTCACGCTACAGGACCTCAGCGGCGCCAGCGTTTCACTCACCAGTTTCAAAGGCAAACCGCTGCTTATCAATTTCTGGGCGACATGGTGCGGACCTTGCAAGATTGAAACCCCTTGGCTTATCGAGCTTCAAAACGAATATGGCCCGAAGGGCTTCCAGATCATCGGTATCTCCACCGAGGGTAATGACCTCAAGCCCGATGACAAGGACGGCTGGGCGCACGACAAAGCCGCTATAGCGAAGTTCGTGAAGGAGCAGCGCATGCAGTATCCCGTGCTGATCAATGGCGACAGTCTCGTAGGCAAGTATGGTGGTCTCGATGTAATGCCGACCTCTGTCTACGTTGATCGCAATGGCAAGGTTGTGGCTGTACAGCTGGGCATCTCCTCGAAAGAGGACATGGCCGCCCACATCGAAAAGGCAATCGCCTCTGGCAGCTAGGAGCAGGGAATTGGACCTCGCAAGAATTCGACTAATCTGCGCTGCGATCTGCGCATCCCTCGCGCTGTCTGGATCTGCATCTTGTGCACAAGACGGGCTGATGGAAAAGCCGCACAAGTCGTTGCTCAGAACGGAGGCGGTCGAATATCTTTATCCCGAGCAGGTTACCCTTCCCGCCGGAAAATCCAGTCCCGTCACGCTGCACTTCCGCATTCAGCCGAATCTGCACATCAACTCGCATACGCCTCGTGAACAGTACTTGATCCCGACCGTGTTCTCGATTCCGGAGTCTTCAGGCGTTCGGCTGGCCGATGCTACCTATCCGGCAGGTGCTGACTTCACGCTTCCCGCCGATCCCAATGAGAAGCTGCTGGTCTACTCCGGCGATTTCGCAATCGAGACAAAAATCGTTGCCACTCCCGGCGACCACCTCGTTGAGGCGAAGCTTCGGTATCAGGCCTGTGACCAGAACGCCTGCATGCCGCCCAAGACGATTACTGTGCCAATTGATGTGATCGGAAAATGAAGACCCGCCTTAGCTGCTCAATCAGTTCTAGACTTCCTCTAACTTCACGATGGCCGGACCGATCATCGCAGGTGAGCATCCACGAGCACAGGCAGACTCTCTCGTTCTATTCATTGCAATTCTGTTGATGTACGGGTCTCGAAAGGAGCTCTCTGCCCAAGATCCATGCTTCCGCTGGACCATGGCAACCGCCCGTCATCTGCTGCGCTTACGATGAACTGCGGACCGGCCAGGTCCGCGACGCCTTCGTCTCACGGGTGGGAGTACAACCTACATTCGCAGTGCCCCGAAAAAGCTAACGCCCCAGCGGCCTAAGAGCCGCCTTTCTTCTCAATCTTCGCCCATGAATCCTTCAGCGGCAGTGTTCGGTTAAACACCAGTTTGTCCGATTTCGAATCCTGATCGAGGCAGAAGTAGCCGACGCGCTCGAACTGGAAGTGCTCTCCAAGCTTTGCGTTGGCCAGCGAAGGCTCGAGCCTGGCATCGCTGATGACATCAAGCGAGTTGGGATTGAGATTGTCGAAGATGTCGCCGCCCTCGGGCAAGTCGTAGGGATCGGGCTTGGTGAACAGCTTGTCGTACAGGCGAACTTCGGCCGCGATCGCATGGACAGCCGAGACCCAGTGCATCGTTGACTTGACCTTGCGTCCATCAGGCGAATTGCCGCCCCGGCTGGCCGGGTCGTAGGTGCAGTGGACTTCAGCAATGTTGCCGCCTGCGTCCTTCACTACGTGCTGAGCAGCGATGAAGTAAGCGGCGCGCAGTCGAACCTCTTTGCCCGGCGAGAGCCGATAGTACTTGGGCGGAGGAACTTCGCGGAAGTCGTCCTGCTCGATGTAAATCTCGCGCGAGAAGGGCACCTGGCGTGTCCCCGCAGACGGGTCTTCGGGATTGTTCTGGACCTCGACATACTCGACCTGACCCTCGGGATAGTTGTCGATGATCACCTTGAGCGGACGCAGTACGGCCATCGCGCGTGATGCCCGGCGGTTCAGGTCGTCGCGCTGGAAGTGCTCCAGCATCTCAATATCCATCGTGCCGTTCGTGCGAGAGACGCCGCTGGCCGAGACAAAGGCGCGAATGGCCTCCGGCGTAAAGCCGCGACGGCGAATGCCGGAGAGTGTCGGCATGCGCGGATCATCCCAGCTGCTCACGCGCTCTTCCTCGACCAGCTGGAGAAGCTTGCGCTTGCTGAGCAGGGTATAAGTCAGGTTGAGCCGGTCGAACTCGATCTGCTGCGAAGGAAAGATGCCCAACTGCTCGATGAACCAGCGGTAGAGGGGCTGGTGGTCGGCGAATTCGAGGGTACACATGGAGTGCGTAACGTTCTCAATCGAATCCGACTGGCCGTGCGCGTAGTCGTACATCGGATAGATGCACCACTCGTCGCCGGTGCGGTGATGCGTTGCATGCAGGATGCGGTACATCACCGGATCGCGCATATTCAGGTTCGGTGAAGCCATGTCGATCCTGGCGCGCAGCACACGCGAGCCGTCAGGGAACTCGCCCTTCTTCATGCGGACGAAGAGATCGAGATTTTCTTCGACGGAGCGACTGCGATAAGGGCTGTCCTTGCCGGGCTCTGTCAACGTGCCGCGGTACTGACGGATCTCGTCGGCCGTAAGGTCATCAACGTAGGCCTTGCCGGCCTTGATCAGCTGTAAAGCCCACTCATACAGCTGGCCGAAGTAGTCGGATGCGTAGCAGAGACGCTCCCACTCGAAGCCGAGCCAGCGCACGTCTTTCTGAATGGAATCGACGTACTCCTGCTCTTCTTTCTCGGGGTTTGTGTCGTCGAAGCGCAGGTTCGTCTTGCCGCCGAACTCGTCGGCGAGACCGAAGTCCAGGCAGATGGCCTTGGCATGCCCGATGTGCAGATAGCCGTTGGGCTCGGGAGGAAAGCGCGTCTGGATGACGGCGTCGCCATATTTCTTGGTGCGCACATCCTCGACGATGATGTCGCGAAGGAAGTTGGACTGAATTCGAGTTTCTGTGCTTTCCGTGTTCGGGTCCGTCGTAACTGCCATGTTCTTATTCTTTCACGGGAGCAGTCGCGCTGCTCGCGAGCTACTCGAGCTTGGCTTCCGCCTCCCGGATGCGCTCGAGACAAACATTGCGTCCCAGTACCACCAGGGTCTCAAAGAGTGGCGGCGCGTTCTTGCGTCCGCAGACAGCAACCCGGACAGGCTGGAACATCGGACCGGCCTTCAGACCCAGCGAGGCGGCAGCCTCACGCAATGCCTTGTCGAGTGAATCGTGGTAGAAGGAGGTTGCGGCAAGCACCTGCGCAGCAGTCTCGAGGACGCGGCGCGCCAGAGCCGCATCGCCCTTCTGCGGAATCAGTTCTGCTGGGTCGTAGGGCGCCAGCTTGTCCACGAAAAAGAAATCTGCGGCGGTGACGCCCTCGCCCAGAAGCTTGATGCGCTCGCGGATAAGAGGCGTAACCGCGAGGAGCTTCTCCGGTGAAGGATGCATGCCGGCCTTCTCGAAGAATGGTTCGAGATCGCGGCTGAGTTGCTCCACGGGCAGGGCGCGGATATGCTCGGCGTTGAGCCAGACGGCCTTGGGATCGAAGGGATCGTCTTCCTTGAAGTTGACAACGGTATTGGCGCGGTTAACGTTCTCGAGCGTGAAGGCCTCGGTGATCTCATCGATCGTCATGAATTCGCGATCGTTCTTGGGCGACCAGCCGAGCAGGCAGAGGAAGTTGACGAAGGCCTGCGGCAGAAAGCCGGCATCGCGATACGTTGTCACGCTAACCACCGGTCCGTGCTTGCGCTTCGACAGCTTTGCGCCGTCGGGTGCGACCAGCAGCGGAAGATGCGCGAACTGCGGCGCCTCCGCCCCGGGGCCCTCCCCCAACGCTTCAAAGATCAGCAGGTGCTTGAAGGTGTTCGTCAGGTGATCCTGACCGCGGATGATCTGGGTGATGCGCAGATCGGCGTCATCGACGCATGAAGCGAGGTGATACGTCGGCAGTCCGTCCGAGCGAAGCAAGGCGAAGTCTTCAACCTCGTCGGCAAGCTTGGACTGCGCGCCATAAACGCCGTCCACAAATCGCAGAGTCCGGTCCTCACCGCGAGGCACTCGGTAGCGCAGCGCGAAAGGCTCGCCTCGAGCGGCACGGCGATCGGACTCTTCTCGCGGCAATTCCCGCATGCCCGGGTTGCAGAGCCATGCTCCCTGCGCCGAAGAGGCTTCGCCCTCTGCTGCATGTGCCGGAGTGAAGTCGCGATAGGCAAGGCCCCTGGCGAAGATGGCCTCGGCCGCCTGACGATGCAGGGCAAGGCGATCGGATTGTTTGTACTCTTCGTCCCAGTTCAGGCCGAGCCAGCGCAGTCCTTCGAAGATGGACTGGACGCTGGCCTCGGTGTTGCGCTCGACATCCGTATCGTCCAGGCGTAAGACCATGGTTCCATGCTTGTGCCGCGCATAGAGCCAATTGAAGATAAAGGTGCGGGCGCTGCCGACGTGGAGAAATCCGGTGGGTGAAGGCGCAAAACGAACCCGAACAGCGCCAGATTTTGAGGGAGCGGAATCAGGCATCGTATGAATTGCTTTCCACTCACGATGCTAGCATTCGCTCCCGAGTCGATCCGAATGAGCCGTCTCACGCTCGCGGCGGAAGCGGCGGCTGAGGCGGTGGCGGATACGGCGGCGGATATCCAAGCTGCGGGGCCGGCACAACCTTCCACTCCGCGAATGCCAGAACATAGAGCAGAACAAGTACCCCGAGCGATGGAATCAGGCACAGCAGGCTCAGCCATGGCGTGAATCCTGCCTTTTTCAGGATGAACCAGCATGGGATCATCACAATCGCGATTCCAATCAGAATCAGGAGAGGAATGATTGCCATGAAGGCCATTGCAAAGCGCTGAATCTGCTCCTGGCTGAGCTGGTTATCTTGCAACAGCATTGCAACCCAATGCATACAGAACACTCCGGAAATGGATTCGAACTCTGAGCCAAGCTACGGCGAAACCTGGATTTTCGCAATCAGATTCTTTGCGTTGTATCCAGGAAATTCACACTGGGATGCGTTTGCCGCCAATGGGACGCGTTCAACCACACGAAGCCGACCGCGCTATGCCACTTCTGTCTTCAGCGGCGCTGTAGCGGTGGCTTCGACGTCTTTCTCTTTCTCCTGCGCCAGCCGCGAAATGGAAAGCACCGTGATGTCGTCTTCCTGGCCGAAGATCTCCGCAGCCTTCACAATGAATGATGCAGGCAAGTGGCTGATGGAGCGTGCACGATTGAATCCGAAGAGCTCGTTCTTCGAGTTCTTTGCTTCGATCACTCCATCGGTGATCACCACCAAGCGGTCTTTTTGCTTCAGGTGGATTGTTGCCTGGTCGAAGGTGACCGAATCGTTCAGCCCCAGGGGCAGGTTTCCGGCCATTGTCAGTTCCTTGCCGTTCAGATATGGCGCAATGTGCCCGGCGTTGGAGATGGTCGTCTTCCCGTCAGCCTCAATGTGCATAGCAACACAGGTGGCATACGACTGACCGCGTCCGCACAGTCTTCGATTGAGCGACGCAAGCACAACGTGCGGCTCGTAGCTCGTCTCCACGGTGGTCCGGATCGCACCTACGATCAGCGCTACTTGCATGCCGGCTTGCAGTCCCTTACCTGTCACGTCGCCCAACAGGATGAGCACGCCGCCCTTGCCGTCAGCAAGAACCTGGAAGAAATCGCCTCCCACTTCCTGCGCGGGCTTGTACTCGGTCTCCAGCACAAAGCCGGGAATTGTCGGGATGGCTTCCGGGATCAGCAACTGCTGAATCTGCCGGGCCTGATCGATCTCCGCTTCCCACTGCTGGCGAAGCCTAAGCGATTGCAGGAACCGGCGCATGAGCAACACGGTGATCATGTTCAGCGAGACCACAACCGCGATCTGGCTTATGCCCACCGCCATGCCGAACGGGAAGAATGTCACCGGTACGTGCAGTACCATCAATTCCTGCTGATACAGGGACACGGCCACCAATCCGACCGCAGGCATGGCCAGCCATGCGCCGGTATGATCCTTGCGCATGCCCTCCCATGCGACCCACAGCAGCAACCCGCCCAGCAACAACTTCAGGAAGAGCGCAAGCGGCGCGAGAAAGACCGTGGCCTGCACCGGAATCACCCGGCCGAACAGGGGTGCGCGCAGCAACGCCATGTTCAACGCCAACGCGACTGTAAATCCCCAAACCATCCAATGCATCCGAGCCATGCGTCCCATGCGGAACCAATACGCCCAGAAGATCACCCATAGCGCGATGACGCCCGGAGTGAACACTGCATTGGCCAGCAGTAGAGAAAGCGTTCCCGGCAGCAGCGTGGTGTAGTTTCCGAGGAGGATCAGGAGCGCATGCACGGCCACAGCCGTACAGGACAGTCCGAGCCAGAGGTATGCCTTCTCCTTGCGGTCGAGCCAGAACAAAACGCCGGCGATGGAAGCCGCCAGCAGAAGCACCGCGACCTCCAGGAATTTGCTCACCTGCGAGTGATTCACGGCATCCCAATCCAGGCGAAGCATGTGCTCGATCGCCGCCGCCTGCCCTAACACCGGAGGCCCATGCAGGCCGCCTGCGTCGGGGTTCGTCAACGGAGTTGCCGGATCCATCCACACGCGGATGGCGATCAAGATCTCTCCGTTGTTGATTCCTTTGGGCAGGGCGAATGTTCGCGGCAATGTCAGGTAAGGCGTCACGCCGCTTTTTGTGAAGCGCCCAAGTCCCCCAATCAACCGCCCGTTCACATAGACCTGGTAGGCGTCATCCACGTCGTCGGGCATCATGATTGAGAGGTCGCTCTCGGAGACGCCCGGAACATACTGAACATTAACCTTCAGCCGGTACCATCCGAATCCCGAATATCCCGGATTGCCCAGAACCGTCCAGCCCGGCATGAATCCGCTGGTACCGAGGAATGGGTCGTACGATCCCGGCGGCGGCGTCAGATCCACAGACGACCAACCGGCATCATTGAAGTCCGGTTCGGCCCACTTCAGGTCGTCGCCCTTGTGAAACTTCCACGGTCCCGTCAAATCCACGGTTGACGAACCCAGCACCACCTGTTCCGCCCAATGCGAGGTGGCGTCTGCTGTCTGGCTTGCCGGCAATGAGCTGCTCTGCGCTCTCACTTCAGTGCTCGCGCACAACACCGCTATGGCGAGGCAGATTGCCTCGGCCGAGAAGGGGAGGAGTTTTCTTTTTGCCAAAACCGGGAAACCGCGCATGTAGAATCGGCCTCGTCTTACCCGAGGTCTGTTGGTGCTCGAGCCAAGAGGTATGCGGCGAGAATACGCGTCGGAACCTCATTGAATCAACACAAATTGAATGAACAAATTATTGCCACAGGAATTCGCTGATTGCCGGCAAGAATTTGCCATACTCTTTGTGCAAACAGAGGCTACGTGATGTCCTCGGTATCGTAGACGGGTGTGATCGTGCGCTTCTTCGGCACGCCGTGCACCGATGCCAGCAGATCGTCGACTACGTCCTCGAGCTGCTTCTGACTTTCTATAACCGCGCTCATGCTTTTCAGTTCATCGGGTTCGACAGATCGTTCCACAAGGACCACCGCATGGCACTGCGCCACGTGATCCAGTCCCAGACCTTCCGGTGTCTTGGCCTTGATGCTGACTTGCTCCATCTCTATGCCGAGCAAGTCAGCCACGGATGAACGCATCTCGCCTGAAATCGGAGCGATCTTCGGCGCATTCATGATCAACGTCGTATCGACATTTATGATGCGGTACCCGGCATGCTGGAGCTCTTCCATCGCGAGCTTCAGAAAGATGGCGGAATTTGCATCCTTCCACCGTGGATCGCCCGGAGGGAAAAAGCTACCGATGTCACCGGCAGCCACGGCGCCCAGCAGCGCATCGGTAACGGCGTGCAGCAGCACATCGCCATCGGAGTGACCGGCCAGGCCTTCGGGGTGTTCAAGCGTCATGCCCCCGATGCGCAATGGTATGCCCGCTTTGAACGCGTGCGAGTCCCAGCCAAATCCGATTCGTCTCTCCATGCTCTCCGTTTCCGTCTGCGGGGTCCGCCAGATTACAGCAGTTTAGGAAATCTGCTGGATGGTCGATTCACTCCACGCCGACGCGACCAGCAGGCGGCGGCCCGCAATCAACTTGGCAACCTCACATTATTTCCTAAACTGCTCTTCAGTGCGATCGCTGGCGGAGGTAGAACTCTGCCAGCTCCAGATCGCCCGGCTGTGTAATCTTCAGATTAACCTGAGAACCGTGAACTACGGCCACTGGAAGTCCAGCGCGTTCGACAACCGAGGCCTCATCGGTGCCCACAAAGCCGTCTGCGGTTGCGTCCGCCATCGCCCTATGCAGCAATCCGAAGCGGAATCCCTGCGGCGTTTGTGCCTGGACGATGAACTCACGCGGAATGGTGGAGGTGATGATTGCACCGTGCGCAGTGCGTTCGACCTGCTTGATCGTATCCACAGCCGGCAACCCAACGATGGCCGCTCCATGCTCGATGACAGCATCGATAGTCCGCTCGATCGTGGCCTTGTCGATCAGGGGCCGCACCGCGTCGTGTACCAGCACGATGTCTTCGTCCTTTGCCGGCAGTGCATCCAACGCATGCACCACGGATTCCTGCCGCGAGTCGCCGCCTTCCACCACGTGCACGCAATCAGAAAGACCGAATTCGGCAACCTGAGCCTGCACGCGCTCCATCTCGGTCTTGCGCACAGCAACGTAAATCGCCGTTACTCGCTCCGCCGAGGCGAACGCCCGCAGCGAGTGAATCAGAATCGGGACTCCGTCCAGCGCAAGAAACTGTTTCGGCTGCGGCCCGGCCATTCGCGTACCAAGCCCTGCAGCAGGAAGAATCGCAAAAACCTGCATGTCGAAGCCGAGTATACAACCTTGCTGTCAATCACTGCATGCTTCGTAACGACAGGCGTAACGATCAATGGTACGGGGAGCTTGCGTGTGCGGGTCCGGCGCAACAGGAGCGTCGATCTGATCACCCCGTCGTCATGATCGCAATGGGCGAAAGAGGTCATTGGGTGCCAATGGATTCGGCAGGCGGTGTGACGTACATCATCTCGTTGCTCATCTTGAATCCGAGCTTCTCATAAACGGGCTGGCCTTTCTTCGATGCATGCAGCACCACAACGCCAATCCCGCGCCGTCGGGCCTCGTCCATGCACTCCTTTGTAAGCGATTTCGCCAGCCCATGGCCTCGATGCTTCGGCTCGACGAACACATTCAGAATGTAGCCGCGCTCGCCGCACGCGGGATCGAGAAAATGCGGCGCCCAATCGAGGATGAGGAGACCGGCTGACGCGATGGGGTGCTCGCCATCGCTCGTAATCCAGCCGGCGTATTTGCCCTCGGCGAGCTTCTGCCGCACCCACGGCAGGAAGTGCCGCGCCATCTCATCGAGGATCGCGTCTGGAGCGTTCCCCATGTCCCTAAACATCGCCACGCGATGCCGCGTGATCAACTCCGCATCGTCCGCCTTCGCACTGCGCGTCGTCATCATGCAGCGAGTATAGAGATTGGCGCACGGCTGCCTAGTCGTCCGGATCGTCAGACTCGTAGAATCCGCGACTCTCAAGCTGGGCGATGCGATTGCGGAGCGCCTGCTTGAACTCGATCGCGCCAGGCAGATTCTGGTCCAGGCCGTCGGTCTCTTCGATGCATTCGACCGTCGCACGCAATGTTTCAACAAGAAAAACTGTGGTGAAGACCTGCATATTGGTCATTGAAATGGTCCCACAGTTTTGTCTTCCGGAGCGTTCTGACTTGGTGATATCTGTCACTTCACTTGCGGATCCCGAGGTTTGTTCAGTTGGGGGCATTTGTGATTTCGATCGCGCCGTTCTTCAAGGCCCAGTCCCGGAATCCTTCTGGTGCGTTCTTCACCTCCGCAATGTTTGCAGATCGGATATCGGCGATTTTCTTCCAGTCGATCGCCTGAAGATTCGCCGTGCGCAGGTCAGCCGAAGAGATGTTGACGTTCTCGAGTTTTGCATTGGAGAGATCGCTGCCGACGAGATCCGCATTGCTCATGTTGGCGTTGGTCAGCACCGCGTTTTCCATGTCGCAGCCTCTGAAGTTTGCCGAGTGGAGATCCGAGTACGTGAGGTCTGCAAAGCGGAAAGAACAGGCGCGCAGATCAGCCGCGCTGAGGTCGGCCCGCAAAAGATTGGCGTGATCCAGTCGAATGCCTTGAAGAAACGCGGATGAGGCGTCGACACCAACGAGGGGGACCTTATCAGCGTTCAGTTCCTGGAGCGCCTCGATGCGTCCGCCGCTGCCCCCCTTGCCCTGCGCGGTGTTGATGACCTGCCAGGCCTGATAGTGGCGCTGCTTGATGCGATCTCCGGTTTCGCTGAAGTAGAAGATCACGCCGACGAGAACGGAGAGACTTCCGAGATACTCGAGGACCTCCAGAAAGCTCCACCTGCCGAGACCGTAAGCGGCCCATTCAAACCACCATTCGAAGCGCCGCAAAGGAAGCATCCAGCGGTGCTTCGCTTCCCTCTGGACGACGTTCCATTCGGCGGGGCGTCTGGTCAATCTGCGCGAAAGCATTCAGCCTCCATGAGCCGTGCGGACCTGCTCTAGAGTTGTCGCACTGATGCCAATGAGAGTGTTTCTGGTGTCCGGAAGATACGTCAATCCGCGTTGGTTATTGATCTCTTGCGCTAATGCACTCGTTGGGGCACTGGAGGACTGTCCGCATGCGGACAGTCCGCACGTCGCTCGTGTGCTTTGAGCGCGAAAAAAGCTAAGACGAATATTTCTTCAAAAGGTTTACAGGAATCTACCGATTGTCATAGAAATGCTGCAAAAAACGTTACTTTTGGGAGATTCAGAGAAATACCCGAAACGCAGGCGCGCTCATTCTAAATTGGATAGCTTTGGATGTTGAATTGGTATTTCGATTGCTCCCCAGTATCCCAAATTTCCCCCGGTTCCTGCGCCGCGATTGACGTGCTCGCGGTGCCATCCTGACCTGGGCCAGGCTTTGCACTTGCTCTCTCAAAGTCTCCGGTTCAGCAGAGGTCTACTTCAACAGCATTGAAGGACAAGAACACATGATTAAGAGGATTGCGGGAGTCGCGTTTTTGATGTGT
>Ga0126381_100008373_pt1 | contig 11552 bp, 6 predicted proteins | sample PanSoiMetPlot_28_FD_96465 | JGI IMG/M metagenome (GOLD analysis project Ga0126381, IMG submission 96465) | Tropical forest soil microbial communities from Panama - MetaG Plot_28 | ecosystem: Environmental > Terrestrial > Soil > Tropical forest > Bulk soil | place: Panama | collected 2016-02-17 | reverse complement strand
GTCGTGCGCAAGCTCACTCTGGAGGGACGGCTGTTCTTTTCTCCACAGGCGAAAGGGACAACCAGCACGGTCCACAGAATCTCGCTGTCCAACACCGGCAACTCGACACTGACGCTGGCTAATGTGGTCATCACCGGTACCAACGCCGCGGATTACAAGATCGACCCTACCTCGACAAACTGTCTGCTTACTCCGGGATCGACCCTGTATTCGGGGCAGAGCTGCAAAGTAGGTGTACTGTTCACGCCATCGGGATTGGGTGCACGCACAGCCACGCTCACTTTTCTCGACAATACGGTGAATGGGCAGAACCTCGTGCAGCTGTACGGCGCAGGCACGCAGGCTCCGACCTTCACCATCACTTCACCCGCGACGGGAACCTCGGTCACGTCGGGAACGGCGATCATCTTCTCGGCCAGCGTGACATCGACCTCGTCGCCAGCCCCGACGGGCACGGTGAAATTCTCAGTGGATGGAACAGCGATCGGCGGGCCGGTGACGCTGACCGGAGGAGCGGCTTCGGTGAGTGTTACGGAGACGACCACAGGTACGCACACTCTTTCGGCGAGCTACAGTGGTGATTCGAACTATCTGGCGGCGGGTCCGATCACGCGCACCTATACGGTGACAGCGGCCTCAAAGACCAGTCTCACTTCATCCGCTAATCCTGCGGTGAGCTGCCAGCCGTTGACTTTCTCGGTCGCGGTTAGCGGTGCTCAGCCGACAGGCACTGTGGCGCTGAAGAAGGGGGCAACGGTGTTGGCCACGGCAACCTTGAACAATGGTGTGGCGACTCTCTCACCGGCGGCGCTTCCACCGGGAACCAATGTACTGACGGCAAGCTACGGAGGCGACGCCAAGAATGGAGCGTCGACCTCGGCGAACTTTACGCAAGTGATTTCTTCGAATCACGTGTGCAATATTCTTCCGCCGCGTCAGCTTCCGGTGAAACTCCCTCCACTGTAGTTTCACCAACAGTGCAGGGCTAATCCACGGGCGAGTTGCTTTCTTAGATCTCGCCCGTAAAGTACAAGAGATGTTATGTGAAATGAATCAATGGAGAGTGGTTGATGGGAGCGCATACATAGTTAAGTTGGGGTGGAAGAAAATGACTACTCAGTGACAAATGTGTGACAATGGATGGCGCAGCCATCGTTAGAATGGTTTTTTGTTTTCCTCCTCTCCTGCGACGACGGAACGGATGTTCCAGAGCAACGAAGGTGGTAACTGGGCCCTCCGCTCCAGCTTGTTGACGATGGCCACGGCTTGGATACCGTTTCGTGGCTGAAAACTAATTCTGCTTCCAATTTTGCCGCCGTCTTTGTGGCGCAGCTGCGCTGTGGGGATTGCACGGTGGGGTTGACACATGTCTGTTCTGATCGGCGCTGCTGAAGACGGCGATGCCCTGTTCAGCGCCTTGTACTCGGAGTTACACCAGCTCGCAAGACGCGAACTGGCTCGGCGGAATTTCCCGGCTAGCTATGGCGTCACCACGCTCCTGCACGAAACGTATCTCGACATGTCTCAACGCGCCGAAGCCAGCTTTCCTGATCAAGCACGCTTCATGGGATATGCTGCCCGCGTAATGCGAGGTCTGATCATTGATCGTGCACGGCGCTATAACTCACTCAAGCGCGGTGGCGAATTCGAAATTACTTCGCTTGAAAACGATGGCGTCGAGAGTGCTTCCGATCCAAAGGAACTCTCGTCGATCAGCGATGCGCTTGATCAGCTGGCCAAGGTTGAACCTGAGCTTGCAGAGCTGGTCGATCTGAAATTTTTCTGCGGCCTTACTTTTGCGGAAATTGCCGCGTTGCAAAAGCTGTCAGAGCGCACTGTGCAGAGAAGGTGGGAAAAAGCGCGGATTTATCTCAGCTGTAGCATTCGCGCAGGTTTGTCATGTTGAGGAATTGATGTCCAGCCTCATCTCCGATCAATGGGAACTCCTCAGTCCCTATCTGGATGCAGCGCTCGAAATGAACGACGACGAGCGCTCAATATGGCTGTTGTCGCTACGCAAGCAGAATCCATCGCTTGCGCGCCAGCTGGAAGCTCTTCTCGAAGAGCACAGCATGCTTTCGCGCAAAGGCTTTCTTGAAAATGCAGCGGTGAATCTGCCGGGCCGCGGACTGGCTGGACAGAGCCTAGGTGCTTACACGCTGATTTCACAGATCGGGCAGGGCGGAATGGGCAGCGTGTGGCTGGCGGAACGCAACGATGGCCGGTTCGAACGCCAAGTCGCGGTCAAGTTTCTGAACCTTGCCCTAATGGGAAAAGCCGGAGAAGTTCGCTTCAGGCGTGAGGGCAGCATTCTCGGGCGGCTGTCTCATCCGTCGATTGCAGAACTGATTGATGCGGGTGTGTCGAGCAGTGGACAGCCTTATCTCGTACTTGAATATGTTGAAGGCGAACATATTGACCGCCATTGTGATGAGCGGGCATTCGACATCAGAGCACGCGTACGGCTCTTTCTCGACGTGCTGATAGCAATTGCACAGGCCCATGCCAACCTGATCATTCACCGTGATATCAAGTCTTCAAATGTGCTGGTAAAAAAAGACGGCCAGGTGAAGCTGCTGGACTTTGGCATTGCCAAGCTGATGGAAAACGAGAGCCAGGCGGCACAGCCAACTCAACTGACGATTGATAGCGGACGAGCCTTAACTCCCGAATATGCGGCTCCCGAACAGTTGCAGGGGGGACGAGTCACAACGGCGACCGATATCTATGCGCTGGGAGTTTTGCTGTATGTGCTGTTGACCGGGCGCCATCCTGCCGGAACCGGCCCTCATTCGCCAGCTGACTTGATCAGAGCAATCGTCGACAGAGAGCCGGTAGCGCCATCGAGAGCGATCGTGACGAACACGGAGAGCGCGAGTGAGATCGCCGCAAAGCGATCCACAACACCAGAGAAGTTGCGCCGTGCATTGAGTGGCGATCTCGACACGATTGTCATGAGGGCCCTGAAGAAAGAACCTACTGAGCGTTACGCATCGGTTACAGCTCTGGCGGAAGATCTGCGCAGGTATCTACGAAATCATCCGATCAGTGCACGTCCGGACACGATTGCTTATCGTGCGGCCAAATTTGTACGCAGAAACCGCACTGCTGTCGCGCTGGCAACGCTAGCTTTGATCGCCACATGCGCCGGACTCGTAGGAACGCTGATTCAGGCACGTGCTGCACGGGCGCAACGCGATTTTGCATTGCGCCAGTTGGCCCGAGTTGAATCCATCAATGACCTCGATAACTTCCTTCTGGCCGATGCAGCGCCATCGGGGAAACCCTTTACATCGGATGATCTTCTGGGGCGTGCCGTATATATCGTTGAACGGCAACATAATCCAGATTCCATAAATCGAGCAGAGCTGCTTACATCGATAGGCCGAAAGTATCAGGGGCAGGACGAAGATGCCAAGGCGCTCCGCTTACTTGAGCATGCCTATCAACTCTCACGTGAAGTGAAAGACCCCTCGACACGCGCAGAAGCGGCGTGCGCTCTGGGATCTACTCTGGGAAACAGCGATCTGCGGCGGGCGGAAGCGCTTATTCAGGAGGGACTCCATGAACTTCCGAACGAGCCTCAATTCACACTCGATCGGGTTTCCTGCCTATTGAGCGGGAGTTCCGTCGCCCGTGAAGGCGGTGCTACACAAGAGGCAATTGCGCGGAGCCAGGCGGCAGCACGTTTGCTTGCCACTTCACAATTGAGGTCGGAAACTGCCGACTTGCGCGTGCAGATGAGCGTCGCAGAGTCATATCGAGTTGCAGGCCAGTATCGCGAAGCGATTCCCGCGTTCGAACAAGCTGCTGAACTGATGACTACACTTGGACGTGACGAAACACAAACAGCGGGAACATTGTTCAATAACTGGGCATTGGCGTTGCATCTGGCAGGCCAGCCTCTTGAAGCGGAGAAGTTGTTTCGCCGCGCCATAGATGTCAGCCGCGTCGATCAGTCTGAGCAAGGCGTCTCGCCAATGCTGCTCATTAACTATGCGCGTACGATCGGTGAATTAGGTCGACTAAGCGAAGCCGCAGATTATGCGGAACGAGGATATCTAAGAGCCGTTGAGGCGGGCGATCAAGTGGTTACGAATCAAGCGTTGCTGGTGCGGGCTCGAATTTATCGAGAGCAGGGCAACTTTGCACGTGCCGACGCCATGTTGACGGAAGTTGAGCCAAGGCTACGTAAAGCGCTTCCTCAGGGCCATCTTGCATTCGCAACGCTGGCAATGGAATATTCTCTTCTGGCATTGGCTCGGGGTGACTTGACTGCCGCCCTGCAGCAAACAAACAAATCCATCACGATTGCTGAGGCCTCGATAAAAGCAGGCCAGCGAGGAGACGACTATCTGCCGCTGCTTCTTCTGCCGCGCTCTGAGGTCAATCGTGAACTCGGGCGAACGGACGATGCGGTTGCCGACGCGACACGCGCACTGGATTTGTTGCAAAAATCTGGAGACCCCGGATCGTTTTCGAGCCACATTGGCCATGCCTACTATACGCTCGGTCGCGCGTTACAAGCGCAAGGAAAGCCAAAAGAGGCACGCGCGGCATTTGTTTCAGCTACTGCGAACCTGGAACAGGCGGTAGGTCCAGACCATCCTGACACCCGCATTGCGCGGCAGCTGGCTTCTCTTTAGGCCAACAGAAATTCCCTTCTCGCTGTCGTCTTTTTCTTTCTCTTTGCGATATCTCAAGTAGTACTGATAGGTCCTGATTCCCCGATTTGAAACGCGCGGCACGGAGCTGCCGCGCGTATTTTGCCTGGATAGAGAGAAAAAAACAAAGTAGACGTGCCGTCACAGGCCAAATTTCAGTCGATATGCGCTCGGCGAAACACCTGTGTACCGCTGGAAGACTTTGCGGAAAAAGGCGACATCCTGATAGCCGACGGCGTCACTCACTTCCTGCATTGTGCGGTGCTCGCTCTCGAGCAAGCGCTTAGCGGCAGCAACACGCAGTTTCTGAAGGTAGGTCAAGGGACTGTCCCCAGTGGCGTGTTTAAAACGGCGAACGAAATTGCGCAGACTCATGCCCACGTGTTCAGCCGGGGTTTCGAGCGGGAAGTTCTGGCGAAAATTCTGATGGAACCATTCCTGTGCTTCGGAGATGGACTCGTCCGAGTGATCGGTCTTCAACGGCACGATGGCGAATCCGGCCTGCCACGCACGAGGCATTTCGATAAGCAGTGCCTTGGCGCTTTGCATGGCAACATCGTGGCCGCAAAAGTGCTCGACGAGATAGAGGCTAAGGTCGAGGCAAGCGTTCACACCTCCACCACAGTAGAAGCCATGATCTTCAGTGACCATCAATTCCGGCATCCAGTGCACGTTGGGATATTTCTCGCGGAAGCGATCAGCCAGGCTCCAATGCGTGGTGGCGCGCTTGCCATCGAGCAAGCCAGCGGCTGCGACAAGGCCCACGCCGGAGCATACGCTGGCGATGGGAACTCCGCGTTTGTGCCAACGATGGAGCCAGGGTACGACCGGGGCATTGCGCTCAACCACGTCGTCAATGCTGATTCCAGTCGATGGGATGAAGATGAGATCTGTTTTGTTAACATCTGCAAGAGCTGCTGTCGGCTGGATATGGATGGGCCCATCGCATGGAACTGCATTTCCATCAACCGATGCCGTTGTCACGCGAAACTTGGGGCTAGGTTTTGCGCCGATAAAACTGTTCCAGAGCGTGCCTGTAGTACGGAAGACTTCCATTGGACCAGTAGCTGTGGAGCAAAAGGTTTGATCGAGGAACAGAATTGTAACGTCAATCATGAGCGCCCTCCTGGTGGATGGCTGAATTAACAATCAATGATGTCAAATCTGCCATCCCCCTGACAATGCTCTTTTGATTCAATCAGACGCAGATTTGCAGCACCTTATTTCGGCCCCAGGTCGAAAAATTTTCTGGAAGGAACAGTACCACCGATGAATTCGAAACAGCACGTCCGTTTATTGCACATACAACTGCTTTGCATATCGAGATTGTCACAGCGTGCGCTTGATTACGCGATCAAGGGATATCAGCTAGGTAATGCAGACTTTTGCGGACAGGTTCGTGCAGTAGACCACAAATTTAGAGAGCATCATCGTCAGATCCAATATTTGTGCCATGAACTCACAGCGGATGGAGTGACGATCCCTTCGAACTTTCGTTTTGCGCTAGCTGCTCTGCGCGTCGATTGCGCCTTGCAGAGAACTTATGCAGCAGCGACGCGTATCGCACAGGACACGCTCCTGCTTATTGAACGTAGTGCTATGGCCAGGTGTGCTCCGCTGGACAGGTTCGGAAGATTGGTAAATTCTCTGATGCGCTTGTGCACCGTTGCCCTTTTCGAGAAGGAAGAGTGCTACGCGGAGATGGTTCTGCAAAGTCACGGGCTATTGCGACGGTGTGAGCTAATCTTTGATCATTCATCTCGGGATGTCGGTCAAAGAAGCGTACATAGTTATGTGTTGGCTATTACACAAAGCCTCAGTGTCATTGCGAAACAAGCTCATGAAATGGCTGCCGCGATCCATTGCTGGCTCAATTACCAGGAGACTGTGCCGACAATCGATGCAAGTGGATTCGATCTACTGAATTTCCCTTCCCAAAGCGGTGACTGCAGAAATGCGATGTATCAGTCCTTACCAGACGCAGGCTGAAGTCTCCTATGCTCTTTTGGCCGCCAATATCCAAGTAGTCCCAGGGATCGAGCTTTAAGATTCAAGCGGCTTTAGGCGGTCGATTCTGGTGGAACAATTAGGTTCAGAATCCCACGTAATTATTCAAATGCGCCGCATAAGTGCAAGTATTCTTTAGCGTTAACAGGTGAGACAACGGCGCCTACTGCTTTAAATCCACTTGGCTCAAAATCAGCCGTTCGGATAAAAGCCCAATAACTCATAAATAGCTTTTAATTCAGATACTTTGTGACATAGAACCCTAGCCATCAGTCCTCGATGGACTACGCCTTCGACAAATTGTTGCGCTAACCAACGTAGGGGCAGCAGCAAAGAATTGATCACATATCAAAGTCTTCTTGATAAGAAATTGTGAAAAATCTTGGACTGGAGAAACCAATGGTATATCTTGTCCGACGAAAGTGAGAATCGGGGATCGCGGCGCTGAAAACTCCGCGGAAAGTCCGGGTGATCTGCGACTTTCACGGTTTTTTTGTCAAGCAGCCGCAAGTCTCTCGATTCAAAAGGGGCATCGGTGATGAGGGCTCTTCTTCGTCGGTTTGCTGTTCCTGTAGCAGGCCTGATGTGCCTGTGTGCTAACTCCCCTATTCACGCTGCCAACACAACTGCAGATGGGACGCCACCATCACTCGCGGTCAATAGTGTCGTCATTCCCGGCCCTCTCCGATCCTTTATGCGCATGGCTGGCATCAGCCAAAAAATTCAGCCTGAAGATGTAATGCCTTTACTCGCTCGCAACTCATACCTCCAGGGTTACGAGAACGGTAGAGAAACAGAATTTCTGATCCTGCTGGACCGCTATGTTCACCAGGCCAGAGAACTTCAGGCACTCGCCGGAACAAGCGGCGCGCTACGCGTAACAAACTGCGAAGAAGCAATCGCACTGATTCAGGTTCTCGGATACCGCCTCCGCCAAAATTGCGGGCAGAAAAATGCCTTCCTTGTAACTGCGAATCCAGAAAGAGCTTTTCTTACCATTGACTCCGGTTTCCCTCTCACCGGTCTCGAAGAAGAACTGCAAAACGGCACACCATTCTCCTATGCATTTCCTACTACTCAGGTTCCAGTCATCTATAACGAAACCGATTGGGTTGGGCTCAGTGTGGAGCGGAAACGAAGCTCTGGAACTTTAGTGGATGTGCTCGTCCATGATCCGTCAGTGGCACGCCTCTATTGGGCGCTATCCAAGATCGACGCTGAAACCCGGGTCGCTCTCCTTCGTTCTCCAGGACTCAGGAAGTTGCTCCCCTATGCCGCCGTCCTCGATTTCTATGGCAGCCAGCTATGTATTCGCGATGGCCATGTCGTCGTGCCCGGTGGAGCAAATGCTGAAAAGGGCTGGAAGGACTTAGTGGGGGCAAGCCCCGATTCACCGGGGGACTTCGTCGTCCGACTTCTTTCCAAGGACAACGGGTGGCTTGCTGTATATTTCGACGCCCTGTCACGCGTTAGCCAAACACAGCAGGCACACCTCACCGAGTCTTCGCGCCTCAGACATCTCTATGATGCCTTTCGCTCACCCGAGGCCGATATCAATCCAACCCGCAGCGTGTTTCGCAAAGCCCCCGATCTTTTAGTCCTGTTCACGCGGGTTGATTGGGAACCAAATGGCGATCCGCATGTCCCAGGCAATCTCGAAGTCTGGAGTGAGATCTTCAATCAGAAGAGCGATTCCAAAATCGTTCGTGAATGGGCCAAACGTTCCCACAGTTGGAATAATCCTGAACAATTGCTCGAAGCGATGGTTTCCGTCTCTCGCATCGAAACAGACAGCGGCCCGCTCCAGATCTATCTCATGATGAGTGAGATTGACAGCTCGCGCCCACAGCAACAGCACTTGTCAGACGGAACCGTGCGTTTGCTTGCCAGCAAGTTCGCGCAGTTCAGCAGTTGGTATCCAATCTTTGCAGAATTTCCCAATCTGAATGACACGTCCATTATCCGTTTCATAAATATTGCGGATGGAATCAACGAGATCTCTAATCCCGCGCTCCGCGGCAACACATTGGGATCTTTTCAGGCCAATATAGGGCTATGGCAAATTCTCGCCCGGCAGGGAGAGATTCCCGCCTCGGCAATCAACACATCCTGGCAGAAAGCAGTAGAGCCCTTTGCCAAAATCTCTTCCTCCGCCCAGCTCTTTGATGCAACGCGCAATTCGTTAAGTGAACTCCTCGTCGCATCCACTGGCAACGCCAATCGTTCGGAAGACGAAATCATCCAGTTGCTGGCAGGTCCCGCGCAACAAACTCCCGAAGGCCAGCGCATGCGCCGCGAATTGGCTGCGAAGATTGCGTCAGTTTTGGAAGACCAGCGCCTGGTTTCTCTCGATACCCTCTTCGCTCTGAGTGATGGCCTGAGTGACATGGCGCACGGAAAACCGGCTGCCCCACATCTGCTGGGCCTTGCAGGTGAGCTCCGTGAATTCGAACTGCCTCGTCCTATTTTCACAAGTTCCGAAAAAATCAACTGGGCGCCACCCGTATACAGCGCCCGCCATGCGGAGTTGCAGATCAAGACCGATCTGACGAAGGTGATCAAGTCGCCGGGATCGCCTGCGCAATTGGACGCAGCCCGCGGTCAGCTTGCGCCCTTCTTGCGCGACACCCTCGTAGGACTGAACTACGCCTACTACGAACCTCCCGGTGCTCAGATTCTTCACAACAATCCTCTCTTTGTCCGCTCGCATGATTTTTCGGGAATAACCATCATGGGCGCAGAGCGACTCTGGCGCTCTCCGGAGCTGGTTGGAATTGGTACGCCTGCCGGTGGCGGCGCTTACCTGTTAGGATCGCTGGCTGACTTGCCCTATGCGCTGGCCGAGACAGAAGAGGACTTCATCGCTCCTGAAAATGTACAGGCATTGATCTGGAAAGAATCGGTGCCAGACCTTCTCGTCAGTTCGATATTGCCGCGCTGGTGGGGAATAAGCGCGAATGAACTGCACGCCGTTGCTCTATATCAGAAGTCCGGAGAAGAGATTCTGACAGCTGCAGCCAAGGATCCACAGCTGAAAACCAAAGTGATAACGATTCTTTCCGATCGCATGACGCCCCGAAGGTTGGAACGAACAGAAGAAGCTTTGCAGAGTCAGGCTGACTTAGCTGCATTCCTTCCTCGAATGATGCCTGCAGATAACTTCTACCTCGCTGCTGAGTTCCGTAGAAAGTACCCGGCGGATGCGGCTTCTTTCGGAACTGCGAGTCAACAACTGGACAATCTCTGCCGCCAATATCCCACTGATGCGAGTTGGGATCGCTTGTCGAGAGACTTCGGTGTGCCTCATCCGACGTTAGCGCGAACATACTCCCGTGAAGTCCTGAACGTGAAGCCCTTCCCTGCTTTCGGAGGGTATTCCAGCCGCCTGTTTGGTGAATCGTGGGAATCAAGCAATTTGTATTGGGCTCGGTTGGTGGACGAAATGGGATATTCTCCAGTAACTCTGAATCTCCTGGCGCCGCAACTGACCCGCTATATGACAGCAAAGATTTTTGCCACGGATCTTGAAGACTGGCCGGCATTGCTGCGCGCGATGCAAGAGACCGGAGATGAATTCCGGCAAGGCAAAATAGCCTTGCCGCAAGTGGCAAACACAAGTTCTCTGCATTAGAAGGGGTGCGAGATGGAAGTGGGTAACAAAGCAACAAGGGCCAAAAAGTATCTTCTTTTTCTTGGAATCATTCCGTGTCTTTTCCTGGGTGGTAAACAGCGAACAGTCGCGCAGGACGATGATTCGTCGCGTATTCGCGTGAACGTTGTCCTCGTTCAATTAAACGTTGCTGTGACAGATCGCAAAGGAAATTATGTCAGCGGTCTTCGTCCTGAAGACTTTGCCATTACTGAGGACAAGATCCCGGAAACAATCTCCACCTTTGAAGAAGGCAACGAACCTACTGTTCGACCGTCGCAGCAAAGCTCTGCAACAAGCAAGATGATCGAGGCCGGACAGACCGAGTCCGCCACAACTCCGGCCAAGAATCCTCTTTCACAATTTGCCGGAGCCAATGTCTTCATCCTGTTCGATACCAGCAACTATATGTATCGCGGATTCGTGTTTGCACAAGATGCGATCGCTGACTTCATCCGATCACTCGAAGGAGTAAGCAAGCTGGCCTTTTATTCTTACAGTCGCGATCTGTCTCGTGCCGCTCCGCTCACAGTTGACCGGACACAGGTACTGCGTGGCGTGCGCAGCACGGTTGCCGGAGATGACGCCGCTCTCTACAACTGCCTGCTGCTCACAGTCAAAGACGCAGCCCAGCTCAAGGGAAGAAAAGCCATCGTGGTCTTCTCCAATGGTCCGGATAATGCCAGCTCAGTGCCGCCAGAAGACGTCGCCGAACTGGCCCAGTCCACCGGAACGATCATTTACATGATCAGCACCCAGCAGGCACAGCTGGAGCCGGTCTCAACAGCCGTATTTGAACGCATGAGCAAAGCGACCGGTGGTAAGGCCTATTTCGCCAAGAGCTGGAAAGACGAGACCCAAGCGTTCGCTTCCATCCGCGATGACCTCGCGCATCTCTATTCCCTCACCTACTATCCGCAACAGAATCCAAACCGGGGCTGGCGTGCAATTAACGTAAAGCTTGTGGGTAAGAACATGCAGAAGTATCACATTCGCACGCGTGACGGATACCGACTTCTCCAGCAAGCGCAACTATCCACAGGAACCGTCGCGGAGGCAGGCGCAGGATCAGCCGAGAACAATAAGTAGAAACTCATCCCTCGGCGTATTCACTCTGCAAAAGTTGGAAATACTTAAGGGAAACAAAGTACAAGTTACTCAGGTTCGCTGCTCCATACGGCAATAGTTTTCGCGTTTTCTGCATCGTTCCGGACGTGTGCAATGAGCACATT
>Ga0126381_100008372_pt1 | contig 11553 bp, 8 predicted proteins | sample PanSoiMetPlot_28_FD_96465 | JGI IMG/M metagenome (GOLD analysis project Ga0126381, IMG submission 96465) | Tropical forest soil microbial communities from Panama - MetaG Plot_28 | ecosystem: Environmental > Terrestrial > Soil > Tropical forest > Bulk soil | place: Panama | collected 2016-02-17 | reverse complement strand
TGGCGCCTGGTCGCGGTCGGGCACGCGGCCACCGAGGTCGTCGAGCTGGACGCGGCGCGCCTGCGCGACGGATCGGAGGACGTGTCGCAGCGAGTCGAGCAGTTCGTCGAGCTCGCGGCCAGCAGGGTGGACGGCTCGGGGACGCGTACCGCTGGCGGTGACGCGGTCCCGGCGGTGCGGCTGTCCCGTGCGCACGAGCGATTCACGACGTTGGTGCGTGAGTGCATCTCCGCGACGCAGGCGAGGGACCTGCAGGACGGCGAACGGATGGTCTCGCAGCTCGACCGCGAGCACGACCTCGTCGACGCTGCGCTCGTCGACCTCGTCGAGATCGTCGACCGACGCGAACCACTCGGTCGCGTCTCGGGCGACCGGAGGGCGCAGCTCGACGTCGTGTTGGCGCGGATCGGACGGGCGCTGCGGATCGACTTCTCCGGCTACGACGACTTCGGCGAGCACGAGACGAACCCCGTGGTCGCGCGGGTCGCGCACGGCGGTTGCCGGGCGCGGGTCACGACGTTGCGCCACGGATGGTGGAAGCGGACCGGGCCGGTGATGATCGGCTTCCTCGCCGACGACGACGTCCCGGTCGCGCTGCTCCCGGACCGGGGCCGGTACCACGTGTTCGATCCGTCGACGGGCCTCACGACGCGCGTCGATCCGTCTCTCTCCCATCGCCTCGGCGCCGAGTCGTACACCGTCTACCGGCCGCTGCCCGGTGATGCCGGGTCGTTCCGCGCGCTCGCCCACGCGGTGCTGCCGTTCGTCCGGCGAGACCTGTGGATGCTCGTCGCGCTCGGCTCGCTCGCGGGTCTGATCACGCTGATCACTCCGCTCGTCACCGCGCTCGTCTACAACGACGTGCTCCCCAACGACGAACGCGGCCTGCTGGTCGCGATCTCCCTGCTCCTGATCGGTGCGACCGTGACGTGGGGCCTCGTCGCGCTGTCGCGGAACCTCGTGACGGTGCGCATCGAAGGCCAGCTCGAGATCCACCTCGATCCCGGCCTCACCGATCGCCTCTTGCAGCTGCCGTCGGGCTTCTTCCGGCGCTACGCGACCGGCGACCTGGCCACGCGGGCCGGCGGCTTGCAGCTGATCCGTCAGCAGCTCTCCGGCGCCGTCGTCACGTCCGCGCTGGCGCTCGTGTTCTCGCTCCTCAACGTCGCGCTCCTGTTCGTCTTCTCACCCCTGCTCGGACTCGCGTCGCTGTTGACGATCGCCGCGATCGTCGTCGTCCTCGTGATGCTCAACGTGGTCGCGGTGCGCCAGCAGTACGAGGTCTTCGCGGCGACGGGTGATGTCGCGTCGGAGCTCTTCCAGGTGATCCGGGGCGTCCACAAGATGCGGGTCGCCGGTGCCGAGCCACGACTGATGGCGCGTTGGGCGAGCCTGTTCCGTCGGCAGCAGCAGGCGGTCTACGCCGCCGGGAAGACGCAGACCTGGGTCTACGCGGTGGTCACCGTGCTGCCCGCGGCGGTGTCGCTCACGCTGTTCGCGGTCGCGGGGACGGTGTTGGCCGGCGACATCTCGTCGGGCGACTTCATGGCGATCGTCACCGCGCTCGCGCAGTTCGGCGCCGCGGTGATCGCGACGTCGCTCACGCTCGGTCCCGCGTTGAGCGTGATCTCGTTCTGGCAGCGCTTGCTCCCGATCCTGCAGGAGCCCCTGGAAGAGGTCGGGGTGCGCCAGCCGGGCCGACTCTCGGGTGAGCTGTCGCTGCGGTCGGTGACGTTCGCGTACGACGACGGCTCGAACGTGGTCGAGGACATCTCCTTCGACGTCCGGCCCGGCGAATTCGTCGCGATCACCGGACCGTCGGGCGCCGGGAAGTCGACCCTGCTCCGACTGCTGCTCGGGCTCGACCAACCCACCCGCGGGTCGGTGCTCCTCGACGGCAGGGACCTGCGGTCGCTCGACGCGCGGGCGGTGCGCGCCCAGTGCGGCGTCGTGATGCAGGGGGCACGGCCGCTGCCGGGCGAGATCCTGTCGGCCATCCTGGGCGAGGCCGGTGGCGCCGACGACGAGGCGTGGGCGGCGGCCGAGGGTGCCGGCCTGGCCGACGACATCCGCAAGATGCCGATGCAGATGCACACGATCATCGGCGAGGGCGGGCTCGCGTTCTCGGAAGGTCAGGTGCAGCGACTGATGATCGCGCGGGCGCTGGCGCGTCGGCCGCGGATCCTGTTCTTCGACGAGGCCACCAGCGCGCTCGACGACCGGGTGCAGGCGATCGTGTCGAGCCACATCGAGGCGCTCGACGCGACCCGCGTGGTGATCGCGCATCGGCTGAGCACGATCCGCAGCGCCGACACGATCTACGTCGTGGAGGGCGGCCGGATCACGGAGTCGGGCACCTTCGACTCGCTGGTTGCGAGCGACGGTCCGTTCCGGCGTCTCGCCGCGCGTCAGCTCGTGTAGCACTGCGCCTCGGCGCCGATCAGCTGTACCGGCAGACGACCTTCCCGAAGCGGTCGGGGTCGGAGAACGTGCGGCGCAGGAACGCAGCGGGCGAATCGGCATCCATTACCGAGTCGATCGGCACGGTGATCCTCCCCTTCGTGAAGTCGTCGACGGCGTGTTCGAGATCGGCGGTGCTCCCGAGGCAGTTGGCGACGATCGCGACGTTGCGCTCGAGCGCACGTGCGAGCACGGAGCTGTCGAGGACGGACTCCGGGGCCATCGACGTGGTCCCCGCCTCGGGGAACTGACGCTCGAACCCACAGGTGACGTACCGCCCGAAGGACGCGAGGACCGGAAGCGACCGGTTGAGGTGGAGGTCGAAGTAGGGATCGAGGACGGCGTCGAAGCCCTCGAGGTCGCGCGCGTGGTCGGCCAGGTCGCCGGTGCCGTCGAAGGGCGCGTCGTCACGGGGGACGACGAAGACGCGCTCGAACCCGAAGTTGCGGACGCGTTCCGCCTTCGCCTCCGAGCCGGTGGTCATGGTGACGTCGCCCCCTGCGTTGCGCGCCGCCTGGGCGAGGAAGAGGGAGGTGTTCGAGGTCGCGGCCGTGACGAGGACGTTCGCGCCCGGCTCGATTCCTCCGCGTCGGACCATCGAGTAGCTGGTCTGGGCGCCGACGCTGAAGGCCGCCGCCTCGACGTCGCTCATCCGCTCCGGCACGACGACCAGCTTGCGCGCCGGCAGCACCTGGAGCTCCCGTGACGTGTGGTTGGTGGGCAGGCCCCACGGCTGAGTTCCGGTTCCGAAGTACCCGTCGATCATCACGCGATCGCCGGGACGCACGTTCACGACCGCGTCACCGACCGCCACGACCTCTCCGCCGAGCTCCGAGCCGATCAAGTAGAAGCCGCGCGGCCTCGGGAGCACCGACATCCAGAGCGTCAGCGCCCGGTCCCGGTAGTTGCACGAGAAGGTCCGGACGCGGACGAGCGCGCCGTCGCGGTGCTCGTCCCCGGGGTCGAAGGTCGGTGGCTCCACCGGCACGAACCCGCAGCGCACCTCGTACCCGGCGATCTCGACCGACCCGAACGGCGCGCCTGCCGCGTCGGTCATCTCCGTCCTGGCGCCACCGATGCCCAGCCCGACCGGCAGCGACGAACGCGCACCCAATTCGGAGAGCAGATCGGTCACGGATCCACCGGCGCCGGATCGAGCAGGCGGATCGACCGAGTCGTCCCCGGCGCGTCCAGCCCCTGCAGGTTGCGAACCACCGCCGCCAGCCCCCACATCGCCGACAGCCGGAAGCGATCACCGGCGAGGCCCTCCGGGAACCATCGACCGTGCTGCGTCCGGCGACCGACGATCACGCGTGCGGTCGCCTCGGCGCGGCTCAGCGCGAGCTCGTCGGCGTGCTCCCGGTACGCGATCAGTCTCTCCTCGAGCTGGGTGAGGTGCTCGAGCGACGTGGTCGGAGGCTTGGCGCGCGCGCCATCGAGCCGAGCGGGCCGCACACCCATGGCCAGCAGGATCAAACGGTCGCCCGACTGCTCGGGCTTCGCCGCGTCGCGCCACGAGCTGACGGGCGACGGCGGTTCCGCACCCGTGCGGGTGGCGCGGCGCCACAGCGCCAGCGCGGCGAAGCCGTGGACCGACGGCAAGGTGTCGGCGAACCGTGAAGTGCGCAGGGAGAGCCGCGGATGGTGCTCCCAGCCGGCCGCGAGGTGCGCCGCGAGCCGATCGCCGGCGTCGGCGAGTCGGCGGGCGTTCCCAGATCCGGGAGTCCCGTTCCGGGCGCGTCCTTCGAGCGCGAGCAGGAGCCCGGAAGCCGCCGACAGGTCGTGTGGCTCCCACACCGCGCCCGGGTCGAGATCCGCGAGCATCTCGTCTGCGTCGACGACCACCTGATCGGCGCCCGTCTGCGCGAGCACGTCTGCCGGGAGCGTCCACAACGCGTGCAGGACCGCCGGCAGACCCCAGTACGGGTGCCAGCGGGGCGCCTCGGCGTGCCCGTCGAGCCATCGTCGGCCCGCGGCGACGAGCTTCTGACCACCGTCGACGAGCTCCGCGGCCTGGACGCGGGCTTCGCGGAGCACCTCGGCTGCGAACGCCGCGTCGGCGCCGGCACCGCCGGACGCGAGGGTCAGCGCCAGGCCCGCGGATCCCGAGAGGAGGTCCGCCGGGCGGCGCACCGTGAGCGCGAACGCGTCGTTGTGTGGGACGTAGCCGATGCCCGCGCGCAGCGGCGCGCCGGCAGGGCCACCACGGCGGAGCAACCCCACCAGCTCCCGCATCGACTGCCGCGCGTGCGACGTCCACTGCACGGGCTCGGTCGCGAGCTCGACTTCGACGGCGTCCCGATCGGCGCGATGCTCGGGCGCCGCGCAGAACGCGAGGGCGGCGAGAGAGTCCTTGTCCGCAGGATCGGGCTCGGCCGGGAGGGCCTCGATGCGTCGAAGGTTCCCTGCGAGCGCGGGCTCGGAGAGCACGTCCTTCGCGACGCGACCGTCCTGTCCGATGACGTCGCGCTCGCCGACCAGCATCCGGAAGAGCGGGATCTCGCCGTCACGCACCGCGCCGATCTCGGAGTCGATGACCGCGGCGGGGAGCTTCGAGCGGGCGTGCTCGTTGCCGAGGCGAGCCAGCACGGCCTCACGTCGAGCGCTCGACGCGATCACATCCGGCTGCAAGCTGTCCCGGAGCAGGAGCGCATAGACCCAACTCGGCCGCACGATCGCGCGCGCGGGGAAGCTCGACCACGATTCGATCGCATGCGCGAACTCGGCGCGCCGGTCGACGAGGAGTCGGTGCATGCTGACGAAGCCGTCGACCATGTCGTCCACGTGGTCGAGGAGCGGCGCGTTCGAGCTCGCGGCGAGCAGGCCGAAGTTCATCGCGGTGTGCTCGGCCCGGCGGAGCAGCGGCGCGGTGAGCAGGGCCGTCGAAGAGGCGGCCGGCGCCCACGGCACGTCGGCCGGGTCGACGAGGAGGAACGGGACGATCGTCTCCGTGTCCACGGGGACGAGCCGATCCTGGGCGATGACGACGTTCTCGATGTGGATGTCGGACGAGCCGAGCACGCCGAAGAGGCAGATCCACATGCCGACGTCGCGGGACAGCCGCGCCCATCCGTGCTCGCTCGTGGGCGGTGCCGCGACCACGAACTGCTCCCACGCATAGTCGGCTCGGCTCAGACGGGCGGGCAGGAGCAGGTCGGCGCCGAGCACCTGGAGCAGCTCGGACAGGGCGTCGGTGAGTCGGGTGTCCTTGGGCTTGTAGAGGAACGACGAGCCCGACCCGAGCGGCGAGACGCGCATGACGCACCGCCCGTGGTCGTGGGTGTCACCGACCGGATCGCACGTGAAGTCGACGGCGAGCGCGGGCGGATCCCCCTCACCGAACGCCCGCGCGAGCTCGGCGCGATCCCCTGCGAACCGGAGCAGGAGCTCGTCGGCGAAGACCGCCCACTCGGCCGCGATCGTCCCCATGACGCGGCCGAGGGACGGCGCGCACCGGAGGGTCTCGCGCCACCCGGCGAGCGGCGGCTCGTCGTCGCGGAACCGCTCGTCGCCGCCACCGCGCAGACATCCGAGCGATGCCGAGAGCAGGCGGCGCAGCAGATGCGCGACGAGGCTGCGCTCGAGCGCGGGCGACGGGCGCGCGGGGTGGCTGGTGAGCCGGGCCCGGGCCCAGGGCACGAACGCGGCAACCGCGCTCGCTCCGTAGCCCTCCGACGGCAGCGACTCGACGGTCTCCGGACCGAGCCGCCCGTCACCGGACGCGAGGGTGGATGCCAGTGCGCGCGCACGGTCGTCGACCATCCGGGCCGCGCTCTCGAGCAACCCGTCGAGCGCGACCGCCCACGCCGGGACGGCACGGGCAGCAGCATCGAGCGGTGTCGCCGCGCGGCCCGGGTCGTCCGCGTGCGCATCGACCACTCGGAGGACCGTCGCGTCCTCGGCGCCGACCTCGCCGGTCAACGGTCCGCGGTCGACGTGGCGGTGCCCACCGCCCTTGCGCATCGCACGAGGCGACTCACACCATCATCGCACCGGTGACCATCGAGCCGACGATGATGGCCGTGCCCATGATCGAGGCGGCCGTTCCGGACCCGCCCTTCCCGCCCGCGATGAGCTGGAGGTCTTCCTCGGACAGCTCTTCCATCTGCTGGGCGCGCAGCGCGGCGAAGTCCTCGGCGGTGATGTCGAAGCCCGCGTCCTGGGCCATCCGGAGGCGCGCGTCGTTGTCGGCCGCGCCGACCAGCCCGTTGCGGAACGACTCGTCGTCGTTGACGCGCTCCACGAACGCCTGGAGTGCTTCCTGGCTCATCGTTGCCTCCCCTGCACGCGGGCGCGGATCACACGAACCCCGCCGCCCAGATCGCGACCATCGTCACCGGGAGCGTCACTGCGGCGATCTCCGTCCCGGTGGTACCTCCTCCGGCTATCCGCTGGAGGTCTTCCTCCGAGAGCTCCTCGACGCCAGCCTGGCGTCGGAGCTCGGCGAGGTCTTCGGCCGTGATGTCGAAGCCGGCCGCCTGCGCCATCTGGAGGCGCACATCGTTGTCGGCGGCGGCGATCAAGCTGTCGCGGAACGTCTCGTCGTCGTTCACGCGCTCGACGAACGCCTGCACCGCTTCCTGGCTCATCGACGCCTCCCCTGCACGCGGGAACCGGTCACACCAACCCCGCGACGAACCCGACGAACGAGATCGCGGACCCGACGGCGCTCACCACCTCGGTGGTGCTCATGCCCCCGGCGATCTTCTGGAGGTCCTCTTCGGAGAGCTCGTCGGCGCGGTGCTCACGCCGCAGCTCGGCGAGGTCGTCGGCGGTGATGTCGAAGCCGGCCTCCTGGGCCGCCCGGAGCCGGGCGTCGTTGTCGCCGGCTGCGACCATGCGCTCGCGGAAGGCGTCGTCGCTGTTCAAGCGCTCCACGAACGCCTGCGCTGCTTCCCGGCTCATGCGCTCTCCCTGTCGTGCGCGTCGTGGTGGCCGCAGCGTATTACAGCGACGCGGTGGACGCGGGCGGAGCCGGGCGGTCGTAGCCGAACGAGGTGGCGAGCTCGGCGACGTCGGCGAGCAGGTCGTCGGGCAGGTTCCATTCCCGCGGGTGGTCGAGGGTGGGAGGCAGCTCGACCGGGTGCGGCGCCGGTGCGCGAAGGAATTGCGGGTCGTTTCCTCCGAGCGCGTCGTCGAACCCGGTGCTGGCGTACGGCGAGCGCTCGGGATGGCACATCGCCTCGAGCGCCTGGTCGTCGTCGCGCACCGCGAGCCAACGCGCGATTCGTCGCAGCTCGTTCGCCGGCGCGTTGAGCACGTCCTCCGAGCGCACGAGGGTCCACTGCCCCGGCGGCAGCTCCGCACAGAACGCCGAGATCCGGCGGTGTTGGTTCAGCCACGAAGACGTGAACACCTCCGGCCGGTTGAAGGTCATCCAGCGCACCTGCAGGGACCGTGAAGTGGTCACCGGATGGCGGGTGAGGTGGATGAACCGGGCATCGGGACACGCGGCGAGCACCCGGTGGAGCTGCTCCTCGCCGCTCACCGTCTCCGGCGACTTCTCGACACCGATCAGCGGAGCCACGAGGTCGAGCAGGTGGTCGAACACCGCGGCGCCGGTCGAGTCGCGGTGGGCCTCCACCCAGCGCTTCGCCGCCGCGATCGACGCCGGGCCCTGATCGCCGTCGTGAAGTTGCGCGAGCGCCCGGGCGAGGCCGGTGAACGGGTAGTAGCCGAGCGGGCGCTTGCCGATGCGCGGCGGAGCGTCGAGCCGCTCCCCGATCGTCGCGTAGTCGAAGAGGATGAGCTCGGGGAACCCGTAGAGCTGCGGGTGGCTGCCGATCATCGCCGCGACGACCGAAGAGTGCGAGCGCGCGGGGCCGAGCAGGATCACCGGGGCGCGGTGGCGCGGGTCGCGTGCGTCGTGGAGGTCCGTCATGCCCGTCGCGCGCCCGGTGGGCGGGCGCGGTCGAACGGTACCGTGTGCCGATGGAGCCGGCCCCTCCGGGCGACGCGGATTCGGCCGCCGTGGATTCCGTCGACGTGGTCGTGGTGTTCGTCGGCCCGTCGCTCGACCGCGCCGCGGTCGACGACCTGCTCCCCGGCGCGGTCGTCCTCCCGCCGATCTGTCAAGGGCAGCTGCTCTCCGCCGTCGACCGCTACCGACCGACCGCGGTCGCGATCGTCGACGGCGAGTTCGGGCAGAGCCTCTCGGTGTGGCACAAGGAGATCCTCTTCGCGCTCGGCCAGGGCGTCCGGATCTTCGGTGCCTCTTCGATGGGTGCCCTGCGTGCGGCCGAGTGCGACGTGTACGGGATGGTGGGCGTCGGCCGGATCTACGAGTGGTACCGCGACGGCGACCTCGTCGACGACGACGAGGTCGCACTGGTCCACGGATCCGAGGAGGACCACTGGCGCAACCTCTCGTGGCCGATGGTCAACGTCCGCGCCACCGTCCACGAGCTCCTCGCTGTGGGCGCCGTCGACGACGCGACCGCGGAGGTCGTGTTGGGGGCCGCGAAGTCGATCTACTTCGGAAGCCGCACGGCGGTGAGCTTGGCCCGAGCGCTCGCCGACCGCGGACGCCCCGACGCCGACGAGCTCGCCCGCCTGGTCGCGAGCAGCTACCGCGACCAGAAGCGCCTCGACGCCGAGCTGCTCCTCGAGCGGCTCGCGGGCGGCGTCGGTCCGCCGCCCGCGGTCCGTCGGGTCCCGAAGGAGCGACTCGGGCGATTCGGGACCGCGCTTCGCAACCTGGACACCGAAGTGGAGCGCCCGACCGGCACGGTGCTCCGACAACAGATCGTGCTCGATGCGGCGGTGCACGACGCCGACTTCGACGAGCTGCAGGAACGCGCGCTCGAACGCGCGCTCGTCGCCGAGACCGCGCAACAGCTGGGGTACGAGCCGACAGCGGGCGAGCTCGCGCTCGAGCGCGAGCGCTTCCTCGCCCGCCGTGGGCTCACGGAGACCTCGCTACCCACCTGGCTCGCAGCCAACGACCTCGACGAAGACCGCTTCGTGGAGCTGCTCCTCGTGGACGCGCGGGCCCACCAGATGCGCCGCTGGTTCCTGAACTTCTCCGGATACGAGCGCAACTGTCGTCCCGTGACCGACCAGCTGCGACGCGAGGGGCGCTACCCGGCTGCAGCCGACCGCGCCGCGCGTCGGGGCGCGCTCGCCGGTCGAGTGGATCCGGGGCTCACCGATCTGCAGGCTGCCGCTGATCGCCTCGTCAACGAGCAGCTGGCACTCACCGAGTGGCGACCGTCGACACCGATCAGCACCTGGCTCGAAGAGCACGGCTTCGCCTCGTACGTCGAGCTGCTCCAGGTGCTGGCGGAGGCTTCGGCCGCGCGCCGCGAAGAGCGGCGTCGACGCGGGGTCGCGCTGTCCGCCATGTTCGGAGACGAGGAGTGACCAGCCGCTCCGCGTCAGGAGCGCTCGCGCGTTGCTGATCGACGCCGACCCGCGCCCGACCGCAGTCTCGTACTACGACGAGCGGCACGAAGCCCGCAAGGAGTTCGTCGTGGGCACGCAGCGGGCCATGCCGCCAGAGGAGACGCTGGCCCGGATCCGGCCGCACTTCGCGGCCGTCGGGATCACGAGGCTCGCCGACATCACCGGCCTCGACCGGCTCGGCGTCCCGATCTGGTGCGCGGTGCGACCCGACTCGTCGACCCTCGCCGTCGATTCCGGAAAGGGCGCGACGCCCGTGGCGGCGGCGACGTCGGCCGCGATGGAGGCGCTGGAGCGCTCGGTCGCCGAGGAGTTCGTGGACGACTCTCTGCGCGCCACCTACGACCAGATCGGGTCGCGGGCCGGGTTCGGGCCGTACGAGCACCCGCACATCGGCTGTGCGATCTGGTCGCCGGACACGGTGCGTTCGTGGACCCCCGCCTGGGACCTCGGCGCCGGGGAAGAGGTGCTGGTGCCGTCGGCGCTGGTGGGGCTGCCGACCCTCGGCCGCCGAGCGGAAGAGCGTTGGTGGGCGGCCAGCTCCAACGGCCTCGCGTCGGGCAACCACTTCCTCGAGGCGTTGTGCGCCGGGCTCTACGAAGTGATCGAGCGTGACGTCACGACCTGCTGGAAGAGCGCGTTCGACCGTGGGCACAAGGTGCTCCGCATCGATCCGGCCACGATCACCATGCCCGTGATCCGAGGCCTCCTCGACCAGCTCGATCGAGCCGGCATCGCGCCCGACCTGCTGTGGTGCCCGAACGAGTTCGGTGTTCCGGTGTTCATCGGCAGCGTCCGCGACATCGAGGTGCTGCACGCAGGAACGTTCCAGGGCTACGGCTGCCACCTCGATCCCGAGATCGCGATGATCCGCGCGGTCACGGAGGCGGTGCAGGCGCGCACCCTCATCATGGCCGGAGCGCGCGACGACATCTTCCGCTTGCAGTTCCGGACCATGCGGGCGACGAGCGCGCTCGTCCACAAGCACTTCGACGACCTTCCCACCGTCACGTCGCCCGAGGTGCCCGACGCGTCGACGACCACGTTCCACGGCGACGTCGCTGCGTTGCTCGCTCGGCTGGCCGACCGCGGCTTCCCGAGGGTCGTCGTGCGCGCACTGCCCGCGGACCATCTCGAGGTGTCGGTGGTCAGGGTGTTCGTCGCCGGGCTCGAGGGATACCGGTTCTCCTCGATCGCGCTCGGCGAGCGCGCGACGGCGTTCGATCCGACGCCGTGGATCGCGCGCTAAGAGCCGGCATCGAGCTCCGCTTCGAGGACGGTCCCGCGGAACGGCCCGAGGCCCGTCCCGGCCCAGGCGCGCACGGGGTCGCCGAAGGTCAGCGCCCGCAGCTGCTCCTCGGTCAGGTGACCGGCTTCGACCTGCTCCCACGCGTCCACGAGCACGTGACGGGCGTCCGGGGCATCCCAGTGTCCGAGGTCGCTGCCGAGGAGCACGCCGACCGTCGGGCGTGTCGCGAGACGACGGTCGAACGCGACCGCGACGAGCGGGTCGTCGGCCTCGCAGCCGGCGAAGACCTGCTCGCGGAACACGCGACGCACCGCGTCGGCGTCTCCGAGGCCCGATGCAGCGAACTCGTCCACGACGTCGTGTTCGGACACGGCCTCGGTCATGGGCGTCAGCGCGACGTCGAGGCGACCGGCCCGCTCGCGCACCGCGTCGCTGCCGTGCTC
>Ga0126381_100008371_pt1 | contig 11554 bp, 11 predicted proteins | sample PanSoiMetPlot_28_FD_96465 | JGI IMG/M metagenome (GOLD analysis project Ga0126381, IMG submission 96465) | Tropical forest soil microbial communities from Panama - MetaG Plot_28 | ecosystem: Environmental > Terrestrial > Soil > Tropical forest > Bulk soil | place: Panama | collected 2016-02-17 | reverse complement strand
TGCTCACTCCCGCCGGGCTTGAAAGATGGTTCAAGGAGTTCAGTGTGCCGGCACCGGCGATGACGTTGCCGCCATCAGATGAAACTGGGTACGGCGAGGTACAAAGAATGCTCGAGGCCGCTCCACGATATGGCATAGAATTTGCGGAGTAAATGAAACTTCCTTGGGGGAGAAATGGATATGGCACAGCAAAAGGCTAAGCACTGCATCAATCCTTCCGAGGACGTCATCCAACTCGAACAACTCAGGGTCCATTTCCTCGTTACCGGAGACAATTCATCGGGCAGCATTGCGGCGTTCGAACGATCGTGGCGGGCGGGCGCGCCGGAGTGAGCACGCGTGGCGATGTGAACGTCGGATGGCTGGCTCGACTTCGATGTCCAAGAATTGCTTTTGACGGATAATCAGGGGATGGCGCAGTTGGAGAACTTTCGCCTGAAGGTGTTCCGTGCGGTGGCCGAGCAACTCAACTTTCGCAAGGCTGCCGAACATCTTTTCCTGACTCAGCCTGCTGTAACGCTGCAAATCAAGGCACTGGAAAATGATCTCGGTGTACGCCTGTTCGATCGTACCACCGGCAAGATTTCACTGACGCGGCAGGGCTCCGTTTTGCTTACATACGCCAATAAACTGGCCGAGCTCGTTTCTGAAGCCGAGCGAGAGCTCACTACCGACGATGGCAAGGCTTCCGGCGAACTGGCACTCGGTGCCTCTACCACAATCGCACAGTACGTCATCCCGTGGCTGCTCAGAGCCTTCCTCGCCGAGAACCCCCGTGTGCAGGTGTCGCTACGTAGCGGCAACACCGCCGAGATTGTCCGGCTGCTACTCGAAGATAAGATTTCGCTCGGACTGATCGAAGGCCCCACGCGCGATCGAGGCGTGCGCACGGAGCGCTTTATGGAAGACGAACTGGTGCTGATCACCCCGCCCCATTTCGAATCCGACCGCTTGTCCATCCGTGAACTTGCGGCATCAACTTTTCTTCTGCGCGAACATGGTTCAGGTTCCCGCCGCGTGGTCGAGTCCGCGCTTGAAAAGGCAGGCCTGAAATTGAAGTCTTTTCAGAGAGTGATGGAACTGGATTCTACGGAGGCGATTAAATCTGCTGTGGAAGCAGGACTTGGCGTCGGCTTCGTTTCACGCTGGGCGATCTCGAAGGAATTGGATCTGGGCGTTCTGAAAAGCATCCCAGTTGATCGCATCCGAGTCACGCGTCAGTTCACTCTCATCTCACGAATCGGGCCGGAGGTGCAAGGCCCGGCGGGTGCCTTGCGCACATTCGTGCTCGGGTGTGCACGGCTGCTCTCGAACCTCACTGAAAAGTCCTTTTCAGGCCACTAGTTCCGACCGATAAGTTTAACTCATCGCCAATCAGAATTACTGCTTGGACGCCAGTGTCTTCATTGCCACACACTGTCTTCGTGAGCAAGCAACACCTTGGATTCACCAGGAGCATAAAGATGAACACATCTACCGCAGAAGCCGAGACCATGCACATGCCGTTAATCAACGAGACCGCACCCGACTTCACAGCCGAGACTACGCAGGGCACTATCCGTTTTCACGAATGGATCGGGGACAGCTGGGCAGTCCTGTTTTCTCACCCAAAAGACTTCACGCCAGTGTGCACCACTGAACTGGGAACGATGGCCGCGCTACAGCCTGAGTTCGCGAAGCGAAATACCAAAATCATCGCGCTGAGCGTGGATCCCGTCAGCGAACATGAAAGATGGGTGCCCGATATCGAAGAGACACAGGGCTGCCGAGTGAACTATCCAGTCATCGGCGATCCACGCCTCGAAGTCGCCAAGATGTACGGGATGCTGCCGGCTAAAAGCGGGAGCAGCAGCGAAGGGCGTACCGCGGCGAACAACGCCACCGTGCGCACTGTGTTTGTGATCGGCCCGGACAAGAAGGTCAAGCTGCAGCTGAGTTATCCCATGACCACCGGGCGCAACTTCGACGAGATCCTGCGCGTGCTTGATTCACTCCAGCTCACCGCCAGACATCAGGTTTCCACCCCCGCAAACTGGGAACCAGGCGAGGACGTGATTATTGGCGGCTCAGTCTCGGACGAGGAAGCACAGAAAAAGTACCCAGGAGGCTGGAAAGTAATTAAGCCGTATTTGCGGATTGTGTCACAACCGAAGTGAAAATTGCGGCGAAGCCCCCGGCACGTCGGGGCTTAGTCGATCGAATCGGAATTCAGGATTAGGGAGGTAATGATGTTGCGCACAATCGATACGGTCATCATAGGAGGTGGTCAGGCGGGACTCGCGATCAGCTACTATCTGAGCCAGGAAGATCGCGAACATGTCGTACTGGAGCGAGCGCCAGCAGTGGCTCATGCGTGGCGCAATGAGCGCTGGGACTCGTTCACCCTGGTGACGCCAAACTTCCAAGTACGGATGCCCGGCGCAGAGTACGAAGGCAGTGACCCCTACGGATTCATGTCGCTCGCTCAAGTTATCGAATATTTCGACGATTATGTGAAGCGCTTTCGCTTGCCTGTCTATTGCGGAGTCGAGGCGTTCAGCGTAGAGCAAATGGGTCCCAGCTATCTAGTACGCACAAGCGAAGGAAACCACATGGCCGAGAACGTGGTGATCGCGACCGGCCTTTACCAGTCACCCAGGATCCCAAGCTACAGCGCGGAAATTCCCGAGGGCATCCTGCAGATCCACTCGATGCACTACAGGAATCCGGCAACGCTTCCGGAGGGTGCGGTGCTGGTGGTGGGCACCGGTCAATCCGGCGCCCAGATTGCGCAAGAACTCTATCAGAGTGGACGCAAGGTGTATCTCTCGATCGGTAGCGCGGGACGCGTTCCTCGACGCTATCGCAGCAGGGACATCAATGATTGGTTCACGCAAATGGGGATGTTCGACACGAAGGTCGAAGAGCTGAAATCGCCTAAAGACAAGTTCCACGCCCACCCACAGATTTCCGGCAAGAACGGCGGCCAGAGCCTGAATCTGCACAAGTTCGCGCGCGATGGTGTCGTGCTGCTCGGACACGTGCGCGACGCGCGTGACGGGCACCTCATTCTCGCGCCTGACCTGAAAGAGACGCTCGCACAAGTCGACCAGTTCGAGATCGACGCTCTCAAGAAGATCGACGACTACATCGCCCGCACGGGCCTGAACGTCCCTGCCGAAAGCGTTGCGAAGCTACGCGATGGGTACGCGCATGAGGTGCTTACCGACCTGGATCTGCAAAGCTCGGGCATCGGTACGATCATCTGGGCGACTGGGTACAACTTTGATTTCAGCGTGGTAAAACTGCCGGTCGTTGATGCAGATGGATATCCGATTCAGCAGCGCGGCGTCACAGCGTACCCCGGATTGTATTTCCTGGGATTGCCGTGGTTGCACAGCCGAAGGTCCGGAATTCTATTCGGCGTTGGAGACGATGCCGCTCATATCGCATCCCACATTGCCGGACGCGACTCAGAGCATACCTTGGCCTGTGCGGCACTGTGAAACCCGTTAGTGCGCACTCGGGTAGAAGTATTTGCCGACCAGCCCACCCGGGCGCTGGCGGCATACAACTATGTCCGTGCCGAATAACAATAGAATGAGCCACTAAGGAGCAACTGCGCCAGAAGTTACTGGCCTATGCCCGAAATCCACATGTCCCGCAGCTCCACATGGGACTCCTTGTAGTCTGGCGGAATCTGAAACAGTGCCTTATCCAGCTTGTCCGCTGAAAAGGACGTGACCCGCAGACTGAATTCCGTTTCCAACTCCTGACGGGAACCTTCGCCACTCCCAGGTTCTGAATCAACATGGACAGGACCGAACGTGGTGCTGTAGGAGTTGTCGCTCATCGCATAGTACTGGGCATAGTTCCACAGAGCGGTGACCATATTTCCGTCGAAGTACCCGAGGTTAAGTCCAGTTGTGGAAACTGTACCTGGAGGAGGGTTGGGCGGAGGGCCAGGGGTGCCAACGTTGAGCGGAAACAGGTCCATCACTCCACCATCGAACGCCGCCTGCTCCGGTCCATAGTCGTGGTCCTGGTCATTCGTGACTGCCTGCGAGCGGTGGAGCCGGAACGGGTTGGTCGCACCCGACCCGTTAGCTGGGTTCAGGTTAGGATTCGCGATCCGCAAGCCAGTAGACAGCCCGTTCACGGTTGGCGTGTTAGGGAATGGCACGAAACGAGGTTCACGTGATGGGTTCAGCGCCTTTGGATAGGTTCCGAAGTAGTGATCGAAAGAGATGTTTTCCTGGAAAACAATCACGAGATGCTTGATAGGAGTGGATGGTCGCCCGGTGGGTGCGCGCTCAGAGCTTGAGGCCGTGTCTTTGCGGTGAATAATCGATGAACAGGCAAGAAATCGCACCCCTAGCTTGCTGCGCGAGGGCCAGGGCCAGTGCAGTCAATATTCAAAGCGCAAAATCAGCGCGGCGATAACACGGGTCTTAAGTGCCACCCATTACATTTCCAATCTCGTAACGGAAGCTGCCGTCCGGTTGCGAGTGTAACTGATTCCGTAACAATGTCTTGCTTGATTCTCCATGCTGAGGCGAGGACGCGCCGAGCATTGTGCGTCCTTGGTACGTGCTTTTTACTTCTTGAATTCTTAGATCACCCTAAGAAGTAGTTAATGCGCCGGAGCCGGACGTGCCAATCGACCCATCCACTGCCTTCGTCAGCTACAGCCGCGAAGACCTTGACTTCGTCAACCGCCTCGCCAGGACCTTAAGGCAAAAGGCGCGAAAGTCTGGATGGACAGGCTCGACATCCGTCCCGGTCAGCGTTGGGAAGTTGAGATCGAGGCTGCTGTCAACGGTTGCTCTCGCTTGTTGGTCATTTTGTCGCCCGCTTCTATTGCGTCGAGGAACGTGCTGGCTGAGGCCGCGCTTGCTCTCGATGAGGGCAAGGAAGTAATCCCGGTTCTCCACCAAGAGTGCAAGATTCCATTCCGTCTGCGCCCGTTGCAGTATGCGGACTTTAGTCTGTGCCAATGGCTTGGAGGAGCTCCTTGTCGTCTTGACAGGTGGGCAGGAAACAACACCGAGCGCGATGATCCAACAACCGCGGCTGGAAGAGGAACCAAAGCAAACTGAGGCCGAACAGGCACGCCGGGAACAGGAGGAACGCGAACGCAAAGCCCCCGAGGGCACCACCCACCAGGAGGAGATAGAGCGTCACCACATCGCAGCAGAACGAGCGCGCCTTGAAGAGGAGCGTTTCGCCAGCGCCCGGCCGGACTTCGCTGGCAGGTGCTATTGGCTCTAAGTCTTGGGAGCGATTCTTCTGGCAGCTAGGCGTCCGTCGAAAGGCAGTTGCCTCCCATTTTTCTTCGCGTTCGATGGCGCATTTTGGGTTACAGTAGAGCTGGTTTCGCGCACTCGCGCGCCATAAAAGACCAGTGACGCGCTCGCAGTTTACCGAACGCTGGCGCGCGCCGAGCTGATGACACCGATTACTTCGATCACGGCCTTGGTACACGAATACGCCAACGGCGACAAGACGGCGCTGGATCGTCTGCTGCCGCTGATTTACTCCCAATTACGGCGTCTGGCCAACATCAACTTGCGGCGTGAAAACCCAGGACACACTTTGCAACCGACCGATTTAGTGCACGAGCTGTATGCCAAGCTTGCGGCCCAAACCCCACCCGACCTGCAAGACCGTGTTCACTTCCTGAGGGTAGCGGGCCGAGTGATGCGCCAGATTCTGGTCGATTACTCACGCACAAGATACGCGCAAAAACGCGGTGGCCGACGGGAGAAGGTTTCACTCGAGGAGGCTCAGAATGCCTGTATGCAAAGGCCCGCTATTGCGGCGCGCATTGACGACGCCTTAAACCAATTGAGCCGCACGGATCCCCGCAAAGCAGAGCTTATCGAGATGCGCTTTTTTGGGGGGATGACTTTAGAGGAATCAGCATTGGCGACAGGACTCACCGTTGACATCGTTCGCCGTGAACTGCGCGTCGCTCAAGCCTGGCTCCAAAGCGAATTATCGGGAGCTTCGGAAGGCCTTCCTCGCGGTCAAGCGGCGTCCCCGTAACCAACAGCGATTCGTCCAGACTGGTATGAACCACAACTGGGAACGCGTTCAGGCACTGTTCCTAGAAGCCTCGGGCCTGGATGGGGAAAAGAGGGCCTCGTTTCTCGAAACTGCCTGCTGTGGTGACCTCGAACTGCGCCGTCGAGTTGAGTTACTCCTTGCTTACGACCCCGACAGCGAACGCAACATCGCGAATGCAGTGCAAGGCGCGGCGCAATTCGTGTTGCAATCGCTCACCATAGAACCCGGAACCATTGTCGACGACTACCGGATAGATCGACTCATTGGCTCAGGCGGCATGGGGGAGGTGTACCGGGCGCGAGACCTGCGCCTGGCACGAGATGTCGCCATCAAGGTACTGCCTCGGTTTGTTGTTCTAAGTGCGGAGCCGTTGCGACGCTTCCAGCAGGAGGCACGAGCGGCCGCCGCGCTGAACCACCCGAACATTCTCGCCATTTACCAGATGGGCACACATGGAGGGGCGCCCTACGTCGTGTCCGAGCTCCTCGAAGGCAACACCCTGCGCGAGCAGATGAGGCGCGGGCCGCTGCCGGTTCGCACCGCCATCGCCTACGGCGTGCAGATGGCGTCAGGCTTGACGGCTGCTCACGAGAAAGGCATCGTACATCGCGACTTGAAGCCGGAAAATCTGTTTGTCACGAAGGACGGACGCGTCAAGATTCTCGACTTTGGGTTGGCAAAGCTTACGCAAACTTCGCAGGGCCTCGGGTCCGGCGCCGCAGCAACTGAGCAGGGGCTGGTGATGGGTACGGCGGGATACATGTCGCCGGAACAGGTGCGCGGCGAGGCCGTGGATGGTCGCAGCGACCTCTTTGCCTTTGGGGCGGTGTTGTACGAGATGCTCACCGGGAAGCGGGCTTTCCAGAAGCCGACCTCGCCCGAAACGATGACAGCGATTCTGAACGAAGAGCCGGAGAACATTTCGCAACTTGTTCCGGCTGTAGGGGTTGCGTTGCAGCGGGTCGTGCGTCGCTGTCTGCAAAAGAGTCGCGAGCAGCGTTTTCAATCGGCACCCGATCTGGCATTCGCGCTGGGAGCGCTATCCGACTCGGAATCAGCGGCAGCCTCCGGCGTCGAAGCGGGCCTAGGGCACTGGCCTCGGATCCTCGGGTGGATCAGCAAGAAGAGCGGTTTTCGGCGGCGATCGTCAACCCTCGCGATCACCGCCTGTGCCGTTGCTTTACTCCTTGCCTATTGGTTTCGACCGGCTACGCCATTACCGCGCATCAGCCGGGTTGCGCAGCTCACAAAATCCGCAGAAGCCCGCGCTGACGAACCCCTCTACACCGACGGTCCACGCGTTTATTACCAATCGGTTGGTCCGCTGGCCGCCGACTGGCAGCTCAGGCAAGTGTTGCTCAACGGCGATGAAGATAAGCGGGTTACGGTTCCTGCCGCACTGGTTCGCATTCGTGGTCTCTCGCCCGATAACACCGAGTTTGTGGCCATCTCTCGCCTCGAGGGCCAATCCAGCGTCTGGACGGTACCGGTCGGAGGCGGTTCACCACGGCGTCTCGGCAATTTGGTAGCCGATGATATCGCCTGGTCACATGATGGCAACTGGTTTGCTTACTCCAAAGGCAACCAGCTTTTTCTGGCCAATGCGGAGGGCACATCGTCGCGATTGCTGGCTACACTCCCCGAAGCGCCTGCCCAAGGCCATGTGCGCTGGCCGTCGACTGTGCCGGAAATTTCCCCACAGATTGAGCACGTGCGCTGGGCGCCGGATGATCGCCGACTTCGGTTCACTCTGATCAGCGCCGGGCCAGGGGGGTCAATTGTATTTCCGACAAAACGAGCGCTCTGGGAAGTCGGCGAGGATGGCCGCAACCTGCACGAGCTGCGCTTCAACTGGCCGGGCACTGCCATGGAATGCTGTGGCGAGTGGACGCCTGACGGTCGCTACTTCATATTCGAGTCGAGACGCGAGGGCAATTCCAACCTCTGGATGCTGGAAGAAAAATCGGACTGGTGGCACCAGCGCAACCCCAACCCAGTGCAGTTGACATTCGGCCCCCTGAACTACGATCGGCCGGCACCGAGCCGAAACGGGCAGAGCATATTTGCTATCGGAGTTCAGGAAGCAGGTGAGCTCGTCCGCTACAACCCGAAGCGCAAAGATTTTGAACGCTTTCTCGAGGGACGCTCCCTGTCCCACCTGTCCTTCAGCCGCGATGGAAAATGGCTCGCTTATGTGGCGTATCCGGAGGGGGCCCTATGGCGCGCCCGCAGTGACGGCACGGAGCGGCTTCAGCTTACGTTTCCGCCCTTGGAGGTTGGAGCTCCACGTTGGTCTGCAGACGGTCGTTGGATTGCCTTTCACGCTAGCCAACATGGGCAGTCGTTTAAGAATTTCATAATTTCGTCGGATGGCGGAAATCCAGAGCCGTTTCCATCGGACTTGCCCGCGTCCTCTCCTGACTGGATGCCGGGGCGTGACGCACTTACTTATAGTCGTGAATACGCCGACGAAAATCCCGGTCTTTACCTCTTTGATCGGCAGTCCGGCCACTGCGAAAAAATTCCTGGTAGCGATGGCCTTTACGGCGCATATTGGTCGCCGGACGGTCGTTACTTGGCGGCAGTGGATGCCTCCGACGACCGGCTCTTCCTCGTCGACCTCAAGACGGGCAAGCGGACTCAGATCGCCGGCCCGGCGGCGTGGCCCGCCTGGGCCCCAGATTCACGGTACATCTACTTCGTGAGATGGGGAGTTAATTCGATCTTGCGTGTGCGCGTCCCAGACGGGCGAGAAGACAGGGTTCTGGAACTCCCGCTCCGCTTGGCTAATTGGCCCTTTACGCTGGCGCCGGATGGTTCCTTGATCCTGCTTCTTGAGCATGGGCGCTATGACATTTACTCGCTGTCGTTGACGTTTCGATAAGATCCTTGGCTTGCTCCTCGTCGAACACAAAAAAAACAGAGCGGATGCCGTTGCCTGGCGTCCGCCCGGAAGGTGGGTCGGTTGTGATTTGAGCTTATACTTTCCGATGGAAATTCACCGAGTCCCCGTGAGCCGTGCCATTTGGTTCTGGAGCTCGTTCACCTGTCGCGTGAGCTCCTGCACCTGCTGCTGGCTGAGCTGCACCTGCTCCTGGCTGAGCTTGTAAAGGGCTTGGATGGCCGCCAGTGCCACGCCTTCCGAGTCCACCGTTGAGATGTGGCGCTCGTCCTCGCCCAATCCGAAGGCCGCGCGGAAGTCCTGCGCCGTCGGTCCCATGTGCCGGATCGAGTCGGTCTGCGCCGTGTAGTTCCAGGTTGCGATCGGTAGCGCCGCTAGATTCGCCAGAAGGGCGTCGCCGTCCACCAGCATGAAATTGGCTTTCACGCTACGGTCGCTCAGGGAGGACCAGGAACCGGAGCCAGACATCAGCGTGGCGCCCGTCGAGGTGCCGGGGGCGGTGTAGAACGTGAACCCGCCCGAAGCCCGAGCGACAAATGAGTTCGCACCCGTGTCACTCAAACCGCCACTCGAATTATCGCTCCAGACAAAGCTGCCGTTGTTGTTAGCTGTAGCCTCTTTTCCGGCGGCGAAGCTGCCTTCCCCGGCGGCCGTATTTGCAAAACCACCGGGTACGGTCGCGTCAAGGCCGCTAGCGGTGTTGCCGTCCCCCCCGGCCACCGTTGAGAATTCGCCAGCGGTGTTGGAACGGCCTCCGCCCACCGTCCCAAACCCGAACCCGCTAGCGCTGTTGCTTGTGCCGCCGCCCACCGTCGCAAATCGGCTGGCGGTGTTACCACTTCCCCCGCCCACCGTGCCCCAAGCGGCAGTGACAGTGTTGGGCCCGGGGAAGCCGGGGAGGGTCCCCCCGCCGCCCGCGATGGTCGCCCCAACCACGCCACTGGCCACGCTGTTCCCAGGGACGCTGCCGCTGCCGCCGAATCCGCCAATCACGTTAGCACTCTCTTCTCCGCTTGAGTCGGTCACGTTGCCCTGCAAGGTCAGCGTGTCATTGATGGAGCCCGTCAGGTTCAGATTGCCTTCGATGGTTTGAGTTGTCGTGAAGGTGTTTTGCGCCCCAACCTGCGCAAACGCGCTGGAGCCGAGTCCCCCCAGCGTCAACGCATTCACGTTCGTCACGCTAGAGCCGTTGCCGCTCAGGGTGGTGGCCGCGAGGCCGCCGTTCACGCTGACGTTTCCGCCCGACTGCATCATTAACGAGTTTCCAATCGTCGTGCTGTTGGTCCAAACAGGAATGGTGTTGGCTGTGCCAACGCCATGGACGGACTGGGCTTGGGCGCCGGCTGTGCCCCAGCCCAGAGTCACCGCTATTAGGGCGAGGACAAGGCTGCAAAAGTTCATTGTCCTGTGCTTCTGGTTTTCTGCGCTATGCTCCATCATTCGAGTCATCGTGGTTTTCATCGCTCTTCCTCACTCCTTTGTATTGCGGATCCGTCCGCGTCTACTCAAGAAGCGAAAAACAGTGGCGGATTTGGGCTGGATCGAACAATTTTTTTGTTGCCCATGCACCCGGCGTTCTCATTATTGCCCATGAAGGAGGCAGGCACTGTTGTTGTTCACCAGAAAAGTGATGGCCAATAAAAAATCCCCACTTTCGAGCAGCTTCTCGGAAAGTTCGGCCCTTCAAGAGAAGATTTTGCGGTTGGAAGTGGGTTCTGGCCAGTCAGGACAGCCCTAATTAGATGCAATGTTTCTGGACCTGTTCCTGATGGAAGAGTTACCCTCGGGTCTCCTCGACGAACACTGGAAGATGCTCCCATTTCAACTCCAGATCGTAAGCAATACGCACACTTGCAACCGATAAGGATAAGTGATTCGGGTTTGGCGACAGTCATCGGGCGGGAACGTGAAGGGACGAAGCGGTCCAGCCGGCTTCTTTCTCACGCGTCCGAAAGCCGCTCCCGGCAGTCAGGCCAAGCGTGATAAGGCCTGCTAATTGCCCATGAGAATTACTGCTTAGACAAGCGCGCGGGTCCGTCATCGAATTAGTAGTCCTATGAAGGGAGAAATCAGAATGCCAGACGTAAAGCTTGATATCGCTTTTTGGAACTACGACCGCACCGCGCCCTGAGTGAGGGGAAAGTGCGGATACCAGGAGTGGACGCAAAGTACCACAGCGGTTCGAACGTCGCCGAGATCTTTCGGGACATGGTTGCCGAGCACCGATTCGATGTTTCGGAACTGGGCTTAACCTATTTCCTACGAACTTTCAACGAAGGTGAATCGCCTTTCGTCGCCATCCCGGTATTTCCGGTCCGGGCTTTTCGGCACTCAGCGATTTTTGTGAATGCGAACAGCAGAATCAACAAACCCGAGGACCTGAACGGCAAAACCATCGGAGAACTTGCGCTCTATAGTCACGACGCCGGCATCGTGCCGAAAGGCATGCTTATGGAAGAATTTGGGTTCAAGCCGGAGACCTGCCGCTGGCTCATCGGCGGCCTTGACTGGCCGTTGAAGCCGATCGATTTTGTTCCTCACACGCATCCTGCGAATGTGAAGGTGGCCGATGTACCGAGCGGCAAGGATCTGGGCGCCATGCTC
>Ga0126381_100008370_pt1 | contig 11554 bp, 5 predicted proteins | sample PanSoiMetPlot_28_FD_96465 | JGI IMG/M metagenome (GOLD analysis project Ga0126381, IMG submission 96465) | Tropical forest soil microbial communities from Panama - MetaG Plot_28 | ecosystem: Environmental > Terrestrial > Soil > Tropical forest > Bulk soil | place: Panama | collected 2016-02-17 | reverse complement strand
GTACTTTTGTTCGATCGTGCGGCGGACCGCATCCGGGAAGTCCGACGTGATGAGGGTATTCTGGCTCTCCATCGACTCCGGATGTGTGTTCCAGTTTATGAGCGTCGCGATGACCTTATCGCGCGATATGCCCTCAGTCCCCACGAATTGCATCACCCTCAACTCGTCGTCAAAAAAATCGGGCCGGCGCCCGTGAGTCCTTGTTTGAAGGCCGGCGATCGAGACAGAGAGTTGAGGATCCGTGCGTCCAAGCTTGACTCGTGCCGGGGCTATAGTACGGGCGGCCATTGTTATCGCTTTGGCCACGGACCGGTCGACGAAGCGAAGATATTTCGGGTACTTGCCATCACTCAGCGAGCTGTTTCCCCAGGCGCCAATGGTATCCGGCGCCTCATGATCGTGGGTGCTTGTTATCAGAATGTCGGTTATGCGAAGCCCAGGGTCAACAAGTTTCCGAATTTCACCTAACCCATAGTAGTTCGCGTGGGAGTAGTAGCCAATCAGGTCGAGCGATACTATCGCTATTCTGGCAGGGCCCCTATCGATGACGATAGCCCGCGCCCAGAGATCATCGTGCTTGCCGGTGGCGGGCCGATTGTGGCCGAAACCTGCGAGGTATATACCGTCATACTTACCCTTGGAGCTGGGATCAAGCACCGAGTTAGCGGGGTCATCATCGAATGGCTCTCCGAGGTCCCATTTCCCATTATGGTTGAGGTCCTGATACTTCTCGCCCCAAACCCCCGAATCGGTTATGGTGCCATCCCAATCCGGATTCGGGCCGAACGGGGTAATCGGCACAGCCGCCACGCCTATCCTGAGCGGCTCGTTCGTTAATGGATTCGGACCCGGCCTCGTGGCTGCCAACTGAATCAGAGCAACCAGGGTGATCGGAATCAGTAATTTGTATTTCATCGGGCTATGTCTCGGTGTCTCAGAGGTCTACCGTTGGAACCTGGTCCGAGAAGCAAAATGATAACCCCGGTTGACGTCGCGCTCAAGCGGGGCTTCTCCGTCGGTCCATCTCCCCATTACAATGCATTTGCGATGAGACCCAGTCATTTTAAAAAGCCGCTTGAATTCGCTGCGTTTTGGTCCAGTCTTATGGCACTGGCCGCTGCCGCTAGCTGGGGGTCCGGGCCGCTCGGACCCGGACGCCTATATACCACCGTTGAACGAATGCAGGCGGGTCACTTGAGAGCTGTTCACGATGACAGGATGAGGATCGCCGGCGCCCGTCACGAAGTGAGCGACAAAACCGGATACACCGACTATAGGGCGGTCTTGCACGTGCACGCCTCAGACTCTCCGCACACCGGAGGAACCCGGCCTGAGCTGCTGAGCGCGGCCCATGAAGCAGGGGTCAACATCATAATGTTGAATGACCATACCGGCAGCGACCGCGATTTCATTAATGACAGTTGGCGAGGATTGCGTGAAGGGGTCCTGTTTATTCCGGGAGCCGAGAGTGAAGGGTTTCTGGTCTATCCTGTTTCCTCGATCAAAGGCCGCAAGTGGGCCTCGCGAGAGGAATACGTACAGATCGTGAAGGAACGCGGTGGCAATATCTTTCTTTCGCACGTGGAAGAAAAGCTCGATTGGCCGGTGAAGGGTCTTGACGGAATTGAGATTTATAACAACCACACCGATGTGAAGGATGAAACCGCGTTTTATGCGTGGCTTCGTCAGAATATGGTGGAGCCCGAGGGCCTGCATAGCCTCGAGAGCGCCTTACGGGACTATCCGCAAGAAGTTTTTGGGGTTTGCCAGGATTATCTTTCTGAAATCATGGCAAAATGGGATCGCGAGCTGGCTACGAGTCATTTGACTGGGGTCGCTGCCAACGATTGCCATCATAACCAGGTTTTTACCCTTACTGCTGTCGATTCAAACACTGCCGAGCTGCAGTACATATCGAGCCGGCCTACTGCTGTCAGGATCACTTCGAAAGACGCTCCTGGGATAGCCGATATTGTCAGGGGTCACAGGAGCGGCGAAACGATTGCAAGGCTGGATTTCGATCCTTATGATCGGAGCTTCCGCTATGTGACGACCCATATTCTGGCAAAGAGGCTGGAAGAGCACGAGGTGCGCGATGCACTGAGCCGGGGGCATTGTTACGTCGCTCACGACTGGCTATGCGATCCAGCAGGTTTCTACTTTGCGGCACAGAATAATAGCGGCAAAACGATTGGGATAATGGGCGATCTGGTCAAACTTGAGGGCAGCGTCGTACTCAAGGCTGCTCTTCCAGTGCCCTGTTTGATTAGAGTCATACTCGACGGGGAGTTGCTGAACGAGACGAAAGGCGACAGCCTGCGGATCAGCGTTCGACGCCCGGGCGTTTACCGGATGGAGGCGCTCCTAACGATCGATGGCGAGCAGCGGCCCTGGATATATTCAAATCCCATTTATGTTCGCCGAGATTGAGTTCGAATTCAGGGGACGCGCTGATAGTTTGAGCAGTGCTCAAGTTTCGGGGCCCTTTTTCGTACATACGCCTGTGCTCATCCGGGGCTCATAGAGGCGCGTAAGTGAGCCGTGCCCCGGAGATTTAAACTCAGCAACTATTAGCGTAATGGCGGGCTTTTGTCGCCGAAGACGGCAGCGGACAAATCGCTACATAAATGTTTGATTTGCTCCTGGCGAGTTTTCGCCCCGGGCGTTTTCAGGACTTGACAAGGTTTGCAAAAGAAAGGAATATAACCGCGTCTAAGGTTTCAATCCGGTTGTAGTTGCCTGTAATCAATTTTGGGACAGAGAGCTGAGCAGAAAAAAGAGCGCTGGGCAGAGGTGCCTACATGCTTAATTGTCTCGATTCAGGCTATCTTCTGGGTCAAAGGCCCAGAGTTTCGGGAATTGTCTCCTTAAACCCTTGCTCCGCGGGTCGCGGGGCATTAACTTTCCGCTCACAATCGAATTAGGAGATCGAAAGGAGAAACGGTTATGCGGTACAACCTCAGGCACCTGCTGCTGACGATGGCGACGGTTGCCCTGGTGGCGCTCGCGGCCCTCACGGTTGTTGCACAGAACCCTACTGGTTCAATCAGAGGGACAGTGACCGATGAGCAGGGCGCTGTCATACCAAAGGCCGCGGTTACAGTGACCAACAAAGCTACCGGAGACACCAGGAAAACGAACTCCGGAGAGGATGGCACGTTTGGCGTCGAAAACCTTTTGCCTGGCGACTACGACGTTAAGATCGAGGCCGGCGGGTTTTCTACGATTACGCAGACGGTAACTGTGCAGGTAGGAAATACAAGCAACGGAAATGCAACGTTGCGAGCAGGCGCTGCCAACGTCGTTGTAGATGTCGTGAGCGAGGCGCCCATTATAGACAAGACCGATTACAAGATTGACGGTGTAGTTAGCCGCCAGAAGATCGACGCGCTACCTCTGAATGGGCGGAACTTCCTTCAACTCGCGCTGCTCGAGCCCGGGGTCGGTGTTTCGGCCAAGAACCCAGGATCGCAAAACAACCTCTTCAATGTTTCAGTGGGCGGAGCGAACTCCGCGCTGACAAGGCTCACGGTCGATGGCGGCAGCATACTTGACCCGGTCTGCGGCGGCGCTGCGCAGAATTTCTCGACGGAGACGATTCAGGAATTCCAGATCTCCACTTTCAACTTCGATCTCTCTACAGGCGTGACCTCAGTAGGATCCATTAACATAATATCGAGGACGGGGACGAATCAGTTTCATGGAAATGGCTTCCTGTTTTTCAGGGACCACTCGATTTCCGCATTTCCTACGCTGGCCCATGTCGCGTCTAATCCGGACCCCTTCTTCCGGCGCTATCAGTATGGGGGGTCATTCGGGGGCCCGATCAAGAAAGACCGCGCCTGGTTCTTTGGCAACGTCGAGAGGCTCGACCAGAATGCGGCAATCGGAACCAACATCACGGGCTTCCCAGTTCTTGCGGCCCTGAATGCAATCACCACAAGTCCTTATAAAGGGTACCTGCTAAATGTCCGCATGGACCTCAAGGTGAATGACAAGAATAATGTGTTTGCGCGCTATAGCCGCGATGACAATTCGGTGTTCGGGCCGACGGCTGATAACTCACTTCCTTCGAACTGGAGGGACAACGCCAGCACGGACGACAACCTTCAAGGCGGGCTTACGACGATTCTGACGAGCCGGCTGGTCAACGATGCTCGATTCAACTTTCAGCACATCGTCAACAACGAGTCAGTTCCCACCAGTGCCGAATGCCCGGCGTCCAATCCCGCCTGTATCGGCCTGGGCGGTGCGCAGATTCAGATCCGGAACAGCAACCTTACGATCGGGAACAATCCGAATGCGTTCCAGGCCAGGGATTTGAAGCGGTATCAGACCACCGACAACCTGAGTTGGCAAAAGGGCGCGCATCGCATCCGGTTCGGTGGTGAATGGGAGCACAACTACGGTCTCGGCCACTGGGCGTTCGCCAATCCGACTGCGATGCTGTTGTTCAATCCCGCGGACGTGATCGCCACGAATGCAGCGATCGCCGCCGCCCCGTTGCCCGCGCAAGTCAAGGCGGCGCTGACTATTCCGCTGCCCACGGTATTCACGGCAGGTGGGACGCCGACCTTAAGTGACATCCTGTCATTGCCCTTCATCGGATCACAGACGGGGATCGGCGATCCGTCCCAGCCGCCGCCGTTCAACACGGACATCGCCAGACAGAGCAACCGGTTCCGATTCTACGGTCAGGATTCCTGGCTTGTGAAACCGGGTTTCACCTTGAGTTATGGTGTTTCTTACTCCCTCGAAACCAACCTCCAGAACCATGACCTGGCCAAGCCCGCGCTGCTGGAGCCGCTGCTCGGAAAGATCGGCAAGCCCGGCAAAGAATTGCATGAGGTCGGGCCATCCGTGGGGTTTGCGTATGATTTAGAGAACAAGGGCAAGACCGTAATTCGGGGAGGAGCCGGAATCTATTACGATACTGTCCTGTTCGTGACTCGGTTACAAGAGCGCGCCACAATCGGGCCGGCCGGCAATGGCCGCTCCCTGGTGCCTAGCGTCTATTTCCAGAATCCGTTCTCGTTCCCGCAGATTCCTGGACTACCGGCACCGCTCAGTTTGATCAATCCGCCTGTTGGTGCTGGTTTGCTGTTTACCACTATACCGACGAAGTTCACGGGCGCGAATTTCTTGAATGTATTGAATACGCAATCGCCTCTGATCCTCGGCGGACTGCAGCAGGCGGGCGCTGCCGGCTTTACCGGAGTCGACTTCTTCAAGACCGGCACCGGCGTGCTGGATCCAAATCTGCAGGTTCCTTACTCCCTGCAGTATAGCATCGGGGTTCAGCACCAACTGCGCAATAATCTGGCTGTTTCAGCGGATTTCGTGCTTCGCAACCAGGTCCATCAACTGTTCCAGAGCGATTATGATCTGTTCAATCGCGCGGCGGCGCTCGGGGGTCCCGTTTTACCCAAGTGCGTAGGGGCGGCGGCTATTAACCCGGCGGCCCAGTGCTCGAACGGGGCCATAACCGTCACTCAAAGCGGTGGGCGGAGCCAATACAAGGCTTTGCTCGTGAAGGTCGACAAGCGATTCTCGAACCGCTACCAGTTCACGGCCTCATATGCGCTGTCGAGCCTTACCGGCTTCTTCCCGACCGAGAACGAGACCAACTGGTTCGGTAACCATGGCTACCTGGATGCGGACGCTCGGCACCGATTCACCTTCAGTGGTGTCGTGGATCTGCCAAAAGGCTTCCAGGCGTCGTTGATCGCAGTGGTCGTGAGCAAGGGGCCGTTCGATGCTCGCCTGCCAAGCACGATCGATCTTTTCGGTGATGGGACTTCGATCGCAACCGGAACCGGTGACACACTGCCTGGCCTGAAGGTTAACTCGCTGGGCCGGGGAACATCCAAGAAGGACCTGGAAAACCTGGTCACCGCTTTCAACCAGACATTCGCCGGCCAGAAGGACGCGCGGGGAGCCACAATCCCGACGCTTCTGCTTCCGGAGAATTTCAGCTTTGGTAAGAACTTCCAATCCGAAGACATTCGATTGACCAAGACGTTCAAGTTCAGGGAGAGCTATTCTGTTCAGGGATTCGTCGAGATCTTCAATATTTTCAATATCGCGAACCTGGGCGGCTATAGCGAAACTCTGGACACTACCACGTCTCAGACACTCAACTTTGGCCGGCCGACGACTCGAGCCGGGCAATCGTTTGGGACTGGCGGACCGCGCGCCCTTCAGTTTGGGGGCCGGTTCACGTTCTAGTCATCGGGTTAAGGGGAAGACTCAGGACAACGCGCAGAGGGGCATAGCCTCTCTGCGCGTCTTTATGTATGTACCTGTCTATCGGACTTCCAGAACGCGGCGGTCCACCCAGTTGTTTGCATAAGGAGTGATGATGTCGGGATCTCGCTCGAGTGGCTGCTCCTCGCCTCTTGTATCGGTAGCTCTCGCGACGAGTTCATAGCGGCCCGGGGAAGCCGGCCAGTCCATCGACCATAGCCGCCACGCGGAGGGTTCGTCGTCAGAACCAAGCCGCGCCTCCCTCCAGTTAAGGCCGCCGTCGACGCTCACCGTGACGCTACGGATCCGCGACTCTCCGCTCCAGGCTGCGCCCGTCACAACAGCCGCGCCTGCCGCTATTGCGGCGCCCCTGGCAGGCCTTGCTATTTGCGACTTGATCTTCATGCGATGCAGATCCGCGGTAACTTCTCGCCCGGACACCCGTCGAGTCTCGTAGTAGCGGCTAGTCTGGTAGAACCCGCTGAATGGCTGGCGGGATACGAATATTTCCTTTACCCATTTCACAGAGTCCATTCCATAGTAGCCCGGAACGATAGCGCGCACTGGCCCCCCGTGCTCGGCTGGCAGGGGAAGGCCGTTCATTCCAGTCGCCAGGATGGTCGTTGCCTCAAGCGCCTTGGCCAGAGGAATGGCGCGGGCGAATGAATCGACGTTGATACCACCCGCTTCCCTCTCGGATCCGCCGTCCGACCCGACGAGAACGATGTGAGCAGACCCGGGCAGCAGGCCGGCCTGGTTCAAAATGGCTGCCAGGCTGACGCCCGTCCATCGGGCATTGGACACGCCCCCCCAGCCGACCAGGTTCCCAGCGCATTCCAGGGTGACCGGTATATTCCTTGCGGGCAAGCGGCCAACCGCATCGAGCGTAATGGCGAGTTCGCGTTCAACCGAACCGCGAACCTTGATCGTCCAGGCGCGTTGCTGTTGAGGCAGACCAAAATGGCTTCGGATGAAGAATTCCGAATTCGGCGTGATCCAACTCGCCAGAGACGAGAATTCAAATGCCCTGTTGAAAGGTGAATTAGGCGAAGTGATCGGAGGTTTGATGCCCTCTTGTCCTGATCTCTGCTGGAAGGCACTGCGCAGGGCAGTGGGTAATATCAAAAAGCTCGCGGCAAACTCTCTGCGGGTCAGGTTCATAAGGTCTCGAATTCAAACGCAACAGCTCGGAGCTAGGACCCGAACCTCTGCGGGCATCAAGGTTTCTGGGGAGCGGGCGCTGACTTGGCGCGCGCCTCGGCCAGCTCGGGAAGGTCCTGATCCGCATGCTCCCAGTATTTCGAAACAAGCCTGAATTCGTTCGCCGCCGTAATCGCGTCACGCTTGTGCTCTGCAACGACAGCCAGTGCGTAGCGCGTTCCGGCATAATAAGGATCGTGTTGTCTCATCTGGTCGGCCGTAAACTCGGCCAACTCCCAATCGCCAGCTTCGCGAGAAAACCGCGCTATTCGTTCAAGAGCGAATAGCCCCTGGCTCCAGGCGTCCGGCCCCGGTTCCGAGCGAATCTGGCTCTCGACGGTTTTGAGTATCGAGCGGCCTTTTTCGCTCTGACCGGTCCGAAGATAGAATTCTCCCTGCAGTGTTTGAAGGTACGGAACCAACAGGGCCGTCAATTGTTGGGAGCCTTGCGCCCGTGACAAAGCCATCTTCGCTTGATCAGACGCCTCGGGCATTCGTCCCAATGACATCAATGCGTGGCTTGCCATGATGTGGCCAATGGCGCTGACGGCCTCCGATCTGTCGCCGGCGAGAACCGTTGCGGCCTCAAGTGCGTCACGCGCGCGGCCGCGATCAAGCAGGAATGATGGGAGTTCTTTCTTGTTGAAATCGAGACTGGCCTGGGTCGAGGGCGTCGAGAATGACTCGCGCATGAGCCGCTCGGCAGTTTTCATCTGGCCGAGATACTGGTACGAAGTCGATAGAAGATCGAGATTATGCTGGTGATGCCAGTCGAATTCGGCGAGTACTCCTTCCTTTTTGTAGTACTCGGTCTCGAGGTCATAGGCCTTTCGAAATTCCCCGATTGCCTCGTCCATTCGGCCGACTCGCCTCAAATCGTGACCGTACATATGATGAGCGTGAGGAATGGCCGGAGCCAGCCGTGCGTAGGCCTCACCTTCCTTTAGCGCCTCTTCTATTCGGCCGGTGTTTTCGTATGAATGGGTAAGGAAATGATGTGCGGCGAAGTTGTCTTTGGATACTTCGAGAGCCTTCTGATAGAACCTGATCGAAGACTCTCCTCCGTGCTGGCCGTGACCGGCGGCCGACGCTTCCTCGGCATTGCCTCTCAGAAGCCATAATTGGACGTCACCGGGCCATCGAGACAGAGCTTCGTCTATAGCAGCTCTGTATGACCGGAGCAATTCCAGATTCCCGGGGTCGCGGGTTGCAGCGAGTTGCTTCTCGCGGATCGAGATCCTCGCCTGTTCAGGACCAGACAGACCTTGCGATAACGATCTCGCTTTTGCAGCAGCGTCGACGGCGGCGGCCGTGGTGTTCAGCCCTGAATGGGCATAGCTGAGGCCCAGGTATCCCATGGCCAGCTTGGGATCGAGGCGAATCGCTTCGTTGAAAGATCGCGCCGCTTCGATCCAGACGTACGAGTGCAGGTAGCAGACTCCCTGGTCATAGTAGGCCTGGGCATCTTTGGACTGTGTCGTTACCGGATCGCGAAGGGACCCGATTCCCGATCTGAGAGGAAGCGGACGCTCCAACAATTCCATCGGAATCGATTCTATATGCTCGTGTGGATGCTCCTGCGATACGGCTCTAGTTGTGGCGGCGCATAATGCCACCACTAGCAGGATGGACTGAAAGACCACCGTTTTGGGCAATACTGTTTCCTCGGTTCTGATGCTCAGCCTGCACTAAATAATAGCACATCGCGTCCGACCATATCAGCGGCGTTAGCTCTGAAGGTTCGATAAGGCCAGCCGCGTCTGGAAGCGGAACCAGCGCGGAGTTTGAGCGTTCTGCCTTGCTAAGGAGTCACGGTCCATGCTGCTCAGGATCGGCTCTTCGGCTCAAATTAAGTAACGGCGGCTGGAACGTTGGGAACCTGGTTACTGCCAGCCTTTCTCGCCGTTCATAATTAGGCGGCTTTGTGCTAAGATCGGTGATCATGGGCGAGGAGAAGCCGGATCATAACGGACTATTGAATTACATCGCCGGAACTGTCGAGAATCTGCGCGACCAAGTGGCCACTATGCGCGATCAGATCGCGACCAAGGACGACCTTCGGCAGGTCGAACTTCGGCTTTCAGCGAAGATCGAAACTGAGATCGCCGTCGTGCGGGGCGACGTCGAACAAGTCCAACTGCGCCTGACATCCATCGAGAAAGCCTGAATACCGGGCTGAACCAAATCGAAACGGAACTCAGCCGGTTGCGCAGCGCGGTGTATTTGCTGGTAAAAGGCAAACCCGAATTGCTCCGCCTCCTTGGCCAGGACCCGCCAAGCTAGCTGTTCTATTAAGCAAGTCTTAGCAGCCTGTTGTCCTCAAACCCACTGTCCGGTAATTTAGGGTGTTGAAGAGACTGAGCCTGCATCAGGACTACTTAGTGGAATCATCAGACGACAAGGACAAGGAGGCAGATTGTATGGGCGGGCCTGATCGAGATCCAACACTGGCGGCGGCGAAGCGAGCACTCGATGCCCGGGAGTACGAAAACGTCGTCAGTGTGAAGTAGTGTTTTGCCGTGATAAACGAGGGATCCCTTAAGTGCCCACGTAGAGCGCATATGGTGTCCCAAATCCTTCCCTGCACGACCTCCTCGGCCGGATTTCACTCGAACCGTTGAAGTTGAAGCCGGAAATCTGTAAACTGCGAGCTATTACGTGAAACGGTACGCTCTAACTTGAGGTTCTTGAGGCATGCACGCCGAGGAAGGGCCGAAAGACGCCCTACCGGTCCAGCGTTCACGTGCCTGATGCCGCAGCGCTCTCAGGTGTCTGGTGCCGTCAGTGGCCATTATTCATCATTGAAAGGAGTGGGTTATGTGGATTCGAAAATGCTACGTTGACGACCAGTCCGACATCCAGTCTCCGATCCCAAATTGCATCAGCTCGAATGAGGAGTTTTATCCTCCTCCGCAGTCGGCCAGGGAACTGGAAGTCGAGAACAGGCTGCGCGAAATGGCGGACAAAAACGCAAAGAAACTGGGCCTGTCGCGCCGCGGGTTCTTGCAGACCTCTTGCGGTATGGCCGCGGCGATGATTTGCTTCAACGAGGTCTTTGGCAGGACTTACGAGGTCGATCCGGTAGAAGCTCTTGAACCGGCTGCTTTCAAGGAGGCCTGGCCAAAGGGCGATTTCATTTTCGACAATCAGACCCACCACATCGATGTCGAGACCGGCTGGTTCGAAAAGACTCAGGCCGGGCGCGATGCGGCAGCCTTTTTGCGACGCTTTCGCCCGCAGGAACAGACCACGATCAAGAGCCTGGAAGCGCTCAACGAGACTCACTACATCAAAGAGCTATTCTTCGATTCGGACACGGTGATGTCGATCATCAGCGGAGTGCCCTCTTCGTCATGGAAGGAAGACAACATCCTGCCGCCCGACAAGATGGTCAAGACCCGCAACGAAGTGAATGCCTGGGCGCAATCCCAGAGAATGCTTTCTCACGGCTTGATGAGACCCAACTTCGGGCCATCGGAGCTGGATGAAATGGACCGCCAGGTCGCCCAGTTGAAGATTGATTCCTGGAAGCTCTATCCAGGCGCCGAGATTGGGAAGGGCGCATGGTGGGTCGATGACGAGAAGAATACGTACCCCTTCTGGCAGAAAACCCGAAAGCTGGGCATCAGAAACATCTGCATTCACAAAGGACTGCCGCTGGGCCTGTTCAACGAAGAGCACTGCCATCCGCGCGACATAGAAAAAGCGGCCCGGGATTTTCCGGATCTGAACTTCATCATTTACCACTCGGCATTCCATCCCACGGCGAAGCGAAAAGAAGGCACCGAGAATGATCCCCAGTATATACCCTGGATCTCTGAGCTGATGGACATCGTCAAGCGCAACCATTTCAAGAATGTATTCTTCGAGCTGGGATCGACATGGAATGCAACGTCGGGCGCGAGGCCCGAAGTAGCCATGCATTTATTCGGTCAGCTCCTGAATATGGGGGTCGAAGACCAGATTATCTGGGGGACCGACTCGATCTGGGGCGGCAGCCCGCAGAGCCAGATCGAGAGATTCCGCCGGTTCCAGATCCGGGACGATGTAGCCGAAAAATTTGGTTACAAGAAGCCGACCCCCGAGATCAAGGCAAAAGTGTTTGGCC
>Ga0126381_100008369_pt1 | contig 11556 bp, 5 predicted proteins | sample PanSoiMetPlot_28_FD_96465 | JGI IMG/M metagenome (GOLD analysis project Ga0126381, IMG submission 96465) | Tropical forest soil microbial communities from Panama - MetaG Plot_28 | ecosystem: Environmental > Terrestrial > Soil > Tropical forest > Bulk soil | place: Panama | collected 2016-02-17 | reverse complement strand
GAAGATTTGGCGCTTTGCGCACACCTATAGCACAGCAAAAAACGGGTTCTGGTCTACGCCGAGAGGGAATGTGTCTCAGGACGGGCGCTTCTACCTATTTACTTCGGACTGGGAGGATCAATTAGGTTCGACTCCCGGCAACCCAGCCGTCTATCGAAGCGATGCCTTCGTGGTTGAGCTGAAGTAACGGGACCTTTGACCATGACGATTGACACGAAGTCCATATTCGACCAGTGCCCGGGCCCATCGGTCGAAACACCAGCCGGCGTTGAACCGACCCCGGCTTTGCTCCCGCCTGGCGGCGCTCGAAGCGACTGGAAAACGATGCTTGCGCCCGGAGCCCGACCGGCAAGAATAGTGGCCTTCGCTGCTACTGCTATTTTCTTGCTGTGCATCGTGGTTCGCTGCACGTTGGTCATCCATTCTCCCGCCTATGCTCAAGCTCCCTATGGCGAATCTCTGCGCGTGGCACAATCCTTGGTCAAGGGTCAGGGATTCTCCAACCCTTACCTCATTCCAACCGGGCCGACGGCGCACCTCACCCCGTTTCTTCCCCTTCTTCAGGCTGCGATTCTGAGTCTTACCCACGACGGCAACAGTCTTCGTTGGACGCTTTTTTTCGTGGCTGTTTTCTTCACCAGCGCGAGCTGGGCGCTGTTGCCGATGGTGGCAGCAGAGCTCGGGCTGCCGGTAGTAATCGGAATCATGGCGGGGACGGCAGGCGCGGTTAGCCCTACATTTTTTGATATGGATGGCAGCTGGATGCCATCGACGGGGGCGTTCGCACTGCTGGGTGTGCTCATCGTTGTGGCACGCAACAAGTGTTCGCCAACTCCGCGCCTAGGATTTTGCTGCGGGTTGATTTGCGGACTGGCAATGCTGATTCACGCAACTTTGGCCCTCCCTATCCTCGGGTACTGGATTTTCCTCGAAAAGACTGTGCAGGTGAAAGCAGGCTTGGTCCGCATCGCCAGGTTTAGTGGGCCCATGCTTGCGGGTGTGACGCTCGTTCTTCTTCCATGGGTCGTGCGCAACCGAATCGTTCTTGGGCACTGGGTCTGGCTGCGCAGTAACGCGGGATTTAACTTTTTCTTGTCCAATCGTGACGGTGCTCTCGCGGACGTGGACAGCAATATATTTCGCAAGAACGGTGACGTTCCCAATCCCTATTCTTCTCTCTCCGAAGCGCAGCTGGTCGCGCGGCTCGGAGAAATCGGCTACAACCAGCGGTGTTGGCAGATGTTCAAGGCCTGGGTTAGGGAACATCCCCATCAATTCGTAAAGCTTACAGCCGAGCGCTTTAAACTCTTCTGGTTGCCGGCTCGCCGAACCGGGAGCGGACGAGCGGGCGAGGAATTGTTACTGCTCTTGGCTCTCTGCGGTTCGGCTCTGGTGTGGCGATACGGCCAATTACCCGGACGTGCGGTGGGCATCACCCTTTTGTCCTATCCGTTGATCTACTGTTTTGTCGAAGTTCACGATCGCTATCGATACCCTCTTCGTCCCATCCTCTTTCTCTGCGCAGCCATTGCGCTATGGGAACTTGTGCTTAGATCGCGTAATTCGCTGCGATCACTCGAAAATACATCCGTTCGGCCAAGTTGACGATCGGCGGACAACCTGGAACCGGAGCCCCATCCGTCAGCCGCGACTTCGAAGTCCAGGGACAATTAAGATTGCCGGAGTAGGTGCTCTGGCACCAAGGCTTGAGGGTCTCTCGAACCCCGGCTACTCGTGCGGAGAACAAGAACTTGTTCCAAAGGAGCTTTTCGATGAAATCCGCGATCTGGCTCGTCCCCGTTGTGCCCGTGTTGTTCTTGGGTCTCGCATATGGACAGTCCTCACGTGATCCCAGCGAACAACGCCATGCGATCATCGCGCTTGAGCAGGAATGGCTGCACGCAAGTGACCGGGAGACGCTCGGCCGTATTCTGGCTTCGGACTTCGTTCATGTTGTTCCCGTCAACCATTTCCTGACAAAACAGGAGCACATAGAGTGGATGACAAAGCATCCGGCGCCGAAGAACCTGCACACGAAATTCGACAAACTGAGCGTGCGGCTGTATGGCGATGTTGGCATTGTCAATGGCTCGGTAATCGCCACCGACGACACCGGTAAGGAGCTGGATCGCACAATGTTTACGGACGTCTTTGTATTCCGTGGAGAGCGCTGGCAGGCAGTGAATGCGCAGGAAAATCAGGTACGACCGCTGGACCAATCGAAGCGCTGAATCGCTATTGGCATGGTAGCCCCGCGAGAAAATCTAACCGCTCGTTCTTAAGGAGCCCGCCGCGCAATCGCCCCGGATGCGCCAAAGGCGGTCGATAGCTCGGTTCCGAATGCCGCCATTCCTCGTCATGTCTCACCAGGTGGCTGAGTGCTAAGAAAAAAACTGGTTGTTGATTTCATTGGGCTTAGCAACCTGGGAAGTCCGCAATATGCACAAACCTGCGCGAGTATCGCTTGTATAATGTCTATTGACGGTGCGGAGCGAAGCCATTTTGCTGGTTTGCGCCCGTCGACCCCGCTAGAAGTTTCATTTTTGCGCCGGAAAGAATACCAGGAAGTTGCCACCGGCGATTTCAAAACGACAACGGTACTTGGGACGGACATAAAGGCTGAAGGAGGAGTTGGATGCCACGTCCTAATTTCGGACCGAGCGCGGATTCGAGGGCGTCACGCATTAGAAATGCCCACCCATTCGAACACCCCCCGAATTATCGGTTCGAATCTGATTCTCTGCAATTCAGCAATGACGTCGACAAGATGTGTTCGAGCGAGATGGCCCAACTGATTGGGACATTCGACTGGTCACAAACCCCGCTTGGCCCTATGGCAAAGTGGCCGCCAAGTCTGAAGACGATGCTGAATGTCTGTTTGCACTCCCGCTTCCAGCTCGCGATTTACTGGGGCCCAGACTTTACTCTTCTTTACAACGACGCGGAGCGCGAAGTCCTCGGTTCTCTACACCCTCATGCGCTCGGCAAGCCCGCTCGCGAGGTCCTTGTGGACATGTGGGACACGGTTGGACCTATGTTGCACAAGGTGTTCGAAGGGGACGGGGCAACCTGGTCGGTCGATCGACCGCTAACGCTCGATCGATATGGTTTTCTGGAAAGAGCATATTTCACATGGTCCTATAGCCCGATCCCGAATGAGGTAGGGAGTATTGGCGGTGTGTTGCTGGTTACGCAGGAGACCACTGAGCGAGTTCTAGCGGAACGACGGTTGCAAACACTAAGCGAGATGGCAACGGAAACCGCCGGAGCCGAAACCGTTGAGCAGGCGTGTGCGACGGCGATGAGGATTCTTGGCAGAAACTCGGCCGATGTTCCGTTCGCACTCCTTTACCTGCGCCAGACAACAGGCTCGTTCACTTTGAGTTCGTCCTTTGGACTCAATGCTAGCCCAAAGATGGAGCAATTACCGTTTGACAGGCTGACACGAGGCCGTGAAGTAATTCAGATCGATGGCCTCGCTCGTTACTTCGATGCTGAGGTTGTCCGCGGACTGACGCAAACCTCGCTAATCATTCCCATCGGGGAGTCTGATCCGGAGCACGTCGCCGGTTTTCTTGTTGTCGGGGTGAGCGATCATTTGAGATTCGACACTGCTTATCGCGATTTTTTCGATTTGGTGGGATCTCAAGTCGGCAGAATGACAGCTTCTGCCCGCGTTCGGGAGCAGGAGCGGACGCGCCTCAACGCCATCGCCGAACTTGATCGTGCCAAGACCGCATTTTTCTCCAATGTCAGCCACGAGTTTCGAACGCCTCTCACTCTGACTCTCGGTACACTTGACGAACTTTTGAGCCGAGCCGCGACTCCTCTCGAGAAAGAAGATCGAAACAAGATCGAAATAGCCTTTCGCAACGGGTTGCGGCTGCAAAAGCTGGTAAACGCTTTGCTCGATTTTTCGCGCATGGAAGCGGGCCGGGCACGGGCCGTTTACGAGTTGATGGACGTATCCGCCCGGACGGCAGAACTTGCCAGCGTGTTCCGTTCCACGATCGAGCGGGCAGGGATGCGTTTGCTGGTCGATTGTCAACCGGTGCCGGGTCCTGTGTATCTGGATCCGGAAATGTGGGAAAAGATTGTGCTCAATCTCCTCTCGAATGCCTTCAAGTACACTTTCGCCGGCGACATACAAGTCTCGGTTCAACAAGTCGGAGAAAGCGTTGAGCTTTCTGTCCGCGACACCGGCGTAGGCATCCCTCAGACGGAATTGGATCGCGTATTTGACCGCTTCCATCGCGTGGAAGGAGTTCATGGTCGCACATCGGAAGGTAGTGGAATTGGATTGGCGCTGGTACAAGAGATGGTTGAATTGCACGGGGGTTCGGTTAGGGTCCAAAGTACCTACCGACAAGGAAGCACATTTACAGTTTCAATTCCGCTCGGCAAGGATCATTTGCCGGCAGATAGCATCGGCGTTTCCCGCACCCTGCCCACAACCTCGGTTCCTTCCCATGCTTACGTGCAAGAGGCGCTAGCGTGCTTGCCGCAACCCGCGTCAGCGCAGGTGGAGGAGAGCAGCATGCGTCCGCGTATTTTGTTGGCCGATGACAACGCCGACATGAGGGACTACATCAGCTCACTGCTTCGCGGCGATTATGAGGTCATCGCAGTGGCAGACGGACACGAGGCCCTCGCCGAGTCCTTGAGGAGCCCACCCGCCCTGGTCCTCACCGACGTCATGATGCCTCAAATGGATGGTTTCGAACTGTTAGCCGCCTTGCGGTCGCATCAGAAAACTCGAACGATTCCGGTCGTGATGCTCTCAGCGCGAGCGGGCGAGGAAGCCAAAGTTGAGGGATTGGAGAAAGGTGTTGACGACTATCTGATCAAGCCGTTCACCGGCCGCGAACTTCGGGCTCGATTAGCTTCGCAAATCGAACTTGCAGAACTGCGGAGCCAACTGCTGCGCAGAACGCAAGCCACCGTCCAGAACCTTGCGGGACGCCTGATCAATGCCCATGACGAGGAGCGCAATAAAATTTCGCGTGAGCTTCACGATGATATTGGGCAGCGTCTGGCTTTGCTATCGATCACGCTCCAGGAATGCATTGACTCACAGGGGCCTGCGCCGACAGCACACTTCAGTAAACTGCGTCAGGAGGTCGAAGAGATCGCTCGCTCCGTCCATGAACTCTCCCATGGTCTGCATTGCTCGGCGCTCCGGCTCGGCTTGCGAGCGGCATTGCGGGGACTTTGCCGCACCGCTTCCGAACAGCACCATATTAAGGCAAGTTTCGAAGGCGACGACCTTCGCTTACCAGCTCAGGCCAGCCTGAGCTTGTTTCGCGTGGCGCAAGAAGCGTTATCGAACGCGGTGCAGCATGGCCAGGCCAAAGAAGTCTCGGTGAAATTACACGCCGACAAGGGATGGGTTCGAATGGTCATCAGAGACGATGGCAAAGGGTTCGATCCTGGTGCTCGATCGAGTGGCCTCGGATTGGTCAGCATGGAAGAAAGGTTACGAATGATCGGGGGAAACCTCAAAGTCACGACCAGACTAGGGAAAGGCACCCAAATTACTACACGTCTACGTGCCCCAGAGAACGCCCAAGCAGACCGCTAAAGCGCCAGAAAAGAACATATCCATCGCAAACCTTCCTTCTGAAGTGGCCTGCCTGGATCCCACACTGTAGGGTAGCGGGCACAAAACTACCAGTTCACTAGTATGGTTTGGGGAGAGTCGAGGTCGACGGAGAGGGTATTCTTACTCTGGTCGACGCCATAACTTGGTTCGCCATCGCTCGACCAACGACTCCCCTCCCAGGACACTCTCTCGACCTCTACGTCCTTCAACTCTGGCCACTTAAACGACGGATCGTTCCAGGAAACGGTGCAACGGTAACCTGTCACTAGAAATCGGTGGCCGAAAGGATGAATCACAATGGCTTGGCCATTCTGCTCGCCGCTGACGGTTACTTTGAATCCGTTGACATCTTCGGTTTTCGAGAATTTCGGGCCTGGCGAATCTGACATAAAGACTTTGAGCTTGTCCGTGCTGGCGTAATAGGAAACCTGCGGCAAGGCCTTGGTCAGTGATGAATAGGATTCGCGCAATGCCGCCGCTCCATTCGCCTCCATGCCGTTCGCCAAAAGGTAAGGCTCGTACGGTTCGGGATAGGAAACGGTCAATGCCCAGGGCGCAAAGAGCGGTGCTCCGAACTCGCCGATTGCGATGTAGGCGAACCTGGATGTGAGTGGAGTGTTGCCGCTATTGATCTCGGTAACTGCGGGATGATTTCGTCCCACACGGTAACGTTGCATAGGCTGACGCAGTTCGGCGATGGTGGCTTGAGACTCACGGGCGCAGCTGTTGTCGGGTTTCCACTCCGCGCAGAAATAAGAATTGACACCGATGAAAGAAAGATGTGGACAGTTGCTCAAATAAGTGGCAACGTCCTCGCCCGGTGCGCCACCAACCATCCCAGTTGCTAGTTCACCGCCGACATAGTTATGGAAAAAGGGCAAGGGATAAATGGCTGCTCCCGCATCTGTAAGGCGCCGGATCCAGTTGTAGCTTAGGTCCCAGGCACTGTATTTGAGATCGTCCGTGAAGCGGTTTTGACTGAACCGCTGGTTGGATGCAGGAGTGTGGTCGCGCCACAGCTTTCGGTTGTGACGGTCTTCTCCGAACACAGCAATCTCATTTTCCACTTGGATCATCAGGATTGTGTGGGTCTCGGAATCCACTTGCTTGATGTGCTGCATGAAGGCGCGAAAAGCAGCGATTTCGCGCTCGATCACAGGTTCATAGTCGTAGGAAATCGCGTTGTGGTGCTGAATGCCATCCGAATCAACGGCGCGCGGATATGTTTTCTCGTCAGAGACGATGTACATCGGCGCGTAGAGCTCGCCGGTAAGGTTTCCATAAATCGTTCCATCAGCACTGGCGTAGTGCCCGAACCAGTTCAGCACCAGCTTCAGATGATTGCGCTCCGCCATGCTTTTGGCATGGTCCAGGTATGAGAAGTCATAAATGCCTTCTCTGGGCTCGACCATCGACCATTTGATCGGCACTTTCAGCGCGTTCAATCCCAGCTTTGCCGCCGCCGGATAGAGCTTATCGTATGCACCCTCCGTCTCTTTGTATTTGCCATAGATGAGGTCCCACCAGGGAATTTCGACCGCGAGCACGGTGAAGGGCAACCCGTCAACGTACAGCACCTTGTGTCCGTTCGCGTCCTCGAAATGCGGCGTCGAAGTCTTGCTTACTGGAACCTGCCAGGCATCCGGAGCGCCCGCAGAAACCGCATTCTGAGGCTGCCCGGCTACTTCCATGCTAAGCCGCATGCAAACCACAATAGAAATGACGATGACCCGTTGACGGAATGAAGTTTGCTGACCTACCTGCACATGCACTGTTTCCTCTTTGCTAAGGTTCGCGGACAATCACCAAATCCCAAGGCTGCAGCTTTAGGGTTTGTCCGTGACTGACGGAGCCCCCGGTCAAAAGGTCGGAGCCGTCTTTGTGGTCATACAAAACCGACTCCGTATGCCCGGAAAAATTGAAGTAGTAATGGAGAACCTTGCCTGCTCCATTGCGCCCGCTCCTTACCTTGAGCGCCGGCGGGAGGTCCTGGTCCGGGCCGGTCAAACCCGCGTGCTTCAGAACATCACGAACAACCTCCCGTTGAAGCACGTCGCTCAGGAATGTCCCTTCATACGTGAGGGTGCCACGGCCATACTTATTACGGGTGATTGCAGGATAACGCCAGTATGGGTCATCGAAGGTCGCGAGCACTTCGGCGGTATCAGGCATAAGGAATTCCTCCCAGACCGAGCCAGTGTTTTGGTCGCCAACACGGTAGGGATCCGGCGTGAGCCGCACCGGTGCCGGGAGATTCGTGAACTCCTGATAATGAAAACCGCAGGCTGCACGGAGCGGCCCGGGCGCCATTACGTCGCGTACCGCCGAGTGCTCATCGGTAAAGCCGCTCTTGAATGCCATGACTACCTGGCCGCCGCTGGTTACGTACTCGGAGATCTGCTGCAGCACCCGATCGGAGGCGCTGTAAAGAGGGGGGACGAGGAGCACCTTATATCGGCTGAGGTTGCCTTCACCGGCCGGTACGAAGTCAGTCTCCACATTCAAGTCGTAGAGTGCGCCGTACATTTGTTTGAGAACGGTTGTGTAATTCACGGAGTCGCTGACGGGCATGTAGCTGAGGGCATTGGCGGAATCAGTGCTGACGAGGATTGCAACTTGGTTGTCCTTGGTTAGATTCGAGAGCTGGGGCCCGAGGGTTTTCAGTTCCTTGCCAACGCGCGACACCTCGGCGTAAGTGCGATTCGGCTCCAGATCATGCGAGAGGACACCCTTCCAGTAGGTCTCCTGGCCATAGTGGAGCGAGTGCCAGTGCCAATACTCCACCATGTTGGCGCCCGCAGCCAAATGTGCAAAAGCCACAAGCCGCAGCTGCCCGGGATACTGCGGATATTGCGTTCGGGAATCCCAGCCAATGGTCTGGGCATTGGTCTCTGTAACAAGGAAGTTCGTGTGCTTCAAGGATCGCCCGAGATCGTCGGTCAGCCAAATTCCAAGGCCGCTTAGCCGTGCCTGGGTCTCGAAATACGGATTTTCGGCTACGATGTCGAGCGTTCGTGCAATCGCCCATTGGTCAATATCGGTGTGTACCCCGCCACTGAAGTCCTGGGTAATGAACTGATCGGGCCGCTTGTATTCCCCCACAATTTTTGCCTGCCATCCCAGGAAGTCCGTAATGACATCATGCTGGAAATTTTCCCACTCGAGCTTGTAGCCTGGATTCACAATCCCGTCCCGTGGCGGGAGATCGTCCCATTTGTCTATTAACTGTCCCCAATACACCAGCCCCCAAATCTTATTTATCATCGCGGTGGTTTGATATTTTCGCTTCAGGTGATCGAGAAATCCGGCGTTTATGTAAGGACTCGTCATTCCAGTCGGGTGGGTCTCGTTATCTATCTGGAATCCAATGACCGCGGGATGGTTTCTAAAATGACTGACAATTTCTCTGATTACGCGGTCAGCGTGCTGCCGAAAACAAGGATTCAGGAAATCGTAGTTTTGCCGTGGGCCGTAGTACCCCGGCGTCAATGAGGGAGGATAAGTGGGGTCGTAAGGGTCGCTGAGCGGCGGTGATTGTCCGTTGCGTGTCAGCAATATTTCTGGATGCTCCTGGTAGAGCCAAGTTGGTATGGAATAGGTCGGCGTGCCGAGAATGGCTTTGATTCCAGCCCGGTGTAAGCGATCCAGCACCCGCTCCATCCATGCAAATTGAAAATCGCCGTCTCGTGGCTCCCAACTGCTCCAGGTAGACTCGCCCACCCGAACAACACTGATTCCCGCCTTTTGCATGAGATCCACATCTGCATCGAGACGGTCATTGGGCATATACTCCGGGTAGTAAGCAACACCGTAAAGAACCGTATCCATCGTGTTGGGAGCAAACACAGTTGCGGTTTGAGCACATAGAAGCGCAATCCGCGGAGAAATGCTCGCCACCAGCAAACACCGAGAACATAGTCTGTAAAATTTTGCCTGCATCGCGAATTAAAACCTTCCTAGAAATGCGGATCGCCCGCTACGAGCATCAGCGAGAATCAAGATGATGCGGTGCTTATGCACAGTAAAGTAAGTCGTCCAGGGCCTTGATGCGAGTCGTAATAGAACGACAAAAGCGGGAGCGCCTCGAGTCGCTCCCGCAGAATCAGCTCAAAAATAGAGGTGTAGTCCGAGCTGAATGACACGGTTCGAATAAAAAGAGGTGCCGCTGATCGCACCAAATCCGGCTGCGTGCTGTGCCCCTGTTCCTGGGACATAGCCGAGCGTGGGATCCCCTATAGGTTCGGCGAATTGCGGGTGGTTCGGTAGGTTGAAGATAGCCGCTTCAAAGGTCAGCTTGGTCTGCTCCCCCGCTGGAATCCTGAAATCCTTCTGCACCGAGAAGTCGAGGTTATCGACACCAGGTGCGCGGACGCTCGAGAAAAACCGCGGCGCATCGCCAAACGCCTTGGTGAGGTCACAACAGAAGTTCGGGGTCGGAGCTGAATTAACTAGCCCAGGTCCTGGGCACGTTCCCGCGAAGTCCATCGCTTGATTATTGAACCAGAGATTGACACTACGGCGCGACCCGGAAATCGATGCGGGATTGCCGATGAGCATAGGACGGTCCTCCAGCACCCCGGCGCCGTTGCAAAACCCGTAAGAATTATCCGTGATTCCAAACGGAGTACCTGAGCTGATCGTATAAATGGTGGCGAGCCGCCAGCCACCTAGCACCTCCGATGCGGCACCCTGGTTGAGCCATTTTTGACCGCGACCGAACGGCAATTCAACAACCGGAGCCATGGTGAAGCGGAAAGGGATGTCTCCGGCGCTCACCGACCGTTCTGCCTTCCGGTTGTAGAAGTCCTGGCCAAGAACGTCGAGCGACCAGAATCCGCCCCAGTCGGAAGAGGAATCATCCATCAGCTTGCTCCAGGTGAAGTTCGCCAACATAGAGAAGTTGTGCGAAAAACGATGGTCAAATTGTGCTTGCATGGAATGATAGGTCGAGCTGGACAGCCCCCACCAACCCGGGTTGATGGTTAGCCAGAAGTAAACCGGTCCCGGACTGAATCCTGCGCCCGCATTGAGTGCGGCTGCCGCAGCGGGACAGTACGGGGTACTTAGCGGGCCGAGAAAGTCAAAGGGGTTTCCCTCCGCCACGGTGCTCGCTGGCGACTGCTGGCAAAGGTTGTAGGCATAGTTGATAGGCAAGTGCACTCCGCGGCTGCCCACATATCCGATTTGGGCACTGGTGTCACGGCCGATCTCCTTCTGCACCGTGAAGTTCCAAAGCTCCGTGTAGGTTGCAGGTTGCTTGCGTGGCGCCCAGGACGAAAACGAAACCGTGCAACCGTTGATCGGGATGGAGGCAGTAATGTCCGCTACCGTCGGAATTGGGCATGAGGGGGTTGCTGTATCCCAATTCGAGCCGCTGAAATTCGAGCTCCATAGCAAGATTGGTCCGGGCTGTCCGTCTCCGGCTCGGCCGTGGCCGACGAATCCGGGATGCATGATTCCATAGCCGGCCCGGACGACAAGTCCGCTCATCGGATTCCACGCCAGACCGATGCGAGGTTCGAACTGATGCTTGGATGGATCAAGCGTCGTATCGGGCGTGCCGCCTACGCCAAATTGGTCCCAATGTGGAACGCAACTCGGGTTTGCTCCGGTATAGTAAATCGCGCAGGGATCGAAGAATGCGTCTCCGTGGTGGGTCTCGCGGAACGACTGGTCATACTGCCAGCGCAAACCCGCATTCAAGGTTAGCTTCGAGGTGAGCTTGATGTCGTCCTGCACGAACAATGCATACGCCCAGGCACGTGACGAAACGAAGGCTGGCTGTCCTTGAATCTTTGCTGTCTTTTTCGGGATTCCAAACAGGAAATCGGCAAAGGGGTTGCCCGTGGTGCTTCCGTCGAATGTGAAATTACCAGTTACGTCATTCGGCTGATAATTATCGATCGAGTAATGGTCGGCCTGAAATCCCGCTTTCAAACTGTGCTTTCCAAACG
>Ga0126381_100008368_pt1 | contig 11557 bp, 10 predicted proteins | sample PanSoiMetPlot_28_FD_96465 | JGI IMG/M metagenome (GOLD analysis project Ga0126381, IMG submission 96465) | Tropical forest soil microbial communities from Panama - MetaG Plot_28 | ecosystem: Environmental > Terrestrial > Soil > Tropical forest > Bulk soil | place: Panama | collected 2016-02-17 | reverse complement strand
CCTCCAGCGCCTGTGGCACAGGCTTCAGCCTGTGAAGCCCCGAATAGCGCCGAATATTAGCGCCTTGACACAACTTTTATGCCTCCCGTATACTCCAAAGAGTCCGGGCCCTGCTGCCTCCTCCCTTGAAATGGCGAGCATCCAGTCATGCCATTCCAGCGAGTTCTGAACCCGCCCGCCGCGCGGCGGTTCAAAAGTTCGGCTCCCTCCCTGTTAGAGACGAAATCGATTTTGACGCGCTCCGCAAGAGTTAGCTTTATGCCCTCCAGAACAAACTATTTCTTGACTGTGTTGGCATCCTTGATCCCGGCAAACTCTTGGAGCCAACAGCCGCCGGCCCCTCCCATCGTGCAACCGGGAGCCCCGGGTGAGAGCAGTAAAATTCTTTCGCCCGCGACGGTGGGCATTCCCACGCGGGAACCGGCGGAAGCGGACACGAAGTTCATGCAAGGCATGATTCATCATCATGCTCAGGCCGTGGAAATGACGGCGCTGATGGGAGCCCGGACCCGCAACAAGGCGCTCCTGGCGTTCGGGAAACGCATCAGCGTCTCGCAGACCGACGAGATGAACTTCATGAAACAGTGGCTTGAGGATCGCGGCAAACCAGTACCCACCCAGATGGAGCACATGGCTCACATGCCGGGAATGGTTCATCCCGGCCAAATCGATATAGGCTCCATGCCGATGATGCCCGGCATGCTGACGCCGGAACAGATGAAAGCCTTGGCGAAAGCCTCCGGAGCGGCTTTTGACCGCCTGTTTTTGAGCGGCATGATTCAACATCACACCGGCGCATTGGTCATGGTGGAGGATCTGTTCGCCACGCCCGGCGCGAGCGAAGATAGCCAGTTATTTGATTTCGCCACTGACGTGGAGAATACGCAAAGCGCGGAAATCAACATCATGAAAGGCATGCTCAAGGAGAAACCATGACCGCAAAACCGATCTCTCTATTTTCAGCCCGATTTGCAGCAACTGCGTCGCTTGCGCTCGCCTTCAGTGGGGCCTGCTTGCCTCAATCGGCGCCATCGGTATTTGTGAATCCGCGCGCACCATCGACTGACCCGCGCGTCGGCCTCAAGGCGGGACTCAACGATGCCGGCGAAGCGGCTTCCGGTTTGCAGCGGATTGCGTCCCTGCCGAAGCCGCCTGGCTTCGACGCCGTCACAAACACCCCAGCCGCCCCGGCGGAGGGTGATCGGCCGGCTCAGCCTCCTCGTATTCAATACGGTTCCACCAACTCCGATCTCGCCTTCAGCGGCAATCATCTCTTCGCCGGCAACTATAACGGCATTAACTTTTATGACGTCGATAACCCCGCGAAGACCGTTCTGCGCGCCTCGTTGGTGTGTCCTGGCGGTCAGGGAGATGTCTCCGTATACGGTCATCTTCTCTTCATGTCGGCGGAAGCCTCCAACGGACGGATTGACTGCGGGACCCAGGGAATCCCTCTGCCCCCGGGCTACACTCCTCCTCCTCCGCCTCCACCGGTTGCGGAGGGACAGCCGCGCCCACCCCGTCCTCCTGATCCGGCCAGCAAGGACCGGTTTCGCGGCGTCCGCATTTTTGACGTCAGCGACATCACGAATCCAAAGCAGGTCGCTGCCGTTCAGACCTGCCGCGGCTCTCACACGCATACTCTCGTGGTGAGCCCGAAAGACAAAGAGAACGTCTATATCTACGTCTCGGGAACGGGCACGCCTCGTCTGCCGGAAGAGCTCGCGGGCTGCTCCACGGGCGATCCCGAGGCCAATCCCGATACTGCGCTATTTCGCATTGACATCATTCAAGTGCCGCTCGCGCATCCTGAGCTCGCGAAGATCGTAGCCGGACCACGCATCTTTACCGATGCGCAAACGGGCGCGGTCAATGGCCTCTGGAAGGGCGGCAAACATGGGGATGGCACCCAGACAACGTCAATCACCGATAAGTGTCACGACATCACCGTCTATGCGGCGATAGGATTGGCCGCGGGAGCATGTTCAGGCAACGGAATCCTGCTGAATATTTCCGACCCTTTAAACCCCACCCGGATGGAGGCCGTCAGCGATCCGAACTACGCGTTTTGGCATTCTGCCACTTTTAGTAATGACGGCTCCAAGGTTCTCTTTACGGACGAGTGGGGAGGCGGCGGACAACCCCGCTGCCGCGCAACCGATCCGATGCACTGGGGCGCCGACGCCATCTTTACACTGTCGAAGGGCAAGCTGACGCTCGCCTCCTATTACAAGATGCCGGCTTCGCAAACGGAAATGGAGAATTGCGTAGCGCACAATGGTTCGCTAATTCCGATTCCCGGGCGCGACGTATTCGTCCAAGCTTGGTATCAAGGGGGTATCTCGGTCATGGATTTTACCGACGCCGCGCATCCCTTTGAGATCGCTTACTTCGATCGCGGACCGGTCGATGCCAACAAGCGCTCCGGAGGCGGAATGTGGTCGGTTTATTGGTATAACGGCTACATCTACGGTTCTGAGATTGCGCGTGGTCTCGACGTATTCAAGCTGACGGTGAATAAGTTCATAACACAAAATGAGATCGACGCCGCCAACCAGGTGCATTTTGACGAGCTCAACGTGCAGAACCAACCGAAGATCACGTGGCCATCTAATTTCGTCGTAGCCCGCGCCTATCTCGACCAACTGGCGCGGAGCAACGCTCTGACGGCGCAAAGAGTGGCGTCACTGCGGTCCGCCATCGACCAAGCCAACGCTGCCCAGCTCAAGACGTTGGCTGCTCGCCTCGAGAAGGATGCCGCCGCCGCGAAAACACCTGCGGACGCAAACCGCATGCGCGCGTTGGCCGAAATCATGAAAAAGGGCGGCAATCTGGCTCCGTAGGGCCTGGCTTTCAGCCTGCCGCCGGCCTTTGGCCCGGCTTCGGTGATCCTAGGAAAGCCCGTCCCGCTTCGCGTAGACTGTGGTGAATGGAGGACCACATGTCTCACATGGCTACCGCGCTGGCGGCAACGGCTCTGATGGCCGTCTCGATGCCAGCCAGCGCCCAGGTTTTCGCCGATTTGAAGTCCGCGCTGGTGGACTATTCAAAAGCGGATATTGAGCCGCACAAGTCCTGCGAGTCGCTCGGCAATTTCAAGTCAAAAGAAATTGCGCAAATTCACGCAGCCGAAGTCCCCGTCGCGGCAGTCGCTCCCACTCACTGCCGAGTCACCGGCCTGCTCACTCCGGAGATCGCGTTCGAGGTGAGCCTGCCGGCGAAATGGAACGGCCGCTTTTACATGATCGGCAATGGCGGGCACGCCGGCGAGTCGTTGGACGATCCCGGCCGCGTTACGCAGCGCAATCAAGCATTGCAGCTTGGATTCGCTTTCGCCCAAACCAATACCGGTCACGACGCGCGCAAAGAGCCGGGCGGAACGTTCGTGATGAACAATCCGCAGAAGGCGATCGACTACGCATGGAGAGCGGTCCACCTGACGGCCACGACCGCCAAGAACATCACAAAAGAATACTACGGCAAGCCGGTCTCGCGCGCTTACTGGAATTCCTGCTCTAACGGCGGACGCCAGGGCTTGATTGAAGCGGAGCGCTTCCCGGAAGACTTCGACGGCGTCGTGGCCAACGCGCCTTGGGTGGATCAGACAGGCTTCACCATTGGCGCGATGTGGAACCAGAAGGCTCTCAGCGCCGCAGCATTGAGTCCAGCCAAACTCGCCTTGGTAGGCGATAAGGTCATGGGGAAATGCGATGCCATCGATGGACTCAAGGACGGGCTGATCGACGATCCGCGCAAGTGCAACTTCGATCCTACGCGCGACGTCCCAGCCTGCGCCTCGGGCGCGGACGCCGCGGACTGCCTCACGCCCGCGCAGGCCGAGGCGATCGCCAAGGTCTATAGCGGTCCGATGAGCAACGGCAAGCCTTTCTATCCCGGTTACATGCCCGGCAGCGAGCAAGTGATGCAGAATCTGTTCGGCGGTGGAGCGGGAAGCGGCTGGTTGAATGTGATCGTCGCCGCGCAACCGGACGCCAAGCCTGCGGATTTCAACCTCGCCGAAAACACCATGCGGTATCTGGTGCACAAGCCGCCGCAGCCGGACTATGACTACAAAACCTTCGATTTCGACCGCGACATCCACATGCTGGACGAGTGGAGCAAGCAGGCGGACGCCAAGAACCCCGACCTTTCCAAATTCCACAAACGCGGCGGAAAGCTGCTCATGACCTATGGGTGGGCGGACCCAATCCTTCAGCCGATGGCCGGCGTCAATTATTACGAGCAGGCCGAGGCCAAGAACGGCCCGGACACGACCGAGTTCTTCCGGCTGTTCATGGTTCCCGGCATGTCGCACTGCGGCGGAGGCATCGGCCCGGATCGCCACGACCCGATGACGGCGATGGTCAACTGGGTGGAAAAGGGAAAAGCTCCGGATTCTATGGTGGCGAATCGCGTCGTGGACAACAAAGTGGTGCGCACGCGCCCCCTCTGCCCGTACCCTCAAGTCGCGCGCTATGGAGGCCAGGGCAGCATCGACGACGCCGCCAACTTCCACTGCGTCGCGCCCTAGCCGAACAGACACCTGAAATCTTTGCCTGCTGCGACGATTTGGTGGGGCCTGGCTTTCAGCCTGCCGCGCCCGCCCCAGGCTGGGTTGCGGCTCTGGTGCTCTGTGGGGCCAGGCCCCTGGCCTGCGCGGGGCCCGCGGCCCCGCTGGTCGCTCCCGTGGGCGGCCTGAGGTCGCAACGGATCCGCACCCCCGGACAACAGTCCCAACCGACGAAAACAACGCGAAGCACGCCGGATCGTGAATCATTCGGCCAATTTCCGTCATCAACACAGTACGTCGGAACGCCGCTTCCGTTTAGACTGAAACTCGCCCACTCGGCGAAAAATGAGCGTAGAATGCTGCTAGAACTTTCGTTCGGGGAGGTGCTATGAAAGCACTGATCTTGCTGTCTGCCCTATCCGGCAGCTACGCCGCGGCGGCTGATTCCTCGGTAACGTTCCACAAAGACGTTCTTCCAATTCTCCAACAACACTGCCAGACCTGCCATCGGCCGGGAAGCATCGCGCCGATGTCTTTTCTTACGTATCAGAGTACGCGCCCTTGGGCGAAGGCGATGAAAGCGGCTGTCCTTAGCCGGAAAATGCCGCCCTGGTCCGCCGACCCTGGTGTCGGCCATTTCTCCAACGATCCCTCGCTCAAATCGAATGAGCTGGAAATCATCTCGAAATGGGCTGACAACGGCGCTCCGTCCGGCGACGAAAAGGACGCTCCGCCGCCCCTCCAGTGGCCCGCAAACGGGTGGACGGCGCAGCCCGACATCGTCTTGAAAGGCGTTCCCTACGCGGTTCCCGCGCATCCGAAGAACGACGTGGTCGAGTGGATGACGCTGATCACGCCCACCGGCTTCACCAAAGATATGTGGATCACGTCGGTGGAGATCAAGCCCAGCGAACTTGGGGTCACGCACCACATTTGTGTGTCCTTCGTCCCGCACCGGCCGAATGTCAGCTACAACACTCTGCTCTGGGTGGACAAGCAGCGCGATGACGCCGGAGTGGAAGTGGCGCCCGAGGAGCGCAAGTTCAAGGCGCCGACCGCAGATGGCGCAGGCATCGAGCTGCCTGGCCGCGTTCGCAATCGGGTCGGCGCTAATAGTAACGGCGACGCCGCCGGCGCCGTAGGCGTCGGCTTCACTTGTTATGTACCCGGGCGCGCGCTTTCCGATTTTCGTCCTTATCATGCGGCGCTCTTGGTTCCCGCGGGCTATGACCTGAGTTGGACCATCCACTACACGCCCAACGGAACCGAGCTGACTGATCGCCCCGAAATCGGGCTGACGGTCGCCAAAACGGAACCCGAGCGCCTCTTGATCGAAAGCTTCGGTGGAACGGATCCCGCGAAATTCGCGATTCCGCCGAACGATGGCAACTACGCGCCCGCGCCCTCCGAGGCAATCTTCCTGGTGGACGCCGAGCTGGTGTGGATGTCGCCCCACATGCATCTGCGCGGGAAAGACATGACCTACAAACTGGTTTTCCCGGACGGCAAGGAGCAGATGATTCTGAATGTGCCCCATTACGATTTCAACTGGCAGCTCGGCTACTCGCTGGACGAGCCCATCAAAGTTCCGAAAGGCTCGAAGTTGATCGTCAGCGGACACTACGACAACTCGGCAAATAACAAGTTCAACCCCGATCCCAGCCGGACGGTCTATCAGGGGAACATGACGTGGGAAGAGATGTTCGCGCCTTTCTTCGCCATCGTTGTAGATAAGAGCGTCAACCCGGCCACTGCGCTCAAGATTCCATTCGCTACGGGGGGAGCCTAAGGAGGTTCAACCGTGAGTTTCCAAAGAATCGCTTGTATTTTCGCGTTGTTAATTCCCGCTCTGGTTCGCGGGCAAGGATATTTGAGCGGCTCCGCGCAGAATAAGAAGATCGTCACGGATTTCTACCGGCTGGTGTTCGAGCCCCGCAACGCCGACCTGATCGAGCAATACGTGGCGGTCGATTTCGTAGAGCACAATCCAATGATGCAGAGCGGCCGGGACGCCCTAGCTAACTTCATCAAATCGCTTCCCCGTTCCACAAAGAGCGATGTCGGACCTGAAATGAGGATCCCGCCGGTTTACACCATGGCGGAGGGCGACCTTGTCACTTTCATTTTCAAGTGGCCAACGCCCGATCCTAAGGACAAAACTAAAACGTACGACCGCTTTACCTTCGACATGTTCCGAATCCAGAACGGCAAGATCGTGGAGCACTGGGACGGCGAAGCAAAGTGAACGTTTATCGCGCGGAGACAATCGGATCGCTTCTCCGTCCGCAATGTCTCAAGGAAGCGCGCGCGGCGGCGCAGGAGAGCCGCATCAGCCCAGTTGAGCTTAAATGGATCGAAGATAGGGCGGTGGACGAGGCCCTTGCGCAGCAAGAGGCGCTGGGCCTGGACGTTGTCACCGACGGAGAGCTCCGGCGCTCGATCTTTATTGCTCCGCTCCTCGATGTCGTCGACGGATTCGGTCCGGTGGACGAACCCCTCGGCTCGCAAAGCCATTGGAAGACGGCAGGAGGCGTTTCGGCCCCGCCTCCGCCGCGAAGATTTGCGATTCGCTCCAAGCTGCGCCGCCGCCGTTCTCTCGCAGCCGAAGAATTCACATACTTGCGCGCCCGCGCGAGGCGGCCGGTGAAAATCACTTTGCCGAGCCCGCTGATGCTGGCGCTGCTGTGGTCGCCCAAGTATTCGCGCGACGCCTACTCCGACCCATTTCAACTGTTCGCCGACGCCGTGGACATCATTCGCGGCGAAGTTCGGGAACTGCGCGACTTGGGCTGCAGCTATATACAGATCGATGCGCCCGAGCTGGCGACGCTTGTCGATCCGTCAGTCCGCCAGGGAGCTTATGAAGATCAAGGCGTCTCTGTCGAGCGGCTGCTCGGCGAAGGCATCGAGATGTTGAATTCGGTGGCCGATGCGCCCGGCGTCACATTCGGCATTCACATGTGCCGCGGCAACAACGCGGGGATGTGGATGGCGAGCGGGGGCTACGAATCCATTTCCAAGCAAGTCTTTCAGCGCGCAAAGAACTACGACATCTTTCTGCTGGAGTACGATAGCCCGCGGGCCGGAAACTTCGAACCGCTCGCCGATCTTTCTCCGGACAAAAGAGTCGTCTTGGGTTTGGTGTCGACCAAGACCGACCAACTTGAGTCGCCCGAGGAACTGCTGGCGCGCATTGGCGAAGCGGCCCGAATTTTCCCCCGCGACCAGATGGCGCTTTCGACCCAATGCGGATTTGCGTCGATTGCTTTCGGAAATCCGATCCGCCCTGAGACGCAGCCGGCGAAGTTGAAGCTGGTGGTGGAGACTGCCCGGCGAGCATGGCGCGCCGCCGAAGCCACCGCTTGACTTACACCTCGCGCGTGCGGGCTCAGGCGCAACAGAGCGCCGGCAAAGCCGCTGGTTTGGCAGTCCGAAGCCGCCGGATGACTTCTTCGCAGCGTTCCGGCGCAAGGACGGGGCCGGCAAGCGACCGAAATTTCGCCGCCATTTCATCCCACGTGAGGGGGTTCTCGGGATCTCCCTTCGGATAACGGACGTATCTCTCGTACGGCCGCCCATCCTCAAGGTGAATGGTCACGCTGGCAGGCCATTCGCGCGGAAAGTTCTCCTCGAGTCGCGGGTCCCTAACCAGCGCCACTCTCTGCATCATCTGGCGCACCCGCGGTGAGCGGATCTGCTCGAGCGTGAACTGGTCCAGTCCGGCCGCCCTGTGGATGGAAGCCACTGCCGCGCCGAAAGGCATCGAAAACTGGGCGTCCACGACGGACTGCGGGTTGTACTTCTGCTCCCGCGGCTCGGCGATGATCGCCCAGCCGGCCTCCAGGACCGCGATCTGGATCTTGCAGATTTGATCCGGCTCAATCGCGTATTCCCGAACCAGAGCCAGGACGGCGTCAATCGGACCCTGCATGTAACGGCAACACGCATGCGGCTTCACCGCGGTGTGCAGAATCTCGTAGGAACGTCCGAGTCCCGCAGTGAGGCGCTCGGGCACAGGGCTGCGGGAATAGCCGTGCAAGAATCCATCCCGTCCTTCAAAAATGCGCCGCGGGCCAATGAATTGCTCTGCCGCCAAAAACGCTGCCTCCATGCCGTTGCGCGCCGCCAAGCCGGGATGGATTCTCTTGGTCCACGCTCCTTCGGCCAGAAATTCCAAGCTGCCAGCCGCCATGCTGCCGGCGATTCCCACGGCGGCCAAGGTTTGCTCCGCGGTCAGTCCCAAAAGCTTCGAAGTCGTAACCGCGGCGCCGAACACGCCGCAAGTCTGCGTCGGGTGGAACCCCAAAGCGTAGTGTTCCTTCGGTTGGAGCGCCATCGCGAGCCGAGCAGCGACCTCGTAGCCCGCCACGACAGCCGTCAGGAAGTCCTCCGCAGTCGTTTCCGGCATCGTCTCCACGAGCGCGAGCGCGGTCGAATACATCGTCGTGCCCAGATGTATCGAGCCGCCGCTATGCGTATCGTCGTGTTCAATCCCATGCGAAGCAGTTCCGTTGGCCAATGCAGCATAAGCAGGGAGCGTGCGAATCGGAGTCCCGATGACCGTCGCACAACCGCTCGGCCCCATGTGCTCGATCATCCGCTGAACGCATTGAGCCGATTCTTCGCGCGAGCCGCGGACCGTCACCGCGAGATAATCCAGGAGAAAATAACGCGCCCGGTCGAGGACTTCGTCCGGCAACGACTTGGGCCGCAGTCCATGCACGAAGTCCACGAGTTCGCGCGTATACCCTGGCGTTTTGGAAATTGCAGGAGTCATGAGTTGCCTCGTTTGGGAACCAAATACTGGCGACGTAGAACAAGAATGCGCTCCTTGTTCTGGTCGAAAGCGCGCGTTCCAATCGCCACAATTCCTCGGTCAGGCTTGCTGGCAGATTCGCGCTTCTCGAGAACCTCCGATTCCGCACACAGAGAATCGCCTGGGAATAGCGGCCGCTCGAATATCACGCTGTCGTATCCCAGATTGGCGATGGCTCTGCCCGTCATGTCCGCCACGCTCATTCCCACGGCCAGGCCTGAACGCCAGTGTGTCGATCACCGGCCTGCGCCCCAGCGGTTGACTCTTAGCGTACGCGTCGTCCAAAAACAGCGGGTTCTGATTCATCGAAAGCAGCGCGAACAGCGTGTTGTCGTATTCCGCAATGGTCCGTCCCGGCCAGTGCCGATGAACCGCGCCCGGAACATAATCCTCGTAATGGCCCTCAAAGCTCATGAGTTGTCCTTATATTTCTTCAGCAAGTTTCTCGCAATGATTAGACGCTGCAATTCATTGGTGCCGCCGCCGATCACCACCAGCGGCGCGTCGCGATAATAACGCTCCACCGGAAAGTCCTTCGAATATCCATTCGCTCCCAGGATGCGCATCGCCTCCAACGAAACCTCCGCCGCCGTTTCGGTTGCGAACAGCTTCGCCATCCCTGCTTCCAGATCGCAGCGCTCGCCGCGATCTCTTTTCTCCGCCGCCGCGTAAATCAGCAGCTTCGAAGCTTCGATTCGAGTCGCCATATCGGCGAGTTTATTCTGAATCGTCTGATACTCGGCGATCGGCTTGCCGAAAGTCACGCGCCGCTGCGCGTAGCGGATGGCTTCTTCGAAAGCCGCCCGAGCAATGCCTAAGCCTCGCGCCGCCACGTTCAGCCGCTCGGCCTCCAGGCCAGTCATCGCCTGCTTGAACCCTTGTCCTTCCAAGCTTCCGATCAAGTTTTCGGCGGGCACGGGGAAATTGTCGAAATGCAACTCGCAAGTCTCCACGCTCTTGTATCCGAGTTTGTCGATATCCCGGCTGACGGTCAGGCCGGGCGCGCCTTTTTCAATCATGAAGGCGCTCATCCCTCGATGCGCCGGCTCGGCGGCGGGATCCGTCTTTGCCAGCAGCAGAAACGTGTTGCCATGGCGGGCGTTCGTGATCCACATCTTCGAGCCGTTGATCCTGTAGACCTCACCGTCTCGCGTGGCCGTGGTGCTGATGTTCTGAAGATCCGTTCCCGCGTTCGATTCGGTCAAGCAGATTCCACCGCGTCTTTCGCCCGTGGCCAGATCGGGCAGAAAACGGCGTTTCTGCTCTTCCGTCCCGAAGCGCGCCAGCACGTCGCACATCACGGAATGGCTTCCGATAATTCCCGCAAGACCCAACCAGCCCCTCGAAATCTCCTCGAAGACCATGGCGAAGGTCGTGGCGTCCACCTCCGCGCCGCCGTATTGCTCGGGAATGTTCAGTCCGAACAGCCCCATCTCCTTCATCTGCCGGACCAGTTCGTAAGGATACTCGTTGCGGTGCTCCAGTTCGGAGGCGACCGGCATGACTTCCTTTTCCACAAACTTCCGGATTGTACCGATGATGAGATCCCGCTCGGCCGTCACTGCTTGCACGCCGATTTTCCTCCTCTTGGCGCCACGATCTGCCGTTCGAGCGTTAACACGATTTCCCGCCGCTGATTGCGCGCCGTCGTCGCGACTGTCACCGCGCCGGGCCCGTCGGCCAAGTCCCGTTTCTCGACAATGGTCGACTCCGCATAGATTGTGTCGCCGTGAAAAACCGGCCCCTCGCGCCGGATATTCGCATAAGACAGCGTCTCCGGCGCCCGCCCGCCGATATCGGCTTGTGTCATGCCAATGACGATGCCGATCACTGTTGGGCCGGCAGCCAGGCGGCGTCCGTGCTGGGTGTGCCGCGTGAAATGTTCATCGTGGTGAACCGGGTGCTGATTCATGCTCAGCAGGCTGAGCAGGGTGTCGTCATATTCGTTGATGGTGCGGCCGGGCCAATGCTTGAAATGTCGCCAGACCTCCAGTTCCTCGAAGTACCGTCCGTATGCCACTCTCACGAGATCATATCCCGCCCCACGACCGGTTGCGGAAGTGGTTGGGCTTGTATCGGGGCACGACTTCAAGCCGTGCCGTCGAGCGCCAACACCAGAGGGCTTTAGCCCCGGCCTAGCGCGGCTCACGCAACTCTCTGGACGGGAGGACCAGCATGTTATGCTGTAACAATTTGGGGGTCATCCGCGCCCTACTACGCGGGCGGAGGTG
>Ga0126381_100008366_pt1 | contig 11559 bp, 7 predicted proteins | sample PanSoiMetPlot_28_FD_96465 | JGI IMG/M metagenome (GOLD analysis project Ga0126381, IMG submission 96465) | Tropical forest soil microbial communities from Panama - MetaG Plot_28 | ecosystem: Environmental > Terrestrial > Soil > Tropical forest > Bulk soil | place: Panama | collected 2016-02-17 | reverse complement strand
GGCCCCTTTACCGAATCGGATCCAGTGAGCAGCGTCTTTTTCTTACAGTTGTTCTTATTGTTCACCGCCGCACCCTTTCTGGTCCTCGCAGTTCTTGTGGAAGAACGAAAGACTGCGGAAGAGGCCATGCGTGAGAGTTGGGAGCGTTTTCGGCTTGCGGCTCGGGCCGGAAAAATGTTGGCCTATGAATGGGATGCTTCGACTGACGTGGTGGTGCTCTCTCCAGAGAGCCCCGAACTTCTCGGAAAAGATGAGCCGACGCAGACTTCAGGTCGGCAAATGATGGCCAACTGTCACCCAGACGATCGCCAAAGACTTACGGCTGCGGCTGCAAGGCTGAGTCCCGAGAACCCCTATCTGGAAGTAAGCTGTCGCACGACGGGTACTGGCGGTACCGTGAGTTGGGTAGAAGGAAACGGCCGGGCGTACTTCGACGAGCGAGGCCAGATGTTGCGGATAATCGGCGCGGTCGCGGACGTCACCGAACGAAAAAAAACGGAGGCAGCTCTCCATCAACGAGAGCAAGAGCTCTTAGAAGCACAGCGCGTATCGCAAGTTGGCAGTTGGCAGTGGAACCCAAAGACCGAAGAGGTTGTTTGGTCCACAGAACTCTACCGAATCGCCGGCCGTGATCCCGATCTGCCGCCACCCGCCTTTGCAGATCAAACCGAGCTGTATACGCCTGAAAGTTGGGACCGCCTGAGGCGCGCGATCGCCCTAACATTGCAAACTGGAGTACCTTACACACTCGATCTAGAAATGATTCACCCCGATGGCAGCAAAAGATGGGTCACGGACCGAGGCGAAGTGCTGCGTGATGGCGCGGGAGGCATCACGCGGCTGCGTGGCACGGCTCAGGACATTACCGAACGCAAGCATGCCGAGGACGAGCTGCGTGCGAGCGAGGAGAAGTTTCGCAGCGTTTTTAGGGATGCCGGTGTGGGGATGGTCATCGTTTCTCCCGATGGCCGCTTTCTCGCTGCGAACGAGGCATTTTGTGACTGTCTCGGTTATACAGAAGAGGAGTTGCTCGAAAGGACCGTGCAATCGATTACTCTTCCGGAAGACTGGCCCCGTTTCTCACGGAAGCTTAATGAAGCGCTTGAGCAAGGACAAAGTTTCCAAAGAGTTGAGAAGCGCTGCCTGCACAAGAGCGGGCGCATCGTCGCGACCGAAAGCAGCGCTTCCTTGATCCGTGGTTCGAGCGGCGAGCCTCGGTATTTCGTTGGAGAGGTCTTGGACATTACCCAGCGCAAGTTGGCAGAAGAAGTTCTTTCCGGCGTGAGCGGCAGATTGATTGAAGCTCACGAAGAAGAACGCAGCTGGATTGCCAGGGAACTCCACGACGATTTCAATCAGCGCGTGGCCCTGTTGGCAACGATATTGGAAAGGGTGAAACAAGACCTTTCGCCCGGGGAAGAAGCAGCGAGGCGCGGCGTCGAAGAGGCCTCCGAACACGTCACAGAACTCGGGAGCGATATGCAGGCATTGTCGCACCGCTTGCATTCCTCGAAACTCGAATACCTGGGACTGGTAGCGGCGGTAGCCGGATTCTGCCAGGAGTTCTCAAACCGGCAGCATGTAAATATTGACTTTCACTCCGAAAACATTCCTAAAGCCCTCCCGAAAGAGATCTCCCTGTGCCTGTTCCGCGTCTTGCAAGAAGCCCTTCAGAATTCGCTGAAACACAGTGGTGAAAGGCGCTTCGAAGTATCGCTCAAATGCGCCAAGAGCGAGATCGAGCTAACGGTGCACGATTCAGGTGTTGGCTTTGATCCAGAAACGATAATCAGCGGGCACGGGCTCGGTCTCACCAGCATGAAGGAACGGCTGAAACTGGTCGACGGGCAGCTTTTTATCTCCTCGAAGCCACAGGAAGGAACAACGATTCACGCTCGCGTGCCTCTTCGACTCAAAGTGAAGTCTGCAGCCGGACAAATATAGGTCTTTCCGTATTGTCTGTGGTGTGTGGCCGCATTTCTTCGTGAAACGGACGGGACTGCGTCTGGGAATGGTCTTTGCACTGATTCCGGAAAGGTATCATTCCAGCTTTATCCGCGTTATGGGCGTGATCGCCATCTTCGCCTCGGTCGTCGGCCTATTTCAGTTGTTCACGGTCTGGAAGTAACCGGTACTCAGGGAACGCTCGAGCCAGCCCGCAAGCTATCGTCGTCGAGACTGCCACTCGTTCTTAATTCCGACCGTTTTCGCAGTTGGCATTGCAGTCGTCGTGGTGGTGGCCTTTGGCGACGTGGTGATTGGCGTGAGCATCACCGCCGTCATCGGCGCGGTCATCCGGCGCCGCAGATCCGAGCCTGAATAGCAAAGGCCCGGTCCCCCGCCAATTCTGGCAAAGGCCCCGGGCCTTTTTTCCTGCAGGGAGTGTGGGGTGGGGCTTAAAGCAAACCGTCCTATTCCAGACCGCTGTTACGACACGCGCAGCTTGGTCGTCTGACCGACCATTACCGCTACGCGCTTGTGATAGAACGTCACGCCGTCGGAGTTTTTCAGGGCAATCTCATGATTGCCGGGCTTAAGCGCGAACTTCTTGGACTTGGTAATCGTTCCGGCGTAGCCCCCGTCGATATACACCTCCGCAAATTTATGGCTTGGATCGATCTTCACCTCACCGTAGTTCGCGGCCATGTAGTAGGGCGCGTAGGGATACGGGTAACCGTACCACGGGAAGAAAGGACCGTAGAACGGATCAAAACGCTGGACAATGATGACCCGTCGCCTTACTTGCGGCGAGCTCGAGGGAGCCGCCCCGAGAAGAAGTCCCCCAACCAGCACAACTGCCAACGCATAGGAAAAACGTCGCATTGTTCGGAGCATGGTCTTCGTCTGCCTCCTCCCTAAATAAAACACCCCGCCACCAAAAATCTCTTACGGCACCAGTGTGGGTACCAGAACCCCCACCGAATATCCCTCTTGCTCTCTCTTAGTTTTAGAGTCCCTCAAACAACACTCATGTTGCCCTGCCCTCTATCCTCCTCCAAACAAACAACTTTGGAGTCTTGGGGCGGCTACGAGAGCTGACCGCGTAGGACCCGCAACACGCCTGTTCTAGTTTCACCCGTGATTGAAGGCGAGCCCTGTTGGGCAAACGGCTGTGCTTGCGTGTGAGCGCCGTCGACAACCGCGCACCGGACCATTTCCGGTAGCGCCAACCCTCGAAGCAGATCACCACACCCCGAAGCGCAAGGAAAGTCAACGCGTGCCGTACAATTAGAAGAACGTGGATCCGAGTGTGACTGGTCCAGCGGAGCGGTAGTCGCATGGAGGAAGAGAGAGCCGGGTCTCGACAACGGTCGGGGAAAGATTGCCCGCACTCGAAAAAACGGAAATGAAAAAGCGGTTACAAGTGATGAAGTTCGGCGGGACATCGGTGGGCGACGCGTCCTGCATCAGCCGGGCGGCAAAGATCATAGTGGATGCGGCCAGAGACTATCGTTGCGTGGCGGTTGTTTCCGCCATGAGCGGCGTCACGAACCAGTTGATCGAGGCTGCAAATCATGCGCGTGCCGGCAAAGCAGGGGAAGCCGCGAGGGTTTTGGAAACGCTCCGTAAGCAGCACGAGTCCGCGCTTGTCGCTTTGATTCCCCTCGAGGAGGAGCGCCAGAAAATCCGTCAGAAAGTGGAAGACCTTCTCGCGGAAGGCCGCAGGCTTTGCGAAGGAACGGCGCTCTTACGGGAGCTGACGCCGCGCACGCTCGATGCGGTTTCGAGCCTAGGGGAACGCCTTTCCGCTCCGCTGGTTGCCGCGGCGGTTAAAGAAGCTGGCGCCGCGTGCGAGGCGATCGAAGCCAGTGAACTCATCGTGACCGACGCATTTCATGGTGGGGCGGAGCCGCAGGTGGAACTGACTCGGGAGAAATCTCAGGCGCGCATCTGTCCGCTGCTCGAAAAAGGGATTGTGCCGGTCGTGACCGGCTTCATTGGCGCGACGGCTGACGGGCAATTGACGACGCTTGGTCGGGGTGGTTCCGATTTTTCGGCAACCCTTCTTGGGGCGGCGCTCGATGCGGATGAAGTCATTATCTGGACCGATGTGGATGGTGTGCTGACTGCCGACCCGCGGCTGGTTCCGGAAGCACGCACGATTCCGGTGATTTCTTATCGCGAAGCGGCGGAGCTGGCGTACTTTGGTGCGAAAGTGTTGCACCCGAAAACGCTTAACCCGGTGGCCCAGGCAGCGATTCCCGTTTGGATCCGCAACAGTTTCACCCCGGAAAAGCCGGGCACCAAGATCACCCCCGAGGGACGCACGATCGGCGGCGGGGTCAAGGCACTGACGGCCATTCGGGACGTAACCTTAATTAGTGTGGGCGGGCCGGGGATTGTGGGGTTGCCGGATGTTGTAGGGCGAACGTTTTCCACGACCGCCGAGGTGCGCGCCAATGTTCTGCTGATCTCGCAGTCTTCTTCGCAAAACGATATCTGCTTCATTGTTGCATCCTCGGACGCGCAGCGGACCGTCGATGCCTTGCGCAAGGAATTTGCGCGGGATCTGGCGCATCACGACGTGGAACACATCACCGTCAATCCAAATATTGCGATTGTTGCCGTGGTGGGAGAAAACATGCGCGGGATCCCAGGGATTGCGGGAAGAACCTTTAGCGCGCTGGGGCGCGACGGCGTAAACCTCATTGCCATCGCGCAGGGATCTTCGGAAAGCAACATCTCATTTGTGATAGAAGCAAAGGCAGTGAAGACGGCGCTACTCACCACGCACCGCGAGTTTGGGTTAGACAAATCACAAAACTGACCCCGCGACACTCAGGACAAAGAATCGTGCACATCGAGTTTGGGGGACTTGCTGGGTGTTTAGCGCAACGTCGAAGAACCGTTTTTCCGGTCATCAGTTTTACTTACCAGGCGCAGGCTCCACGCAGCGAAAGCCAACATGATTCGTGCCTGTGCGCACCTCGCCTTTGCCGCGAGTTCCCACGATGTACCGCGTGCAATACTGGTCGGTACACAGAAATGAGCCGCCCCGGAGCACCTTTTCAGGCTGGTCCGGTTCAGAGGGATCAAGGGGACTAGCGGGACCTTGCGGATTACGCGCAACCCCTCCCATCGCCACAAGCTCCTGGTAGTAGTTGGAGCGATACCAGTCACTCGTCCATTGCCAAACGTTTCCGGCCATATCGTAGAGACCATACGGATTAGGGGGATACTCGGCGACCGGCGCTACGCCGGCGTGCCCGTCTTCACCGGTATCCTGATCAGGGAAGTGGCCCTGGTGCGTGTTGGCCATCCACTTACCGTTGGGGCGAAAGGAATCGCCCCACACGAACGGCTTACCCGCCAGTCCGCCGCGTGCTGCAAACTCCCATTCGGCTTCTGTCGGGAGGCGCTTCCCCGCCCAATTCGCATACGCGACGGCATCCTCGTAGGCGACTTGCACGACGGGGTAGTTCTCTTTGCCGTGAATGCTGCTGTTCGGACCGCCGGGGTGGCGCCAGTTGGCTCCGTGTACGTAAGACCACCATTGAAACTGATTGTTGAGCGGAACCGCATGGTGCGGCGGCGTGAACACGACACTGCCTGCGACCAGATTCTCGGGTGGCGCGCCGGGAACATCGTTCGCGCGAGGCGTGCGCTCAGCAACGGTTACATATCTCGTAGCTTTCACAAACGCTGCAAACTGGGCGTTCGTGATATCCGTCTTATCCATAAAGAAGCCGTCGACATACACGCGATGAATCGGCCGCGCGTCGTCGGTGGCCTGCATCCCGACTTCGTTCCGATCCGGCGGATCATTGGCTCCCATCGAGAATTCGCCGCCGGGAATCCATGCCATTCCCTCTGGGACTGGAGCTGGAGCTTCGGCCGTGTTGGCCAGCGTTGGCTCGAAGTGGAACATTCGATGGGCCTCGACTCGTGCAACTATTGATTTCTTTTCCAGGCGATGAAGATGCGCGGGTCGGAATGTGTATACGGTCAAGAAGACGACAGCAATTCCAACGGCAAAAACGATGACTCGCTTGTTGCGCGGCGTTCCGTGCGACGCATTTTTGGTCGCACTCTGTTTAAGGCCCCTTTTCCAACTCATATTCTTTTCGCTTTTCGCCTAGCGCTAGGCTGCCCACCATACTGCAGGCTCTTGACAGTTAAGCTAGCAAGCCATGGCGCGCACTTATTTCAGATCTATGACGATTCCCAACACGACGCTGAACAAAGGCGATGATCGCTGTCTTCGGGCACGCGTCTTTTGAGGACGACAGTTGGTCTCGCTGGGGGACGGCGAGAACTGCAGCAAGAGCGACGACAGTCGCGACGCGCATTGCGCGCGAAGCTCTTACTTCACCCCCCTACCATGTGTCGCCCTGACGCGCAGAGTATGCCAACGGCTGCGAGATCGAGATAACTGCCAAAACTGACAGCTCTATAGGTGTTCGCAACCGAGCCTCACAATTTTCGGGATCCGCTCACTCCGGAAGCTTTTCTGTAAGTCAGTCAGGTCAAATGGATTCAAGACAAATACAGCTAGCGTGATCATCTTATGTGAACACGCTGCAGGCTTTCGAGTTGCCGGGATAAGGACCGGCCGCCGTAAGCGAAACAAGTCCAATATTGGGAGGGTCCACGCATCGGCTCTGTAACGGTATCACCTTCGTCGCTTCTACCACGATCCTCGCAGGCTTACCGGGCCATAGGGTGGGCCGGGTTGCTCGCAGGATGTCTTGATATAACGGTCGCACTTGTGGAAGCTCGGTTCGAGGGAAAGAGCCCCGTATACCTCTTCCAGGCCATTGCTGGTGGACTGTTAGGGATGTCTTCTTTTCAGGGAGGACTGGCAACTGCAGCGCTGGGAGCTTTTTTCCATTTTCTAATTGCCACTACTGCGGCGGCAGTTTTCTACTTCGCGAGCCGCAAGTTGAAGTTCCTGGTGAAGCACGCCATTCGATCGGGACTGCTCTACGGAGTTGCCGTCTACGTCGTTATGCATTACTTCGTGCTGCCCGTCTCCGCTTATCACGTAAAAATTGCGGTTCCACCAGTGACGGACCTCATTAAGGATGTCGCCACACACATGTTCATGGTCGGGTTGCCGATTTCACTGATGGTGCGCAAGTATTCGACTAACGCGACTTCTTGAACCGTGTCTGAAACGCATTTACACGGCACTTTAAACGCGGTTTCAGCGGCTCGAGGTCACGCGGAGGACTTTAGCCCTTGAAGCCCACACGAAACGCTTTTCCCGCAAGCTTCTAGGGAAGAAGTTGGGCGCCTTTCAAGACATCTTCAGGAATTGCCCGTACACGAAGATCTTCGGTCAGGTTCCGCCAGCGCACCACACCTGCCGCGTCCACCAGAAATTCCGCTGGCCGAGCGATGTCCTTCCCGTTTACCCCGGCGCCTCGGTGCAGCAGATCATAGTGACGAATCACTTCCGCGTTTGGGTCCGACAAAAACGTGTAAGTGTACCGAGCCTTCTTGCACAGCGTCGCGGATTCCTCGGGCGAGTCCACGCTGATTGCTACCGGCCGAACTCCCCGCCGTTCCAGTTCACTCAAGCTCTCTTCGATACCCCGCAACTCGGAGTTGCAGAACGGTCACCAATATCCCCGGTAGAAAACCAGAAGCACGCCTCGCGGTTTTCCGCCTTCCCTTCCTGGCAGGGGCTCTGAAAGCAGCGTGGACAGCGCCACCATTTTTCCGGTTGTGTCGGCAAGCATAAATTCCGGCGCCCGGTCTCCAACCCTGGGAGCGGCCGCCGCTACCGGCAATTGGCGGGAAGCATACAACGTTGCATACGCGAAAAGACCCGCGGCTCCCAAACTCAGCACCGCAAGAATCGGTCCAGCGATTCTTCCGCGAAACAGTTCTGGGCTGGCAAAAGCCTGGCGCACTCCTGTCCACAGCAGCCATCCAGCCCCGGCGAACATCAGCCAACTCGTCCACGGTACGTTTCTAGTGATTGGGAACTTTGCAAAAAAAAGCAAGTAGCCGGGGATTGCTGCCAGCGCGAGCAAGAACCCCGACCAGATTCGCCAGTTCCGCTTTCGCTTCCGCTCTGCCGGCGTTCCTTCTTGCTCGGCCATCGAATTACCGTCCATACCCTAAGCCCCTTGCCCTCTCCTGCCGACTCTGCGCAGCCCAAGCCCCTCCATCACTGCACAGGAATACTACTGCCACGGGCCACTTGCCGCCAATGCTGAATCTCACAGCGCAGAACCACGCGTAACTGCCCACGACCCACACAATGTCCGGAGTCGCCGCGATCCATGCATCCACGATCGTGATCTCTTCGCGCCTCGCGTTCCGGAGTAGCCACCCCCCGCAACCTGTTCACGAGTGCTGCTCGCGATGGGCCTTGATGAACCCTTTCAGATACTGTCCTGCTTCGGTGATGTGTTTCCACAGGGCCGCTGCGGCTAAGTCGGGGTCCTTTGTCTTGCAAGCCTCAAGAAGCTCGCGATGCGCCAGGCCGGCACGGTGCTGGTCGCGGGTGACGACAAGGTGCAGGCGAGTGTAGCGATCGCAGTTGACGTTCAAATTCTTGACGAGGGCCAGCATCTTCGCACGATTCGCAGGCGCGTATAGAGCGGAATGGAAACTCCAGTTCCATCGTCCCCAGGACTCCACCTCTGAATCTTTTTCCAAGGATTCCTCATAACGCCTGAGAACATCCTCGGCGCGCTGGAAATCCTCGGGCTTCATTCTGGGTATAGCACAGCGGAGCATGTAGCATTCCAGCACTGCGCGAGTCTCGAATAATTCCATGATCTCTTCCGGAGAAAGCGCGGAAACTACGGCGCCCCGGTTGGCGACAAGGGTGACCAAACCTTCGGCCGCGAGGTGGCTCAAGGCTTCCCGGACCGGGATTCGGCTGATCTGAAATTCGCTCGCAATGGCGTCTTGCCGAAGTTGCTCCCCTTCGCGCAATTCGCCGCTAAGAATTTTGTCTCTCAGCCGTTCGACAACTGCGGCCCGGAGAGACTGCCGCGGGATGGGTGACGTCTTAGTGCCGGCTGACGACTGCAGAACCGAATTAGGCCTTTGCATAATATGAAAGCGTAAGAGCTTCCCGCCGCGCGGAACCAAAGAGGACTAGCCTCGAATCAACCTCTCACGAGTGCTTCTTCTCATAATGAGCCACGAATTCACCTTGTAACTCAAGGCAACAGCAAGGTGGCCACCTCGCGTCCCGCAGCAAAAGCTTGACACTGTATATCATAGATTGTATACGGTTGGCACGCCGGGTACGTGGCGTACCGACTCAAGCGTTTGCTTCCGAGGCAAAGTTCGCCTCTTCTCAGTGTTTCGGAGGATGAAACTCTATGGCACACAGGAATATCGTGCGTTGGGCCCTCATGGTTGCGGCTCTAATTTGGTTCCACCCGTGGCTCTCGGCTCAGATCAATCCGACAGGCACGCTTACCGGCACAGTGACGGATTCGAGCGGTGCCGCGATTGGCGATGCCACCGTCCAAATTACGGAAACCTCTACTTCCACTACTTATCGGACGAAGTCTGGGCCTGATGGTCACTTTTATGTCGGGAATCTTCCGCCGGGGAGTTATAACGTGACGGCTACGATGAAAGGATTCCAGACGGCAGTGTATTCGGCCGTGCACATCGTCGTCGGCGCGACCTATGACTTGAAGGTTGAGATGAAAGTTGGGGCCGTTGAGCAGACCGTCACTGTTGAGGCAGGCCAACAGGTGCTCGAGACGGTCGAAACCTCGATCAGTTCAACCATCTCCGGTGCCGCGATTACCGACATTCCCTCAGTGGCCACCACGCCCTTGTGGTCCGCGACGTTGTTAAGTCCGGACATTCAAACTATTGGAGGCCCACGGCAAAGCAGTGCCTCTGGCCTCCCAGGGGGAGCCGTCAATGTTACCTACGACGGAATTGCGGCGCAGTGGCAGCCAGGCAAGTCGGGTGACCCTCTATTCACCATGACTTATCCGAATATCGACAACATTGCCGAGGTGAACATCTCCAGTGCCGCCGGCAACGCGAGCCAGACGGGCGAAGGCGCCGTGCAGATTAATCTCGTTAGCAACCGCGGGACAAACAGCTTCCACGGGGGCGTCTATGAGTACTTCCGCAATGACGCTTTGAACGCGAACTATTATTTCAACAACCTAGCTGGGCAGCCGCGCCAGAAAGTGCGCTATAACTTGTGGGGCGGAAAGTTCGGGGGACCTATTCTCAAGGACCGACTGTTTGTTTTTGGGGATTTCACCTATTGGGGTCGCCCGTCGTCGCTAACCCGCACGCGCACCCTCCTAAGTCCGGCCGCAGCGCAGGGGATGTTCGCTTACGTACCTGTCGACAGCACCGGAAAGCCCACGTTGCCGGCCTCTCGACCGGCCTGGGTCAGTTGCAATGGCAATGCCGCAGCACCGCAGTGTACGGCTGACCTTATGCAGATGGCCGGCAACTTCGGTGGGACTTCGCAGGTGGACACTTTCATTGGGCAGACTTTAACTACGCTGCAATCTGCTGTATCTGCGCCCGGGGTTAGAGCCACGACCCCGCCCTCGCTCTATCAGCAGGCGATCACTTTCAACAACTCCGGAAAGTATTACCTTGAAATGCCGGACCTGCGACTGGACTGGAACATTACCCACGTTCATTCACTCGAATTCGATTACCATCTCACCCGCTTCATATTGAACCCGGACATTCTCAATGCAGGCGACTATACCTTCCCTGTAGATCCATTCAATAAGAACGAAGCGGGATACAATTCGGACCGAGCGACCTGGGCGTGGGCCTGGCGCTGGAACATCGGGGCGAATAAAAGCAACGAGCTGCGCATGGGCTTCCAGTCGTCTCCGGAGTGGTTTCCGCCGAGCCTGAACGCGAGCGTCTATCCTCTGGGCAAAACAAATTTGGGCGATGCACGATTTCAGCCTCTTCTGCCCGGCGGCCTAATGACCAATCCCTGGCTCATCAATCAGCCTTTTCGAGATAACCCTGGCCTGAACCAGCTCTCGGACAACTTCGCCTGGACCAAGGGCCGCCACAACACTGCTTTCGGGTTAACTGCGACACGGACGATCATTTCAAGCAGCAACTCCGCACCCGCCTATGCGCGCGTGAACCTGGGGTTGGATCCAGCGGACCCGATGGCTGCGCAATTCACCCCAACAAATCTGCCGAACATCTCTTCGGCCGACCAGGCCGTTGCTGGCCAACTGTATGGGTTGCTCGCTGGGAGTATCACAGGGTATTCGGGGAGTGTTGCTTTTGACCCCAAGAGTCGGCAATTCGTGAGCGGACTCCCCCAAAAGAACAAGTATCATCAGACCGATTTCGGCATTTATGCTACCGACAGCTGGCGCTTGCGGCCAGCGCTCACGTTTAATTACGGCCTGCGCTGGCAATATGAAGGCCTACCCGTAGATGACTTGAACGAATACTTCAATTTGCAGGGAGGATTCGCGGGCCTGTTCGGCATATCGGGTGTGAACAATCTTTTCAAACCCGGGACCCAGGGCGGCGCAACACCGGTCTACGTCCTCGATAACGGCAAGCCCTGGTACAACAACTGGCACAAGGGATTCGCGCCCAGCCTGGGAGTGGCCTGGCAGC
>Ga0126381_100008365_pt1 | contig 11561 bp, 9 predicted proteins | sample PanSoiMetPlot_28_FD_96465 | JGI IMG/M metagenome (GOLD analysis project Ga0126381, IMG submission 96465) | Tropical forest soil microbial communities from Panama - MetaG Plot_28 | ecosystem: Environmental > Terrestrial > Soil > Tropical forest > Bulk soil | place: Panama | collected 2016-02-17 | reverse complement strand
GGCGTTGAGGACGCAGCAGATTATTGCTTATGAAACGGGCGTGACTCGGGAGCCGGATCCCCTGGGTGGGAGTTATGCGATTGAGGAGATGACGGATCGCATAGAGCGGGAGGCCCGGGAGTACATCGGGAAGATCGATTCGATGGGGGGAACGCTTGCGGCGCTCGAGCAGGGGTGGATTCAGGGCGAGATTCAGAATGCGGCTTATGAGTATCAGCAGGCGGTGGAGCGCGGGGAGCGGATTGTCGTTGGGGTGAACAAGTTCCGGCAGGAAGAGAGAGAGACGCCGGCGACCTTTCGCGTAGATCCGGCGATTGAGGTTCGGCAGATGGCTGCTGTGCGGGAAGTGCGGGCTTCTCGGGCGGCGGGGACTGTGAATGCTGCGCTTTCGCAGTTGGAGGACGCGGCTCGGGAGACTTCGAATTTGATGCCTTTCATTGTGGATGCATGTGCGGCGCTGGCTACTGTTGGAGAGATTTCGGACCGGCTGCGTAATGTGTTTGGGGAGTATCGGGAAGCTTGACGCGGGAAGTTCACATTATCGGCGGCGGATTGGCGGGGTGCGAGGCGGCTTGGCAGTGTGCTCGGGGGGGCGTTCGGGCGGTGCTTTATGAGATGCGTCCTAAGCGTCAGACTCCAGCTCATAAGACTTCTGATTTAGCGGAACTGGTTTGCAGCAATTCACTGAAGAGTGAGTCGGAGAACACGGCTCCATGGTTGTTAAAGGAAGAGTTGCGGCGGCTGGATTCTTTGTTGATTGGGTCGGTTGCGCCGATGTCTCGGGTGCCGGCGGGGCATGCGCTAACCGTCGATAGGAATGTGTTTGCGGCGGAGGTGACTCGGCGGCTGGAAGCGGAGCCTTTGATTGAGATTCGGCGGGAGGAGGTTACTTCACTAACGCCGGATCGGGTTTGGATTGTTGCTAGTGGACCGCTGACCTCGGGTGCGCTGGCGGAAGAGATTGGGCGGCTGACCGGGTCGGATCGGTTGTATTTTTATGACAGCATTAGTCCGATTGTGGATGCGGAGACGATTGATCTGTCGGTCGCGTTTGCGCAGTCAAGGTATGGGAAGTCGTTGGATGGGACGGATGATTATTTGAATTGTCCGTTTAACAAAGAGCAGTATGAAGCCTTTGTTGACGCTGTTTTGAGTGCGCAAAGCGTGCCTGCGCATATTCCGGAGGATGAAAGGCCGGTCGAAAGAGACGTGGAGAGGCCGATTGCCAATCGGCCGCAGGTTGCCAACCTGCCCCACATGGCTGATCTGACTCACATGGGGGAAATGCCTGATGTGGGAGTTCAGAAGGAGGGGCAGCGGGTTTCTTACTTTGAGGCTTGTTTGCCTATTGAAGAGATTGCGCGTAGGGGGAAGGATACGCTGCGGTTTGGGCCGATGAAGCCTGTCGGATTGACCGATCCTCGAACGGGGCATTGGCCCTATGCTGTCGTGCAGTTGCGAAAGGAAGATGCCCGGGCGGGAAGTTACAACCTGGTGGGTTTTCAGAACCACATGCGATTCGGCGAGCAGGAGCGGGTGTTGCGAATGATTCCCGGACTGGAGCGAGCGGAGTTCCTGCGATTTGGGCAGGTGCATCGGAACACTTACATTAATGGTCCGGCACTGTTATCAGCGACGTTGCAATTGAAGTCGGCGGGAAATATCTTTTTCGCGGGGCAGATTTCGGGGGTTGAAGGGTACGTCGAGTCGATTGCTACGGGGCTGGTGGCGGCCATCGGCGCCGTTGCCGTGGCGCACGGAGAAGCAGTGAGGATTTTTCCACGAATGACGGCCTTGGGGTCGTTGTGCGCTTATGTATCCGGCGCGGATCCGAAGAATTATCAGCCGGCGAATATTACTTTCGATTTATTGCCAAAACTGGACCGGCCTCCTAAAGACAAGAAGGTTCGGCAGGCGGAAGTTTGCCGTCGTGCGCTGGCGGCCTTGGACGAGTTTCGGTGCGCGCATGTCTGAACTGGCCGTTGCCGTCGAGCGCTATCTGGGAGAACTTCGCGCGCAGAATGCTTCCCCGCATACATTGAGGAATTACGAATCTGACTTGACGCAGTTCGTCGATTATTTTTCTCCTACTGATGTTGAACCTCCCGCGCCAGCAGCTTTGAAGGCTTTGGATCTTCGCGAGTGGATGGGTGACCTGTACGACCGCGGGTTGACGGTGGTGTCTATCCGGCGAAAGCTTGCGGCGGTACGGTCTTTGTTTCATTTTTTGGCTCGCGATGGAACGGTCGAGAAAAACGTCGCGCGCCTGGTAAAGACGCCGAAGGCGCCAAGAAACCTTCCGAGTGTGCCGACAGCGGAGATGACGAATACGTTGGTCGATGCCGTGGCGGAGGGACGCGAGGAATTGGCTCGGCCATATCCGGAACGGGACTCGCTGCTGTTCGAGTTTCTTTACGGATGTGGGCTCCGCGTCAGTGAGGCAGTGGGGATTAATCTCGACGACCTGGATCGTTCCGAACAGTGGATTCGCGTGCGGGGCAAGGGACGGAAGGAGCGGCAGACTCCTTATGGGTCGAAGGCCGCGGCTGCGCTGGAACGTTATCTAAGCGCGCGCGCGGCCGACGCAGGAGAGATGGCTTTATTTGTGAACCATCGCGGTAAGCGGCTGACATCGCGCGGGGCGCATGGAATCGTGAAGTTCTACGCGCGGATGGTGGCGGGCGATGCATCACTGCATCCGCACAGCTTCCGGCATGCGTTTGCGACGCATCTGCTGGCGGATGGGGCGGATCTGCGGTCGATCCAAGAACTGCTTGGGCATTCGCAGCTTTCGACGACGCAGAAGTATACGCAGGTTTCGTTGACGGATTTGATGGCGGTGTACGATCGGGCGCATCCGAAGGCGAGGAAGTAAGCGATAGCATAGGGATGGCTGTGTTGGTTAACACCATTTTTGAGGACGCATTGGATCAACTACTTGATGTTGCCAAGCGTTTCCTGGAAGCGATCGAAGCCGCCGGGATTCCCTGCCGCGTTGTCGGAGGATTGGCAGTTTTTTTACATGTGGAAGAGATCGACCCACTTGCTGCGAGACTCACCCGGGATGTAGACGTGGCGGTCTATCGTCTCGATCTCGATAGAATTCGCGCGGCCGTCCAGCCCTACGGATTTCGTCATCGAGATGTGCGCGGAATCGATATGTTCCTAGAGACGGGCTCGATCAAAGCGCGGAGCGCTGTTCACCTTATATTCCTGGATGAAAAGGTTCGAGAGGGCGATCTTGCAGAGGTGCCCTCCTCCGAAGCGGTGCGCTCCACCAAAGGATTTTTAATCGCGCCGGTTCAAGACATGGTGAAAATGAAACTCACCAGTTTTCGGATGAAAGATAAAGTCCACATTCAAGACATGGATTCGGTCGGGCTGATCACTCCTGAGATCGAAGCAAGCCTCTCGCCGGCGCTTCGGGTGCGGCTCAGCGAAGTGCGCGCGACGGAATGAGCTTCATGAGTTGGATCGCCATCGCGTTGCTGGTTCCAGTAATTGCGCTTGCTTCGGGCGAGCCATCGTTGGACGTATCGGCGGTGGTTAGCGCCGCCGACCATAAGGGCGGGAAGGTCAGTCCCGGCGAAATAGTGGTGCTGTTTCCATCCTCTGCCGGCCCCGAAGTATTGGCGGGATCGCAACAGGATGAACACGGCATTGCGACTGTTTTGGCGGAGACGCGTGTGTACTTCGACGAATTCGCGGCGCCGCTCGCGTATGTGGTTCGCGGGGAGATCGGAGCAGTCGTGCCCTACGAGGTGGCGGGACGGACGTCGACCAATATCGTAGTCGAATACCAAGGCCGGAAATCTGCTCCTGTCCCGCTTCCGGTCAAACCCAGCAACCCTTCGATATTCACCCAAGACCGGCTCGGGACGGGCCAGGCGGGAATATTGAATGACACGGGATGCTGCAACTCAGTAAAGAACCCGGCTGTTCGCGGTTCGATCGCCGCAGTCTACGCTACTGGCGAAGGTCTATTGCGCGGGAAGATCGCAACAGGCAATATCTCCGCTTACCGCACCCCGGCGGACTACCCGACGCCAAGGCTTCCCGTGCGGCTCACGGTCGGCGGCATACCTGCCGAATTGTACTACATCGGCGCGGCGCCACACGCGGTGGCGGGATTGCTTCAGATCAACTTTCGTATCCCATGGAATGCGCCTGTAGGCGATGCTGTTCCACTAGTGTTGACCGTCGGACAATCGAGCAGTTCTCCGATTGCAACCATGGCGATTCGGGCCATTCAGGATCAGATTCTGGTGGTCACGGACGATGCGCGATTCCGCCAACGCTGGACACTGATGCTCAAGGGGGCCGGATACCGAGTGTTTACGGCGGAAAATGCCGAGAATGCTGCGGCCCTGGCGAGCGATCATCCACTCGATTTGGTTGTTATGGACCTGCATAGTGTCCCGGAGTTTCAATCCTCAATGCAGGCGATGCGCAGGGAGCGTCCTCAATTGAAGTTGATTGCCGCCTTAAATGGTATTCAGTCAGAAGACTTGCGATCGGCGGATCTGCTCGACGCGCAAGCGGTAGTCGAACGGTCGCTGGATGCGGGACGTTTATTGCCGCGGGTTCGTGAATTGCTCCGGCGTCGAATCTTCGTGTATGACGCGGGCGATCCGTGGCCTCTAGCGGGGAAGCAGCCATTCGGACCGCCGCTTCCCTCAAAGCCGCGCTAATTCTTGCTCTATAGAGAATGCGTCCCCGTGCTGTCGCCGATTCGATCTGCATCGACGTTTAAGCATTGAAGGATAGTCAAGAGGGTGTTCGCGTGAGGGGTACCGGAGTCGCACGCATAATGCAGGTTGCCGCTCAACGCCCCGCGTGCATGACCTGCCAGCAAAATGGGTAATCGGCGGTGGTTGTGGGTGTTCGAGTCTCCCATGGGGCTGCCGTATAAAACCAGCGAATGATCCAGCAGATTGCCCTCGCCATCGGGCGTATCGTTTAAGCGCTTGAGGAAGTACCCGACAACGCTAGCGTGGTAACGATTCAGCCTGGCGAACTCGGCGATGAGCGAAGGAACTTCGATGTGGTGGGAAAGGGTATGAAAGGGGTGATTCACGCCGCTCTCCTTGAAGACGCGGTTGTTTACGTCTCGGCTCATTTTGAATGCAGATACGCGGGTGGCGTCGCATTCAAGCGCCAAGGCTTGAAGATCGAACATCAGCTTGACGTGCTCCTCCCAAGATTCAGGAACACCCAATGGCGCTCCCGCCCGTTCTCTCGCGGGCGCAACTGCGTTGCGGCGCTCGATGCCTTCGATGTGAAGTTCGGCGCCACGCACGCTTTCGAGGAAACGATCGACACGAATCTGGTCTGCGGGCCCTACCCCCAATTGTGCTCGCTGATCGCGAAGTCCGTCTAGCACGCTTCCTCCATTCGCGCGGCCGAACAGCCGTTCAAATACGGCGCGCGGATTCACCTCCATTGGAAGCGGTTTAGTCTCGGATTCCCAAGAGATGGTATCCGTATAAGCGCAGTTGTAGTTGAAGCCACAAGCGCCCGTCAATCCGATATTCTCGATCGCAAGCTGCAGAGAAGGGATCCGTGTTTGCTGCGTCTGAGCATAGATCTGATCGATTGAGACGCCATTCGCAACGTCGGATCCGGCAGTCTGCTTCGCATGCGCGGCCGTGAGGAATGCTGCGCTCGACCTGAAATGATCGCCACCTCCTTCCGTCGCCACTTGTGGCTCCGCAGTTCGCGCGTCGGTGTTCGAAATGATGGTGACGTAATCGCGGAGCGGTTCCAGGGGCGCGAGCGAAAGAGAGAAATCGAAATCTCGCCCGGTCTGCGCGGGACTCCAATAGTTCTTGGCGGTTCCGATGTTCGTGCTCCCGGCGGCCCCGTGCACCATTTCGATCGCGATAAAACGGGCCGATCTGGCAGTTGTGGTTTTGAGAAGCGGCGTCTGGGCCGGGAGCATCGCATCAAGCAGCGGTAAAGCGATCAGGCTCCGGGCTCCTCGAAGTAATTTCCGGCGGGAAAGAGCGCTTTTAGTCAGAAACACGGCGCCACCTCTTGCGAACTATTATCGCCATTACCGGGTTTTAGTTGCTGATTACTTTTACTTCGATTTCTCCCTGTGCGAGGCGGACGTGGAGTTCGGAGTTCTGCGGGGCGTCGGCGGGCGACTTTACTACCTTGTTTTCTCGCTGGACTATCGCGTAACCCCGGTCGAGGATTTTAAGCGGACTCAGTTGAGCCAGGTGTGCTTCCAACGGAGCAAGTTCTCCGCGTGCGGATGTGAGGGCGCTTTTCGCGCACTGGCGCATTCGCGCACTGGCGGCTTCGAGGCGCCGGCGAATTTCGGCCAGTTGAAGCCTGACGTCTTTTCGCTGCACGCGGGTGCGACAGCCTTCCAGCGATCGCTTGCGGCGTTCGATGGCCACGCGGATTTGGTCGCGGAGGCGGTAGTCAAGATCGTCAACGATCTGCATGCGGCGGCCGATCATTCGATTCAACCGCGTCGAATCCATCTCAACGGAATGCAGGCGCCGCGCTAATAGGGCGAGATTCAAACGGGAACACTGACGAAGTTTTGACTCCGTGGCGCCGAGGCGATCCAGCAGGGTTGCGCGACTCGCGATGATGATCTCGGCTGCGGCGGACGGAGTTGGGGCGCGCAGGTCGGCGACGAAATCGGCGATTGAAAAATCTGTTTCGTGGCCCACCGCGGAAACTACCGGAATGCTGGAGCGAGAGATTGCGCGCGCGACCCGCTCTTCGTTGAAGGCCCAAAGATCTTCGAGCGATCCCCCGCCCCGCGCGATGATGATGACCTCCGCCCAGGCGGACTCACTGAAATAATCGATACCGCGGGAGATTTGGTCGGCCGCTCCTTCGCCTTGAACCGGTGTTGGATAGAGCCGCACGTGGCGGCCAGGGCAGCGGCGCTCGAGGATTTGCAGCATGTCGTTGATTACTGCGCCTGTAGGGGAAGTCACAATTCCGATTCGTTCGGGCAGCGGAGGGAGCGGACGCTTGCGCGACGATGAGAAGAGGCCTTCGGCTTCGAGCTTGCGCTTCATTTGCTCGAATGCGACTTGCAGGGCTCCCGCGCCTTGCAACTCCAGTGCTTCGACAATGTACTGAACCTGTCCGCGTGCGTCATAGAAATCGACGCGCCCGCGAGCCAGCACCGCGAAGCCGTCCTGCGGCTTGAACTTCAAATACCGCGCTGTCATTTTGTAGCAAACGCATTGAATCTGCGCGGACTCATCTTTGAGCGTGAAATAGAAATGCCCATTGGTTGAGACCTTCGCGCCGGATATTTCGCCGAGTAGCCAGATGTCTGTAAAGTGACCGCCAAGGACAGCTTGAACTCCCTGGGCGAGCTCACGAACCGTGTAATATCGACGCTCGCGATGACCCGCGCCGCCCGCTTCCTGAGTCCAATTGAAGGAGAACTGCCCCATGCGTTCAGTGTAAGGCAGACCTATCCAAGTTATAACCAGCAAAGGGTTTTTATGTCCAAAGACCTACTAATGCGACGCATCGAAACTTTCTATAAACAAAACGTCACGTTTGCGATTACTATGAGTTTCGTAACTCAGTTTGGTAGACAAGCCTAAAGCGCCCTCGTAGTCCGCGCCCCGGCAATAAGCTGACAACTCGTTAAAAAGGGGTTCTACAGTAATGCGTAAAACGCTTCTCACGCTATTCGTGTGTCTTGCCGCTAGTAGCACAGTTTTGCTCGCGGACGATGATGATCCACAACAGCAGCCACCAGCGACTCCGGCGCCAGCTCCGGCTCCCGCCCCCGCGCCTGCCGCTCCGACCTGGTCGGTTGGGCCAATCGATTTCAGCGGGTTGGTGGACGGGTACTATTCCTTCAATTTCAACCACCCCGCATCCGGCTTCAATGCTGGAGTGAATGACCCATACCTCATGAATTTCGACGTGAGGGCGAATCAGTTCAGCTTGAACATGGCAAAGTTGAGCTTGTCACACACAGCGGACCCGGTCGGGTTCCAAGTGGACTTCGGATTCGGCCGCGCGTTCGACATCATTCATGCGACCGAGCCGCTGGGGGATAACTTCATTCGCAATGTGGAGCAGGCGTATGTGACGTTCAAGCCGACCAACGGGCACGGCTTCCAGATCGACTTCGGGAAGTTCGTGACCTCAGCCGGCGCGGAAGTGATCGAGACGAACAACAACTGGAACTATTCACGTTCGATTTTGTTCGGCTCTGCGATTCCGTACTACCACTTCGGAGTGCGCATCACGCAACCGATCGGCAAGTACTTTACGGGCGGCTTCCAACTCGTCAACGGGTGGAATAACGTGGAAGACAACAACAGCGGAAAGACAATCGGCCTGGTTGGCAACTTCACAGGCAAGAAAATTTCCTGGAACAATAATTACTACACGGGTCCGGAGAATCCGGGCACGAACAAGGGCTGGCGTAATCTTTACGACACTACGATATTGCTAACTCCTGCCGACAGGTTCAACGCATACATCAATTTCGATTACGGTCAGAACAGGGCCTTCGCAGGCAAGACCAGCACCGTATCGGAATGGTACGGAGTTGCTGGAGCCGCAAAGATCGGATTGACGGCAAAGACCTCCCTGACACCGCGCCTGGAGTGGTTCAAGGATCGCGATGGCTTGATGACCGGTACGGCGCAGGAGCTCAAGGAGTTCACTCTCACTTATGAATACAAGTGGGTGGAAGGCTTGCTCACTCGCCTTGAATACCGGCACGATTGGTCCGACAAGAACTTTTACGAACGGGGCTCCGGCGGGTCTACTGACAGCATGGATACACTTACTATCGGCGTGGTGGCGTACTTCGGTCCGAAGCGCTAGTTTGAGCTTGCTGTAAAGCCTCCGGGTTCGGGCTTGGGGGCATCGCCCCGGGGATCGCGCTAAGGTTGCCTCAGCCTTAGCGGCCTTCCCGGGCGTTTCCTTTTTGGTTGGTTTAGACCTAATGTGTGGCACAGGCTACACACTTGGTCCGGGATCACAGGCTCTCCAGTAACCCAGCGCACAACGGACGCGGCGGCAGGGTTTCTGGTACTCGTTTGGACGCTGCCGCGTCCTGTGCGCTGAAGCCTGTGCACAGGTCAGGTTCGAAAAGCGATGGTGAGTGCTCCATCCACTTATTGCCGTTCTCTGGCGGGCTGGTTCTCTGAAAAGTTACACTGTGACAATGACTGCAAAAGAAGTCCTCGATTTCGCGCGAAAAAACGGCGTTAAGCAGCTCGATCTACGATTTACCGATTTGCCTGGTATTCAGCAGCATATTTCTTATCCGATCAGCCAGCTCGAGGAAGCTTCTTTTGAAGAGGGGTTTGGGATTGACGGATCAAGCATCCGCGGGTGGGCTGCCATCAATGAAAGCGACATGCTCTTGCTGCCGGATCCCGCGACCGCATTCCTCGATCCGTTCTACGAGACGAAGACGCTGGTGATGGTATCGAACGTTATCGATCCCATTACGCGACAGCATTATGATCGGGATCCGCGGTGGATCGGCCATAAGGCCGAGATGTACTTGAAAAATTCAGGCATTGCGGATACCGCGTATTTTGGAGCGGAGGCCGAATTCTTCATCTTTGACAACGTCCGCTTCGATCAGAACGCCCACGAAGGGTACTATCACATCGATGCGGAAGAAGGCCGGTGGAATTCGAGTCGCGTTGAGAACAACCTCGGCTATCGGCCGCGCTACAAAGAGGGCTACTTCCCCGTCCCGCCCACCGATCACTATCAGGATCTGCGCGCCGAGATGGTAGAGACGATGATCAAGTGCGGACTCCACATTGAGTGCCACCACCATGAGGTCGCGACCGCAGGGCAGTGCGAGATCGATCAGCGGTTCGACACCCTGATCAAGTCGGCCGACAATATGATGCTGTACAAGTATGTGGTTCGCAACACGGCGAACCAGTATGGCAAGACTGTGACGTTCATGCCGAAGCCGCTTTATGGAGACAACGGCAGCGGGATGCACACGCACCAGAGCTTGTGGAAAGACAGCAAGGCATTGTTTGCGGGCGATCTTTATGCAGGGCTGAGTCAGATGGCGCTTTGGTACATCGGCGGCTTGCTGAAGCATGCTCGGGCGCTTTCGGCGATTATTGCTCCCACGACGAATAGTTATAAGCGGCTGGTGCCTGGATATGAGGCTCCGGTGAATCTGGCCTATTCGCGAAGAAACCGGTCGGCGGCGGTACGCATTCCAATGTACTCGGCGAGCCCGAAGGCGAAGCGCATTGAATTCCGCCCCCCGGACGCTTCTTCGAATCCTTATTTGGCGTTTGCCGCGATGTTGATGGCCGGATTGGATGGCGTGCTCAACAAGATCGAGCCTGGTGAGTCGTTGGATAAAGACATTTACGATTTGTCGCCGGAGGAGATGAAGTCGGTGCCTTCGATGCCTGCTTCGTTAGAGGAGGCATTGAGCGCGCTGGAAGACGACCATTCGTTCCTGTTGAAGGGGGATGTGTTTACCGAGGACTTGCTGGAAACTTATATTGCCTATAAGCATAAGCATGAGGCGGATGCTGTGCGGTTGCGGCCTCATCCTTACGAGTTTTCGTTGTATTACGACATCTAGGCTCAGAGGCTGAAGCCGTGCCCTAGGGTCGAAAATACACTCGGGCGCAGGCTACCGGCGAAGATCACAGGCTAAAGCTTGTGCCACAGGTCAGGATCGAGAGCACGGTCGGTGTTTTCCTTGGTATTTGTGTGCCGCAGGCTCATTGGGACAGGTTAGGCCTGAACATGTTTCGTTAGCCTGACCTGTGGCACGGGCTTTAGCCTGTGCTTCCCAATGTCTTTAAAAGGTCGCGGGCTTCTTCTATTTCTTGGTCGCTTACGATATGGGGGCGGCCGTTGAAGATGTGGAGGTGGACTTCGGCGCCGAGCTCTTCGAATAGCTCGGCTGTTGCTCGGGTGTGTTCTTCATCGATCCATTCGTCCCAATCGCTGCCGGTGATTAGCACTTTCAGGTTCGGGAGCGACCCTACTACGGATTTCCAATCCCGGTCTTCGTCAGGAGGGCCCATGACGCAACCCGTGAATACGACAATCGCCGCTACTTTCCCGGGAAAGCGTAGGGCGTACTCGGTCGCAACGCAGGCTCCTTGGGAGAAGCCCAGCACAATGCGGCGCTCGGGTGGGATGCGGCCGCCTTCGCTCACCTCTTCCATCGCCCGGTCGCAGGCCTCAATGGCTCCGCTCAATTGAGGCTCATTCCAATCGAGCTCGCGCATGAAGCGGTGGGGATACCAACTGCCGGTGGGGGCCGAAGGCGCAACCCAGCGAATACCGTCCAGATCGAGCTTGTGGGCAAGGTCGATCATTTCCTGCGCGGTGCGTCCGCGGCCGTGCATAAGCACACCGGCCAGCCTCGCGCTTCCACGAGGCTGGCCGGTTTCTAACAAATTGCTATTGGGCAAACTACTATTTAACAAAATCCGCGGCGGTCCGGCGAGAGGGTCCCGGGCCAACCTGGGCATCCTGTTTCACGGGTCCGTTGGATTCGGGAACCGTGATGGGCTCCAGCATGGTCATGATCTCGGCGCGGCGCT
>Ga0126381_100008364_pt1 | contig 11562 bp, 10 predicted proteins | sample PanSoiMetPlot_28_FD_96465 | JGI IMG/M metagenome (GOLD analysis project Ga0126381, IMG submission 96465) | Tropical forest soil microbial communities from Panama - MetaG Plot_28 | ecosystem: Environmental > Terrestrial > Soil > Tropical forest > Bulk soil | place: Panama | collected 2016-02-17 | reverse complement strand
GGATATCTCGAACTGAGATTGACGGAACGGTAGTCGCTTTAGCGGATCAATTCGATGGACGGCGCCTGAATAGCCCAAACGACGTTGTAGTCAAATCAGATAACTCGATCTGGTTCACCGACCCAACTTATGGAATCGATTCGGACTATGAGGGGCATCGCTCAAACAGCGAACAGTCGGGTAATTATGTTTACAGACTGGAACCGGAGAAACGGGAGCCGAGTATCGTCGCGGATGATTTCGTTCAGCCCAACGGTATCGCTTTTTCGCCGGACGAGCGACTGCTTTACATAGTTGATACTGGACGGAGCCATCGGCCGGATGGGCCAGTGCATATTCGTTGCTTCTCAGTTGGCGACGGAAAATTGAAGCATGAAGGCGTATTCGCGGATTGTACGGCCGGCTGCTTTGATGGACTGCGCGTTGATACAGAAGGGAGAATCTGGACAAGCGCTGGCGACGGAGTCCATTGCTATCATCCGGATGGCACCCTGCTCGGTAAGGTACGCGTGCCTGAAGTAGTCGCGAACGTTTGTTTCGGCGGACCTAAGCGAAATTATCTGTACATATGTGGAACTACCTCTCTTTACGGAGTTAGATTGCCCGTCAATGGGGTAAAGACGTTTTAGGGAGTAGCCGCTTTGGAGATTGTACCGCAGACGAAACTCCCTAGCTCACCGGGCCGCCAGCATCACCACAGCGCTTACGCCGGTTCTGGGGGATAGATGGGGCACTCCTCTTTGGGGAGGCTCAAGATCGGGCAATTTCCAAGTTCCAATACGAAATCCAGTTTTGGTTCGGTGTTGAGGTAGTAGTGAAAATCTTCTTTGAACTGTCCGGTCTGAGTGACTTCGATGCCCTTTTCACGGTATTCCTGTAATACCTGATCGATGTTGTCCTGACCGACAAACTCTTTGATATGATTGAAACCTTCTCCGTGTTTCTGGAGAAACGCTTCATAAATCATCGGACCGTAGACGGGTTCGATCAATTCGAGCTGGATGTCACCGATCCAGCTGATGCCAATCAAAAATTTGAACGGCTCAGTAACCCGTTTGCCGTCGACTTCTAAATATTTAAGGGTTTTCTCTGTGAAAGTGAGAACGGTCCAAGGGCCGATCTTCAAATTTTCGACCCACGCCTTCATGGTTTTTTCTAAATCGCGCGTAACCCAGCAGATTTGATGGATTCTGCGTTTTTTGTTTAGTTCACGGAGTTCGTCGTTAGTCATATTTTTCTGGGGTGATTAAATGTGGATGGTAACCGCAACTACTCTAATCTCGGGTGTCGTCCTAAAGGGTTCGTGGAGTCGCTGTGTAACTAACGAAGGGTTCTCTAGCCCGGTACTGACTCGGCGTCATCCCAATGTTTTGACGGAAATGGTGAGCAAACCCGCTTTGATCTCCAAAACCGCAGGCATAAGCGATTTCGCCCACCCCCTTTTGTGTCTCGCTCAATAGCCGGCATCCTGCCAAAAGACGTGTTCGGACTAGGAACTGGTGTGGGCTGAAGCCAAAAACGGTTTTGAACTTCCGTTGTAACTGGCGCGTTGACAGACCGGCGACGACGGCGAGACGATCAAGGGTGACTTCTTGTTGATAGTTGGCCCGGATGTATTGAACTGCTTTCGAAATACTGTGAAACGGCTGTAACATCTGGGCCCGGCCGTCGTAACTCTGTGAAAAACCCATGATCCCTATGATCTCGCCGGCGCGAGACCAGATGGGCAGCTTGTTCACCACAAACCAGCCGGGGATCCCGAGATGATCGAACAAGAGCTCTACGCGATTTAGCAGCGGTTCTCCGGTGGCGTAAATTCGCGCGTCGTCAAGCACGTAGGATCTAGCCAGGTCGGGCGGATTCACATCAAAGTCGTTCAGACCGATTACGGCGGCATCATCTTTCAGGTGGCACCGCTCACGGTTGTTCCGGCCTAGGAACATGAACTCCCCTTGACGATTCTTAGCAAAAAAATAGACGCCAGGAATTAAATCGAAGAGCAGGTGAAACTGGCATCCCGGGTCGACCTCCCGTAACCAGGCGTTGCGTTTGGCCAATCTCTCCTTTCTGTCCGCACGCGCTGCTTTGCCTCGGGAGTCGGGCGAGACCACTGCGGTGGACGGAGTTGTCGCAATTCGCATAAGCTTTGTCACATTCAGGCCTATCTTATAAGCCCATAAAACGTAAGCTAACTCAGCTTCAAACTTCTATCCATCGACATGTCCGAGCTCGTGACCACCTGACCCCTCGCGTCGGAATCTTCCCTTAAACGCTAAAGTCCAATGTAGTTCAAAAATCTTGTCCTCCCATGAATAATCAGATGCCGGCGATCGTTAACTACGGACCGGAGCCTAACAGCGTAGAAATCCGGGAGATACCGGTTCCTGAGATCGGTGATGAGGAGGTCTTACTGGCTGTGCAAGCAGTTGGTATTTGCGGGAGTGATATCCATCAGGCGCTGGGCCAGCAGAGCTGGAACGTAAACTACCCGGTGGTGTTGGGTCACGAGTTTGCCGGCATCATCGCTCAATGCGGAAAAAGCGTGCGCCAGTTTAAGGAAGGGGATCGGGTGGTCAGTGAAACTGCGGCGGTGATTGATCCGGATTCGCCTTTCGTGCGCCGCGGCCTTTACAACCTTGATCCGAATCGACTCGGCTTTGGCGCCGGAGTAAACGGTGCAATGACTCGCTACGTAAAGGTCCCCGGGCGAATCCTGCATCGTATTCCCGGCGCCTTACCTTTCGAAATTGCCGCGCTGACGGAACCATGCTGTGTTGCTTTCAACGCCACGTGCGGGAACGCTCGGATCCTGCCCGGAGACTCGGTTGCGGTCATTGGGCCTGGGCCGATCGGACTGCTGTGCGCCTCGATGGCGAGGTTGGCCGGAGCGAGCGACCTAGTGGTTATTGGCACAACAACGGATGCGCGCCGGCTACAGGTCGCCCTGAAACTAGGTGCATCGGCAATTCTGGGCGCCGGTGGCGAGGACGTTGTCGCTTGGACTAAATCAATGCGCGACGGTCACGGGTTTGATGTCGTCATCGATGCAGCCGGTGTTTCCGCTACACTCAAACTGGCTATCGATATAGTACGGCCGGCGGGCCAAATCAGCAAAGTTGGCTGGGGACCGCAACCGCTCAATTTTTCGCTCGATCCTTTAGTGCAGAAGGCTGTGACCTTGCAGGGCAGCTTTTCGCACAATTGGCCGATCTGGGAGCGCATTATTAACTTGCTTTCGTCTGGTCAGTTGGATCTAAGTCCGGTTCTGAATCGGCTGAGCCCTCTGGCAGAATGGAAGGACGCGTTTAGGGCAATGCATGCCGGTGAAATCGTGAAGGCGGTTTTAGTGCCGGCCGAATGAGTTCGTAGAGGTATTCAGCGAATCCTCTTTCTGTAGCGTAGCCATGCGACTTAAAGAAAAAGTAGTAACGGTTCCATCATCGATTTTGAGCAGTATCCCATCATCGGTCGGAATCCGGTAAAAGAGTCTTTATGAAACCGAAATTGGCGGCGTTTCCCAAATGTTTTTTGGACGATCTCTGCGTGCATAAGTCGATGACTTTGCTCGATTGGATTGAGTTAGCGGCAACCCTTAAGGTAGATGGTCTGGAATTCTTCTCCGGCTTCTTCGGCGAAGACCCGGAACTACCTTTTGCTGCAAAGGAAAGGTTAGCCGAGCACGGACTGGAGATGCCGATGTTGTGTTGTTCTCCTGACTTCACTCAACCAGATCAGGCCTTATTGCGGAGAGAAATCGATCGAGAGATCGCCATGATCGAATTGACCGCATTCTTTAGTGGCCGGTATTGCCGGGTCCTTTCCGGCCAGCGGCGTCCGGAAATTGCAGTGAAAGATGGCGTTCGTCAGGTGGTTAGTGCGATTAGGGAACTATTGCCGGTTGCGGCTCAGCATCAGGTCATCCTGACGATGGAGAATCACTACAAAGACAATTATTGGCAGTATCCGGAGTTCGCCCAGAGAATGGCCGTGTTCGGCGAGATTGTAGACCAAATCGAATCGCCCTGGTTTGGAATAAACTATGATCCTTCCAACACGATCCTGGCCGGGGAAGATCCACTGGAATTACTCGAGCGATTTAAGCACCGCGTCGTTTCGATGCACGCGAGTGATCGCTTCTTAAAGTATGGAACGGTTGAGGATCTGCGGCGCGAGGAAGATTCTACTGGTTACGCTGCTCGCTTGGCCCATGGAGTCATTGGCCAGGGGATGAACGATTACGACAAGATCTTTTCTACCCTTCAAGCAGCTGGCTTCCAATCCTGGATTTCGATCGAGGACGGTTTGAATGGAATGGAGGAGCTCAGACAATCGGTGCGGTTTCTCCGAGAGAAAATCGACCAGCACTTTCCTTCTCGATGAAAACTCCTGAACCTGAACTCGTCGCTTGCTCAGGCGCCAAAGGCGCCTTTTGGGCCGAACCTTCCTGTTATCGTCTATGAAAGTTGGCGTCTTTACTGTCATTCTCCAATCAATGCCATTCGAGCAAGCGCTCGATTACCTTGCTGGCCTGGGCGTTCAAAGAGTTGAAATCGGTGCGGGAGCCTTTAGCGGTACCGCGCACTGCGAACCGGAGGCCTTGTTAGCAAGCGATCGCGCGCTTAGGACATTTCGGCAGGCAATGCAATCTCGGGGCTTACAGATTTCCTGCCTTTCTGTACACGGTAACCCGCTTCATCCGAATCGGGCAATAGCCGAACAACACCACGCGGCCTTTGAGCGCTGTCTGCGTCTTGCTAACCAGCTCGAGGTAGAGGTGGTAACGACCTTCAGTGGGTGCCCGGGCGGGGCAGCTGGAGATCAGCGGCCGAATTGGGTCACCTGCCCGTGGCCAACGGACTTCGCTGAGATCCTCGATTACCAATGGAATCAGGTAGCCATCCCCTATTGGCAGGAAACCGTCCAGTTGGCTCGCCGACAGGGCATTAAGAAAATCGCGTTGGAAATGCATCCCGGTTTCGTTGTTTACAGTCCCGAGACCCTGCTTCGTTTGCGCGCAGCCGTTGGTACGGAGATCGGTGCGAATTTCGATCCCTCTCACCTGATCTGGCAGGGAATTGACCCGGCCGCCGCAGTTCGAGCGTTACGGGACGCCATTTGGCACGTGCACGCCAAGGATACAAGCGTCCAAAACTGGAACGCGCGAACCAATGGCGTCCTCGATAACAAACCTTATCAAGACGAGCTGAACCGATCCTGGATCTTTCGCACCGTGGGATATGGCACTTCTCGCCAGTCCTGGTGCGATTTGATTTCTGCCTTGCGTATGGCTGGCTACGACGGCACCCTTTCGATCGAACACGAAGATAGTTTGATGACGCCCCGTGAGGGCTTGGAAAAGGCGATCCGATTCCTGCAAAGCATCATTCTCAACGAACCTAAAGGCGATGTCACTTGGGCCTAATCCTAATTTTAACGACCGCCTGTGATCTCTGTAAATTGGCCAAAGCTTTCTATTAGTTGAATCAACCTGCTAGTCGAACCAACTGTAAAATGAGTCGTTATGAAGTTCCCCCTATCCAAACAGCTTCGGCAGTCTCTGCCTGGCGTGATCGCCGGGTTATCTTCGGCCCTAACTAGGTCGGCTCTTGCGCGCCTTATCTTGGCTGCCATCTTGGCAGCTTGTTTACAAAATTCGGAACGAGTGGCGGCAGCGGAACCCGTCGCTATCGAGTTCTGGATCTTTCAAGATTTTTTGACCGGGGATGCCGGGGCGTTGATCAAGGAATTCGCAACAGAATTCGAAAAGGCGAATCCGGATATCAAGATCCACTTGGTTGGCAAAAAGGCGCCCGACATTTTGTCTGGCGTCGTCATGGGCGCCGGATCAGGGACGCTGCCCGACGTTATCAGCACACAATACGCGTTCGCCGGATCGCTGGTGAAGGCGGGACTAGTCAAAGACGTTTCCGCGGAATGGCACGCGATGCCCTCCACCTGGCAACAACAGTTTTCGCCTTGGGCGGTCAAGGTCCTGACGAAGGACGGGCAAATCCTCGGCGTGCCGTTTACGGCATACGCGAGCATATTGTATCGCAATCTAACTGTCTTGAAGAAAGCAGGAATCGACCCCGCTACTGGCATCAAGGACTGGGCAGATTGGCTCGCCCAGTCGAAAAAGATCAAAGACAGTGGCTTATTGGCGTCAGCCAAATACCTGGATTTTCCTTGGGCGCACCTGAATTTCTACGGAGGAGTCAAAGGGTCACAATTCGAGTTGAGCCCCGATGGTAAATCCGTCGTGATGGAGGCGTCAAACTATGCTGCCGCGTTCGAATTCATGAAGAACTTTCAGGCTTACAGCTCGGATGTGAGTTTTGCGGACCAAGCCGCGACCGACCTCTTTACTACCAATAAGATGGCGTTCTTCGTTAGCGGTCCGTTCGCAGATCCGGCCTTCGTGCAAGCAAAAAAGGAGAAGGGCCTTGATTACGACTACATTCTCATACCCGGTCAAACTGCGGATCGGCACGGCGCTGTCTACGGTGGTGAATTTCTAGCCGTATTGAAAACAAACAAAGCCGACGCCGCGTGGAAGTGGGCAAGTTTTTTGGCCGATGCCCCGCAAATGAAACGTTTTGCCGGTGGGCTCGGACGCTTCGTTTCCAACGAGGTTGTATTGGCCGATCCCGAAATCCAGAAGAACGCTCTCCTGCAACTCACCGCGAAAGCGTTTGCCAACGCGGTTCCCGAAAGTCCTTTAATGGCCGAGCTACCCGAGCAGTTCTTCCAGCCGATGGCCGATAACGGCAATTTGGTTCTGCTCGGCAAGGAGACGCCGCAACAGGCCGCCAAGAATACCATCGATCAGATGAATCAAGCTCTACAAAATAACTGAGCCTGTCAGCACGGCCGTCCCAAATGAGGCATCCCCATCAATCCGAGTCCCTACTGTTGCGGCGCTAGGGTGATCGACCAACCCCGGACAGATTTCGCACAACGGCACGAAGAGATCCAAATAGATCCTATAGACTTTATTTGGTTTCCGAGCGCACCCGCCAAGAGTACTAGACACAGCAAGAAGTCCGTCATAGAGGTTCCAACAACCCCGGAATCTCTTGCGCCGAGTTCGCGCAGCTGAGTCTAAATTCCAGCAATATTTCATGACCGCCAAGAGGCCATTTCGCTTTCCTGCCTATGCTAAAAGCTACTTGATGCTCGCGCCGTTCTTCATTCTTTTCGGTGTCTTCAGTTTGGGACCGCTGCTTTCCGGAATCGCGATCAGCTTCACCAAATGGAACGGGATCAGTCAGCCGACATTTGTCGGGTTGAGCAACTATATGACGGTCATCAATTCGCCAAGATTCGGCAAGGCCTTCTCTAATTTGCTTGTGTACGTCGCCGTCACAGTCCCGGTTGGTATCGCGCTGGCGTTTTGTATTGCATTAGTCGTAAACCGCCTCAAAGGTCCTGTCTCGCATTTATTCCGCAGTGCGTATTTCCTTCCTACCGTTATTCCGCTCTTTCTGACGGCGGTCATCTGGCGATGGCTGTTAACGCCAGATTTCGGTTTGATCAACATGGGCATCACTTTCTTGCGATTGCCCCAGCCAAACTGGTTAGGCGATCCCACGTTTATGATTCCGGCATTGGTAATGGCCGATGCCTGGCGAGCGACCGGATTCAATATGGTGATCTTCCTAGCTGGGATGAAGAATATACCGAACGAATACTACGAAGCGGCGACTATCGACGGCGCCAATGGCCTCGCCAAGATCCGGTTCATCATGGTACCCGCTCTAGGACCCGTCTTCCTACTGGTAATTGTCAACGCCGTTATTTCTGCCCTGCAGATTTTTGACCTTCCCTGGCTGATGACTAACTCCAGTTTCAGTAGCTACGGAGGACCGTTGCAAGGGATGCTATTCCCGGTTATGGACGTTATGGGACGCGGCTTTGGCGGCAGGCGCTTTGGCGAGGCCGCCGCGATTGCGACCATATTATTTGTACTCATCCTGAGTGTGACGATCGCTCAACTAGCCCTGCGTCGTCGCTGGCGAGTGTTCTAGGAAGTCGATTGGAGAGCCAACATGGATACTCAATCATTAACTCGTAGCCGGCTATCTCCGATGGGCAATCCGCCTAAGCTCATTTCCGTCCGCCAGATCAGCTTCACCGGGCTTATCGCCTGGGGTTTCGCGTTAGTTTGGTTAGTGGTAACTACCTTACCCATCTGGTGGATATTCAACATCGTATTTAGTCAAGGCGGGTCGGCGGCAGCGCTTTCGCCGCACCTTTATCCTACCTCTTTGTCATCAGGTTTCCTGCACTTGCAACAGGCCCTGTCTCAAGCCTCCTTCTTACAAGCTTACCTGGTGTCCTCTGGATATGCGTGCCTTCAGGTCAGCGGGATGCTCCTGATTGTCTCTATGGCTGCGTACGAGTTCACCTTTTACGAATTTCCAGGCAAACACACCCTATTTCTGATTGCCTTATCGGGCTTGATGATGCCTTTCGCGGTAACGCTGATTCCCCTCTATCGGGTCGTAACGGCTCTTGGCTGGACTAACTCGCTCCAAGGTTTAGCGGTTCCCGGCATGGCGTCCGCTTTCGCTCTGTTTGTACTCCGGCAGTTTATGGAAGGCATACCGATTGAACTGTTGGACGCAGCGCGAATTGACGGCGCCTCGCACTTCGCCGTCTACTGGAGGATTGTCTTACCGCTTTCCCGCAATGCCTTACTCACCGTCAGCATCCTCTCGTTCATAGCCGCGTGGGGCAATTACATTTGGCCCTTGGTAATAACCACAAAGCCTGAATGGTATACGATCAGTGTTACGACCGCGCAATTTTTTGGCTTTCAGAGCTACACGACGATTGAAATCGTGATGGCGAGCGCGCTTTTAGCTGCTCTCCCGCCGCTGATCGTATACATCTTCCTGCAGCGTTACATCATTGATGGGATCACGCTGGCCGGCCTTAAAGGATGATTTCAAGGTGCCTGACCAGGACTACCGCAGTTCGCATTTTTGCTTATGAACAAGATCAAACTCATTCACGTGGGGCTCGGCCGATGGGGGTTCGATTGGGCTCAACATATCTATCCTGGGAACTCTGACGTTGAAGCAGTGGCTTATGTCGACAATGATCCCGAAGCGCTAAGGCGGGCCCAGTCTAAACTAGGACCTTCATCTCAAAAATTCTTCCCAGCGCTATCCGACGCTATCGCCCTAACCGATGCAGAGGCTGTGGTCGTGGCCTTGCCACTCGCTTTGCACGCAGCCGTCGCCCGTGAGGCGGTGCTAGCCGGAATGCATGTGATCGTCGAGAAACCATTTACATCTACTCTTGCGGAAGCGCACAGCCTGATAGACCTCGCCGAAAAGAGCTCGCGCTTTTTGATGGTGTCTCAAAACTATCGCTTTTTCTCAGCTCCACAGGCAGCTTTTGGGTTCGTCCGCGACGGCTGGTTTGGGCAGCTCCATACCGTGCAAGTCGATTTCCGGCTGAACGCCGTGGCAGAGGGTTATACTAACCAGGGGTTGCCGAACCCGCTACTTGCCGACATGTCGGTCCATCACTTCGATCTGATGCGCATGGTTCTAGGCGAAGATCCGGTCGAACTCTCCTGCCGGGCGTGGATTCCTCGAGGCAGCAACTATCAAATGCCTCCTTGCGCTGTGGTCGTTCTAACATTCCCCAGTGGAATTGTCGTTAATTACCGTGGTAGCTGGGTCGACCAGGCACCAAAAACTCCGTGGGCTGGCAAATGGCAAATGGACTTCGAGCAAGGTTCCTTGTTTTGGACTTCTCGCGGCGACCGTCCCATGGTCAATCAGCATGATCGCATGTCGATACGACGACTTAACAGCGAACCCGAGGATATCAACCTACAGCCCCTGCCGAAAAACGATCGCGCGGGTATCCTCCACGCCTTCGCTGAAACGATTCGAAGCGGAATCGCTCCGGCATTCTTCCCGTCGGGACGCGACAACCTCTCGACCCTGGCGATTGTCGAGGCCGCGATCAATTCCTCGTTGCAAGGCGGGGCATCCACGGAGATCGGAATCCTTCACTGATACATGGAATCGGTCAAAATTCCTCACACTGATCTGGAAGTATCGCGTTTGGCATTGGGCTGCATGGGCCTGGGTGGCGGTTGGGCGCGCGATACCGAGTTGACGTCAGTGCACGAACAGCAGGCTCGCGAATTGCTCGATGTAGCCGAGGAGATTGGAGCTAATTTTTTCGATCACGCAAATATCTATGCTCACGGGAGGGCTGAAGACGTTTTCGGCCGGGTGTTGAAGGAGAGACCTTCTCTAAGGGACAAGATCGTGATTCAGTCCAAATGCGGAATCCGCCTTGCGGATGAGCCGCCAGGAACACCAAACCGGTTTGATTTCACTCGGAACCATATCCTGGAAAGCGTCGATGAAATCTTGGCGCGGTTACGCACCGACCGATTGGAGATCCTTTTACTCCATCGTCCGGACCCGCTTTGGGAAGGGGAGGAAATCGCTGAAGCTTTCCAGAGGCTCAAATTTTCAGGCAAGGTGCGTTACTTTGGGGTTTCCAACCAGAATCGATTTCAAATGGAATATCTGCAATCGTTTTTGGCCGATCCCCTGGTTGCGAATCAGGTAGAAATGAACCTGTTGCATCACGGTTTTGTCGAGTCGGGCATTTCATTCAACCAAACGTCGCCGCACTACCCTGATGGCTGGGAGGGCACTATGGAATATTGCCGGACAAAAGGCGTTTTGCTCCAAGCTTGGAGTCCCCTGGCTCAAGGAATCTTAATGGGTAACGTTGATGACCAGCCTCGAAACATAAAAGAGGCGGCCACATTAGTGCAGGAATTAGCCCAAGGTCATCAAACTACCACCGAGGCGATTCTATTAGCGTGGCTACTTAAACATCCTGCGAAGATCCAGCCTGTCCTAGGAACCACGCGTCCAGACAGATTGCGAGGCTGCGCGAAAGCATTTTCCGTTACTCTTAGCCGCGAGGAGTGGTACTCTCTGTTCGCTGCGGCGCGGGGGGCGCCAATGCCTTGAAAGCACCTCCACCCATGTCCGCGGGTGCAATTCGGGGAGGGCGCGTCCGACAGCCACCGGCGTTGGCCGCTTTTGATCAAGCCGTTCATTTGCTGGCCGGTGAGGGAACGTTGCCCAAACAGGATTTCGTGCGGGCGAAGAGGTCGGGGGACTGAAGCCGGCGGCAGCAGTCCTCGAAGTCCTTGCACGGGCCGGTCCAGCGGAGCCCGTCGACCGTGATAAAAGTCGGAACATCCAATCGCAGTGTCGCCAGTGTTCTATACAGTAGGACGTCGTTCCATGCGTCGAACAGCGTCGCAGCCAGTGAGCGCGCTTTCCGAATCGACGGATGCCACGCCTCCCAGTCCTTGGGGATGGCCTCCAAGTGTGCATACCGCGACAAAGTGAGCGCGGCAGCTTTCGGGCCCCATCCGGACGCGCCCGGAAAGCCGTCGGCGTTGTCGCCGACCAAGGCCAGGTAGTCCGGAATCGACTCCGGCACGACGCCGAACTTTTCGACGACGCCGGCCGCATCGCGAACGACGCCGCGGCGGCGATCCAGTTG
>Ga0126381_100008363_pt1 | contig 11563 bp, 16 predicted proteins | sample PanSoiMetPlot_28_FD_96465 | JGI IMG/M metagenome (GOLD analysis project Ga0126381, IMG submission 96465) | Tropical forest soil microbial communities from Panama - MetaG Plot_28 | ecosystem: Environmental > Terrestrial > Soil > Tropical forest > Bulk soil | place: Panama | collected 2016-02-17 | reverse complement strand
TGGCACGCTTCTCGTTGCCGCCGATCCGTTCTTCAACAGCCAACGCGAAATGCTCGTGGTGCTCGCCGCGCAATATGCGATTCCCCTATGTACGAATGGCGGGAGTTCGCGGCGGTGGGCGGTCTGGTGGCGCTACGCCTGTATGGTCCGCTCGAACCGTGGTTCGACAAGAGTTGGAAGGCAGTGGATATCGAGCTCGTCGATTAACCTCTATTGGCTTTAGGATCACTAGGAGGCAGTCCGGCTACCGCTTTTGGTCATAAGCGGACATTGCGGCGGTGCATCGAATGTCGGGTATCAAACCGCTTCCATGCTAATTTGCGCGACTCACGTGTAAAACAGTCAATTATTTTTAGTCGCACCGTCTGCCGAAGAGAAGATCTGAACGTTACCTCTTTGTCCGATCGTCCCGGCAGGCACAATCAATGAGGCAAACGATGCCGACATATACATTTAAACTATTAGATGACGGCGGCGGGGTCACAGACGATCTCGGGATTCGGCTGCCCGATACTAAAGCCGCTTATGGTTATGCTTGTGATGTCGCGCTCGAACTAATGGATCATCGCGAAGCAGCCACTCGGTCCTGGAGATTGGATGTTTATGAGAACGGGGCCAAAAAGCTCTTCGAGATTCTATTCGCTACCATCGACGAGACGCTTAATCATTTGAAACCCGACAATCGCAAGTTGGTCGAATTGACGGCTGTGCGACGGCGTTTGCTCCATGACACCTTCCATGCAGCATGGATCACGTACCGCGAATCGCGGGCGCTTATTGCCCGTTCGCACGGTAAGCTCTACCTCGCGACCGATCATGGCGAGAAGACGATTCGCGATTAGAAATTTGAACCTCAAGTGCCCGTGCGGCCGATATCGATGGTACGGCTACTTGACCTTGAGGTTGACCGCTGAGTCTTTGCCTCGATTGCTCTCAATCTCATACTCGATGGTTTGCCCTTCGTTGAGCGAACGAAGCCCGGCACGCTCGACAGCCGAGATGTGGACGAACACATCTTTGCCACCGCCACCTGAAGGCTGAATAAACCCATATCCCTTTGTCGGATTGAACCACTTCACGGTACCTGTAGGCATTTCCGTCTCCAACGTTGACTGCACACAATACGAGTCGCGCCCGAGCAGGACAAGCACCGCGATCACCGTCAGGCCGATCAGATCGCCTTTTTGCCAAGTCCGCGCTTAGCTGCGGTGAGGCCGCCTTAGCGAAGCGACTATGAAAAAATCATTGGATCGTAATACCACGGATTGGTCGACCCTGACCTGTTCGTCGAAGAACTTACGCGATGCTTGCTCCTCAATTACTTCGCGCAGCCGCATAAATTGATCTACGCGCTGATCCGGTTTCACACCATGTTTGCCTTCAAGATCGTCCATCGCCGCGGAGCTGATCGCACACTCAATCACCTTGTCCTGATTGAGCATCGTAAACTCAACGACCATTCGATCGAAGTTGAAGCCCCGCACCTCGCCTCGCCGCAGCGGCATTGCCAATTCTCCACACTGAAGGAAGTCATTGTGCCACGTTGATCGACCGATGTCAGTTTACCGTCGATGTGCAAATCTCAGTCAAGGCATCCGAGCCAGCAGAGTTGTGTCACAGTGCCGCGACACTGATGATTCTCGCCCAGGCAAAGTTTTATAAGAGTCGTGGACCGAGGCGCACCTCGATAATTCGCTTGGCCTCGGCGACAATCTCTTCCGTGCTACTTTTCTCAAGATTGACCGGACTATTTGGCCATGGAGAGGTCGAACCTGGCGAAAAGATCGACGCTCTCCATCCCTTTCCCACAGGGGTGACCTCGATCCTATACCCTTTGTAGTCAATTACCGTCATTGTTCGCGTTTGCGTACCTCGGACTGATGCGACGGTCAGGAGTCAAATTCCTCCAACATTTGCTGCGGGGCTTTTTCTCCATTGATTCGGACCATAACCCCGGCGTGACAAATCTTCCAGGAATATGACGTCTGGAGTTCAGGGCGGTACTTAACCGCAACCCGATGATCCATGCGATATTTCGGCGGAGTTCGGCTGTCCGCCCGGGTTTAAATTCTCAAAATTGAACATAAATAAAAGAGGCCAGCTCGATGAGAACCGACGAATTGATTGGTCCTTTGCCGCAAGGGCATTTTACAGGCCGTCGAAAGGATACAACATTGAAAACCAAATCGAATGAGGTCCGGGCCCGTGCCGAAGCAAGTTTCAAGAAGGAAGAGCGCGCCAAAGAAGGCGCAAGGGCTATGATGGAATATCAGGCCAACAGCCGAATGGTTCGTGAAAAGACGGAACGATTGAAGGCGCTTCGATTGGCCAAAGAGGCAGCAGACAAGGAACGCGCCGGTTAATCATTACGACGCCTCGCAGACCTCCGGTACGAGCGCGTTTATCAAGTCGCCTAACAGTGCCGAGTGGCGGCACTGGCACCGCAGGGTAAGTATGGTCGCCATGGCCGACCAAACGAGACGTCGCGATAGCGAATTCTGTTGCCTTGACACATGACAAAAACCGGCCAGAGCGCGACTCTGCTCACCCACACAGCGTTGCCCTAGTCATTCACAAGGAACATAAAATGGCCAAGGAAGAATTGTTGCAATTCGAGGGGCTGGTAACCGAAATATTGCCCGACGCCCGTTACCGCGTTCAGCTCGACAATGGACATCAGCTCGTTGCCTACACCGCCGGAAGAATGAAAAAGAATCGGATCAAAACCCTTGCGGGGGATCGCGTAACGGTAGAGGTATCACCCTACGATTTGGAAAAGGGGCGATTGATCTTCCGCCACAAGGACGAACGCGCCGGATCACTGAGCCGCCCGCCGCAGCGTCACCAATTCCGGCGCCAGTGACGGCCAATGGCTTCGCGGATTGCCTGCGGATGCCTGATGTGAAAAGCGATAGCAATATGACCATTTCACAAAGCTGTGTCCGCTATTGGCACGTAGCAGACTCGTTTCAATTTACGACATTTACGACGACCCTCGGCGTTATGCATTTTCACGTAGGCTGGTTTGCCCGAAAAGGCGCAACTTAATGTTCCTGAATTAAGTTCTGGCGGCGTCCCCAAAACGGAAGCTACCGCAACGGGGGACAACTAGGGCGGTTCCGTTCATGGGACTTAGAGGAGTAACCCAATGTACGATACGTCAAATGAACGACGCGACCAGGGTGACGAAGAAGCCCTGAACTTCGACACCTCTGACGCAGCGCTTGAGGCCGCAGCAGGGGAGATAAAGTACGAGGCGGGTAGTCAAACGATTTCGTTCTGTTCCGGCATTGACACGTGCCCGTCTTGACCACGGTGTCCTAACATCCGCGGATCAAACGAGCTTCGCGGCGCCTCGACGCGACTGGCGACACGCTTGGTCCGTGCGCAATCGTCGCGATAATCGTTGCCCGGCGGCGAGTGACTTCATCCGGCTTCGTTCATTTCGATCCGAAATATACGTCAACGTTCATTCCCGCGATCAGCGGGCCGGGTTCGTTCAAATCGACTGTCACTTCGTTGATGCTGAAATCGGTGAGATTGCGCGATCCGGCTGAATTGAGCCGCGCCGGTTGAATGAGCGGCGCGATGGCGGCGACCTTGCCGGCGAAGGTCCGGCCCGCAAACGCTTCGGCACGGACTGTCACCGCGTCGCCGAGCTTGATCTTGCCGGCATTGTGCTCGTCAAGCTCGGCGCGCACCCGCAATTGCGACAGATCGCCCAACAATATGAGCGGTTGCGGCGATGATGGTGCGGCTACTTCGCCGGCCTTGACGTCGACTTTTAGCACCGTGCCCGCAATCGGCGCACGGATTGTCAATTTTTCAAGCTCGGCGATCGCGGCCCGAAGTTCGGTCCTGCCAACGTTGAGTTGACCTTCGAGTTGGGTCGGCAACGGGGTTCCGGATTGTGCCTCGATCTTGCGTAGCTGCGAACGCTCCCGATCCAAATTGTCCTGGGCGCGCGCCCACGCCGTGCGCGCAGCCGTAACGGTCGCGTCGGAACCGCTGCCGCTTCGTTTGGCGTGAACGGCTTTGTCGAATGTGTTGCGCGCGTCCACCAATGCCGCCTCGGCCTCGGCGACGGCGTCTTCGGCATCGCGGCGGCTGGCCGCTTTGCCGGCGGACTTTTCACTGCGCGCCTTTTCGCGCATGGCGGCCTGGGCTCGCGCCGATGCGACGCGCGCCTGCGCGTCTTCGTCGTCGAGGCGAACAAGCGGCTCATCGGCCGCCACTTTGTCGTTGATTTTCACCAAAACCTCGCTGACGCGGCCGACGACCGGCGCCGCGATCTTGATTTGTCCCGATCTTGGCTCGACGACCCCCGGGGCAACGGCCGCCCACGGCTGAGCGTCCTTACCGTTACCGCGGCTTTGTGCGTTGACCGGGCGTGGCATGGTCGACATCAGGATCAGCATGACGCACCAACAAAGTGCCGCCGTTAAATCCCGCTTTGTCGTCACGATATTGTCCTTTCCGGCACCGACGCGCCCCCATTGCCTGCTTTGCGAACAATGCGCCCATCCTCAATGTGAATGATCCGATCGGCAAAGGGCAATATCCGGGGATCATGCGTGACGACGAGCACGCCGCGCGTTCCCTGCCGGGCAATGCTGGCCAGGACCGACATCACAGCGTGCCCGTTCTCGCTGTCGAGCGCCGCGGTCGGCTCATCGGCCAGAATTGCCGTCGCGTCGCCGATGATGGCGCGGGCGATGGCGACCCGCTGCTGCTCGCCGCTCGACAGTTCGAGCGGATAGGAGCGCGTCTTATGCGAGAGCCCGACGGTCGCCAGCGCCTCTTTCGCCCGCTCGATGACGCGGCGCGAATAATCGCCGCGCACATCCAGAGCCAGGCGCACATTATCCATGGCGGTCAGCGTCGGAAACAGATGATAGGACTGAAAGACGAAGCCGATATGGTGCCGCCGCAATTGCGTCAATTGTTCCGGCGCGAGTCCCGCGGTGGACTGGCCGCAGACGCGGACCGAGCCCATGTTCGGCGACAGCATGCAGCCAAGCACGGACAACAGCGTTGTCTTGCCGCTGCCGGAAGGTCCCATCAGCAGCACCAGCTCTCCGCCGTTGAGCGCTAGGCTCACGCCCCGCAGCGCCTGCACCCTGCCGGCGCCGTGGCCAAGAAATTTGACGACGTCGGTCGCTTCCACCACTGGATCGCTCATCGGGTGAACACCACTGCAGGATCCGTGCGCATGACGTGGATAATGGCGGCGATCGCCGAGACCACGCACATCGCCACCGTCAGCAAGAACAGGCCGACCATCAGGGGTTCAGGAATGAGCACCGGCAGTGCGGAATCCGCGGTGGCTTTGACGATGACCATGCCGGTGGCGGCGGCAACGCCAAAGCCAATAGCCGCGCTGAGCAGGGCTTGGAAAATGATGACAGCGTAGATGTACCGGCTGGACGAGCCGATCGCGCGCAGCGTCGCGAATTCGTTGGAGAACTCCTTGGTGCTCGCATAGAGCGTCTGGGCGACAATAACGATGCCGACGATCATGCCAAGCAGCGCGCCGGCGAACAGCGCCGCGCCGGCGCCGGTTCCAAACAGCCAGAACGAGCGGCTGCGGCTGCGAAACGCGTCCGGCGTCAAGGCTTCGGCTTTGGCAAGCGATTGGTTCAGGTGCGTGCGCACGGTTTCGGGATCGGCGCCGGCCTGCAAACGCACCAAGAGATAAGTGGCCTTGTTTGCGGAAATGGCGGCATAGCTGCGCGCCCGATCAAGCTGTGTGAACACAAAGGGGGTGGTCGTGAACGAACGAATGCCCTGGGTCACCAAGCGGATCTTCGCTTTCAGATCCCTGATCTCGACGGTGTCGCCAAGGCCGCTGGTTCCGAGCCGTTCAAAATAGGACCGGTCGACCGCCACGGCGTCGGGAATAGAGAGATCATGGAGATTGCCCTCGACAATGTTCCAGGGCTGCAAGCCGAGCGCGTTGCGATCCGAGCCGATCAGCAGCACCGGCGTCGTCCCGCCGCTCGGAATGTGCCACTGCGCAAAGCTGACCAGCACGGGCGCTGCTTCGGCTACGCCCGGGACCGACAGCGCGCGAAACCGCTCGCGCTCGTCGAGCAGAGCCGGATCCTCAAAGCACTTGGTGCCGAGCGGCATGATCCACAGATCGGCCGGCGCGTGGTCGATCATGGTGGCCACCATGGTGCGGAAACTGACAAACAGCCCCATTTGCACGGTCACCAGCACCATCGAAAAAACAATACCGGTGATGGTGGCGGCAAAGCGCAGCCGGTCGTGAAAAAGATTGCGCGCAGCGAGCTTGAAAATCAGCGGCGCGACCTTCCGGCCGGTCAAGAGCGCCGCGACGAATTTGACCGCAAGCCAGAGATAAATGACGGTGTTTGCGGTGAATTCGCAAAGGCGGCGTAAGCCGCCGCGTAGTCCCCGGCGTGAAACCGAGACGAATTCCACCCGCGCCATGCCGCCTCCCGAAATTGCAGGGGCGGGACTCAGATACGACAGGTTTTGGGCGGTAATTATGGTCGCAAACGAGCCGTCAAGGCGGGGAACCGTAGGCTGATAAAGCCTGCGGCCCCGCTTCTGAGCCGGACAAACCCATTGTCAGCGCGACGTTTGTCCTACTTCACCACACGAACTTGGCTGCGACCGCGACGAGAAAGCCAACGACGATGAGCAGCACCACCGTTTGCAGCCAGAAATTATTGGTAAATCTGAGTCGCCATGCCGATCACCTCCCTTCGGCCATTTTCCTTCGACCGATGGTCGGGCGGAATGCGAACCGAGACAGGTGATGACAAGCGACGCGATTGAAATGCGAAACGCCGGCGCTGGCGCCGCTGTCCCGGGCTACGCAGGGATGTTAAAGGGCGAACGAGGTGACGTATTGATCTACGTCAAATGGCAAACGAGCGCGAAGCACCCTCTCCCGCAGAGGGAGAGGCGGCGCGATGGGCGTCGATCGCGCGCTTGGCGGCAATCTGCGGCTCGGCGCCTTTGTCGGCGCCGGCGCCAGCCGCGAACGGATCGCCTTCGACCTGCAGAAAATCGACGCCACTTATGTGTTCGGCGGCGTCTATGGCCGCATCGGGCTTGGAGGTCGCCACCGCGAGCTACGGCGGCTGGTTCATCAGTCCGGAAGTGACTTACGGCTACCGCATTCCGGTGAATGCAATCACCGTGACGCCGCGCTTGCGCGTGCGCTATGTCGGCGGCGCGCTCGATGGTTATAGCGAATCCTCAGTCGGCCGGCGCGCATCAACGATTTCGAGGAGCGCGGTGAGCTCGAATTCTCGACGATGAGCGCTGCGCTCAAGGCCGCAGCGACAATCAGCGTGATCGGGCTTGAGCGCGCCGGCAATCCAAACATCAATACCGTGCTGTTGGGCCAGAACCTGTCATTCGTGACGCCCGGACAAGCCAATGCTTTTGGCGGTGTGTTCGGCATGCGCGTGGATTATAGCGCAATGGCGAATGTGGCCCTGTTTGCTGCCGGTGAAGCCACCGTGATGAGCGACAAGAGTTATGGCTTCGCCGCCACCGGAGGCGCGCGCGTGTCGTTCTAAAAAGATTCGAGCTTGCTCAGGCGAGCCGCGCGACAACCTCTTCGGCGAGCGACAGCGACGCAGTCAGGCCCGGCGATTCAATGCCGAACAAGTTGATCAATCGCGGCATGCCGTGTTCGGCGGGCCCCGCGATCAAAAAATCGGCTTGTGGTTCGCCGGGGCCGCGTAGTTTCGGCCGGATGCCGGAATAGTCCGGCACCAGCGAACCGTCGGGCAGGCCGGGCCAATAGCTGCGGATGCGCGCGTAGAAGCTGTCGGCGCGGCGCGGATCGACCGCATAATTCTCTTCGCTGACCCACTCAACGTCCGGTCCGAACCGCATGCGGCCGGCCATATCGAGGGTGACATGAACGCCAAGCCCGCCGTCGACCGGCGTCGGATAAATCAGCCGCGAAAATGCCGGGCGCCCGGCATAGCCGAAATAATTGCCTTTGCCGAGCACGAGCCGCGGCACCTGCTCGGCGGGATAGTTTTCGATGCGGCGCGCCAGCGCCTGCGCGCCGAGGCCGGCGGCGTTGACCACCGCATCGAAATCGAACGTGCCCGGCTCGCGGCCGCCGAATTGCACGCGCCAGTGCGACGCATTGAGGCTCATGCGCTCGACCGGCGTTTGAAAGGCGATCATGCCGCCGCGGTCTTCGAGTTCGCCCCACAGCGCCCGCATGTAAGCGTGGCTATCGATGATTCCGGTTTCCGGCGACCACAGCGCGCCGATACAGGACAATTCACCCTCCATCGCGCGCGCAGCATTGCCGTCGATCATTTCGGTGCCTTCGACGCCGTTCTCTTGCGCCTGCAGGTGAATCGTTTCGACCTTCGCGAGCTCAGCGGCATCGGTCGCAACGACAAGCTTGCCGCATTTGCGATGCGGCACGCCATGCGAGGCGCAAAATGCGTACAGCATCCGCCGCCCGCGCACGCAGTGCCGCGCGCGCAGCGAGTCGGTCGGGTAATAAAGCCCGGCGTGGATCACCTCGCTGTTGCGCGAGGAAATGCCATTGGCGATGCCGCCGGTCGTTTCAGCGACGGTGACTTCGTGACCGGCAAGCGCTGCGGTGCGCGCGACCACAAGTCCGATCGCGCCGGCGCCGATCACCAGAACCTGCATCGCGGCTCCTCACTGGTCACTGCAGAACGGCACGAACTGATGAGCCCGAAATCCATATCCTCTTTATAATTGTTTTTTGGTCATAAGATTACTTGGGAAAGGAAGAATTTTTCGCGCCCATCCACTTTTGCTGGCGCGCTCGGGTGGGTATGCCCGACCCAGTTGCACGATGCTCGCGGGTTGACTCGCCCGCGCTTGATCCAGGTCAAATTCTGAAGGGAACGACGGAAGCCATTACGGCGACCAAAAAGAAGGCCGCGCAAGTAAGCGGCCTTAGTAGGAGGTAAGAACGGCCCCACACGAAAAAGAGCCACTCCGGATATAGAAAAGCAAATTGAGGTTGAGGGCCACATGGATCTAGATCAACGCGGCACCACTCACATCTAGCGTTAGGCTGGAAAGGCAACGCGAGCGGGCGTAAGCTTTGCCGGTCGGACGGGAGCATTTAGCGCTCCTTTGTTCCACTCCGGCCCGACAGCCCCGATGATGGCATGTGGCACGCACATCGTTTGGGGCGTTAAGGCAAAGCTGCCGGTTTTCGACATTGGCTGGCGGCTTTGCTGTATGGCCACACCCCTGAAATCTCGGCTAGAGCAGCGCAGGCCAGCGCGAATTCAATACCATTCCACGCGTGAGACGTCGGGACCTAATCTGAAAACAAAAGGGCCGCCATCTGGGCGGCCTTTAGTTTGTTGAGGACGGGATCGGCCCTCCGTCCTCCCAAAGGGCCGCCCGAACTTAACTTAAAGCTGATTGTGATCCGGTACTTTGATGTCACGCAAATTTCACCTGCCCCAGCCGCGATCATTCTGCGCCAAATTTTTGTTCTCATCGTGGGCGCTTAACCAAAGGCCAATTCCGAGCTACCGAAGGACTCAAAATACGCGGCGGAGCTCGCTCACATTAAACTATTGCTTTGATGGGCTCGGAAGCTTCGTGCCAGCCGCAGGCTGCTTGAGTTTTTGTTGGACTGTATTCTTTTTCGGTTGAGGCTTCACCTTTTTTCAGAAAATTGCGATGGAGCAAGGGGCTGCCAGTCAACAATTGTGAGCAGTCTAACAACTTAGGTGAACTTTTTTAGAATGGTGATGCACCGGTGACGCGATTGCGCACAAACGCCGCCTGCATTGACCGCTAAAAGAAAAGAGGCCGCCCCCGCTGGGCGGCCTCCGGGACTCCAAATCCCCCATTCCCCCTGAATGATCTCACCACAGGGCAATCCTTTCGGCGAAATGCGGTGGACACAAGGGTGCCCACGCGCTTTTCACTTCACCGTGCCAAAACGGCAACAGTCCCCCGGCAGGACCCAACCGGTATTAACCTGAGAGTGACCGAAGGCTCGGGCTTGGGTAGCAGGGACAGGAATAAGGGGTGACCCGCTGACCGTGCTCGTGTCGACGTGAGCGGCCCCGGCGAATGAGCGCCGGGGTTTTTATATGGCACAACCAACTAGCTCCGGCAGCTTGGCGATATTGGCCGCAATCTGCCGCGCGCCTTAGCCGGATGTACGCAGGGCGCGGCTCCAGTTATTCTTGGGGCATGGGGGAGCTGATTCTCTGGAAACAAATCACGGCCGAACTTAACGGCCACACCGTCATTGGCTTATACAGCGCGTCGCGTGACGGATTGGTGACGGTCAGGACACCGTACGAGCGCAAAAGCAGGCAATTAGTTGGATCGTCCGCCGCGTTGATCGCCAGAATTTTATTGCGTGAGTTAGCGGCGGATGGAAAGGCATAATGTGCCGCTTGATCGTTTCCTCAACTTTTTGCTGCGTTGCAGCGATGCTTCCAAAAATCTGAAAGTTGATACAATTTTATGGTCTCTCAAGTAGCGTTTCGTGTGAACCTTTTAGTGCCGAACGCGTTTTGTCGTTGATCCCCACAACAGCTTTATGTCGGACATCCTGGTCACGACGAAAGGATGTTTATGTCGGATGCAGAGAAGCGGGATCTCGCAGAAGCCCTGTTCGAGCCAAAGCAGAGCCGCGAGGCAATAAAGGATGCGATTAAACTGGAGGAAGTCAGGCGCGCGGCCACGATTAGAAATCTATACCGTCTGAGGAGCTTGCGCCTGTCGCGCAGCCAAACCAGCAAATAGTACTTTTAGCGAGTAAGAACCTCCGGCAGCTTGGCGATGTTCGCCGCGCCGCACCTTGTCGCGCGTGAGCAACAAAGTATGACGGTGGACGTTAGAAATAGGATCAATAGGAGACCACCATGAGGCTTCCGCTGCTCATGCTCGGGCTTTTAGCGGCCATTTTTTGCATCGAAAAACCTGCTGAGGCGCAAAACGGTGGGTGGTGCGCATATTTAAACTTCGGAGGACACGACGGCGTCAGGAACTGCGGCTTCGCCACGTTGCAACAATGCTTGGCCGAGGTGCGTGGCGTTGGCGGAAACTGTTTCACCTAGTCCGTGCTATCAGCCGCCTCGCTACCAGCGGTATCGACGCCCCTATCCTTATTGAATACGGCTTCCGGCAGCTTGGCGATGTTCGCCGCGATCCGCCGCGTCTCGTCCAATTTGATTGTAATCAAATCACTCATTGCACAATTGTGTTTCAAACGTAGCCGTGAGGCTCTCGTTATTCATCCTGGGGATTTTCGCGGCCCTCGGCTGCATCGCATCTTCAGCATTGGCCCAATATGTTTCCCGAAGCGATCGGTCAATTTCTGTTCATCACAGGCAACACGTTAGAGTAAGCAGTGATCCAAGCGATACCCCGCCCCCTAGAGACCCCCGGAGTTGGGTTGGGGATCCAGCAGGGCGACCGTATGTGTATGTTCCGGGCATGGCCTCGGGTGGGGGTGGTTTTTAGCAAAGCAGCGTTCATCCTAGGGGTTTTCGCCGCTACGGTTTGCGTTGGACAACCCGCTGAGGCGCAAACCGGTGCG
>Ga0126381_100008362_pt1 | contig 11563 bp, 6 predicted proteins | sample PanSoiMetPlot_28_FD_96465 | JGI IMG/M metagenome (GOLD analysis project Ga0126381, IMG submission 96465) | Tropical forest soil microbial communities from Panama - MetaG Plot_28 | ecosystem: Environmental > Terrestrial > Soil > Tropical forest > Bulk soil | place: Panama | collected 2016-02-17 | reverse complement strand
TGGAAGCAGTCAGTTGATCGCTGGCCCAGTTGGTATTTAGACGCGGAACGTTATTGCTGGGCCAGAAGGGCTGCCCGTTCACGATATTCGGGACCGTTGGATTTCCTTCGATCGTTTGCATCAGATGTATACCGCGCGAACCGCCGTAGGCGATGGTGAACGCCATGGCGGCGGGCAGCTGCCGGTCGATCGCAAGGTTGTATTGGTATAGTGACGGCTGTTTCAGATTCCACTGGATGCCGTTCAGCGTTTTTCCAGCGGCGGACGGCGGAAAGACCATGGGCAGCGACAGCGGAGTTCCCGCAGGAAGCGTGAATGATGCCGAGCTTCCGAATGGCGGAACAATGTTGGTCTGGAACAGTGAGAAGCCGAGCGTGGCGATGTCATAGAGGAACGCAAAGCCTCCGCGCACGGCGGTTTTCCCATCACCCATCACGTCCCAGGCGAAACCTAGCCGTGGGCTGAAATTGTGCAGCGACGGATTCTTGAAGGGAGCTCCCACGGTTGGAGCGAGATCGGTGGCGATGTTGTGGAACGATGCTCCGTGACCATTCACTTCCGTGACGGTATCGGTGAACTCATAGCGCAGCCCCAGGTTGAGGGTGAGATTGGAGCGCAGCCGGAAATCATCCTGTGCGTAGAATCCAAACGTATTGAAGTGATAGGTCCGACCCAGCACTGAACCGGGCGTCAAGCCGGTGGAGTAGGAGGATGGAAACCCCTGCAGGAACGAAGTGATGCTGGCAAACGCCACAGTCCCGCGCGATTGGGTTTGGCGCAAGGCGGCGTCCTGGTGGTGATTGATGAGCGTCCCAAATTTCAACGCGTGGCGTCCGCGGGTGTAAAAAACATCGTCGCTCCAGGTGAAGATGTTCTGCTTCACGAACTGTGGCGCGGTAACCACGTAGCCGAAGGTAGCAGGCCCGCCGCCGATTGTGACCGAGCCGAAATCAAGCGGATGGCCGCTCGCATCGTTAATCAGAGAAACCGGAATACCCGATGGCGGATCATCCTGAGTCAGGTTCGTGCGGCTGAAGGAGAAACGCGCGGTATTGAGTAGCGCCGCTGAAAAAACGTGATTTTCAGAAAGGGTGAGGAATTGGTTGCGGCTTAGCGGCACGGTGGTGAATTGGGGCCAACCGGTGCCCGTCTGCGTTTGCACCGCATCATCGATGGTGTAGCGCACAAAGGCACTGTCGGCTGCGGAAAAATTGTGGTCCACGCGAACCTGCCCGTAGTCCTCGCGAGTAGGCTGAGTGAAAACAAACAAGAATTGGTTGTTCGGCAAACCCGGCGTGGGCCGCGGAATCGCCTGCAATATCGCGAACACCGGGTCGCTGGGCGTGTTCGGGACGGTGCAGCCGCCGCACCCAGGGTTGTTGGTCTGAACATAGTCGGCTGCCGGTAGCACGGAGGGTGTCTTCACGACGCCGAGCCTCTCGCGCAACCCTTCGTAAACTCCGAAAACGAAAGTTTTGTCTTTCCGGATGGGGCCGCCGAGCGAAGCGCCGAAATTGTTGCGCTTATATGGGGGAGTGCGAGCGAAATTATTGGTGGGACCGGGAACGTAGAAGTAGTTCGCTGCGTCGAGCACGTTGTTGCGAAAATATTCGAAGGCGGTGCCGTGGAGAACGTTCGTTCCGCCCTTGCTGGCGATGATCATCTGACTGCCCATGGTCATTCCGTATTCGGCGCTGAAGCCATTGGTAACCGTTCGCCATTCTTGAATCCCATCAAGGCCCAAGGTTGAGCCCGAAGCCGACGATGCGCCTGCCCCGAACATGTTTGTGAGAGTCGCGCCGTCCAGCAGCATGTTATTCGAACGCACTGGCGCGCCGTTGCTGCTGAACCAAGTGCCGATCTGCCCGCCCCCAACCGATTTGTTCACCTGCTGGTTTATGCCCGGCTGCAACAGCATCAGGTCAACGTAATTTCGCCCGTTCAGCGGCAAATCAGAAATTTGTTCTTCATTTACCAGCGCTCCCAGTGACCCGCTGGTCGTGTTCACTTGCGGAGCCTCGCCGGTCACTGCAACTGTTTGCGTCAGCGACCCCAACTGCATCACGACGTTGACCACCGCCTCCTGGCCTACGGTGAGATTGATCCCGCTGATTACCTGCGTGGAAAACCCTTCACGTTCGGTGCGGATCTCGTAGTTGCCGATCGGCATCTCGGGCATGCGATAGCTGCCATCCTCGCCCGTTGTCACGGTGCGTGTCGTGCCGGTGTCCACGTTCCGCGCGGTCACCTTCGCTTGCGGCACTACCTGTCCCGAGGGGTCCTTGACCGCTCCGAGTATCGTTCCCGTCGACGACTGGGCCACGGTGATCGAAGCAGCTAGGAGAAAAAGCGCCAGAACGCAGAACCAATTGGCTACCTTCTTCTTCTGTAAGGGTCTGAAATGATTCATGGCCTATCCTCCTTACGCCGTTCACAAGCGCACAATCCGCGGAACTTGGCCAGTTCCTGCTTTCCGAGCTTCTTACGAATCGTCTCAGCAGCGCCGCGACGGCCGAATATCCTACATTTTTCCAGACCCGTGCTTCTGGACGGAATCACAACCACCCTCTTTGGCCGATTCATTGGGCTTTCGTTGGTGAACGGTTATCACATTCGCTTGCGGAGGGTCAAGTTTTTTACCGCCTGATCGCGATTGCAGGGTGAGATTTTCCGACTCAAAAGCGTTTCTATTTGAACTGCTCGTCGATCTCCACCTGATAGCCTGCCGCGAGGCGGTTGGTTTCATTGGCCCTTCCGACGACTGCCATGAGTTCCCGAAACATCGGCTCGGTCATTCCTTTTTTCCGTGCAGCCGCCGTATGCGACGCGATGCAATAGCCGCATTGGTTGCTCACCGACACGGCCAGGTAGATCATTTCCTTTACCACCGGATCGAGCGCCCCGGGGCCCATGACCTGTTTGCTCGATTCCCAGACGCGCTTTAAGCTCGCCGGGTCGACCGCCAAGGCCTTCCAGAAATTGTTGATCCAGTCTGTGTGCCGCGTGGTCATAATGTCGTCGTAGACCGCGCGCACCTCTGTGTTTGCGTTCGCATATTCCACCATTCGATGAGTTGCCACCGCACTCTCCTTTCGATTCGCCTGCGGCTGAAGCCGTGCAGATGCACAATAACGTTGCCGCGCCAGATAGGGAAGATTACAATCAGCCCGCGAGTAATCTTTCTCGCGAAGTAGCGCGTGTGTATGCGCCTGGGCGATTGGAACTGGCGCATCTCATCGCAAGGATCTGTTAGTGGGACTCCCATTCGGCTGCGGTTCCGAGGAATAAGCGATGACTCCGAGATCGTCAACAAACGCCAAAACTCGTGCCGCCAGGCGCAAACAAAAGCCAGCCGAAAAAAGCGCCAGCCCGCCGCAATCGCAACAATCGTTTCTCATTGCCGCCATTGGCGCCTCGGCCGGTGGCATGGAAGCTTTCAGCGAACTGTTGCGCAACCTTCCCACGGACAGCGGCATGGCGTTCATTCTTATCCAGCATCTTGATCCCACTCACCAGAGCGCGCTGGCGGGATTACTGTCCAAAGACACGTCCATGAAAGTCATTGAAGTCACCGACGGAATGAGGGTCATCCCAAACCAAGTCTTCGTCATCCCGCCGAACACTTCCATGACCATTCAAGATCACATGCTGCACCTCGCTCCGCGCGGCGATGTGCGCGGCGTACACATGTCCATTGATCAGTTCATGCGCTCGTTGGCCGAGCACCAGGGCAATCGCAGCATCGGAGTGGTTCTGTCTGGCTCGGGGACGGATGGCACGCTCGGCTTGGCGGAAATCCAGGCGCAGGGAGGCGTAACCTTCGCCCAGGACGAGTCGACTGCGAAATACGACGGCATGCCCCACAGCGCCATTACTGCCGGCTTTGTGGACTATATCCTTCCGCCCAAGGGCATCGCCCGCGAACTGGCGCGCATTGCGCGCCATCCTTATGTTTCCCGAGAAGAATTGTCCGAACCATCGGCGTTGCCTCTCGAAGAAAATACCGGTTTGAACACCATTTTTCAGCTCCTGCGGCGCAGCACCGGAGTGGATTTCACGCATTACCGGAAGACCACCATTTTTCGCCGCATTCAGCGGCGCATGATGGTTCACAAAATCGATCGCCTGAACGAGTACGTCCGATACTTGCAGACCAATCCCACCGAGATCAATGCCCTGTATCAGGACATGCTCATCAATGTCACCAGTTTCTTCCGCAATCCGAAAATGTTCGACGCGCTGAAGTCCGCCGTTTTTCCGTCGCTCTTAAAGCATCGCGGCGGCGACGGAAACATCCGCATCTGGACCCCTGGCTGCGCTTCCGGCGAAGAGACCTATTCGGTAGCCATCAGCTTGCTGGAATATCTCGGCGACAAGGCCAGTCACACCAACATTCAACTGTTCGGCACGGATATCAGCGAAATCAACATCGTCAAAGCGCGCGCGGCGGTTTATCCCGAAAATATTCAGACCGACGTGACCCCTGATCGGCTTCGTCGTTTTTTCACTAAGGCTGAAGGCGGCTATCGGATCAGCAAGAGCATTCGCGACATTTGCATCTTCGCCCAGCACAACCTGCTCAGCGATCCTCCTTTTTCCCAGATGGACCTGATCTGCTGCCGAAATCTGCTCATTTATCTCGAGCCCATCCTGCAAGGCAAGATCATCTCGCTTTTCCACTATGCCATTCGTGGCGGCGGTTACTTGGTGCTGGGTACCTCGGAAGGCGTCGGTGCCGCCACCAACCTGTTCTCCACCGAAGACCGCGCCTTGAAGATATTTTCCAAAAAAGCTACGGCGGGGCGGCAAGTGGTCACTTTCTCCCTCAACCAGGTTCCCGAGCGCGGGGATCTCGTGCCTTCGCGAGTCCCCACAAAGATTGGGGACCCAACTTGGAACTACGTAGAGGCCCAGAAGGAGTTTGATCGGCGCTTGCTGACGCATTTCTCTCCTCCTTGTGTTTTCGTTAACGATGATCTCGAGGTGGTTCACACCCGCGGCAACGTAAACCGCTACCTTAAGCTCGCCCCCGGGCGGGCCACTCTGAACATTCTGAAAATGGCTCGTGAGGGCCTTCTGTTTGATTTGCGCAACGCCATCAATCGCGCCAAAAAGGAAAAGACCGCCGTACGCAAACAGAGTGTCGAGGTTCGCACTGGGAATGGCAACGGGAATGGTGAGTCACAAGGCAAGCACGTTCGCACTCCGGAATCGCTTCGTTCGGTCGACCTGGAGGTTTCCCCCATCACCGTAGGCAACATCAAACAGGTTTATTTCATGATCGTTTTTCGGGAATCGTCGAGCCTCTCCTTGCGACCGCGCCAGTCTTTCAAGCCGGACAAACAGTCGGAATCGGCCTCGCGGCAAATATCCAAGCTCCAGCAGGAGCTCGACGCCACCAAGGAATTTCTGCAATCGGTCATCGAGACCCAAGAGGCCACCAACGAAGAGCTACAATCCGCCAATGAGGAAATTCTCTCGAGCAACGAGGAGCTGCAGTCCACCAACGAGGAGTTGGAAACGGCCAAGGAGGAACTGCAATCCACCAATGAAGAGCTCAGTACCGTCAACGACGAGCTGCGCACCCGCAACAACGAAATTACTCAAATGAATAACGACCTCACCAATCTGCTCTCCAGCATCGAGATCGCTGTAATTATGGTTGGTAGTGACCTTACCATTCGGCGGTTTACCCCGCAGGCCCAGCAGTTGCTCGGTTTGATTCCGGCCGATGTGGGCCGCCCCCTCTGGAACATCAATCCCTCTATGGAGATTCCCAATTTCCAGCAACTGACCTTGCAAGTGATCTCCAGTGTCCGGCCAGTCGAGCAGGAAGTCCGAGGCCAAGACAGCAGTCGTTACCAGTTGCGCATCTTGCCTTACCGGACTTCGGAAGATAAAGTCGACGGAGCAGTGATCGCCCTATTGGATCTTTCCAACAAAGCAGAAGCCCATGATGGCGATGTCAGTCGCTCGTGAGATACAGGGATTACCTCATTTACCTGGGGAGCGAAAGCAGGTACTTTGAGGGCCTCTCGCGGTTTTTTCTCCGACATGCCCCGATCCCGACAAGGCGATGAGAAAGCTCCGCAAAAGCACGAATCCGCGGTGAATTCGAAATCCGGTTTCGATTCCCCGAAGCACAGAGCTCGCGCTGCCAAGCTGCTGCACGATGTATTTGATGATCTGGAGGTCGGACTCGCAAATGTGATGCCCACGGGCGCGATTATTTATTGCAACCGGAAATTTTCTTTGATCTTGGGCATTCCGCCCCATCGCGATCTCTTCAGCATGAAGCTTCAGGACTTTATTACTCCTCATAGTTGGCAACCTCTGGAGACTGCGCTGCACGCCGCCACGCAGCAGTCGGTAACCGGCGAAATTAAATTAAATACGGTTGCCGGCAAACCACAGACCATTCGCCTTTCCATGGGGCCGGCAACCATCATGAGACAGCCAGTGGTTCGCATTGTGGCCGACGCAGTGACCGAACTGGTGGAAGCGAACCGGCAGTTGCGGGAGACGGAAGCCTCGCTTCGCGCTCTTTCGGGGCGCATTCTCCAAGTTCAGGATCAGGAACGCCGCAAGATGGCCCGCGACCTCCACGACACCACCGGTCAGGAACTGGCCGTACTGGTAATGTCGTTGCGTCATCTGGCCAATTCCGTCGATCGCGCCGGAGTGGATATTCCTAAGGCTCTTGTGGATGCCGCCGACCTCGCACAGAAAGTTAACGATGATATCCGCACTCTTTCCTATGTGCTGCATCCCCCTCTGCTCGATCAATTAGGGCTCGCTTCTGCCCTGAGATGGTATGTCGAAGGATTTTCAAAGCGCAGCAGTATCCGGATAAAGCTGTCGGTACCGGATAACCTGAGGCGTTTCTCCCTGGAAAAGGAAATCGTTCTTTTCCGAGTGGTTCAGGAAGGGCTTACAAACGTTTTGCGTCATGCGAACACCGATAAAGCCAGAATCGTTGTGTCCGCTTCGGCCGATGACGTGGAAGTAACCGTAGAAGACGAAGGCAAAGGCTTTTCGACTACGGATGCCCAGCGTTTGCTGGCCGCCGGTCCGGCAAAAACCGTTGGCGTGGGTATTGCAGGACTGCGAGAGCGTCTGGACCAACTCGGGGGGAGGCTGGAAATTTCTTCGAAGCACGGGGGCGCCAGACTCAAGGCCGGCGTGCCCGTGGACGAAAAAGAGATGGAGGTCGCCGCGCCTTTGGTCCAGGCGCCTGGTGAGGAGGCGCGACCGTCTGAAGCGCCCTCCGATGCCAACGGTCGCAAGCGCATCTTGATCGTCGACGACCACGAAGTGGTGCGTCGCGGCATCCGATCGCTCATCGAAAATTACGCGGGCTTGGAGATTTGTGGCGAGGCGAGTGATGGAATCGAGGCTGTTCAAAAGGTCCGTGAACTTCATCCCGATCTGGTTGTTCTTGATCTGAACATGCCGGGCTCGGGGGGGCTCTCAGCCGCGAGTCAGCTTCAAAGCTATGGGTCGGCGGCTAAGATCCTCGTCTTCAGCATGCACGCTTTCCCAGGACTTGAACGCATGCTGCGCGCCGCCGGCTGTAAGGGGTTCGTATCGAAGATCAATGCCGAGCGCGACCTTCTGCGCGGCATCCGTACAGTTTTGGCTGGTGGCGAGTTTTTTGACTCCGCCGCAACGACGGACGCCACTCTCGCCGTCCGTGCCCAAACTGCCTAAGGGCAATTGCTTCAGTCAGGCTCCGGCCAGCCCGGGTCTGCAAGGCCAGATGCTGTATTGAATTCCTCAGCTTCAATGTCATACCTTCAGCTGATCATTTCCGGCCCGAGGACTAGGCTCACCCGGGAAGCCGCGATTCGGGATGCCTGTCGCGGCCTTGGCTTGCGAGAGATGTGACCTACATCACAGCCGCGAGGCGTGACCCGGGTGAAAATCCGCAACAAAGGGGCCTGCCATGCGCCGAGCTTATCCCGGGAGAGGCAGTGATTCGAAACCCGCTAACCCCCGCAACGGACCACAAGATGTGTCGGCTTCTGTCCGTGAGATCGTGGATCATTGCCAACAGGTCCGGGCGGACGCTCGCTCCATGTGGCTGATGGCTCATCAGGCGGCCGACGAAGCGCGCAAAATGCACCAAATGTTGCAGCCGCAGGTTCTGGAATTGGCCAGGACGAACGGATTTCGCTTTAAATATCGTAGCGGCTTATTGACTCAAATTCTCGCAGCGGCGGCTCTCAACACCGGGGCCCCCATGGGGAACATCCAGTTGGTGCAGCCCGAGACCGGAGAATTGGCCATCCAAGCGCAGCTCGGATTCCACCGTACCTTTCTCGAGTTTTTCGATTGTGTGGCATCGGGTCACGCTGCCTGCGGTGTGGCGCTACAGAAGCAAACTCGGCAGCTTGTGGAAGACGTAGCCAGTTGCGACATTTTTTACCGCAGTAGCAGCCTCGAAGTGCTGCTGGACGCAAATGTTCGCGCCGTGCAGTCGACGCCGCTGATCGGTAGTTCGGGAAATGTAATAGGAATTCTTTCGACGCATTACGATAAACCCAGGCACTTCCCGGACTACGAACTCGACGTCATCGATCGTTACGCCCGGTCGGCCGTAAGGATAATCGAATGGTTCGACCGGCAGCCCTTACCCCGTGGGATACCCGAGAGTTGAGGCCGCTTCGTTCGCCGGGTTCCGCATGCCTCACTTTTCAGAGCATGAGGGTTTGTTCGTTTCTGGTCTCGAGGATTACAGCCGCCCATCCAGCAATCACTTGCCATCGGTCTAAGGTGCCACATGCCGAGTTGAAGGATCTCGGTTCGATTCCAATTCCAGCGGGCTCTAATTGGGGAACGGCCTAAGAAATACCCAGCTTCTCGATAATCCTCGTTACGTTCGTCGCGGACACGTCGTAGAGCGAATGCTCATCTTCCTGCTCGAGCCGCTCCCGCAGATATTCCGCAGCAATGTAACTTGCTTCGCGATCAGTCAGGTTGCGGCCGGCCCGGTCGCGAAAAGCCACGAAACCCAGGTGCGCCAGCCCCAGGATCGCGCTCTTGCCATCGACGAAGAATTTGCAATCCATGGTGTCGCTGTGCCGCGTGGCAATGCCGTTCCAGCAATGCGAGAACTGGCACTTGTAGCGGTAATCAGTCACTTTCGAGGGCACGTCGAAAGCGTCGATGAACTCGCTCATCGCGCCTGCATTCGGAATGGTTGGATAGATCGGTCTTGCCGCCGCCATGATTACTTCCTAGCACCCACTTCCGCCGGCTGCGTGAATTGCTGGTACATGCGGATGGCCGCGGCCACTCCCGCGCCGCCCGGAACCGCCAGTCCTTGATCGAGCAGCACCTTCTCGAGTGCGGTGAGGAAGAGTAACACGTTATTCTTCTGGCTAGAATATCCCATCAGGCCGATTCGCCACATGCGGCCCTTCATCGGCCCGAGTCCTCCGGAAATCTCAATGTTGAATTCGTCCAGTAGCTGCCGCCGCGCTCTCGCGTCGTTCACCTTCGCTGGAATCTTTACTCCCGTCACCGTCACCAGCCGGTCCGCGGGATTGGTCACCACGAGTTCCAGCCCAATCGCTTCCAGCCCGGCGATCAGCGCCTGCTGGTTATGCAGGTGCCGCTCCCAACGCGCTTCCAGCCCTTCTTCCATCACTAGGCGCAGCGCTTCATACAATCCATAAATCAACGATATCGGCGGCGTGTGATGGTACGTCCGCTCCTGGCCCCAGTAACTCATGATCGGATTCAGATCGAAATACCAGCTCCGCACCGGCTCTTTACGCGCGTGCATCACCTCTTCCACTCGCGTGTTCACCGTAATCGGCGCCATTCCCGGCGGCGCGCTTATGGCTTTTTGCGTCCCGCTGAAGCAGATGTCGATGCGTTGTCGGTCCACTGCCAGCGGCACGCCCCCGAGTGTGGCCACTGCATCGACCGCCAGCAAAGCGCCCAACTCGTCGGCTACTTGGCCGTAGTCGTCGATACGCTGCACTACCGTACTCGAGGTTTCGCCATGAGTTAGCCCAACCATCTTGATCTTCCGCCCTTTGCCCGCTCGCCGCACATCGTCGGGGTCGACCGTCCGCCCATAGGGCGCCTCCACCCGAATCACTTTGGCCGAAATCCGCTCGGCCATGATGGCCATGCGTTCGGAAAACGCTCCGTTCACGCACACGATGCACTCGTCGCCATCCTCGAGCGGATTCACCACCGCTGCCTCGATTCCGCCCGAGCCCGACGCCGATATCGGAAAGGTAATTCGGTTCTGCGTCTGGAACACCTGCCGCAACAGGGTTTGCACGTCGCCCATCATCGCCGTAAACCACGGATCAACGTGTCCCACCACCGGGGCAGCCATGGCGCGGTACACTCGCGGGTCCAGACACGATGGCCCGGGCGTCAACATAATCCTCGCCGGCGGCGAAAGCTCCCCAATCACCTCATTCATGTTCGATTCCTCATGTTTCGCAATTACGTTCGGCCTCTGCGGATGGCGATACCGACCAGGGCGCGGCACGCAAACGGCTTCCGAAAAGATACCTTTATTATAGCAGTCTCACTACTCGTGCCCCCACGGTCAACTTCCAAAATGGCCGCCGCCCCGAACTGATTACGAGCTGTCTCTGCCCTACAAAAGTTGGTCCTCTGTGATCCAGGTCACACACAAGCTATGACCCAAGTCACCGCTTCCGCCCCCCGCTCTGCGTATACTCCGCAACGATTTCGTAAGAAATTGGAGGAATGGGAATGGCGCAGCGCATCAAATAGAGGCATCGCGATTATCGTTGTTTTGGGAATGGCTTTCATGCTGGGTTGGACCCTATCGGAAAATCAAAGGGTGGAAGGATCGGGACTAGGAGCCCGGCATCGTCCACTACTGGTTCCAAAGGCCGAGTTGAAAACCGAACCGGCTGAATGGACTTTGGCTCCAAATGTTCCGGCGCCAATTACGCGCAAGGAGCAGCGGCGCGTGGTCGTGCACTGGTCAATCAAGGAATCACAAGCCGAGATCGCCCCCGGGGTGATTTATGACGATTTCTGGGGATTTGAGGGGAAAGTTCCAGGCCCCATGCTCCGGGTTCGAGAAGGCGATCTGGTGGAAGTTCACTTAACCAACGATTTGCGCAGCCTGCACTCGCACAATATTGATTTCCATTTTGTGATGGGGCCTGGGGGAGGCGCGAGCGCACTGAAAGTGGCTCCGGGAAAAGAAGCGGTGCTCGAAGCACGAGCTCTCTTTCCAGGATTCTTTATGTTCCACTGCGCAGCCCCGGACATTCCCACGCACATTTCAAACGGCATGTATGGTTTTGTGCTGGTCGAGCCGGCGGATGGTTTGCCACAAGTCGATAAGGAATTCTATGTCGTGCAAAGCGAGATATATACAAAGGATGGTGATCCAGGCCACAAGAATTTCGACTACGACCGCGCCGAAAAGGCCGACCCGCAGTTTATTGTTTTCAACGGAGCCGTTGGCTCGCTGCTGAAGGACAGAGCTCCGCATGTCGCGGAAGATCAGTCGGTTCGTCTATATGTGGGTAACGCCGGGCCGAATTTAATTTCG
>Ga0126381_100008361_pt1 | contig 11563 bp, 9 predicted proteins | sample PanSoiMetPlot_28_FD_96465 | JGI IMG/M metagenome (GOLD analysis project Ga0126381, IMG submission 96465) | Tropical forest soil microbial communities from Panama - MetaG Plot_28 | ecosystem: Environmental > Terrestrial > Soil > Tropical forest > Bulk soil | place: Panama | collected 2016-02-17 | reverse complement strand
TCCAACGGGTCGGGCACGATCGGGTCCGCCAACGTCACCAATGTGGCTGTTTCCTGTGTGGCTAACACGGCCACGAGCGCGTCGGATGATTTCAACCGGGCGGACGGGAGCCTGGGGGCGAACTGGACCGACACCGGTGACGGCGGGCTGGCGATCACCTCGCAGGCGGTGGCCGGCACCGCGGCCTCGGCGGTGTCCGGCGACATGCGGACCGCCGAGTCCTACGCCAGTAACCAGTATTCGCAGGTGACGGTGACCTCGACGCAGCTGACCGGGGGGCAGTGGATCGGGCCGATGGTCCGGGCCCAGAACAGCGGGTTCAGCGCTTACGTCGGTATCTACTCGTGGAACAACGGAAGCCCGAACCTCATGCTGTTCAAGCGGAGCGGGGGTAACGGCAGCAACTGGACCCAGCTCGGCGCGACCTATAACAGCGGGCCGCTGTCGGCGGGAGCCCAGCTGGAGGTTACCGCGATCGGCTCGACGATCTCCTTCCTGCTCAACGGCGTGACCCGGATCTCGGCTACTGATACCAGCCTGACCGGCGGCGCGCCGGGCATCATGTCCTACGGCACCGGCCAGGTCGACAACTGGTCCGGCGGGAACTATGCCACTTATTCGGTGGGCGGGACCGTCTCGGGGCTGTCGGGGACGGTGGTGCTGCAGGACAACGGCGGGGACAACCTGAGCGTCAGCGCGAACGGCAGTTTCACCTTCGCGACGCCGCTGGCCGCAGGCGCTTCGTACAGCGTGACGGTGAAGACCAACCCGTCCGGGCAGGCCTGCTCGGTCTCCAACGGCTCGGGCGCGATCGGGTCGGCAAACGTCACCAACGTGGCGGTCTCCTGCGCGAACGTGCCCACGTATTCGGTGGGCGGGAGCGTGTCCGGGCTGTCGGGGACGGTGGTGCTGCAGGATAACAGCGCGGACAACCTGAGCGTCAGCGTCAACGGCGGTTTCACCTTCGCCACGCCGCTGGTCTCCGGCGCTGGCTACAACGTGACGGTGAAGACCAACCCGACGGGCCAGGCGTGCACGGTCTCGAACGGCTCGGGCACGATCGGGTCGGCGAGCGTGACCAACGTGTCTGTCTCCTGCGTGAATGCGGCCACATATTCGGTGGGCGGGACGGTGTCGGGGCTGTCGGGGACGGTGGTGCTGCAGGACAACGGCGGGGACAACCTGAGCGTCAGCGCCAACGGCGGTTTCACCTTCGCCACGTCGCTGGTCTCCGGCGCCGGCTACAGGGTGACGGTGAAGACCAACCCGACGGGCCAGGCGTGCACGGTCTCGAACGGCTCGGGCACGATCGGGTCGTCGAACGTCACCAACGTGGCCGTCTCCTGCGCGAATAGTTCGGCCGCGAGCGCCTCGGATGCCTTCGACCGGGCGGACGGGAGCCTCGGATCGAACTGGACCAACATCAGCGACGGCGGGCTGGCGATCACCTCGCAGGCGGTGGCCGGCACGGCCAGCACCGGGGTCTCCGGCGATATGCGGACCGCCGAATCGTATACCAGTGACCAGTATTCGCAGGTCACGGTGACCTCGACGCAGCTGACCGGGGGGCAGTGGATTGGGCCGATGGTGCGGGCCCAGAACAACGGGCAGAACGCCTATGTCGGCATCTACTCCTGGAGCAACGGCAATCCCGTCCTGATGCTGTTCGAGCGGAGCGGCAGCAACTGGACCCAGCTGGGCAGTACCTATGACAGCGGGCCGCTGTCGGCGGGCGCCCAGCTGGAAGTCACCGCGATCGGCTCGACGATCTCCTTCCTGCTCAACGGCGTGACCCAGATCTCGGCCACCGATACCACCCTGACCGGCGGCGCGCCGGGCATCATGTCCTACGGCACCGGCCAGGTCGACAACTGGTCCGGCGCGAGCATCATCGCCACCTCGGGCATCCAGGTTAATTACCTGAGTACCGATCCCGACGGCGTTGCGTCATATCAGGTATTCTCGCCCGACGACGGGTACGGCCCTCAGATATTGCGGGTCCTGAATCCGACCAATCCAGCCCCCGGGGTAGCCCACAACTTCCTCTATGTGCTCCCGGTTGAGTCCGGGTTGAACAGCAATTTCGGGGATGGACTAGAGAACTTGCGCTCGCTCAACGCGCAGAATCAATACAATCTCACGATAATCGAGCCTACGTTCGGAACAGATCCCTGGTTCGCGGATAATCCAACCGATCCGAATGTCCAGTACGAAACGTACATGACTAAAGACCTGGTTCCCTGGGTGACGCAGAACCTGGCCACCACGGGAAGCGAGCAGAATTGGCTGATTGGCTTCTCGAAATCGGGCATAGGCGGGCAGGATCTTATCCTGAAGCATCCTGGAGTTTTTACACTGGCGGCGTCATGGGATTTCCCAGCGGATATGTCATCGTATAACCAGTTCGGTTCCAACTCTGCAGCTGCCTACGGCACCGATGCGAACTTCCAGGCCAACTACCGGCTCACGACCGCCTTTGTAGATGCCCACAAGGCTCCATTCCTGACTAATAATCGCATCTGGATAGGCGGATACTCGCTTTACCAAACGGGCGATACCTATTATGACAATCTTCTGACCTCGGAGGGAATCCAGCATTCGACAGAGACGCCGCCGCAGTATGTAGCCCACCGGTGGGACAGCGGTTGGATGCCTCAGGCCCTGGCCGCACTGTACCAGGACAGCACTAATCAGCATTGATACTGCCGGGAACTCTGCCGACTACCAAGAGTAATTGCACTATCACGGCGTGGCTGCATTAGGACTGCGTGTCATCAGCAAGGTGAACGCGGAACGGATGACGTTCGTCAGATTGCGTCACTTCACCGTGAAGGGCATACTTAAGCCGTGCGATATCTAGCTGTCGACACCGCTAAGAAGATCTCGAAGATTGGGCTTGGCACGTGGCAATTCGGGTCCGAGGAGTGGGGTTACGGCGAGCGTTACGACGAGCAGCTCGCGCACGCCATCGTCCGTCGTGCGCTCGAGCTGGGGATCACTCTCTTCGATACCGCCGAAATCTACAGTTCAGGGCGCAGCGAGCGGATCCTCGGCCGGGCACTCGGCGAAGACCGGGAATCGGCGGTCCTGGCTACGAAAGTATGGCCAATTGCGCCCAGTGCCTCCTGGGTAAAACGGCGTGCCATCGCCAGTGCACGCCGGCTCGGAGTCTCTCGCCTCGATCTCTATCAGGTTCACTGGCCGAGTCCGCTGGCCCGAGACCGGACGATGATGCATGGAATGCGCTCCCTGCAGGAAACCGGACTGGTCGGCGAAGTGGGGGTCAGCAGCTACTCCCTTGAACGGTGGCGCGCCGCCGAGAACATGCTGCGCAGCCGGGTCCTGAGCAACGAGGTCGCATACAGCCTGGTAGAACGTTCGCCTGAGCAGGATCTGATCCCGTTCGCGGAGTCGCACGGCCATGCAATCATTGCTTTCAGCCCGCTCGCACAGGGCCTCCTGTCGGGCAAGTATCACGGGGCTAGCCGGCCCACGAATCGCGTCCGGGCTACCAATCCGCTATTCCACCCGGCTGGCCTGGAGCGCACGAGCGACCTGATCGCGGTCCTGCGCGAGGTGGCGGATGCGCATGGTGCTACCCCAGCGCAGGTTGCGCTGGCCTGGGTTATCCGCAGCCCTGCCGTGGCCGCGATCCCTGGAGCATCCGGTGTCGAACAGCTTGAAAGCAACGTGGCCGCTGCCGAGATCGAACTCACCGACGATGAGCACCAAGCCCTGAGCAGAGCCTCGGCGGAGTTCGCTCCGACCGCGGTGAAAGACGTACCGCGTCATCGAAGCCGGCCGACGATTCGCCATGACCTGGCCTCGCTGAAACACCTGTCTAAGGGCGGGGTACTCTTGGCCCAGACCGCCCGGCACGATCGTAAGCTAAAGCACATTCCGTCCGGGGGGGCACGGAATACGGAATAGCGGCGGTTCGGCACTGCGAGAGCCTGCCACCCGTTCGGGCTGGGCTAGGCATGGCCGCCACGCGCGGGAGGGTGGCAGGGGGCCAGCTGGAGGTCGCGGCGTTGACTCCATATTTACCTTCCCGCTGAACGGGCGACCCCGGAGGCATTGACAGTTCCCGCTGCAGGCGCCTTACTACAGATATGGACTCATGCGGCGGCTGGGCCGCATCCCACGGGGAGGGGATCCATCCGGGGGCTGCATCTGCTCGCGGTAACCGGTTCCACGTCCCTGGCATGACGCGGATGCGGCGCGAATGATCTCGGCGATCATATTCGTCTTAGTAGCGGCGGTCTTGTGCGGCCTCGCCGTGCTGGCCTGCTTCGGGATCGCGCATGTGGCCATGTCTGACTCGGAAACCGTCGAACGCGACGGGCTGCACCCGGGGCAGCCGGCGCCAGCCTGGTCGCTCACTGACTCGACCGGGCGCCGGATCGAGTCCCCGCCGGCCAAGCCGCTCCAGATGGTCGTGTTCGCCGATCACTCCCTCAAGTCCTTCCCGTCGGTTGTGGACGGGCTGAAGCAGGTCGCCAGCCCGGCCGACGACGAGATGGAAGCCGTCATCCTCCTGCGGTCGGCCAACCCGATCGCCGAGCCCGTCCTGCGGATGCTAGGTCTGGACGAGATCCCGGTCGTCACCGGATCACCGTCCCTCTATGGCCGCTACAACGTCCGGGTCCTGCCCTTCGTGATCTTCGTAGACTCGGCGGGCACGGTTCGCGCCTCCAGCCTGGTCAATCACGAGTGGCAGATCGCGAAGCTGCGGCAGCTGGCTGACCTTCCGCTCGCCGAGCCGGCCCCTTCCGCCGGCCGCCGCCCCCGGCGACTGACCTCAGCGGCAGGAGGATAGCTGCGATGGACGTGTTCATCCTGGCCGCGAAGTCGGCTCTGGCGGTCATGCTGCTCGTGGCGGGCGGGGCGAAGCTCGCCGACGTGCCTGGATTCGCCGGAACCGTGCGATTGTTCATCCCCCGCAGGGTTTCCGGGCAGATGCGAGAAGGCATCGCTGTGGGCATCGCCTCAATCGAGCTTCTGGCCGGTGCCGTCAGCTTGTCAGCGCCGGGGTGGAGCTGGGTAAACGTGGCTGTGCTGGCCCTGGGATGCGTATTCGTGGCCGTTTCCCTGGTTGGCTATGCCTTGTACCGCGGACGGTCGTGCCGGTGCTTTGGCGCATTGTCCAGGCGCAAGTTCGACCTGGTGGCCATTCTGCGCAGCGCAGTGATCGCCGGGCTCGCGGCGATCGCCGTGCTGCGCGTCCGGCCAGCAGATATCCACCTCAATGCCGCGGAGCATGCCCTGCTGCTCGTTGTCGCCGTCGTGCTCGTCGCCGCTTCGTTCACCGCGGCCCGGGCTCTGGCGGTAAGCCATGACGCTCACCCGGAATGGGCAGGACGATGAAGATCCCTGTTTACCTGGCCGTAGCGCAATGGGCGCTCCTGCTGGCCCTGGGCCTGCTGGTGATCATCCTGTACCGGCAGCTCGGCCGGCTGGGCAGTTCCAAAGCGGCGACCGAGCTCGGCCCCAAGGTGGGGAGTAGGGCCGCCGAGTTCAGCTACGCGCGAGTAGGCGATAACAGTCGGCACTACCTGACCCCAGGGGATGGGCAGCCGTTGCTGGTGGCCTTTGTCGACCCCACCTGCCCCGCTTGTGAGCAGCTCGTCGGGAACCTGACCCTCGCCACCGACGCCGGCGACCTCGCCGGGCTCCGCGTTCTGCTGCTGACCTCCGACCCGCCGAGCTACCTGCAGATCTCGGATACATTCCGTCGCACCCCGCTGGAAATTGGGATGGTAACCACGCACGGCGTCCGCGAGGCATACAACGCCGTCGGCACGCCCTTGCTCGTCGCGATCGACGGAGAGGGCACGGTAAGGGCGGCCGGGGCGGCCAGGGAACTGCAGGAAGTGCGCGCCTTCAGTCAAGCCTGCGTGCTGCCCTCGCCCGACACGACGCTTCCTGTACTCCAGGGCGCACCGGAGGGGCACGAACGATAGAGATTCCAGCGCAATCCCCGCGAATCGGATGAGGAGAGGTGAATCCGCGTCATGAGTTGGTCAGGATTAGGTGACAAGTTTGACCGTAGCGTCGGGCGCGTCACGGAGCGAGTGAACCGCAGGCTCACGCGCCGGGATGCGCTGCGGACCGCCGTGCTCGGCGGCGCGGCCAGCGTCGCCGCGGTTACCCTGGGGCAGAAACCAGCGCTGGCCGTCGATTGCCAGTGCGGACCCACCCCGCGCTGCAACAGGTACGACAGCTCGCCGTGCCCAAAGACTCCGGGCTGCCCCACTGGCTTCAAGCTGTGCAAGAACAGGTCCGATCAGTTCTGTTCGTGTATAAACGGCCACGGCAATACGGCCGGTTCTTGCTGCTTGTGGTCGAGCGGAAACTGGATCGCCTGCACGGGTCTCGGGAGCGGTCATGGGTATAAGGTCTGCTCCGACTGTGTCCGCCATAACGGATGCAGCCGCTGGTGTACCTGCCTGAGTAACTGTGTCTGTTGCACGTGCACCACCGCGGAAGACATCCGCAGGGAACAGTTGCGGCTCTCGGCGCTTGCCGCCGAGTGACCCGATGCGCTGTCGCTAGGCGCGGGCCGTCGGCTCGCGCCTGATCGCCATGACGGAGACCATCTCGGCCACCAAGGCACCGGTCGCCGCGGCGGCGATCGTGACCGGTCTCGGCCTCGCATGGGCCGTGCCGTCGCGAGTTGCCGCACTCGCTGTCCTGGCTGTGGGCCTCGCCGCGGCGAATGGCTATTCGAAGGCGTACTCTCCTTGAGGCGCGAACTCGGCGACATCCCTGGCCGCCGATCTCCCGGTCGGGAGAATAGCCAAGTACACATCACTCGTGGCCGCATATGCTGTGCCAGCGGCCCTCGCCTGGGCGCTGCTCGGGCTCCTTCTCAATTTTCTCCCGCTCAGCCGCGCCGCTCTGCTTCTCGCCGTGGTCTACTGCGTTTTCTACGGAGTGCCGGAAGCGCTCGGCAGGGCTGGCCCCGCGCCACCGGGCAGCAGATGGCAGGTTCCTCAGCGTATGGTTTCCGGGGTCTCACCGCGACGGAGGATCCTGGTCTGGGGTGCAGTTCTGGGTCCCGGCTTCGCTACCCGTAACCCCTACGCCGGATTCGGATTGCTGCTACTCATGGTTGCGGCATTGGGCAGCGTCACCACGGGTGTCGCGGTAGCGGCCGCTATCGGGATCGCGCACGGAACCGGACGCGCGCTTGCCGTGGTTCGTGACTCCCGGCAGATCGGCGCGACCGAGTATCTGCGTACGCTGCTGAAGTCCATGTACTGGCGCACGTTCGATGGGCTGGCACTCCTGGTGATCGGCGGTGTGGCCGCGTCCGCTTACATAAGCACCTTCTGGCACGTCAGGTTGTGAGAAGCACGGCGGGCGCCCCGCGCTACGGGGTGCCCCGGTCACGTGCGATGAGGCCGGGCGGTGGTGATGCGCCTGGTGCGGGCAAGCCGCGAGGCCAGCAGCGCTCCGAGCAGGGCTCCGGCGATCTGCATGAGGACGTTGACCAGCGACGTGTGCCGGTCGTGGAACAGGAACTTCCCGGCGGCTAGCGCGAGGGCCAGCGCCGCCGCCGCCGCGGTGGCGAAGACGGTGCTCACCGGCGGCCTGCGAGCCCAGACAATGAGGAAGCCCAGAGGGATAAACGACAGCAGATCCAGGAAGGCCAGCAGCCACTGCCCCAGATATGTGGGCGGGAAGGGCTGGATATGGTCCGGGAGATACTGGTATCGCCCGGGGATCGACAGGGCGCCCGGACGGACGTAATCGACGGCGTAGCCTGGCGTGCGCACCTCGGCCAGGCGAATCCTGCCCAGCCACGCAGTGCCCCCGTGGACCTCGTTGCCGAGCGCGATCTGACCTGGGCCCCACCCCCCGGTGGAATAGGCGGGGACGCGGTGGGCCAGGCGGATCCTGCCATCGACGGCGATGCGGAGCTCGTCGCGCCGCAGCATCACGGCCACGTTGTTCCACCGTTGCTGCCGCACCGCTCCGTTGATGACGTACGGGGGCCCACCGCCAGCGTCTGACCCGGGACGACGCAGGTACACGAGCAGATCAGGGCCGCTCTGCACGACGGCGAAGTCCGTGTGCCAGAAGTCGCTGGCCAGCATCATAACCGATGCCTGCGAGTTCGCCTGTGGTGACTGCGGGTTGAACATCACCTGGATCTGAACATCGCCGGACGTGCGCACGCGCGGCAGCCATGCCGGTGTACCGGACGTCCGCGCGTAGTTCATGTCACCGAATCGCAGCGCTCCGTCGGCGCTCCTCGTTACGTCGTTGGAGACGGTGCGCGGCGGATCCCACGCGAACGGGTAATAGGCGATGACGACGAGGAAGATGATCACTACAAGCAGGGCGACGCGGCACACGATCACGGTGTCGGCTCGCATCCGTGGGCTCACCTCCGCTCGGGTTCAGTCTGCGTTGGCCTCGTAGCGGTCGACGATCTCCTTGGCCAGCGCCAGCGATGACGTCGCCGCCGGGGATGGGGCGTTCCTGACGTGCGTGGCCCCGGGAGTCTGGGAGATCGCGAAGTCGTCAAGCAATCGCCCGTCGCGGCCGACCGCCTGGGCCCGCACGCCGCTGGCCGTGCAGGGATCAATCTTCATCGACTCGATCGCCGGGACGTACTGCGCGCACGCCCGGATGAATGCCTTGCGGCTGGCGGCCATGTGCAGCTCACCGAGCCCGGTGCGCCAGAACCGCTTGGCCACGATCCATGTTCCCGGCCAGCTTAGCGTGCTGAGCAGGTCCTGCGGCCGCAGCGTGCGCAGGTCGTAGGCGTCGCGGGCCCCCACCAGCATCGCCGTCGGGCCCAGCATGACGTGGCCGTCGATGTGCCTGGTCACGTGCACCCCGAGAAACGGCAGGTCCGGATCGGGCACCGGATAGACCATGCCGCGGACAACGGGCGGCCCGCCGGCGGCCAGGCGCAGATAGGCCCCGCGGAAGGGAACGATGCGCGGATCGGGAGAAGCCCCGGCCGACACCGCCAGCCGGTCCGACCACAGCCCCGCGCACAAGACCGACCAGGAGGCCCGGTAGGACCCCCCGGCGTGGGCCAGGACGGTCTGCCCGTGCTCCCGGCGTACCGCGGTGATCGTGCGACCGAGCGCGAACGCCGCGCCCGCGCCGCGCAGCTCGCGTTCCATCGCCCCGGCCACCGCCCTGAAGTCGACGATTCCGGTGCCTGGCGAGTGCAGCCCGGCCAGCCCCCGGCACTCGGGCTCGATGTCGGTGATCTCGCCGGCGCCCACCCGGCGCAGGCCCGGCACCCCGTTGGCGCGGCCGCGCTCTTCAAGCTCGGCCAGCCGCGGCAGTTCATCCTCCCGCACGGCTACGATGAGCTTCCCGCAGCGCTGGTAGGCGATCGCGTTCGCCTCGCAGAACTCGTGCATCAGCATGGCGCCCTGCACGCACAGCCTGGCCTTGAGCGAGCCTGGCTTGTAATAGACACCGCTGTGAATGACGCCTGAGTTGTGGCCGGTCTGGTGGTACCCGACGCAGGCCTGCCGGTCGATGACGATCAGGCTGGCTCCGGGACGACGGCGCGCGAACTCGCGCGCCACCGCCAGCCCTACGATGCCCGCGCCGACCACGGCCAAGTCGTACCGGCCCGAATCCGCGCCGGCCTCCCCAGGCGGCCGCGAAAAGTTCCCCGTCACAGGCCAGCACCATAGCCGAGCCCGCGGGGCGGACACCGCCCGGCGCAGGCCAGATGGGAGGATCCGCGGTCGCCAGTCAACCAGAGTTGACGCATCCGCGCTGGTAGCCGAGGAAAACCGAATATAACCGAATAGGGCACAGGCCGCGCGCGGGGCCGCTACCGTCGGGCGGGTCACTGCACCCCGCACAGTGAGGAGCCCTCATGCGACGGGCCATCGTAGCCCTGCTGTCCGCTGCCGCCGTCGTGGCCGCGGCCGCCCCCGCTTCCGCCGCGGTCCCGGCCCACGCCAGGTGGAAGTCCTCCGCCCCGCTCGGCGCCTGGAACAACGGCGGGTTCATCGTCTACAACAACGAGTGGAATCAGTCTGCCGGGCCGCAGACCATCTGGGCCGACTCCTACCAGCACTGGGGCGTGGAGTCCACCCAGCAGGCAGGCAACACCGCGGTGGAGACCTACCCGTGCGTGCAGAAGAACTACGACAACCCGCCGATCTCGTCGATCCGGTTGCTTCGCAACGGCTTCACTGAGTCGATGCCGGCCAGCACCCAGGGCCTGGACGCCGAGGCAGCCGACGACGTCTGGCTGAACAACTACGGCATCGAGGTCATGATCTGGGTGGACAACCACGGCCAGCGGCCGTCCGGGAACGTCGTCGGCCACGCCACGATCTTCGGCCAGCACTTTGCCGTCTGGCACGGCGGGACCGACTACACGTTCGCGCTGGACCACAACGAGACCAGGGGAGTGACGCACATCCAGGCCTCCCTCAAGTGGCTGATCCGTCATGGCTATATCAAGGCCAGCGCGACCCTCACCCAGGTGAACTTCGGATGGGAGATCGCCTCGACAAACGGTGTGCCTAGGGACTTCGCCATGACGAGGTACTGGCTGCACACCCGGCGGTCCTAACGCGCGCCGGCGGACGGCGGGCACCGCGATCACATAGGCACGATCTGTGACATATGTCACACCTGGTCAGATTCCGGCCCCCATTCCGCGGTCTAACCGACCGCTTTCCGCCTGCCGCCGGGATAAGCAATTGGTCTAAACCAAACGCGCGTTTCCCTGGCAGTTGGCCTTCCGGGCGGTGATAAACGCGGGCGGCGAGCGCCTCATGGCCCTTCCCCGCTCGTTCCCCGCCGTCCGCCGGCGCTAACGCACCCGACTGACCTGGGATAATTGACTTCGCGATGTCGGGGTACACTCCCGGAATCCCCCGATGGCGAGAGCCGGCCGCATCGCGCCCGGCTCCCAGCGGGAGGCGCGCCCACGAGGGAGGAGCAGTAGTGGCGTACGAGCTGAAGGCGACGACGACGGAGTGGAATCCGCAGGCCGAGCGGCTGCGTGAACTGACCGAGCTGATGCCGAACTGCCGGAAGACCGAGTTCGGCAACGTGGTGGTGAAGGCCCGCGTTGACGCGCGCAGCGCGCGTTCTACTTTCATCGTCGACGACTCCACGAATACCGGCAAGCAGACGATCAACCGCGCGGAATATGATCGCATCGCGGCGATGCAGGACGCTTACATCGCCGGGAATCACATGGTTGTCGTCGATGGTTATATCGGCTCGGATCCTGCATTCCGCACCCGGGCCCGGCTGATCATTGAGACGGCCAACGCAAATATCGCCGGAATGCAGAAGCAGCTTTACTACCCGGTGGAAGACGGTTATGACCCCGCCGGGTGGCAGCCGGACACCACGGTGATCTACACCCCCAACCTGGCCGCGCCTGGCTACCCCAACGACCGGCTCATCGCGGTCGACCTGAACGCCAACGTCACCCGCGTGCTCAACTCGGACTACTTCGGCGAGTCCAAGAAGGGCGGGCTGCGGATGTGGAACAACATCGTCTACAACCGCGGCGGGCTCGCGCTGCACGCCGGCTGCAAGGTCATCCCGG
>Ga0126381_100008360_pt1 | contig 11564 bp, 5 predicted proteins | sample PanSoiMetPlot_28_FD_96465 | JGI IMG/M metagenome (GOLD analysis project Ga0126381, IMG submission 96465) | Tropical forest soil microbial communities from Panama - MetaG Plot_28 | ecosystem: Environmental > Terrestrial > Soil > Tropical forest > Bulk soil | place: Panama | collected 2016-02-17 | reverse complement strand
TATCAGGGGACAGATATGAAATCCTCGAGCTCTTGCATTTGCAGAATTCTTTCCTGCTTCGCGCTAGTGGTTCTTTGTGTTTCCGGCGTGGTTGCTCAGGTGAATCGCGCCACCATTACGGGGACGCTTACCGACGCAAGCGGAGCCGTCATTGTGGGAGTTGAGGTGTCGGCAACCAACACTGGTACGAATGTCGTTACTACGGTCTCGACAAATGGCGATGGCATTTACACCATGCCCAATCTTCCGCCGGGCACATACGCGATAACTTTCCAAAAGAAAGGCTTCAAAACGGTGGAGCGTCCGGCTGTCACTCTGAACTCGACCGAAGTGGCGCAAATTAACGCCAAGCTTGAAGTCGGTATCGCCTCCGAAACCTTGGTCGTCACGATTGATGCTCCGGTTCTCGATAAAGAAAACGGGGCATTCGGCACAAACATGAAGGGCGATGTCGTGACCGACCTTCCTTTGAGCATCTACAACGGCGGGCGCTTCGTCGAAAATTTTGCCGTCGCCATCACGCCGGGATATTCCCCGATCAGCAATCCTTACACGGCGGTGGTTAACGGCGGACAGTACTTCACCAAGGATTACACCATTGATGGAACTTCGGGGACATCCTCGATTCCAGGTGATTCGCTGGAGACTGGTCCCAGTCTGGAGGCAGTGCAAGAATTGCAGGCGCAGACGAGCGGACTGGATTCAGCGAGTGCGATTACCAGCGGAGGTGTGATTTCGCTGAACCTGAAGTCAGGCACGAACTCGTTGCACGGTTCGCTTTTTGGTTACGGACACAATGAAGTTCTGGACGCGAATACCTGGACAAACAACTCCTTGGCGCTTCCACGTCCAAGAAAGCGAGCCTGGGATTACGGGGCAAGCATCGGAGGGCCGATCATAAAGAACAAGCTATTCTTTTTCGGAACCTTTGAACGCTACACGCAGACAGATTTTAGTCTTGGCGGATTCACACAAGTTGTTCCCGCAACGCCGTACCTCACAGGCGACTTCAGCGGAATACTAGGGTCTCAACTCTGCACACAAACGGACGGGAGCGTCGGAACCGGTTGCGGTAGCGGAACCACACCTATCCTGGTTCAGGATACCAAGGGGCAAACGGTCCCCCTCCAGGCTGGCATGATCTTTGACCCGACCACATGCGATTCTTCGGGCCAGAACTGCAAACAATTCGCCGGGAACATGATCAACCCGAACCGCTTTAGCAACGCATCCCAGCAGATCGTAAAGATTTTTCAGCAGGACTACGCTCCGGGTGTTGCGGGCGTAAACGTTCCGAACAACCGGATTACGCAATTCGGCACACCGTCCCAGACACCGAATCAGGCAGTCGTTAAGCTCGACTACGATTTGACCCCGAAGGACAGGCTATCGGGATCCTGGGTCTATAACAATCGTCCGCGAACTCTGGTGGATAGCGGTGGCATTTGGGAGGAAGGAAGCACCGATGGCGGTCCGCTTTCTGCTGCTGGGTTCCAGGTAGTCAAGTCTGACGGCTGGAGACTAAGCGAATCCCACAGTTTTACGACCAATCTTTTGAACGTCTTCAGTCTGACCTATAACTGGTATTGGAACGGGAAATCGCCGGTCGCGAGTGGAACGAATTGGAACCAAACGCTCGGGTTTGGAGACACTGGCTCCGATAACTTTCCCAAAGTGAGTTTCCAAGGTCCGCCTACCAGTGTGAACGCCCAGGCGGTTTCGTTTATCGGAACTGGTGCGGGGACAGGACCCAACGCCTTCACCAGTGCTTTTCAGGGAAATTTCGCGGGCGCAAACATCATCACCTCGGATTCGGCAACGTGGGTAAAAGGGAGGCACAATTTTACCTTCGGCGGAGATTTCCGCGCTTATCAGGTTAACAGCCATACGGGCGGAGGAGCGCTCGGATACAACTTTATTAACGACGCGACTGGCCAACCTAATTCGAACTATGAACCCTTTGTGGGGTTCAGCTTCGCAAGTTTTCTCCTCGGAGATGTTCAGTCAGCCACAAAGACCCAAGTTTACAATTTGTATGGCCGCCGAAAGGCGATGTCCTTATTTGCACAGGACAGTTATAAGGTAACGCCAAAGCTCACCGTGAATTTTGGGCTGCGCTGGGCCCATAACCTCCAATACCACGAAAAGTACGGCAATTGGGCTAACTATGATTTGCAAGCGATTGATCCGACGCTTGGCATTCTGGGCACCGTCGTATACGCCAAGGGAGGTGGAGATAGCTTCGAAAAGAAGGAGTACTGGTGGAATTTTGCTCCGCAAATCGGATTTGCCTATTCTCCGACAGCCAGGTGGGTCGTTCGTGGATCGTTTAGCCTGGTCTACCTTCCACCAAGCCAACCGTATTTTGCCGGAGTCCCGAATGCCTTTGCGCCCCAAGTTCAAGGAAACAACCAGGCCCCCGGTCCGTTCAATTGGGACACCACCTACCCGGGGGTAAACCAGAAGGGAACAGACGTTTTCTCCTTGTTCCCCATCGTGTCCGTTGATCCGCACGCTCTGTTGCCCGGTTTCACGGATGCGTTCAATTTTGGGGTTCAGTATGAATTGATGCGAGATCTCCGGGTGGAAGTGGCGTATGTCGGAAATCGCGGCCACCATCTACCGGACACCGCCCTTGCCTGGAACGAACCTTCGCCGTCTGTATTTTTGAACACGGTCAACCAGAATCCCGGAATCAATCCTTACAATGACTATATTTTCTGCTCCACGAAGGGCGACCCCGTAACTGGCCAGGGGGTTGTCGGAATCAACTGCCCCTACAACAACTACTTTGGGCCGGCGCTGGCGGCCATTGCTCCGTATCCTCAGGTTGCGCAAGCTGCCACGGAATTCTGGTTTTACCCGAGTCAACTTTACGTGGGTTTGCCGATCGGCCAGACCTCCTACAACTCGATGGTTATTGATGTTGTGAAGCGTTCGCGCCGCGGATGGGCCATGGATTTGAGCTATACCTATTCGCGGACTCGCGGGGACACGTATACGGCTCAGCAGGAAGGCAACAACTATTACACCGGGGTTCAGGATTTTACAAACCTTTCGCAAGCCGCCAGTGCTCTTTCCAACTATGACCAGGCCCACGTCATCAAAGGCTACGTCACATACGATTTGCCATTTGGCAAAGGGCAGAGATGGGGATCTGGTAAGGGACCCTGGGTGAATGCTCTCATCGGAGGATGGACAGTTGCCGGCTTGGTTCAGTACACCTCAGGACAGCCGTTTCAAGCGGTCGTCGACAATCCCTATTACCCGTCTTGGGGCACTTTTTATCCGAATTTCCACATCACAGGGGGCTCTGGCCCGTTTAATCCACACGGCTACATTGCGCCGACTCCGAGCAATCCTAATCCCCCAATCTTTCATTATTTCTCGTCGTCTGTTGCCAGCTCTCCCATTCCTTCAAACGGAGGTCCTCTGGCCTTGGGCGCCGGTCCGCCAGACACGTCAGATCTTCGTTGCCCTGGCTACGCCAACGAGAATGCCAGCATCCTGAAGGGATTCTCCCTGGGCGCAGAAGGTCGCTATCAACTCCAGATGCGCGTTGAGTATTACAATCTTTTCAACCGCCACTACTACAATATCAACGGCTGCTACGGCAGTAAGGCAGTCATTGGACACAGCGACTTTGCCCAAGTAACCGGCATCAATGAAAACCCGCGGAACGGGCAATTTGGCGTCCGCTTCACCTTCTAAACATCTGGACTCAGGGCAGCTTGTTTTTGCAGGGCCTTAGGTACACGTTTGAGTCGATGAATGAGGTGGTTTCCACTAGTCTCATAAAAAGTACGACGCGCCCATGAACATTCATGAAATCGCCAAACGCGCAAAGGTTTCCACGGCCACGGTTTCGCGCACCATCAACCGGATACCGACGGTGAAGCCACAGCTCGCGAAGCGCGTCTGGAAGGCCGTAGATGAATTGGGCTATTACCCGAGCATGCAGGCCCGCGCGCTAGTCAGCGGAAAGAGCCGCACCTTCGGCTTGATCGTCTCGGAAATCACTAACCCCTTCTTTCCGGAAATTGTGCACGTCTTTGAAGAGACGGCCCTGCAGCACAATTACGAAATCCTGCTCACCTCCACGGTGCACGACACCGAGCGCATGAAAATCGCCGTGCGCCGCATGCTGGAGCACCGCGTCGAAGGCGTCGCGGTGGTCACCTTCGGAATGGAAGAATCGCTGCTCGAAGACCTGAAGCTGCGCAACGTTCCCTTGGTGTTCGTGGACGTTGGCCCGCAACGCCCTTACGTCAGCAACATCCGCATCGACTACCTCACCGGGATTCGCCAGGCGGTGCAGCATCTGGCTGCTTTGCGCCATGAACGCATCGCGTTCATCGCCGGGCCGCTGGTCCTCAAGTCCGCTGTCGCGCGGCGCGATGCCTTCTTGCAGGCGATGAACGAAATCGGCAAAAGTGTGGATGCGGCACTGGTTGTGGAAGGGGATCACACGCAGGACGGCGGCGAGCGCGCCTTCGAGAAGTTGCTTCGCCTGGCATCACGACCCACGGCCGTGCTCTGCTCCAACGACATGACCGCCATGGGCGTGATGCGCAAATGCTACGCGGAAAAAATCGTAATCCCACAAGAACTGTCGGTGGTGGGCTTCGACAACATCCGCATCACGCAGTACATGTCGCCCCCGCTTACGACTGTGGAGATGTCGCAGGCGGAAATCGGGCGCATCGCCTTTCAGGCCTTGCTGGAAGACGTGCAGCGCGAGACGCCCAATCCCGAAGGAACCGAGTATGTGCTGAAAACCAGCCTGGTGCTCCGCAACACGACGACGTTGAATTCGCGATAGACCCGAAAGCTTACATGACCCGCGAAAAAGCCAATTCCGCCGTATCTCGATTCTCCAAATACGCCGCTCCATTGTTGCTGTTGGTCTTCTTTGTTGCGGCTCATAGCGCTGCGCAAACGAAGTCCACCTCCGAGGCCGCGTTCCGCGCGGGCCAGATGGACACTATTCTTTACGGCGCGGCGTACTACCCCGAATACATGCCCTATGAGCGGACCGACGAAGACATTGCCTTGATGAAAAAGGCGGGAATCAACGTTGTGCGCGTGGGCGAATCCACCTGGGGATTGTGGGAGCCGGAAGACGGAAAGTTCGAATACGCCTGGATGGACGGCGTCATCGAAAAGCTGCATGCCGCAGGAATTCGCGTCATTCTGGGAACCCCCACTTATTCCATCCCCGCCTGGATGTACAAGAAGTATCCGGAAATGGTGATCACGCGCCTCGGCGGGCAATACCTTTACTACGGCTTGCGACAGAACACGGATTTGATGAATCAGCAGTACCGCTTTTATTGCGAACGTGTCATCCGCAAGATCCTCGAGCATTACAAGGATAATCCCGCGGTCATCGGCTACCAAATTGATAACGAAACCTCCTCCGGTGGCGCAGCGAATCCGGATGTGCAAGCGGCGTTCAAGCAATACCTGCAAAAGAAATTCGGCACTGTAGAACAGCTAAACAAAGTTTGGGGTCTGAACTATTGGGGGCAGCCCCTGAATGATTGGAGCGAGCTTCCGCCGCGCGACGGGATCATCAATCCCGGCTGGAAGCTGGAGTGGGAACGCTTCTCGCAGTGGGAAACCACCGACTTCCTCGCCTGGCAAGCGCGCATTGTGAACGAATACAAGCGTGCGGACCAGTTCATCACTCATGATTTCGCCGCTCCGCCGCGGCCGCAGATCGACGAGTCGGGCGTCGCCAATTCGTTGGACGTCGTGGCCGTCAACCCGTATCACGACACCCAGGACGGCTTTGACGGTGAGACCTCATCGTTTGTCGGTGACTACGCGCGTTCGCTGAAGCGCACCAATTACCTCGTTACGGAAACCAACGCTGAGGCCATCGGATGGGATTCGAAAGAACAGTTTCCGCCGTACGACGGCCAGTTACGCCTCGACGTCTACACCCACGTCTCCTCCGGCGCAAACATGGTCGAATACTGGCACTGGCATTCCCTGCACTACGGCCAGGAAACCTACTGGAAAGGCGTGCTCGGCCACGACTTGCAACCCGGTCGCACTTACGAGGAGGTCAGCCGCACCGCGCACGAGCTTCGTCGCATCGGCCCGCGAATTGCCAATCTTCGCATCAAGAACGACATCGCCATTCTCTACAGCCGCGACTCCCTTCACGGCATCGACTTCATGAAATTCAGCGATCGCACGAACTATATGAGCATCCTGCATCAGATGTACCGGGTCTTTTACGGCGCCAACGTTGGGGTGGATTTTGTGTTTCCCGAAAGCGTGAATCTTTCGGACTATAAAGTGATTGTCGTTCCTCCTCTGTACATCGCGAGCAACGCCCTTCTGAATCGTCTCGCCGACTACGTGAAAAGCGGCGGCCATCTGGTTCTGGCCTTCAAGAGTGGCTTCTGCAACGAATTTTCCACCGTTCGTTGGGAAATGATGCCCGGACCGCTCAAGGCAGCCGCGGGATTCCACTACCAGGAGTTTTCCTCGCTCAGACAGCCACTTTCCCTGAAAGGCGATCCGTTTCATCTTGCTGAAGATAACAAAGTCTCCGAATGGGCGGAGATGCTTATTCCCGACACCGCCAAACCCCTGGCCTTTTACGACCATCCTTTCTTTGGCAATTATCCCGCGATTACGCAGAACCGGTTTGGCAAGGGAACGCTGACCTATGAAGGCACCGTTTTGAGCGACAAACTCCAGGAAGCCGTGCTGTTCGTGGTTCTCAAGGACGCGGGACTCACCCGCCCTGATCAATCCCTGCCCGCCGGCATCCACGTAAAGCACACGTGCAATCGCGACGGAAAGACCATCCATTTTTATTTCAACTATTCCGGTTCCGCTAAAACGATCCCTTACCTCTATTCCGCGGGAACAGACCTTCTGGCGAACAAGAGCATCGCGAAGGACGAAGCGATTGTCCTCCTGCCCTGGGACGCCGCGATCGTTGAGGAAAAATAGCTCATGACCATCGCTTCCTTCCTTTTCGATTCGCAGCGGCTGGTGCAACTCTCTCCGGTGGACCTGGTCATCATCGTTTTTTATTTTGCTCTGGTTCTGGCCATCGGTTTTTACCTGAAGGAGCAGGCGAGCACCGGCGAAGACTTCTTCCTGGCCGGCCGCGAAATGACCGCATGGATTGCCGGCCTCAGTTTCCTTTCTGCGAATCTTGGCTCGCTGGAACTCATGGGCTGGGCGGGCGCGGCCTATCAATACGGCATCCTGGCGGCACACTGGTATTGGATTGGCGCGATTCCCGCAATGCTTTTCCTCGGCCTGGTCATGATGCCGTTCTACTACATCTGCAAGACGCACTCCGTCCCCGGCTACCTCAAGGTTCGCTTCGGAGAACCGAGCCGCGCTCTCTCTTCCATCAGCTTCGCGTTTATGACCGTGCTGATGAGCGGCATCAACATGTATTCCATGGCCCTGGTGCTGAAAATCGTTTTGGGCTGGAACATCAACGTCAGCATCCTGATATCTTCCGTCACGGTCGCGATCTACGTGGCTCTCGGTGGCCTGCGTTCCGCCATCTTTAACGAGGTCCTGCAGTTCATTCTCATCTGGGCGGGCGCGCTGCTGATTCCAGTTCTTGGCCTCATCGAGGCCGGCGGCTGGAGCGGCCTCAAGGTGCGCATCGCCACAAATGCCTCGGCGGAATACACCCACCTGTGGAGCACGCTCGGCAAATTCAGCGACAATCCCATGGGCATTCACTGGACCGGCATCGTTTTTGGCCTGGGTGCGGTCATCTCCGCGGGATATTGGACAACTGATTTTCTGGTGGTGCAGCGCGTCCTTTCGGCGAAGGATTTGCGCGCCGCCAAGATGGCTCCCATCATCGGCGCCGGCTTCAAGATGCTGGTGCCCTTCATCGTCATTCTTCCGGGCCTTCTGGGACTTTCCCTGTTGCCGGTGAAGCTAACCGGCGAAGGCCAGGCCATCGCCACCGGGGGACACAGCTACAACGAAGTCCTTCCCCTGATGCTCGCGCGTTATTGCGGCCCGGGCCTGTTGGGCCTCGGCATCACTGCTCTTATTGCGGGTTTCATGTCTGGCATGGCGGGCAACGTCAGCGCGTTCACCACCGTGTGGACGTACGACATTTATCGTGCCCTAATCAACAAAAACGACAGCGACGCGCACTACGTCCGCATGGGCCGCTGGTCCACGGTGGTAGGCGTAGCCATTTCCATCGGCACCGCGTACCTGGTCATGGATTTCAAGAGCATCATGGACTACGTGCAGGCCCTCTTCAGCTTTTTCATCGCGCCTTTGTTCGCAACAGTTCTCATCGGGATGCTCTGGAAGCGTGCGTCCCCCGCGGGCGGCTTTTGGGGGTTGCTGGCCGGCACGGCTTCTTCCGTAGGTATGTGGGCCTGGGTCAAGGTGGATCCCGCGGCACTGCGCTACGTGGCGCTCTCGCCCTACGCGCGCGATATGGCGGAGAACATGTACCGGGCCTTGTGGTCCTGCCTCATCTGCGCCCTGGTTACCGTGGGCGTCAGCCTGCTCACCAAACCAAAGCCGCTCGCCGAACTGACTGGCCTAGTTTATGGAGCAACCGAGATTCCTTCGGAAAGTTATGTTTCGACGCTGCACCGTCCCTGGTTTTGGGCCGTGGTCGTGGGCGCCGGCTTCGTCATTCTCAATCTATTTTTCTGGTGAGGCGTTATGAAAAGCGGCGGATCCATCTCCATCTGGTTTTTCATCGGCCTTTCGCTTCTGGTGAACGGCCTTCTCATCCTTGCTTCGGGAATCTATGAACTGATTCGTCCGCCGCAGGCGAGGGTTGTTCTCTTCAATCTTCACGCGAGTATCTGGTGGGGCGCCATCTTGGCGGTGATCGGCGCCGTCTATTGCGTGTACTATCTGCCCAGAAAGGGCCCCAGCTGAAGTATTTCTGGAGTTACGGAGCCTAGTATGTCGAACAAGAAAAAAATGACCATGGGACTCATCGTGGGGAACCGCGGCTTCTTTCCTGATCACCTCGCGAAGTCGGGCCGCGAGGAGATGCTGCAGGTTCTGAAAAACGCCGGGTATGACGTCGTTGCTTTAAATCCCGAGGAGAGCAAATACGGCGCCGTGGAAACACACGACGAAGCGAAGCGTTGCGCCGAGATGTTCCGCTCCAATGCGGATGCTATTGACGGCGTGATCGTCAGCCTGCCGAATTTTGGCGACGAACGCGCCATTGCCGACGCTTTACGCTTGTCACGGCTGAACGTTCCCGTGCTCGTGCAGGCCACGCCAGACACTCCCAGCAAAATGCTCATTAGTCATCGCCGCGACAGCTTCTGCGGAAAAATGTCCGCCTGCAACAACCTCAAACAATACGGCATTCCGTATTCGCTTACGACGCTGCACACGGAAGCCCCCGATTCACCCGAATTCGCGAAAGACCTGGAATGGTTCGCCGCCGTTTGCCGTGTGGTAAAGGGTCTGCGCAATCTTCGTATCGGCGCATTGGGCGCACGCCCCGCGGCGTTCAACACCGTCCGCTACAGCGAAAAGCTCCTGGAAGCCAGCGGCATTTCGGTGGAAACGCTCGATCTTTCCGAAGTGCTCGGACGCATCGGCCGCTTGAAGGACACCGACGAAGCGGTTCAGCAGAAAGTTCAGGCTATCGAGCGCTATGTCACTACCGGAAGTACGCCACAGGCCGCGCTTCTGAAAATGGCCAAGCTCGGCGCGGTGGTGGATCAGTGGATGAAAGCCACCGATGTGCAAATCAGCGCGGTACAATGCTGGACCTCGCTCGAAGAAAACCTGGGCGTTGTCCCCTGTACGCTGATGAGCATGATGAGCGATTCACTTCTTTCAAGCGCCTGCGAAGTGGATGTTTGCGGGGTCCTTGCAATGCACGCGTTGCAGTTGGCCTCGGAGACCCCCAGCGCGCTTCTCGACTGGAACAACAACTACGGCGACAATCCTGACAAGGCCGTCTGCTTTCACTGCAGCAACCTGCCCAAGCATTTTTTCCGTGAAGTGCGCATGGATTTCCAGGAGATCATCGCCGGCACGGTCGGGAAAGAGAACACCTTCGGTACCTGCGTTGGCCGCGTGAAGTCCGGGCCCATGTGCTTTGCGCGTTTCTCCACCGACGATACTTCCGGCCGCATCCGGGGATACTCAGGCGGTGGGCGGTTCACCGACGATCCTCTGGAAACCTTCGGTGGGGCTGGAGTAGTGGAAATTCCCGGCTTGCAAAAACTCCTGCGCTACATTTGCGAGAACGGCTTCGAGCACCACGTTGCAGCGAATTTCTCCAGCGTGGCGCCCGCGATTCACGAAGCGGCCACCCGGTATCTCGGCTGGCAGATGTACGCCCACACCGCATGACGATGCGCGCGAGGAACTAGACCATGTCCATTGTCGCCGGCGTCGATTTCGGCACTCTAAGCGTTCGCGCCACCCTTGTGGACACGGTTCGCGGACGTCTTGGTTCGGGCACGGCCGAATATCCTCTTCATCGCACCAAGGACGACCCGGATTTTGCCACGCAAAGCCACGCCGAGCACATGCGCGCCCTGGCCGCAGCCATGCAACGCGCCCTGGCCGCAGCTTGCGTTTCCGGCGATCAGGTCGCCGCCATCGCTCTGGACACCACCGGCTCGAGCGTCGTTCCTGTCGGCGAGAAACTCGAGCCGCTCAATGACTACTATCTCTGGTGCGACCACCGCTCCTGGCGGGAGGCCGCGCTCATCACCAAGACCGCTCACGAGCAGAAACTCGAAGCGATCCAATGGTGCGGCGGCACGTATTCCTCGGAGTGGGGTTTCTCCAAGCTCCTTCACTGGCTCCGCCATAATCCGGGGAAGCGCTCGCAGTTTGTTTCCGCGTTTGAACATTGCGACATGGTTGCCGCCGCCCTTTGCGGCATCACCGATGTAGCTGCGGCGCCGCGTTCCGTCTGCGCCATGGGTCATAAGTGGATGTGGAATCGCGCTCTCGGCGGCCTGCCCTCGGATTCGTTTCTCGTCTCGGTTGATCCGCTTTTGCAAGGAATCCGAGGGAAATTGAACGGGCATTACGAAACCAGCGACAAACTCGCAGGCATTCTGGATCCTTGCTGGGCGAAAAAGCTCGGCCTGCGTGCCGGCATTCCGATCCCTGTCGGCGCCTTTGATGCGCATTGGGACGCGATCGGTGCAGGCGCACGTACAGGCGACGTCGTCAACGTTGTCGGCACTTCCACCTGCATCATCGCGATGAGCGACGACACGCGTCTTATCCCCGGCGTTTGCGGGGTCGTGCCGGGTTCCGTGCATCCAGCGAAAACGGGAGTTGAAGCGGGCCTCTCCGCCACCGGCGATATTTTCGAAGCCATCGCCCGCCGTGCCGGAAAAAGCATTCCGGAGCTTTCGCCGGGGCTTGAACACTTCCGGCCCGGCCAAACTGGGTTGCTGCGCCTCACCTGGGACAACGGCGACCGCACTGTGCTCGTGAATCCGGAGCTCGGCGGAGTCACCTTCGGCTGGAATCTCACGCATTCTCCCCCGGACGAGCTCTTTGCCGCTATCGAGGGCACTGCCTTCCATACCCGCGTT
>Ga0126381_100008359_pt1 | contig 11565 bp, 10 predicted proteins | sample PanSoiMetPlot_28_FD_96465 | JGI IMG/M metagenome (GOLD analysis project Ga0126381, IMG submission 96465) | Tropical forest soil microbial communities from Panama - MetaG Plot_28 | ecosystem: Environmental > Terrestrial > Soil > Tropical forest > Bulk soil | place: Panama | collected 2016-02-17 | reverse complement strand
TGACCCGGTGTGAAGCTGGCGCCCTCAGGATGGGGAAAGGACTTGCCGTTGATGGTCCAGGGATCACTTTAGGGTTTGGCACGAGCGCGATTTTTCTGTCGCATCAGCGCCAGCAGCGACTCCGCAGTTGGTTGTGTGTTGAGCAGGTCGGCCGGGGTGAGCCATGCTCGTCGTAATTGGGTGATGCCGTAGCGCATCTGGTCGAGTTCACTGGTCGAGTGTGCGTCAGTGTTGACGACAATTTTGCATCCGTGTTGTTTGGCCAGCCGCAGATGGAGGTCGTTCAGGTCGGCGCGGGCGGGACTGGCATTGTGTTCGACTGCGACTCCGAGTTCGGCGGCGCGCTTGAGGATGGTGTCGATGTGCAGGGCGTAGGGGTCGCGCTTGAGAACCTTGCGGCCGGTTGGATGGCCGAGGATTCTTACGTGCGGGTTTTCCATGGCGCGAAGGATCCGGTCCGTCATCTGCTCGATCGGCTGGTCAAAACGGCTGTGAACGCTGGCGATGACGATGTCCATCTCGGCGAGCGTTGAATCGTCCAGATCGAGCTCGCCCTCGCCAAGAATATCGACTTCGATGCCTGCGAGGACACGGATTCGTCCACCCATCTCGGCGTGGACTTCGCGGATGCGCTTGACGTGGGCGATGGCGCGTTGATCGTCCATGCCTCGGGCCATGGCGAGATTCTTGGAGTGATCGGTGATGGCGATGTACTTGAGGCCGCGAGCAAGAGCCGCTTCGGCCATCTCGTGGATGGTGTTGGCTCCGTCTGTCTCGGAGGTGTGCATGTGGAGGTCGCCGCGAATGTCCGTGAGGGCGATGAGTTGAGGCAATGTGTGGTTTGCCGCCGCCTCCAACTCGCCCGAGTTCTCGCGCATTTCGGGAGGGATGTAGTCGAGGTCGAGGGCGCGGTAGATATCTTCTTCTTTTGCGGCGGCGACGATGGTGTTGTCCTCGAGACGCGCGAGTGCGTACTCGTTGAGAGTAAGACCGCGTTTTATTGCCCTTTGGCGGAGGGCAACATTATGCATCTTGCTGCCGGTGAAGTACTGCAATGCGGCTCCGTAGTTGGCTCTCGGGAGCAGGCGGACGTCCACCTGGAGACCGTTGCCGAGGGTGAAACTAACCTTGTTCTGGCCTTTGGCGAGGAGCTTATCGATCAGTGGCAGCGCGGCGACGTGTTCAACGGCCGCGGCAACGACGTCCGGTTCGCAGGCTGGCCCGGTGACGAGCAGGTCGAGGTCGCCGACTGTTTCACGGCCACGACGCAGCGAGCCGGCCGGCGTGATCTCGTCGATTCTGGGGAATTCGCCGATCAGTGCGGCGATGCGGTCTGCGTGTTCGCGGGCCTGGTCGATGCGGAAGCGGCTGGAGTTGCGGCGGTAGTCTTCGATGCCTTTGAGGAGCTTCGTGGCGAACTTTTCGCCCATGCGGGGCAGCTTCGCGAGATGACCTGCCTTGGCGGCCTCTTCCAGAGCGTCGATATCGGCCACCTGCAGGGCTGACCAAAGGAGGGCGACGGTCTTCGGCCCCATGCCTGGCAACCGCAGAAGCTCAAGCATGCTGGCTTTGTAGCGGGTCAGGAGCTCTTCCCGAAGTGGCATTGTGCCGGTGGCAACCAGATCGACGATATTGGCGGCCATGCTCTTGCCGATGCCCGGGATGGCGAGCAGTTGTTTGGAATCGGCCACGAGGGTGGAGAGCTGGATGGTCTGCTGTTCGACGGCTTCGGCGGCCCTTCGGTAGGAGCGGATGCGAAAGGGGTCGGCGGCGTCGATCTCCAGCAACGCAGCCGTCTCCTCAAGCAGGCGGGCGATTGTGATGTTATCCATTCAATTGGACCAGTGGCTGGCTGATCACAAGTTTGCCAGCCAATCTGGTCTCATGGCAACGAGGCGAAAAAACGCACCAATGCGGAAAACACACTTCGTTGCGGAAGCTCCGCGACAATCCACTTCGTGACTGTTCACAGACCAGAGAGTGTTTGGTTTAGCTGGCTACTTCTTTCAGGCGCACGACCTGATCGGCCTGGGGACCCTTTGCGCCCTGGATGATGTCGAATTCGACCTCATCGCCTTCCTTGAGGCTCTTGTAGCCTTCGCGCTGGATGGAACTGTAATGAACAAAGACATCGGCGCCATCGTTCCGACCGAGGAAGCCGTATCCCTTTGCATTGTTGAACCATTTGACGGTGCCTTTGTACTGTGCCAAGACCCTTACTCCCTTTTTGTGCATTTCAGGCGGTCCCTCCCGCGGGGACGCCGGGGAGGTGGGCCTAACCGACTGTGACGCGGAACTTACCAGAGGGGTTTTCTGGACAAATTTTCTTTTTGAGATACCCCTGCTAGTCTCAGCGCACGCGGCATGTTGATTAAAATTTGGAGAAAATGCGAGGGATGGCTTCTGACATGTATAGAGCGGCGCCTGAACCTAGAGACGGTCTGCCCGCCGGGCAGCATCGTACAGCATCAGCGCGATCAGGGTCTTGCCATCATGGATCTTATTGGTGGTAGCGAGAGCAAGAGCCTGGGAGAGTGGGATTCTCCGCACCTCGATCTGTTCATCGTCTTCTGGTTGACAGGCACCTGCACGGAGGTCACGGGCGAGGTAGATCTGCATCCATTCGCCGAGAAAGCCTGGGCTGGCGAAGTATTTCGTCAGCAGGGTCCAGTGTTTTGCGCGATATCCGGTCTCTTCAATCATCTCGCGCTTTGCCGCCTTCAGTGGAGGCTCGTTGGGTTCCCGGCGGCCTGCAGGTAGTTCCAGGAGAGACTGTCCAGCGGCGTGACGGTATTGCCACTCGAAGATCACTTCGGGGTCTTCGGAGTTCTTTGATTCGTCTATTGCAAGAATGACCACGGATCCGCTGTGACGAATGATTTCACGAGTATTCCGGACGCCGGTCGGTTCAATGACCTCGTCCGAGTAGACTGAGAAGACCCGTCCCTTATAGGCCAGTTTTGAGGAGAGAACACGGGTCTTTGCGGAACGTGTCTTCTTGGAAGAGGGCTTTTGGGCGGGGGAGCCTGGTTTCTTCGTTCGGGAAGCCATATGGCTACGGTATCATCCTGCATCGGGAGCAGTCGGTCGCGCATCCAACGGGATGCGCGCAAAGTCTATAAGGAAATCGTCCGCGGATTTCGAATCGCGGTTTGCAACGCTGGAGAATGAGGATAGGCCGCGATGAGCGTCGAGTGTTACCCGATCACGATATTGCCGCATATCTCACAGCTTTACCGCGACTATCTGGCGATGGGCGATAGCGCCCCGGAGGCGGCTGTGCGCCGCTGGTACGGCTCCGGCAGTAGCGGCGGACCGTTTGCCGGAGGTTGGATGCGCTCCGAAGTTCCGGTCGTGGGGCGTCCTCGGCTTGCCGATGAACTGAAGGGGCAGAATGAGGCCTTTGACGCGGGCCCGGCTGCGATGGCGAATATCGAGAGGATTCGCAGTGGAGCTCGCGCGGTTGTGACCGGGCAGCAAGTCGCGTTGATGGGAGGACCGCTGCTCACGCTTTTGAAGGCGGCGACTGCCGTTTCCCGCGCCAATGCAGCGACGCAGGCGAGCGGCGTCGAGCATGTTCCGATCTTCTGGATGGCGACAGAGGACCATGATCTGCTTGAGGTTGATCAGGTTGCGTTGCTCACTCAGACCGCGGTAGAGACTCTGCGTGCGGGTATTCGCGTTCCTCATGCTGTGCCTGTGGGCGGGGTGGTCCCTGGCGCTGAGATTGAGTCAGTTCTGGAACGCGCAAGTGAACTGCTGGAGTTCGCTCCCGTCACCGAGTGGCTGCGCGAGTGTTATTTTCCGCAGGACGGCACCAGAGCTACCTTGGGCAGCGCCTTCGGACGGCTGCTATCACGGATTTTTTCTGAGCAGGGACTCATCATGATCGACGCATCGTCACGTGAGTGCCATGCCATGGGAGCGTCGACCCTGCGTTGCGCGATCGAGCACGCGGATGAACTGCAAGCTGCATTGATTGCGCGGAGCGAAGAACTCCTGAGGGAGGGGTATCACGCTCAGGTGTTGGTCGCCGAAGGCGCCTCCTTGCTCTTTCTGATCGAGGAGCACACGGGGGAGCGCATTGCGCTGCGCAGGACGGCTGACGGCCAGTGGCGTGCAGGCGGAGATGTCTATAGCACTGCTGAATTACTGGCAATTCTCAACGAGACTCCTGAGAGATTGAGTCCCAATGCCTTGCTTCGGCCGGTATTCCAGGACACTTTGCTTCCAACGGCGGCTTATATAGGCGGCCCGGCTGAGGTCGCGTACTTTGCACAGAGTGCTGTGCTGTATGAGCGCATCCTCGGGCGCCTGACTCCGGTACTTCCGCGTCTGAGTGCTACGCTGATCGAGCCGGCCATCGCAACGGTTATGGACAAGGATGAGATGCGACTTCCGGATGCGATGACAACTGCGGACGATCTTGCGCAACGCCTGGGTGCGCGGGCTATGCCGATTGCGCTGAAAAGGAAGCTAGCCTCTGTTGGGAATGTTCTCGATGAAGAACTTGGTGCGTTGACGGATTATCTGCGCGGCATGGATGCCAGCCTCGGGGCCTCGGCTGAGACTTCGGGATCGAAGATGCTGTACCAGATGAATCGGCTGCGCCGTATGGCTGCTACCTACGAGTTACAGAAAGAGGCGAGCCTGAAGAAGCATGCGGATGCAATTACCTTGAATGTGTTTCCCGAGGGACATCCCCAGGAACGCTTGTTGGCGGGGGTTTGGTTTTTGGCCCGCTATGGTGAAGGGCTGATCGAGAGGCTGGTCAAGGTTGCCGGCAATCAGTGTCCAGGGCATGTCGTTGTAAGGTTGTAGGGTTTCGCGCGAATGGTATCCTTATATCAGTGCCTAAGCTAAGGCTCGATTTTCGCTCGTGACGGAAGTTCTTTGGGCGCCGTCGAACCGACACGGCAACACGGACTGATTGAAATCAACGACGACAAACCGGCGACTTCATTGGACATTGCTTTCCGTGCTCCTGTTTGGGGGCATCTTTGTCGGAAGTGTGACGTGCCGGATTGCCAAGGGTACGCACATCCCGGAGCGAGTTGCGAGCAGAGCGATTGGAGCGAAGACCAGCCTGTTCCTGGCTACTCGGGAAGAGAAGCCTGCAGCGCCGCCGATCTTAGGGTTACTGGTTCTCGCGCTTCTCGTGGATCCATCCGTTTTGCGATTCGTCAGAACGCAGCACCGGGATCACACGAAATGTAGTGCTGCTCGAACGAGTCTCTGGTTGCCACCGCTTCTTTTTCGCCCCCCACCTCGTTCTCCGTCGTTTAGCTGACGTTCGCCGCTTCATTGCGGATCGTGTTGCCCCTCTCTGGGCAATCCCAGTCATGTTTGAACTCAAGACGACGTTTAGGAGACCCTCACCGTGTTTACTCAAGTTGAGCCATTGCCGTTTCGTTCCCTATCTGCCCAGGCCGTTGAAGGAAGCAATCATGTTGAAGGGAGCGATCATAATGTTGCTGCACTGCGCAGCGAACTGACAGATCTGCTGCTTTTGGAAAAGAGGTACTTTCTTCGAATCGCGGACTCAATCCTGCGCGATGAAGCCGATGCCGAAGATACTGTTCATTCGGCCTACTGCGCGGCCTGGAAGGCGGTTCCGGGCTATCGCGCGGAAGCAACGATGAAGACGTGGTTTTCAAGGATCGTTGCGAACCACGCTATCGTGGCGCTCAAAAAGCTTCGGAGAAACAAATTGCTGTTCCTGGAAGACAACCCGGAATATCTTCGAGCCTTCGAGTTGAACTGTAGCTTCGCAGTCGAGGACCCCGAGAAGATTGCTCTGCGACGAGAGTCCTTGCGTCTTGTAAGCGAACAAATGCAGTATTTGCCGGCGGAGACTCGAACCGTGGTCAGGCTTTATTTCTCCGGCGATTGCTCGATCGAAAAGATCGCGGAGCTGAGAGGCAAGTCGCGCCCGTCCATCACGGCGCACCTCCACCGGGGCAAAGCCTTGTTGAGAAAAAGGGTCCATCGAGCACAGGTTCGCAAGGATAGGGCGGCCAGAGTTATGTAATGGCCACCGAGGCCTTATGCTTCACCGTTCCGAGGCGGAGGCTAGGGAGGGCGTTTTTTTGGCGTCCGATCGCCAGACGCTTCAGCGCTCTTCCGTCCTCCGCCCAGGAACCATACAATGGCGCGTGAGGGAATCGTTATGGGCCTGAGTGATCAGCCATTTGAAGTGATGTGCCCGGATTGTGGCGCCATGCTGAAGATTGACCCGGTTAGCCGGGCCATCATCTCGCACAAGTCCGCACCGAAGAAGAAGATGTTTGAAGACTTTGGAGAGGCAGCGAAGGCCTTGCGCGAGGCCGACGCACGTCGCGACTCCATTTTCCAGCAGTCAGTTGAGGCACAGAAGAACAAGGAAGATGTCCTTGCTAAGAAGTTTGCCGAGGCGGTTAAGAAAGCCAAGGAGACTCCTCTCGGAGACCGTCCTTTACGAGATTTCGATCTCGATTAGGCCGGAAGGCAATCAGGCAGATTTCATCTCCATCCGATCGCCTGCTTTGGCTGCTGCTTCCGCGAGCACACGGTGATGGATGGTGAACAGGGCCAACTCGAGTCTGTCGGAGACGCCTGTCTTGTCGTAGATGCCGCGGAGATAGTTTTTGATCACTTGCTCCTTGGTGCCTAACTGCGCCGCGATCTCCTTGTTCTTACAGCCCTGTACGATCAAGGCGACGATCTGCATTTCGCGCGGAGTCAGTCTGTCACGCACACGAGCGCCAACGTTGTCAGAAGAGTGGATAGGAGTCAGGTGGGAGGGCTGCATAAAGCGTTCTCCGCGGGCAACCCGGCGCACGCAGGCCAGCAAGTCCGGTCCTGTGACGTTTCGGTGAATGGTGCCGTCAACCAATTGCGTAGTCACTTCAGGGAATGGTTCGGAGTTCTCTGCAACCAGGATGACCCGGCTTCCAAGACTTTGCGCCTTTTCTACGAGGGCGGCTACGTCCGGCTTGAGACTGGTGCCCACCAGAATGACGGTGCCCCGGAGCGCTTCAACGGAGCCCCAAAGTTTCGCGATATCGTCACATTGGGCGACGATGCGCATGTCGTCTTCCAGTGCCAACACCCGCGCTGCGCCGGCGCGGAAGATCGTCTGGTTGTCGGCCAAAATGAGCCGATTCATAAGGATGGTTGTCTCCTGAGGCGGGAGCTCAGCGTCGCCCCCTGGAGTCATCGGCGGGGTTCGGCGGTCGTCGTAATGTGTCTCTAATTCGGACAAGGGCGGATTACTCAACTGGGTCTTCCCGGAGCCTGAAGAGTCAATAGTTTACGGCCAAAACGCTTTTTTGAACCTCTGGATCCTGGGGGACAATCAAATGCAATCGTGGGGTGTATTTTTTTGATGCGCGTTCGCGAAGTATAACAAGGGTATGCCGAAACCAATTTTGCTTGCGATCGACGACGATACCAGCGTTCTGGAGGCTGTGGTTCAGGACCTACGCCGTCACTATGGGCCGGACTATCGCATCCTGCGAGCCGCATCGGGTGGTGCTGCCCTCGATATCTGCCGTCAACTGAAGGAGCGCAACGATACGGTCGCCCTTTTCCTGTCGGACCAGCGGATGCCAGGAATGACCGGAGTCGACTTTCTGGAACAGGCGATCAAGAATTATCCGGACGCAAAACGCGTTTTGCTGACGGCGTACGCTGATACGGAAGCTGCAATTCGTGCGATCAATTCGGCCAAGATCCACTACTACTTGAACAAACCCTGGGATCCTCCTGAAGAGAAGCTGTATCCCGTACTCGACGATCTTCTTGAAGCATGGAAGCAGGGTTATAAGCCTCCATTTGAGGGAATTCGAGTTGTCGGAACACGTTGGTCCCCGACGGATCACGCTGTTCGTGAGTTTCTCTCGCGGAACCGCATTCCGTACCAATGGCTGAATCCTGAACAGAATCCAGAGGCGGTGGGGTTGCTGAAGGAGAAGGGACTCGACGACACCCGGCTTCCGGTGGTGATCTTTGGCGATGGAACGGCGCTCGTTCAGCCTTCTTCCAATGATCTCGCAACGAAGCTCGGTATGCCGAGACAGGCGCAGCAGAAGTTTTACGACATTGTGATCGTCGGTGCAGGGCCGGCGGGTTTGGCGGCGGGTGTCTATGCGGCTTCCGAGGGGCTGAGCACGTTGATCGTCGAAGGCGAAGCCATTGGCGGACAGGCCGGTTCGAGCTCGCGGATCGAGAACTACCTTGGTTTTCCACAAGGGCTGAGTGGGGCGCAGCTCGCCGATCGTGCCTACATTCAGGCACAACGCCTAGGAGCTGAGTTCCTCGCTCAACATGTGACCTGCATCCGTCGCGACAACCAATATCAGATTGTTCAGATGGGGGATGGTCAGGAGGTCACTTGTCACGTCTGCCTGATCGCTACCGGCGTGTCGTACCTAAAGCTCGATATTCCTGGCGCCGATCAGCTAACCGGATCAGGTGTCTATTATGGCGCGGCGCTCGCCGAGGCAAAATCGTGCGCCAATGAGATCGTCTACATAGTCGGTGGTGCGAACTCCGCTGGTCAGGCAGCGATGCACTTCTCTCACTATGCCGGCAAGGTCCACATGCTGGTCCGAGGGGATTCGTTGACCAAGAGCATGTCGAAGTACCTGATAGATCAGATCGCTGCCACTTCCAACATCGTCGTCGAGACCTGCACGGAGATTGCGTCGATGCGTGGGAACAGTCACCTCGAGGATCTTACCCTGAAGACTCCAAAGGGAGAAGAGACACGGCCGGTTTCGTCCGTATTCATCTTCATTGGCGCCGCGCCTAAGACGGACTGGCTGCCGAAGGAGATCGCTCTGGACAACAAGGGCTTTATCTTAGCGGGGCCGGATCTGAAGCAAAAGGCGCCGAATGCGTGGAAGCTCGATCGTGACCCCTATCTTCTTGAGACCAGTGTTCCCGGCGTTTTTGTGGCCGGGGATGTTCGTTACAACTCCGTTAAGCGATGCGCCTCGGCGGTCGGTGAAGGCTCGATCGCGATTCAGTTTGTACACCAATACCTAGCGACCCTTTGAAAGGTAGATCGACCAAAAATAACCATGAGCGAGCAAACTCAAATCGTCCAGAATCACATAGCGGAGCAGGGCAGCGAGATTCTTTTTGAGAGGTTGCGTCAGGCCCCAATCCTGTCCTCCTTGAAAGACGATGAGGTACGCTGCCTCAAGGGCGTGCATGAGATCTGCCTGGAGAAGGGCGATGTGCTTGCACGCCAGGGCGATATTGCCCATTTTTTCTGGATTTTGCTTGAGGGCGAGCTTCGACTTTACCAGGCGAGCGTGGAGGGTAAGGAAGTCGATCTGGCTGCTGTTCCTGTCGGGAGCGCGTTTGGCGAGGTCCCGCTGCTAGCGAACATTCCTAACGCCGTGAGCGTGCGGGCGGCTACGTATTGCTGCTTGGCTCAGTTTGACGAAGATGCTTTCTGGAACCTGATGACGAGTTGCCCTCAGGTTCGCAAGGCCATCCTTGGAAATATGGCGACCCGCTTTCAGAAACTGCAGAGCCACGCGGTGCAACAAGAGAAGATGGCCTCGCTGGGCACACTGGCGGCAGGATTAATGCACGAGCTGAATAACCCGGGGGCGGCTGCTCGACGAGCGGCCTCGCAGTTGCGCGAGAATCTGACCCGGCTGGTGGAGCTTTCGGCCAAGTTCAGCAAGGCGGGCATGACTCAGGAACAGAAGCAGTGCATGATCGACCTGCAGGAGCACGCTCTTGCGAAGAAGCGGCCGGTTCTCATGAACTCGCTGGAGCAGAGCGATGCGGAGGAGGCCCTTTCAGAGTGGATGGAGAACCACGACATCGAGAATGCATGGAAGATGGCCCCCACGCTGGTTTCGATGGGGATAAACGCCCAGGAACTGGAGTGCGCTCGCGATGCGTTTGATGGAACCAGTCTCTCCGATGCATTGAGTTGGCTGGATGCGCTGGTATCCAGCATTCAACTGGTTGGGACGATTGAGGAGAGCATCGGTCGCGTTTCCGATCTCGTCTATGCCGTTAAGTCTTATGCGTATGAGGGCAAAGGAAAGAGCCAGAGTCTGGACGTGAACAACAGCATCCACGCCACGCTCGTTATCCTTGCGCACAAGATCCGGGCCAAGGAGATCACCCTGGAGAAGGACTTTGCCGCGGATCTGCCTCCTCTTCAGACGGACTACTCCGGGCTTAACCAAATCTGGACCAATCTTCTCGACAACGCAATCGACGCCGTGCCCCAGGGCGGCCGCATCAAGGTCCGAACATGGTCGGAAAAATCGCCTGCCAGCACGAAGAATCCGGGCACCGAGATCTGCATCAGCATCAGCGACAACGGCGTCGGAATTCCGATCGATTGCCAGGCGCATATCTTCGATCCGTTCTATACGACTAAGCCTGTAGGGATTGGTACAGGAATTGGCCTTGGGATCGTTCACCGCATTGTGGAACAGTATCGCGGCACGGTTCACTTCTCGTCCGAGCCCGGAAATACTCAGTTTGTTGTGCGGTTACCTTCGGTTACGACTCCGACTCAGTAGACTCGTCTTGTGAGGTCTTCGCTGGCGGCCATCGTAAGATGGTCTCCTGGAGACTTCCTCCTGGCCTTTACGCCATTCCACATTGCATTTCCTGTCGACGATCTCGATGTTGCGCGCCCATTTTATGGCGGCATTCTGGTCTGCCCTGAAGGGTGCAGTTTCTCCCATGTAGATTGACTTCGATCTCTTCGGGCACCAGATGGTTGTTCACTTGAAGCCTTCTTTCTAGCGCTGAGACGGTGCATCGTAATCCAATGACGGGCACGATGTTCCACGGCCTCACTTCGGCGTCGTGCTGCCAATGGAGCAGTGAGGAGTCCCTTGCAGAACGGCTGCGTGTTGCAGGGGTTGCGTTTGTGATTGAGCCTTACCTTCATTTTCAGGGAGAGGTCGACGAACAAGCGACGATGTTCTTCCTCGATCCGGCAGGAAACGCACTTGAGTTCAAGGCGTTTGCGGACATCGGCCAGTTGTTCACGAAGTGACGGAACCTCTGCTGGAAGCAAGTTTTCCTTTACTATATCGTTTTAGTTTGTTTAGACTCTCCAGGGTTCGGGGATTCCAGCGCTGAATTCTGAACGACTCTGATTCCAAGGAGCATGGATGGCACGCAGTGAATCCTCTGCAGGTTTGCAGTTTCTTCCTTTGGTGATTGCAGTGGCTGCGTTGGTTGCATTTTCGCCAGTTGAGGGCGCAGCGCAAGCGAAGGCCGACGTTTCCAAGATGCCCTGGATGAACAAGGGGCTGTCTCCAGACGAACGGGCAGACATGGTGCTCCGCGAGATGACCCTGGACGAGAAGATTCAGCTGGTTCACGGCGACGGGTGGGGAGTGCTTCGCAAGGGTTCTTTCGTCGATCCGCGCTCGAACCTTGGGGCTGGGTTTACGCATGGAATCGATCGGCTTGGTATTCCGGATATCAATCTTGCCGACTCGGCGGTGGGAATCAGGATGGCGGCTTTGCAGAGCCGATACGCGACGCTTCTGCCGTCGGGGATCGGCGCGGCCTCTAGCTGGGACCCAG
>Ga0126381_100008358_pt1 | contig 11566 bp, 9 predicted proteins | sample PanSoiMetPlot_28_FD_96465 | JGI IMG/M metagenome (GOLD analysis project Ga0126381, IMG submission 96465) | Tropical forest soil microbial communities from Panama - MetaG Plot_28 | ecosystem: Environmental > Terrestrial > Soil > Tropical forest > Bulk soil | place: Panama | collected 2016-02-17 | reverse complement strand
CCCGTAGCCACAGCGAAAATCGACCCCAGCTCCGCCGGTGCAGCGAGGAGGACTATTCGAGTCTGGGATCCTTCCGATATTGCGGACGCCAAAACGTGGACCCCCGACGCAATCGGCATCGAGCTGTCGAGCAGTGCTATATCGGGCGACAGGCCCCGGATCGCCTGAAGCGATTCGATGCCGTTACAACAGCTTGCGACGACGTCAAAGTCCTGTTCCGAGCGGAGGATGCTGATCAGGCCGCACAAAAACACCGGGCACCCATCAGCAACGACCATACTGACACACCTCATGACACCTCGCACAAAAAACAAAAATATGCCCAAAGAAAGTCTGCAACATTAATTAAGGCCAAATTTCGGCAAATGTTGCGTGTAACACATGGTCGAAGATTGGATAGCTTACTTCTCAGGGTAGTCGATGGGTATGTCCGTAGTCATAATGTAGTGACAACCGCTCTGATGGCGGGTATTCCGAAGGATCGACTGCTTAAAGTTCCGTCTCATTAACGTGACTGCTCATCTTTGCTTGTACGACGGGCGAGCCCGAAAGTGAGATGCACATCACTTGTACGAGTTATCTGAGCAACTGGGTGACGGGGGATAATAAAATGGAGTCCATCAGCGAAAACCGATCAATCACACTTGCGCGGATCGAATTTGATACACTCACTCGCGTTCTTCGGTTCGAGGCCGATGCTAGGGCAACCGAGTCCGCGCGGCTTCGAGGTAAGCGACGGTCATCACTGCTAGCTATCGCTGATAGCAAATCGAGTGTTGATCGCGATCCTGCAAGCCGAATGGCGCGAGCCGTAACATCATCTTATAGTTCATCGACTGTCGCGCGGTCGGCAAGCGGCCACGCTTTCGTGCCGTATGCGTCTAATTAGGGCGCCGCTTGCAATGATTGTCGCGCCGGCGCCCACTTGTGACCATTTCATGCGCGCTGCGGACAAATGCCCGCTTCGGGTCATAAACGGTCGACTAGCGCGTCAAAACGAGCGGAACCTGCTTTAGTAATGAGGATTTTCGCCCATCCAGCGGGCAGCGCATTTCGAGACGACGCAATCGTTGCGCACCAAGGTTGGCGACGGCTGAAGGTCACTAAACGCCCCGCACATGTGTTCGACGGCATCGTTACGTTTGCAATCAGTCTAACGTTGATCCCAAGCCGCTAATTTCGCCTGGGTGGTGCGGTATTGATACGAAGTTTTTTATCGATGTTGTACAGGTGAACCCTAATTGTCCCGGGGGTAAGATCGATCAACTGTCCCACCTCTCTTTTGATGATCCGTCAGACACCAGGCTCACAATTTGACGCTCGCGTTCCGTCAGAGTTGCAAGAAGGCTGTTTGGGTAGCAATTGTTTGTAGAGAATTCGTTTCCGGTGAGCGGCTGTTCAGACTGAAACGCGTCCGCCCGCAATCGCAAACCGGTCGGAACTTGCCGCAGGCAACGGACCAAGACTTCAGGTTGCACGTCTGTTGGAATGGCACCACGTGACCCCATCGACCGAGCAACAATCGAACCCTCTCCTCCATACCCGCAGTGAGGAGTATTTTGGTGGGGGACCCTTCAGATCTCGCGGTAGCCAGAATCTCTGACGCCATACACTAGAGGCATCGAACTGGCGACTAGCGCCACGTCCGGCGAGCGATCTCGGATCGCAGCAGCTCGCGACGATTTGAACGCTGAATCGAGAACATTGACTAAATTAGGCCGCACGATAGCAAGGGACGGCGGTCTGCAACAACTAAGCCAATACCCATGAGTCGCCATGATCTTTTGTATCTTGTACAAGCTTTGACATCTACGCCCCGTTGCGCTCTTTATCACCACGAGCGTGGCAAAATGCCGCAAAGCCGCGAGTTGAGAGCGGGTTCGGTCTTGCGTTTTTCCAAAGCTCGGTGGTTATCACTCTCAAAGTTATTTTGCTAGGTTCCGCAGCGGGCATCAGATAAGTGTAACGATGCCATCATGATGGCTTCTCTTTTTTGTCCTTTGCCATTTATTTGTGCATGCTGAACAATGGGTCCTTCTATCGGTGTACTGCGTGAAGCGCGTCACACTCCGGTCACAGTTTTCATCAAATTTGATGATGACAGCGACTCAAGTGGTGAACACGATCCTGGATTGATCGAGGTCAATGGGCAGCAATGTCCGGCTCACGACGGTTTTCGGACTCGGGAGCATGTTGCTGAAGCCGGGGTCTGTCGGTATGTTGATCGGTGGTATTTGACACGGTTGGCTCGACGCAGGTCAGGCGTTTACGGTCGTGCTCAACTAAATTTGACGTTTGAGGGGATAGCTGTCTGTGGGTAGCAGACCGTGAGAGGGCATGAGGCAGGCGCCGCGCGTCGCCCGATGCTCCGATCCGCTGTGTTACCTGCCGCGGGCCATCATCAGTACTTAGCGCCACGCGGGTTGCTATCAACTGCGGCCGCCGACTGCCATGCGATGGTCGACGCCGCTCTATCCAAGATAGCTCAGTGACGCGGCCAAGCGACATTACGCTTCACGCGACGACGCAATTCGCCCCGTCAGTTGTTGGTTAGCTCAGACTCTTTTGTTGGTTAGGCATGACCACGCTTTCCGAATCGCCTCGCAGCGCACGCCCTCTGGTATGACAAATGACATAAGCATTTTCGTCCTATTTCAATCCGTCAGCATTTATGCATTGTTGACGTCTAAATGGATCGCCAGCGAATACCCTTAATGACTCGCATAAAATTTGTGCATTGTGTCGTTTAGAATCGCTGAAAAAAAGCTTGACCGTGTGGGAGTAAGGCTGTCGCTATTCGTGGCCCTTTAGAGCACGCGTCACGAAGATGGGAAACTCGCGTCATCGAATCTTGTTAATGCGGGAGTTTCGCGATGGACTCAGTATCTTTTGAGACTGTTCCAATAGGGTAGAATGTTCTTATAGGGCAGAATGTCGGATAGCGCGCTAACGGATGCTGAGAACGACGATAAAGGAGAGGATTTTGATGCGGATGCGATTACGGAGACAATCTCAAGGGAAGAGCACGTCAGCGTACTGAACCTGTCAGCCAGACAAAATTATCCTGGGTTGCCTCGTCGAAGGGGACTCTAACAAGACTATCGCACAGAAAATCCATATAAGCGAGGCGACTGCTGAAGGCGTTATTGCGAGAAATAAAAGCTCAAAACCGCGCGCAAGCAGCGATCTGGGCAATGAGCAACGGATTCGTCGATCCACCGTCCATTGACCATTGGAGAAAATGGAAACACTAACACCGCCAATGCTTATCGAAACAGATGGATACGAAGGATGGATCGGTTTGCGACAACACATGGGGCTGATAACGCGCGCGGGCCTCAAACATGACGATCCTTGTTACTGGCGGCGCCGGCTATATTGGGAGCCATATGGTCCATGAGCTCGTAGATCGCGGCGAGCGCGTAGTCGTGCTCGACAACCTCTCGACTGGTTTTGACTGGGCCGTTCCGCCGGCCACACCACTGGTCGTCGGGGAAACGAGTGACCAAAGGCTGGTTGCCTCGTTGATTACCGAGCACGGTGTGACCGCAATCATGCATTTCGCTGCCTCGATTGTGGTGCCGGATTCGGTGCGTGACCCGCTGAACTACTATCGCAACAACACCGTCAATTCCCGGGCGTTGATCGAGACCGCCGTAAAAGCCAAGGTTGAACATTTTATCTTTTCGTCAACGGCCGCAGTTTACGGCGACGCCGGGGTTGTTCCGATCGCCGAAGACTGCCCGACTGAACCGATGTCCCCGTACGGTTGGTCCAAGTTGATGACCGAGATCGTGCTGCGTGATGTCGGCAACGCCCATGGCCTCCGCTACGTGATCCTGCGTTATTTCAATGTCGCTGGCGCCGATCCGCAACAGCGGACCGGCCAGTCGACGGAGCGCGCGACCCACCTCATCAAGGTCGCGATCGAAACCGCGCTGGGTCAGCGGCCGAAGATGCAGCTGTTTGGCACCGACTATGCGACTCCCGACGGCACCTGCATCCGGGACTATATCCACGTAAGCGATTTGGCGCGGGCGCATTTCGACGCATTGCGTTATTTGCGTGCCGGCGGCGCGTCGATCAGCTGCAATTGCGGCTACGGGCACGGATTCTCTGTACTTGAAGTGGTCGACGCCGTCAGACGGATCTCGGGCGTGGATCTACGGGCCGACTTCGCGCCGCGCCGGCCCGGTGATCCAGCGCAGATTGTGGCGGGGTGCGAACGCATTCGCTCGGTTCTCGGCTGGCAGCCCGCGCTTGACGACCTATCGACCATCATCGGCCACGCGCTGGCCTGGGAGCGAGAGCTCATCGCCCGCCGACGTTAGGCCGGACCGTAACTGGAAAAACAAAGATTCAAACACTGAGCCGAAAGTGCTATTAGGCTGACCAGTACCCAGTACGGGACCGGGGGTCCAATCGGCGGGGAGTCTCTCTTAGCAAACCCGATTCCTGTCCAGCCGATGGGGACCACCTCATAGCGAAGGGCAGCGAGAAACAAAATTAGCAAGGAAATAAAGTTAGCAAAGAGCAGCGGGAAAATAGATGGATTGGCGCATTTCTTCGGATCAGTATGCCTCTCGGAACGTCGGTTCTAATTCCGTTGAGACTTCACGCCATCGCAGGAAAAGGGCATCTTCGCTGCGGCCAAAAGTCAAACGAGCAATTGACGTAGCAGGTGCCGCCGTCCTCCTCCTTATTGTGACGCCAGTGTTGATAATGATGATTTTGGCAGTAAAGGCGGACGGCGGGCCTGCTTTTTTTGCTCATGCACGCGTCGGACGTAAGGGCCGGGAATTCTCGTGCCTAAAGATCCGCACGATGCGTATCGATGCAGATCGCGCGTTAAAGGACTTATTGGAGCGCGATGCTAGTGCACGCGCTGAATGGTATACCGCGCGCAAGTTGCGAAAGGATCCCCGCATTACTCGGATCGGTTCCGTCCTTCGTTCAACGTCTCTCGATGAATTACCGCAACTCATCAATGTGCTACGAGGCGATATGAGTTTGGTCGGACCTCGACCGGTGGTGCGGGAAGAGCTAGAGGATCATTACCGACCGCTTGGCGGGGCGACGGCGTATTTGTCTATGCGACCCGGCTTAACGGGACCCTGGCAGATCAGCGGGCGCAGATATTCGATCGATTCTGCAGATCGCTATGAGCGCCGAGTCGCTCTCGACAAGGACTATGCCGAGAACATGTCCATATGGGGCGATATAGTTATTATTTTCCGTACAGTACTAGCGGTCATTCGGAGTGAGGGGTGTTGAATTTGAGATCGGAACGGCATGCGCACTATGGATTGATGAACGTCAGCGGCCGCCCGTTCGAACTATCACTCGCCAGCTTCTAAATGGACAATGCTGACGCCGAATTACGCGCTGCCTGAGAAGGACTGGCTTGGAAATGCATGGACCTGAGGTGCGAGTCTCGATGAGTTGCCGCGGTTTGGTGAAATCGTGCGAAACGACATGAGCTTTGTCGGTCCCCGCCCGGTGACCGAAGCCGAACTCACCGCTATGGTGCGTCGGTCGGGCCCGGATTGACCGGGCTTTGGCAAATCAACGGGCGCAACAAGCATATGCCGAGCTCGTGGCGTTTGATGTGCAATACGTTGCCAAGCGATCGATCTGGCTTGATCTCGCCATTCTCCTGAAGACCGCCAAGGTGCTGGTACTGCAGGACGGCAAGTAATTGTCAGGCCCGCGCCTGAAAACAAGGAGTAACCCAATGATCAAGTGGTTGCGGCTGCCGGTCTTCGCTATCGCCTTGTTGCCGATGACAGCCATGGCCGACGACGACTACGTGATCGGCAAGGGTGATGTCGTCGAGATCAATGTCCTCAATCTGCCCGCACTGCATCGCCGTTTGACGGTGGGGCCTGATGGCAAGATCGCGGTGCCACCACTTGGCATGCTCGTGGCCGCCGGGCTTACGGCCGAGCAGTTGCGTACCGCAATGCAGAAGCAGTTGACCGAGAAGAATGTCGCGCGCGATCCCGATGTGACGGTCGAGATCGCCGAGTATCGTCCTGTCTTCCTTAATGGCGATGTGGCGAAGCCGGGTGAGTACGGCTACCGCGCCGACTTGACAGTCCGCAAAGCTGTCGCCATGGCCGGCGGATATGGTCTGCTGGCGGAACTGCGTGGCTTCACCCCGCTTATGGAGGCCGCGAAGGCCAGAGGTGAAATTGGAACGGTGGCGATTGAGGTTGCCACGCAGCGGCTCAAGGTGATGCGCCTGAACGCTGAGTTGGCCGACGAACCGGAGCTGACCATTGCCAATCCAATCGACGGTACGGTGGATCCGGAGCTGTTCGCCCGCCTCGCCAAGACAGAGGTCGGGCAGTTCGCTGCCGATCGCGCCGATCGGGAAACACAGCGGGCGTACCTCCAGCGCATACTCCAGACCGCGCAGGGAGAGCTCGAGTTTCTCAGCCGCGCCGATGAGCAACAGCAGCAGGCGCTGAGTCAGCAGATGGCTGATACCGTCCGAGCGCGCGAACTTCTGCAGCGCGGGATGGGCACGATGTCCCGCATCGAGGATGAACAGCGGGCTATCGCAATGCTGCAGTGGCAGATGCTTGATGTGAAGGCGAGGTTACAGCAGGCACAGACGCAGATCGCCAACGCCACACGCCAACTGCACAGCTATGATGACCAGCGCAAGATCCGACTGCTGAATGAGCTGCGCGAATCCTCGGCGGAGCTGGGGAAACTGGGCCAACAGCTTGCCGCGGCTCGCGACAGGCTGAGATATGCGGGCGGGGCAGGCGTGGCTGCCGAATCGCTCGTGAGAGTGGTGATCTACCGCATCGTCAATGGTACCCAGCAACGTTTAGACGCCGGGCAGGATACCAGGCTGATACCGGGCGACATGGTGCAGATCACCGTTCCGCCAATACAACCTCTCGGATAGGTACAGCCTCTCGTCCAGGCGCGCGTCATGAAACCCGCAAACCACCCACGTTAGGGCGCCTAACGTCGAGCCTCCACGCATCGCCCTTGTCCGGAGCTTCCCATGTCGTTTCTCAGTCCCTCGCTGACCCGACCACCACAACCTGAGGTAACGAGGTCGAGCACCCCCGCCCAAGGCGACGGGCAGTCGGACTTCGGTATTCGCGTTCTCCATGTAACCGAAGCGCCCAAGGGTGGCGTGTTAACCTACTTGGTCAATCTGGTCGAGACTCAGGTTCTCGCTTCCTGCATCGAACTCGTTTACGTCCTCGGCCCTTCCGTGAACAAACCAGCTCTCAGTCAATGTCGCAGCCCAAAATTGCGACTCGACAGCATTCCCTACGAGCGTCGTTCGTGGTGGACCTTACTTCGATTGGGTGTGTCCACGCTGCGCGCCTTTCGGCAGATCCGCCCTGACATTGTGCACATACATTCCAGTCTCGCAGGCGTGGTTGTCCGGCTCTGTCTGCTCCCGCTGCGTGGGCGTCCGAAGCTGATCTACAGTCCTCACGCGTGGTCGTTCAGCCCCGGCGCGGCGCGATGCGTCTTCTTCCGAAGAATGTGCGAGCGCGTTCTAGCGCTCTGGACGGACCGCATCATCTGCGTCTCGAAACATGAATTCGAGCTGGCAATCCAGTCCGGGATCTCTCCGCGGCGATGTGCGGTCGTGTTGACTGGCCTTCCGCAGACTGCCTCTAAAACAGCTCCTACTACGACGACAGCACCTGAACTGAGTCGTAAGCGACGCGTCTTGTTCGTTGGCCGCTTCGACCATCAAAAGGGGTTCGATCTCTACCTCGACGTGATGCGTCGACTTGGAAGTCAAGCTGAAGGGATCGTGGCCGGATGTCCGATCGTCGGCAAAAAGATGGACTTCGTCGTTCCGCCCAATGTTCGCATCCTTGGATGGTGTTCTCCTGACAAGGTTTCCGCCTTGTACCGCGAGACGGACCTCATACTCATGCCATCTCGCTTTGAAGGTCTACCCATGGTGGCGTTGGAAGCGATGCAGTCGGGCACCCCTATCTTCGCGTCTGATGTCGGTCCGATGCGCGAGATCGTGCAGCAAGGGGTGTCGGGCAGGCTCTTCCCGGGAGCATCGCCGGAACAGATCGCCGCGGAGATCGCCTCTATTACTGACGCGGAGCTAAGGCGCTTCGGTGATGCTGGGCGTCGCATCTTCCGAGAGCACTTTACCGCGGAGCGCATGGGCCGTGACATGCTGAATGAGTATCAGACCGTGCTCGGCGAAGTTGCTGCGAGCAGTGCGGACCTATACAAATGCCGACACTAACGCGACGCCCTGGTCACATCGCAAGTCTACACCCTGAATTGGTTCGACGCGATCATCGACCCATAGAGAACGACAAAAACGAAGTGCGCCTGTTTGCAGTGATGCGTGACGAAATGCTTCGCTTGCCATATTTTCTCAACTACTATCGCCAACTGGGAGTATCCAGATTCTTTGTGATCGATAATGGTTCAGAAGATGGGCTAATGGAATACCTCCTTGAGCAACCAGATTGCCACCTATTCTTCACGAAAGGATCCTATGCCAACAGTCGGGCCGGCGTCCGTTGGCTAAACTCCTTGCTAGATCTTTATGGCGAGTCTCATTGGATCATTCTCGCTGACGCTGATGAACTGCTGGTGTATCCACGCTCCGAGGAAGCGGATCTGCCGCACTTCTGCGGCTGGCTGGATCGTTGCGGGTATAAGGCGGTCTACGCACTGCTGCTTGACATGTATAGCGCGCTACCGATACGGGAGGTCGACTACCAGCAAGGAGAAGATTTCCGGACGGCGTGCCCTTACCATGACGGCAGCTATTTTACGGTGCGCCGATACGGCTTTCCTGCCTTTCCGTCATTCGAGCACATTGGGGGTCCGCGTTTGCGCCTCTGCTTCAACGAACAAAATACACCTGCCGTCTGGCCGCGCTTGAGGGTTAAGTTGGCCCGGCGCGCCTTCGCCGTGGCCCATAGAGCGGGATTGCTGACCCAGCATCAGGCTCCGACCGTTGCCACGCAAGCGTTCAAGTTACCGCTCACGAAATGGCAGAAGGGGAACGCATTTCGCAACAGCCATCGTCTCAATCCTGTTAAGCTAGCTCCTGTGACCGGCGCTCTACTGCATTTCAAATACTTCCAAGATTTCAACAAGAGGATCGGCGATGCCCTTAGGCACGGCCAGCACTATGCTGGTTCAGCGGAATATCGCCGCTACGGTGAACTGCTCAAAAGGAACCCGAACTTGTCTCTCGCCGATGCTGGGAGCGTTCCGTACAATTCCAGTCAGGATTTAATCGACCGTGGTTTGATGCGCACAGATGGGGGCTGGATGTCTGAATAATTTACTGCACTGAGTTGAGGAGGATCCGATCTTGCCGATGCGTTCGAACACGCCGCAACTGTTCAAAGCAGTGAAGTCGTTCTTCGAGGTGGTTGCCCAGGACGCCAGAGCTTTCGGCCGGGAGCGTCTGTCGATATTTTTCTGTCTCATGGCGCTATTGGGGCTGACTAAATTCTCCGCCGTGCTCCTATATCGAGTCGAAGCGGCACTCTTCAATAGAGGTGTTCCGTATTCTACCTTAGCAAGACTGGCCCACAGGTGGAATTGCTTGTGGAACAGTTGCGAGTTTTCGCCGCACGCAAGAATTGGCCCCGGACTGCATGTACCTCACCCGGTCGGCGTCGTAGTTGGAGCTGTAAGTGCAGGAAAAAATCTCACAATTCTACAGAACGCAAGTATCGCTCTTCAGGACCGGAGTCTTCCAGATCACGACCGTCGCAGTTTTCCATGTTTGGGTGATAGTATCACCATTGGTCCAAATGCGTCAGTGCTCGGGAGAATCGTCATTGGGGACGGCGTCTTCATTGGGCCCAATGCTGTCGTGCTCACGGATGTGCCACCTGGATGTCGCGCAATCGGAAATCCTGCTCGCATCTTACCTGGAGTGCTACAAACTCTCGAAGTTGGGTCTAAGTGTCCGCCCGCGAACAAGTTTGCGTCTAGTACCCACAAACGCGAGAGGCTGAGTCGTGAGCGGGGATGAAGGGATCCCGGAAGCGACACCGATCGCGTTGACGGCTGATGAGCGTGCGACCCTGGAAGCACTGAGCCGTTCGAGCAAGAGCGAGGTGAGGATGCGCCAGCGGGCGCGGATCGTGCTGCTGGCGGCGGACGGAGCGGCGACGCGGGAGATCAGCCGGCAGGCGGGTGCGCGATCGGGACGGCGTCGAATGCGTCTCGACCAACGCCGCCGGCGGGATACGCAAACTGGACGGCACCTTTGCTGCCGCGACAACTGGTCGACATCCATGAGCAATATCTCTGGCGGTTCCTGCGGACACAGAAGATCGACTTGTCCCGCCGCAAGTTTCGGCCGCGGTGTTTCGCTGGACGGATCAGAGGCGCGATATGCTGCCATTCTTCGTCGGTCAAATCCCTTGGGTACCTCAGATGACTGCGCTCATAGCCTTTGCGGTTCTTGATGGTCCACGTTCCGAGGCCCCCTCCCCACGAATCAGGCCACATCCCTTGAATCATAAGTGACTCATCCAATTCCAGAACTTTCGATAGGGATACTAAGTATATAACAACGCTGGCTTGAGCCGGAGACGAGGCTGGGATGGAGGCTAGTGTAAATTTCTTTGCGCGTCGCCTGGCCAAGTTCAGTTCCTCCGGACTGAGTTTCCTCCTGCGTCTCGGAAGCCTGGCGGGGAAGTTCGGGTTGTCTATATACATGGCCCGCTATCTATCTCTGGATGACCTTGGCTTATATGGCCTAATTTTCTCCGTATCGATGGTTGCGGTTACATTTTACGGTGGACGCATAGACTATGATCTAGCAAGACAAATAGTCATGATGAATAAGCAGGAGAGCTACTGTCTACTTCGGGATCAGTCGGTATTTCTCACTGTAAACTATATGCTCACGGTCCCTCTTCTTGTATTAGGACAAGATCTTTTTCGGGGATCGTTTGGGCTATTGTCCCTGACGTCCCTGATATGCTGGCTGGAGAGTTATTCTAACTTTCTCTTCGTGAACACCAATTTCCTCGGCAAGCCGATCCTGGCCAATGTTGCGTTCTTCGTGCGCTCCGGACTCTGGTCGATCATGGTCATTGTCGCCGGGATGGCTCTTCCTTCGGTACGTACCCTTTGGTTCGTTCTGGTCTTCTGGTTGGCAGGAACTGGGTTAAGTATTGTGCTCAACCTTTGGTTTCTCGATGTCCAGTATTGGCCGGGCACCCGGTCGACCGCCATTGACTGGGGGCGGATCCGAGTTGCACTGCGACGAAGTCTTCCGATCTGGATCGGCTCGATCGGTCTGGTTGGTGGATCATACCTGGATCGTTTCGTCCTTGACGCCTTTCTCAATCTGAAGGCGGTCGGATTAGCGACTTTCTACACATCCTTTGCCGGTGCGGTGGTCACGTTGATGAGCAGCAGCATCTTGAACGTCGCGGCTCCGACGCTCGTCAGCAACGCAGAGCGCGGACAAGTTAGCGCATACAATAAGGAACTCAGCCGTGCCGGGTTCAGCGTGGCTGCCCTGGGCGGGGTCCTCTGCGGCGCAATCTCGATTTCCGTCCCATATCTG
>Ga0126381_100008357_pt1 | contig 11566 bp, 10 predicted proteins | sample PanSoiMetPlot_28_FD_96465 | JGI IMG/M metagenome (GOLD analysis project Ga0126381, IMG submission 96465) | Tropical forest soil microbial communities from Panama - MetaG Plot_28 | ecosystem: Environmental > Terrestrial > Soil > Tropical forest > Bulk soil | place: Panama | collected 2016-02-17 | reverse complement strand
GCCAAGGCAAACGCGGCGAGGATGCTGACCGCCATCGTGATGGCCACGACGCAGACCGAGACAATCGCCGAGTTGCGGAAGAAAATCAGGTACTGGTTTTGCGACAACAGATCGATGTAGTTCGATAGAGTAGGGTGGAACACCCACCAGGGGTTCGCCGCCGCCGATATCTCTGCGCTCGATTTGAGCGAGGTGATGAACATGTAAACCGGCGGCGTCAAAAAGAAGATTACGAAAACAATCAAAAAGAAATACGACCAGAACAGCGTCCTACGCCGGCCACGCGAGATACTGCCATAGCGGACCCGGCCGATCCCGCCCGCCGTCGCTTGCGCCGCAGCCATTGTCATCGCTTAGGCCTCATTGCTGCGGCGGTTAACGTTGCGTAAGATAAAGAACGCCGCAATTGCCAGGATCGGCGCCATGAACAGTGCAACCGATGCACCAAGCGGGATATCATTGCCCCAGATCGCCAATGTAAAGGCCCAAGTGGCAAAAACGTGAGTCTGATCGACAGGTCCGCCGTTTGTCAGGATCTTCACTATATCGAAATTTGCGAAGGTGACAATCAGCGAAAATAGAGCGGTGATCTGGATGATGTTACGCATCATCGGCAGGTTGATGTACCAAATCTTCTGAAACCAATTTGCGCCGTCGATTGCTGCGGCCTCATGCAGCTGTTCGGGCACCGACTTCAGCGCCGCGAGGTACATGATCATGAAGAACGGCGATCCCACCCAGATATTGACCAGGATTACGCAAAAGCGCGCCCAGTAGGGATTGCCGAGCCACGCGACCTGTGGGATGCCAAGATGGGCGAAAATCCAGTTGAACGCGCTGTAGGACGGATCGAAGAGCCACAACCACGCGAGTGTGCTCATCGCCGGCGGAATGACCCATGGGATTAGCAGCATTCCGCGCCATTTGCGCTGCCCCCGCGCTGGCAGATTGTGGACGAAATGGGCGACGATAAAGCCTACGACGGCCTTGAAGATGACGGCGGTGACGGCAAACAGCACCGATTGTTCGACGACCATCCAGAAGGTGTTGCGCCGGAACAGAAACTCGAAGTTGCCGAAGCCGACGAACTTCGTCATCGACTTATTCAGCGTCGCCAAGTGGATCGAATAAAGTGCCGGGTAGATAACCAGGGACGCGATAATCACGATCAGCGGCAACGCCATCAAAAACGCGATTGTCGACTTGCGGCGCGCGAATTTGTGCAGCGAGAGCTGCTTGCCCGCGACAGGTACGGGGAGGTCACTGGCTGTGACGTCAGCCATCCCTAAACTCCTTCTCATCCACGTCGGGTTTTGCCTCCGTCAAAGCTCCCGCATGCTACCTTGACTAGGCAGGCGTGGTAACCCCACGTCCCGGTTCACATCCGCGTGAGACCGTCGACCCAAAGGGCGTGGACCCGTTCGATAACTCACCCGGCGCGAGAGTGCTCGTCACAAGCAGCGCTCCGAACCGAGCCGTCACAGGCCTTCGGCCTTTCGGGCGATACGTGTCGCGAGCGAGATCATCCTCTTTTCGGTCCCTCCCGAGTGAGCGTGGGCCGCCCGCCATCGGACGGCCTGCTCGGGCCTCATTTTGGTAGCATTGCGCCTATTGTAGCGCAGGCATGTGAAATTGCGTCATCTAATTTGTGGTTACCGGGTCGCTTCGCCGGAGGCCGGGCTGAAAATGCCTGCATCGTCCAGCCGGCCGCCACGATGGCGCTCGAGTTCTTGAGCGTAGCGGCGCAAAGCATAAGCTTCGCTTAGATAACCAATGATCCGCCGATCCTCCGCGTTGTCGACGACCGGAAGTATCTCTTGCGCCGTCTGGCTGAACCGATCCAGCGCGGCACGCAAATTGTCTCCCGGAATCAGAAACTGAGCGGGTTTCGAAATCAGCTGCCCCACAGTCCTGATTCCCTCAGTGGGTTCCGGCCCACTTGCTTCGGCCGGATCGATGATGCCGCTGAGCCGGCCGCGCTCATCGACAACGAATACCTGCTTCGTGCTGCCCGTCGGGAAGCGCCGGCGCAATTCGTCAATTGCCAGCTGTGCGGAGATCACCGCCGGGTCGCGCCGCATCATCGGACCTATATGAAGCTCGTTGATCCAGCCAACGTCTTCCGGGCTGCGGATCGTCAATCCTCGCAAATGAAAGCGCCACGTCGCGAAGGAATAGCCGAACCAGTGCCGCACGGCCATCGCCGCCGTCACCACCCCGACCATGACGCCGATTGTCGCAGGGAAGTCGCCCGTGGTCTCCAACACGATCATGATCATCGTCATGGGCGCGCCGACGATCGCGGCGGCCACCGCCCCCATCCCGACCAAGGCATAGACCAGCGGATCAGCGTGCAGCTGAGGCCCGAGCTGGGCGAGCCCGGAACCAATGAAGCTGCCGAAAAGGCTGCCCAGAAACAGCGAGGTGCTGAACAACCCGCCGCGAAAGCCCGAGCCGATCGATACGGCCGACGCGACGATCTTCGCGACGACCAGCCCGGCAAGAAACGGCAGAGCAAAGCCGGAGTGCAAGACGCGCATAATCCCGCCATGCCCGCTGCCAAGTATCTGCGGAAACGGCAGGGCAATGGCGCCAATTAGAAGCCCGCCGAGCGCCGGGCGTATCCAGCGTGGCACTGCGAGCGAGCGGAACATCGCTTCGGTCGACGTGACCCCTTTCATGACCAGGATTCCGAGCCCGGCCGAGGCGAGCCCCAAAGCAAAAAATGCCGGGTAGTCTGACCCCGAAATCGCGATTTCGTGCCACAGTACAAAGATCGGGTTGGATCCGACCAGTCCGCGGACGACGAGCGCTCCCGTCAAAGCCGCAATTCCCACGGGTGCCAAAGCCTGGAGTGTGTAGCTGCCGATGATCAGCTCGAAGGCGTAAAAGGCACCTGTCAGCGGGGCGTTGAAGGCGGCCGCGATCGCGCCGGCAGCGCCGCATCCGACGAGGGTGCGCACGTCATCGCGGCGCAATTCGGCCCATCTCCCAAACCGCGAGGCCAGGGCGGCGCCAAGTTGCGTGTAGGCAGCCTCGAGCCCGACGGAAGCGCCAAACCCGCCAGAGAGCAACGTCGCCGCTACGAGCCCTAGGCTGTCGCCGACCGACATTCGACCGCCCAAGAGCGCGTTTGCCTCGATCGCGTCGACCACTTCGCGAGGCCGCCAGCGCCGCAGCAGCGTCGAAAGGAAGCCGACGAGGAGCCCGCCGAGGACCGGCATCAGCAACACCCGCGCCGGGCCAAGGTCGATGTCGCTCAAATGTCCGTCGGCTGAGATCCCGAAGGCGACCCAGCGTAGCAGAGCCAGCAGCAGATCCATCAGGACCACCCCAAGGCCTGCCGCGACGCCCGCGGTCATCGCGAGCACGAGCAGAAACAATTCGCTGTCGCGTAGTCGGGCTTCGGCGGGGAGCCCACCCTCGGCGCTGGTCTGCGCTGTTCCTCTGGCGGGTGCTATTTCGGCCACGCCGCGAGCGCATAGGCCAGTCGGCCTGAAGTGGCAAGAGCCGTCGCGCTTACGACGCGGGAATGTTACCGGCGGCGCTGGTGGTCGAATCCGAATTTCCGCGGCTCTAGCGCATCATTATCTTCGAGCCTCGACTATCTTGCAGTCTCGCTCAAAATGAAGTCCTCTTAACGAGAGGTTGTCGTCACCCCCCGCGAAAGAGCGTGTAAAGAAATCGAGGGCGCGTCTTGCGGCGGCACAAATCACGACCGTGGGTCATTGTGAATTTTTGAATTTTCGTTTCTCAGGCTCTTAGTCCTCGGGGGCGCAAGTTGCCGGAGGACCGCCGGCACACTCAAGTCCGGGGCAGCATTGCTCGGTTGACGTGCAGGTTTCTCCTTCCTCGATGCACTCCGCCGCTTGCGCCTTGGCAATCAGATTAATGCCGAGCCTTTGGAGCAATGCTGGCAACTGGTTAGTGAGGGATTGTGGAGGGATCTTCGCGACGGGTTCGGTGGCCGTCGGATCTCCGGCCGATGCCGCTATCGGGGATGCGACTAGGGCAAGCAGAGTGAGTGCGGCGGGCTGAACGCGCATATCGGGTCTCCATTCACGAAATCGCTGGTTTAGTCGAGATCAAGCGCAAATTGCAGTGCCAGGGAAGCCGCCGCGCGCGGGCACCGTGGTCACCTTTCGGTCAGCTTCAGCTCGATGCGCCGATTGCGGCGATAGGCATCCTCGGATGTTCCAGGATCGAGCGGCTGCTGGTCGGCGAAGCCGGCCGCCGCGAGCCGTGAGGGAGGTATCCCTTGCTCGATGGCAAACCGCACCACCGACATCGCTCGCGCAGTGGACAACTCCCAATTGGACGGGAACTGGGCGGTGCTGATCGGGCGACGATCGGTATGCCCGTCCACCTGCAAGATCCAGCTGATATCAGGGGGAATTTTGGCCGAGACCTCCTTCAGCGCCGCGATGACCTGCGCTAGCTGTTTTTTCGCATCCTCCCCGAGCTCGGCGCTGCCCGGCGCGAAGAGCACCTCCGACTGGAACACGAAGCGGTCGCCGACAATGCGGATATCGGGCCGGTCGCCGAGAATATTGCGCAGCCGGCCGAAGAATTCGGAGCGATACCGGGCGAGCTCCTCGACTTTGTTGACGAGCGCCAGATTAAGGCGCTTGCCGAGTTCGACGATCTGGCCTTGCTGCTCCTTTGTCTTAGCTTCGGAAGCTTCGAGCGCCGCGGCGATCCGTGACAGCTGGTCGCGCAACGTCGCGATCTGCGCGTTCAACTCGTCGACGCGGGCGAGGGCCTGCCGGCTGATCTCCTTCTCCGCGGTCAGCGCCTTCTCGGCGCTCTCGGCGCGCGCTTCGAGCTCGTTGGAGCGCGCGGCCGCATTTTCTTGCTGCTGTGCGAGGGCGGTCGATTTTGCTTCGAGGTCGGCCTTCAATTGATCGCGCTCGGCAAGGGCGCTATTCAGCTGCGAGGCCAATGTGAGGTTTCCGGAGCGCAACTCCTCGCTGGCGCGCCGCTCCAGGGCCAGCAGATTCGCCAGTTGATCGACCTGCTGCTGCAGCTTCTGCAAAGCCTGATCGCGCCCCGACAGGGCAATGCCCAGGTAAAACTGGCCGGCCGTGAACACCAGCAGGATGAAGATGATCACCATCAACAGCTGGGCCAGGGCGTCGACAAAACCTGGCCAGATATCGATGCTGGACCGGCGGGAGCTTCGGGTTGCTAGCGCCATGGTCGAACGCGATCAGCGCCGGGTTTCTTCGGCGAGAGCGGCGATCGTGCGGGCGACGATGCGGATGTCGCCCCTCAAATCCTGAACGCTCTGCTCTCTGCCTTGCACCAGATCCTCGCTGAGGCGCGCGATATACGCCTCGATGTTGCGCAGATGGGCGCGCAGAGCATCGTCATGCCCTATCGAGTTCTCGACGGCATCGGCAAGGCGGGTTAGTGACGGCTTCAGCTCCAGCTGGTTTTCGGCGAGCCGGACCATCAGGATCTGGCCGGATTTCATTTGCTCGCCCAGTGCGCCAAGGCGATCGGTGAGGCTGGCGAGTGTCGCGTTGGCAGCGATCCGGCCTTCTTCGCTTTTCGCAAGGATACGTTGGAGATTTTCCAGGCTGTCAGCGGTCTGCTCGAGCAGTGCCTGAATATAGGCCGGCACCGATCCATCCCCGGCATCGCCGAGAGGTCCGGCAGAGAGGCGAGTGTAGGCCGACAACCATTCTTCAAGCTCGTTGTAAAATCGGTTCTGCGCCTGGCCGGCTTGCAAATCGAGGAAACCCAGGACGAGGCTCCCGGCGAGCCCGAAAAGGGAAGCGCTGAATGCGGTACCCATACCTTGCAGCGGTGACTCCAAACCGGATTTGAGATCGGCGAAGGCACGAGCCACATCGCCTGCCCCGAGGTTGAGCGCGCCGATCACATCTCCTACCGAGCGCACCGTCTCCAACAATCCATAGAAGGTCCCTAACAGCCCGAGGAAAATCAGCACGCCGATCAGGTAGCGCGAGGTCTCGCGCGTTTCGTTGAGGCGCGAGGAGATACCGTCGAGCAAAGCCTGCAACGAGCTTGCGGAGAGGCTGACACGCCGGCCCTTCTGGGCTTGGAGCATGCGGGCCATCGGCCCCAACAGCCGCGGCGGGCGCTCGGACAGCGAATCGTCGCCGCTCTGCTGGTTGCGAAACCGCGCGATCCAGTCAGTTTCGGGGTCGAGCAGCAGGACCTGGCGGAAAATATAGATGATGCCGGCGATCAGGATCCCGAGGATGACGCCGTTGACCGCGGGATTGCCCATAAACGCGGTGACCAGCGAGCGCCCGAGCAGCGCGGCTAAGCCTGCGACCAGCGCCAAAAAACAGACCATCCGAATCAAGAAGCGGCGCGACTGGCTCATCCCGCAAACCCGCCGCTACCCGGAATCGCGCTGACGCTCACTGTGACCCGAAAACCATGCCCGCACCGGCAACGCCCATCGCCGCCGCAAAATTACCGCAACGCGCGCTTTGGCAATAACGGAATCTCCGGGCGGCGATTTTAGGACGCCACCCGGTGGCTGCGGAGAGCGTCCTTGATCAGCGCGGCGAGCGGCAAGTGGAGATGATCGTTCGCGGCCAGCACGTCGCCGCTCGCCATCATGTCGTGCCCGCCGCTCAGGTCGCTGACATAGCCGCCGGCCTCGCGTACCAGAAGGATTCCGGCGGCAAGGTCCCAAGGTTCGAGGCCAAACTCCCAGAACCCGTCAAAGCGGCCGGCGGCGACATAGGCGAGATCGAGCGCCGCCGAACCCATACGCCGGATGCCGGCCGTCGCGCCCATGAGGGCCGTCAAAGTGGCCATGTAGGGGCCAGGCTCGATGCGCGCGCCAAAGGGCATGCCGGTGCCGATCAGACTCTCGCTCAGGCGGCGCCGCGCCGAGACTCTGAGCCGGCGGTCGTTGACATAGGCGCCGAGCCCTTTTTCGGCCCAGTACATCTCGTCGCGAACCGGCTCGTAGACGACACCGGCGACGATCTCGCCGTCGCGCTCGAGCGCGATCGAGATTGCGAAATGCGGAATGCCGTGCAGGAAGTTGGTCGTTCCGTCGAGCGGGTCGACGATCCAGCGGTGCCGCGGATCCGACCCGGCCTCCGCGCCGCCCTCCTCGAACAGCATCGCATAGCCGGGCCGCGCTTTCCGGAGATCGGCTTTGATGATCCGCTTGGCCTTGAGATCCGCAGTGGAGACGAATTCGCCCGGCCCCTTGACCGAGACCTGCAACTGCTCGACCTCACCGAAGTCGCGGACGAGGCCCCGCGCCGCCTTCAGCGCGGCGTTCCCCATCACATTGAGGATTGGCGAGCGCACCGCCATGGCCGGGTTCCCCGCGCGTAAGAGAGGATGCCGCCGGTCAGTCCTTGGCGCGTTCGACGTAGCTGCCGTCGGCGGTGCTGACGACGATGCGCGTGCCGGGGCCGATATGCGGCGGGATCATCACGCGCCGCCCGTTCTCCAGCCTGCCCGGCTTATAGGAAGACGAGGCGGTCTGACCGCGCACCACCGGATCGGCTTCGACGACTTCCATCGTGACGCTCGGCGGCAGCTCGACCGACAGCGCCGAACCCTCGTAGAGCATGACGTTGCAGATCATGCCGTTCCGCAGAAAATCGGCGGGCTCGCCGATCGTCTCGCGCGGAATCGAGATCTGCTCGAACGTGTCGTTGTCCATGAAGGTCGCTTGGCCGTTCTCCATAAAGAGGAACTGCATCTCCTTCTCGTCGAGCCGGACCCGCTCGACGGTTTCCTGCGTGCGGAAACGCTCGTTGAGCTTTGTGCCGCCGCGCAGGTCGCGCAGCTCCACCTGCGTAAAGGCGCCGCCCTTGCCGGGCTGCACCAGTTCGCGCTTCAACACGAGCCACAGCTTGTTCTGGTGCTCGAGGACGTTGCCGGGCTTGAGGTCGATAGCGTTGATCTTCATTGGCAGGATCTCAGGCGGAAGGGCAGTGTCGCTTAAAGCCTAACATAGGTCGGCAGACCGGCAAGGACGAGGGCAAGATGACCGAAGAATGGTGGCGGCCCGACCGCTTCGCGTTACGCCGTCCCCGGCTGGAGCGGCGGAGCCGCATCCTCGAGGCGGTGCGCCGTTACTTCGCCGAGCGCGGGTTTGTCGAGGTCGACACGCCGGCACTGCAGGTGAGCCCCGGGCTCGAGCCGCATCTTCAGGCCTTCGCGACCGAGCTGCATGATCCGCACGACGGCCGGACCCTCCGCCGCTATCTTCACACCTCGCCGGAATTCGCGATGAAGAAGCTGCTAGCCGCCGGCGAGCCGCGGATCTGGCAGCTCGCCCACGTCTTCCGCAACGGCGAGCGCAGCGCGACGCACCACCCCGAATTCGCGATGCTCGAATGGTATCGCGCCGGCGCCTCCTACCGCGACCTGATGGACGAATGCGCCGCGCTGCTGCGCGCCTGCCAGCAGGCGGTCGGCGCCGCGGCGTTGACCTGGCGTGGCCGCAGCGCCGATGCGAGGTGCAACTGGCAGCGCATCACAGTCGCCGAGGCGTTTTCGGAACGCTGCGGCATCGATCTGTTGGCCACGGCGCCGGATCCGGCGAGGCCGGACGTGGCCCTTCTCGCCGCCGCCGCGGCTGGCATCGGCGTCGCCCCGCATCCCGGCGACGATTGGGAGACCTTGTTCTTCCGCATCTTTCTCGACCGGATCGAGCCCCATCTCGGCCTCGACACCCCCGCGATCCTCTACGACTACCCCGCCGCGATCGCCGCGTTGTCACGCCGCCGCGCGGACGACCCGCGCCTCGCCGAGCGCTTCGAGGTTTATGTCTGCGGCCTCGAGCTCGCCAACGCCTTTGGCGAGCTCACCGACCCCGCTGAGCAGCGCGTCCGCTTCCGCGCCGACCAGGCCCGCAAACAGGCACTCTACGGCGAGACCTACCCGATCGACGAGGAGTTCCTAGCGGCGCTCGAAGCGGGGCTGCCCCCCTGCGCCGGCATCGCGCTCGGCTTCGACCGCCTCGTCATGCTGGCGACCGGCGCCGACGATATCGAGGAGGTTCTGTGGGCCCCGGTCCGCTGAACCAGGCCATTCCCGTCGAACTGGAAGAACCGGGAATTTTTTGGCCATAACTGGGAAAGAAGATAGACCCTCATTGCGGCGTGGCGAGGGCGCCTACGGCCGAGGCCGCCGCTACGGTCGTCGCCGCAGCAGAAGCCAGAATATCAGCCCATGTGTCACGAGAAGCGGGGGCACCACGACGGTCGGTATATAGAACGCCGCACCGAGCGAGCCCGGACCGATGCGGACGCCAATCTCGCCTTGATAGATCGCATACAACAGATCGATCGTGCCCCACAGATTGAATATCCATACGATGAGAAGCGCCCAGAAAGCGCGGGCGGCGAGCGCGAGGACCGTGATGATCGCGAGCAGCGCCGCGGCGAGGTCGCCATAGGCGGCCGGGCGCGCGAAATCGGGCGACAACGAGGTGGAAAACAACCCCTGGCACGAGGAAGCTGAGACCGACGAAACGAAACATATGCGGCGCCACCAAGGGCAGCAGCGCCTCCTCCCGGCTCATGACGCGAAGGCGAGGCCAGATGCAGAGCTTCGTGACGATGCCGCAGGCGACAAAGTTCATCAGAACACTCACGCCAAATACTACCCCGCTCGTCATCGACGCTCCCCTAGCGATCTTTGTGATTGCGCCGCATCGCTGCTCCCTTCCAAATCCGAGCTCCGCACGTCCTATCAAAATCGAGTGCGAGGGGATTGGAGAAACCGCGTCGAACTGGTTGGGTCGGATGCGGGCGCATTTCAGGAGAGCCGCTTTTTGCTTCAGCGACTCTCCTGATCTGCCATTCAACACAGGCCAGTGAGATGCGCATAATCGATTATTAGTTGCGCACAGTCAAAGAGGTGCCGCGGCTTCACTGATTGGAGATCGTCGCGACGCTGCCATCCAGTTTGGTGAGCTTTACTGTGAACTACTCGTTGTAGGTATACGCGCGGTCCTGCAAAAAGCTCAATGCGAGCGCCTCGCCGAGCTGGATCGACGTCTCCGTATCGCTGCGCCAATGAATACCGGCATGGATGCGTGGCCGAAGCCGATATTGTGCGCCAGTTTGTGCAGCTCGCCATTGACCGTGAGCTGCCCCGCGTCGCTGCCGGTGTAATTGTTCAGCATCGTTCCATCGGGCGAAGGCACCTTCGCGTTGGGAACGACAAAACCACCGTCGAAAAAGAACTTCAAAGCGGTAATGCAGGCGCCGGCGACAGCGCCATGCCCCGTGGGGTAGGCGGGGTGCGTCGGCGAGCCTTCGGGAAAGGCCTGCGACAGGAAGAAGCTGTTGTTCGTCATGAAGCTGGTCTGCACCGCCTGCGAGTTCAGCACGGTGTCACTGACATGGCCTTGGATCGAATTGCCTTCGCCGCCTTTGAGCAAGTGAACGATCGCGCCGCCGGATTCCGGACGATGGCGAAGATGCACATACGATTTCTGGTACCACACTGCATTGAGCGCTTCGCGGGCCACTGCAGTGAGCGTCGCTGCAACGTCCGGCTGACCCATAGTGCCGAAGCCGGTTTGCGTCTGTGACCCGTTATAGGGATTGCCCGGGTTGAGAGGCGCATTGATCGAGTTCAGTACCAGGTATCGAGCTGCGGGGGCGAAGGAACGAATGCATCGTGCCCCGCGGCCTGTGTGCGAAATGCGAAACATCTCGGGACTCGATGGCTGGGTGCGGTGATTGAAGCGTTGCTCATGACGATCTCCAGAAAGACGCATTACTGGTGCCAACTCCCTGCTCTCGCATGGGGAGCGCCCAAGCGCGCGGATCACCACTTGGACGAGGAGAGCATCGAATGTACGTGAACACTTCTCCAGAGCGCGGACGCTCCCCAGTAAAGGTGAGAGCGGCACGACGACTAGATCGGTCGTCTTCGAAGACATGTGAGGCAGTTCACATTGCTGTTGACGTATTTTCCTACAATATCGACGACCTATTTTTACAATCCGACGCTGTGGGTCAAGTTCTATGACCATCGCGATGCCAATCCGAAAAGGCGCGAATTTCTTAACAACGGCAACGATCAGCGCTGCGCTGATCTCGCATCAGCCGACCCGTTGCGATTACCTCGACGCCGCGCGCCTCGGGTGGCACGAGCTTCATGACGAATGGCTTGAATGATCTTCGGGCTAAAGAAGTCGGGGCTTGACCCTTTACCGGAGCAAGCTGCGTAGATAGGAGGCGATTGCCGAACCATCCGTCCCGCTCAGACACGCTGGCGCGCCTAAGATAGCTTCCTCTGGATGCCACATCTGGGGAATTGGCGGCATGCGGGAAGGCCGCCGATCGCTCAGCGGCCTTCCAACCCGGCTCTTTTGCGGCCCTCTGCGGTATCCGCCGGAACCAAGGAGAAAAAGGAGGCGACGGAGCTGGGCCCGTTTCGCCGCGGTACGGGATATGAGCAGCCGTTCCAGCCGCTCGAGCCGGAGGCGCGCCTCGCGTACGCGCTGGTCGAGCTCGGCCCGCGACAAGCTTCGGCTCCAAAAGTTGCTGCTCGGCATGGCGCCCTCCTTAGCACAACGCTCCCGCGCACGAGGCGG